>Ga0078972_1006075_pt1 | contig 29361 bp, 16 predicted proteins | sample YelNatPaOPGAMG01_FD_67568 | JGI IMG/M metagenome (GOLD analysis project Ga0078972, IMG submission 67568) | Hot spring thermophilic microbial communities from Obsidian Pool, Yellowstone National Park, USA - OP-RAMG-01 (SPADES assembly) (version 2) | ecosystem: Environmental > Aquatic > Thermal... | reverse complement strand
AAACCTATGGAAACCGCGCTGGAAATGGCCCAGGGGCGGCGGGATTGACCGGTTCGCATCCTTTCCGGAAGCAGGTAATGAGTTATGGCATCACGCCCCACCCCTGGCGGTGGGGCGTTTGCGTTATATGAAGACGCCACAGAGCGACTGGGGGTATGCATGTAGCCAGAGGGAGGAGAATGATGCCGGCAAGAACGGAAATCCAGGAAGAGATTCAACGCCTGGAGGAACAATTGAAAGCCATCACGGTGAGCGGCAAGCCCGTAGAGGGTTATGAATCTGATTACGAGCGTCTCTCTCAGCAGTTAGCCGCTTTGAAGGAGCAACTCTTGACCATAGAAGCCCCGTATTTCAGCCAGTTGATAGAGAAAGCCCGGCAGTACGCCAAGGCGGAGCAGTTTGCTGAGGCTTTGCAGGCCCTGGATGAAGCGAAGGAATATGTTGGCCAGTTTGAAGAGCGGCGGGCCATACTGAAGAGAACTCGAGACCAGATCACCCAGCAGCGGGAAAACTGGAGCAAAACCTTTGCAGAACGCATCCGGCAAATCCTGGAAGATACCGCGCACCCCCTGCCTCCGGACATAGATGTGCAAATTGAGAACTTCCGGCATCAGGTACCGGATGCGGAGCCAGAGGCCGCGGAATGGCTCGGCCAGATCACGAAGCGGCGCCGGGAGGAAGAGATAGCCAGGGCCGTGGCAGAGTTGCGCCCGGAATTGCAACAGTTGTGGGAGGAATGCGAGCGAGCGATCCAGGCTGGTGAAATCGTGGCAGCGCATGAGGCCGCCCGCGCTGCCTTGGAGAAGGCTAAGGAACTTGAGCGCAAGTATCCTGGTGTAGGGACTGTATTGGAGTTAGTTAAACAGGCATCAGATTGGGAAAAAGAGGCGCGTGGCGCAGCCTCCACGGTGGTCCAAACGGCCAATTTCCAGAAGATACTGGAAGAATATGAGGAACTTGAAAATAGAGGCTACACGGAACTTCCCAGCCCCCGGGCGGTGCGCGAGGCTGGCCGGCTGAAGTTCACAATTGATGAAAAAGGGCAAGAAGTCCTCGTTGTCACACCGGACTGGCCATTGGTATTAGCCGCTCAAGCGATAGATGAACTGGAGACCCTGGCCACTGAGTACGCTATCCAGAAAGCGGAAGAGAAACTGGAGTTGGCCCGGCAGTATGTGGAACGCGATCCCCGTGAGGCGGCCCGCCTGTTGGAGGGAACACGCAGCCTGTTTGTTCCGTCCCACCGTACAGGGGATCCGCGATGGCAGAAAATTCAGAGAGAAATTGCAGAATACGAGCAGGTTGCCGTGCAGCCGGCCCTCGCCCGCCGGGAGAAAGCGGAACGGAGGCGGGATGCCGCGCTGAGAATGGACGTCCTGCAGGCCTGGGATGAGTTGGGCGAGGTGGAGAAACTGGACCCCCACGTCCCGTTGATCAACGAGGCACGGGGAAGCCTCCACAGCCGCCTTATTGAACAGGTAAAGAAGGCGTTACAGAATGCCCAATCGCTGCGCCAGCGCCGGCAATGGGAAAGGGCAATCAGGGTGGTTGAACCTTTCTTGGAACGCACCCGCCAGGATACGCGACTGGCAGACTGGACCCAGAAATTGGAAGAGTTCATTGCCCGCTGTGAAGAGGGGGCGCGGGAGGAAGCATCCATCTTGGAGGAACTGAACGCCATCCAGTCGTTGATTGCCCGGGAGCAATTCCAGGAAGCCCATGAGCGGCTGGCGGTCATAGAGGGGCGGCTGGGGGAGAACCTGGCCGCCTATCCCCAGGCGAAATCGTTGCGTGACCGGATTGACGCCCGGCTTCGTCTGGACGAACTTCTCCACCGCGCCAGCATGGTTCACGATGCTCCCAGTAGCGACGACGATATAGAGCGGATGATTCAGGCCTTAGAAAAGGCTGCGGAAGAGCACAGGGCACGGCAGGGAGACATTGTCCCGCTACTGAAGCGGTTGCAGGCTCGCCTTCTCTTTCGCCAGGCGGAGCGGGAGTATCGCCAGGGCACTGCCGATTTCCACGGATTGCGTCAACGCTTCCAGTCCGTGATAGATATGGCCGGCGCGGATGCGGAGCGGGCGAGACGGTACCTGGAGGAAATGGCGAAAACCGAGCGAGAATTTGAGGAGATTGAGCACACCATTCGCGTGGCTCGGGAGCATCTGGCGGCCAAGCGGTATCGGCAGGCCTATGAAACCCTTCATCCCCTGGCTATGCGCCAGCCTCCGGTGCCCCAGCATACTCAGGTGTGGAAGTTATTTGAAGAAGCCCGAGAGAGTCTAACGAAAGAGATAGAACAGAGATTGAGCAGGTTCCAGCAACGCCGCCGGCTGGACGTGCGGTCCATCCTGGAGAAAGTGGAGGAATTGAGGGAACTGGATCCCGTACGGGCCAGAGCGTGGGACGAACTGGTGGCCCGCTGCTATATTCAGCAAGCAGAGGAAGCGGATACCCCGGCAAACGCGCTGAAGTACTGGAAAGAAGCCAGCTACCTGGTCGGCCCGGATTCTCCTTTACATCCTCGGATTGCCCGCGGCCTGAAAGAAGCAGAAAAAGCAGTGGCCTTCCGGAAGGTGGATACCCTGGTAGGAGCCTGGACGCATGCTGTGGAAATCCTGGAAGGGCTGCAGGCTCAGTATCCCGATGACCCGGAGATTCGTCTCCGCCTGGCGGAGGTCTTTCTGGAAGGGAGCAATCTCCCGGCAGCGCGAACGCAACTGGATACCGCTAATCGCCTGTTAGGGCGGGCCGAAGAGACCACATCCGGCGGGTTATTTGTTCGGCTTGCCGAAATTCAGAAGCGGCTGGAGGCCGCAGAACGCCTTTACCAGGAGAAGATGCAGATTGAGAGAATGTTGAAGCCGGAGAACCCGCTGGACGATTTCACAACTGCCATAAGGAAAGTCAACGGCCTGCGTAGGCGAAAAGATGTTCCCCTAAAGTCTATAGAGGACTGGTGGGGGGAACTGGCGGAGCGGGTGGTTCAGGAACTGTGGGAGAAATATCGGGAGCAACAGGAGCGAGGAGAACCGCTGTGGAAAGCAGGCCAGATAATGCTGAAAATCCTGGAACTGCAACCGGAATCCGGGGCTGCCCGGGAGATTCTGGCAAAAGTTGCCCGACAGGGTTTAGAGTTGTTGAGCCGGGTGGAGCAGGAAGTGCATCGCACCACCGGCCCGATAGGGGTGCGGGCAGAGGATGCCCTGGAACAGCAGATTCGGGAAACATGTCGCCTGCTGGAAGAGGCAGAGGTCTACCGGGCTATCTTTCAACGGCGAGGAGGAGAACTGACCCCTTTGCGCCCCACGGGTCTGGATGAAGCCGTGATGCAACTCCGGGCCTGGCGGGATAGACTCCTCCTTTTGAGAACTCAAATTGAGGAAGCAAGAGGATGCCTCTATACGGCAATGCAAACCGGCGAGGAGCGGGATTGGGACCGTTGCAAAGAATTGATCCAGCAAATAGAGGGGACTTTTGACCGCTCCAGGCCAGGTGCTCAGCCCTCCCCGTTCGTCTTTCCCGAGGATCGCGCATCTTTTGCCAGCCATCCGACGGTGCGGCTGCTGGTAGAGGAATACGAAAAGGCCAGGGAGACCCGCCAGAGGCTGGAGGGGTATCTAGAAGAGATCCCCAGGGCATGGAAGCAGGAAAAATTTGACCGGGTGCGCTGGTTGATCGGAGAACTCCGAAGAGAAGACCCGGATGGACAGAAATATGGCCTGACCAATCGTCGGCTTCGGGTTCGGGTTCTGGAAGAAGTGGACCTGGGCTTGGACCAATTGGAAGGGTTATTGGTTCAGCGAGAAAATCAGTTGAAAAAACTGGAGACCTGGGCAGAGGCCGCCCGGCGAGTTGTGCCGTGGCATCCGTTGCCTCCTCAACGGATGGAACTCCTGCCCGAGGAGGCCGCGGATGCAGGGCCGGAAATTGCCCGCATACTGGAGTCTATTCAGCGAGCGATTCGGAGTGGAGATTTTCGGGGGGCTGGCACCCATTACCTGGCCTTGCCATTAGCAGATGAGACAGGAAAAACGGAAATCCTTCCAGAGATGATCAGCGAGAAGGTGGAAAAGGCAATCCGGCAGGCTGACTTTAAGACCGCGTGGGAATGGTGCCCGAAGGCCCTCTGTGGTGAAATTCCCCGTGCGGTGGATGAAGTCCTTAAAAGCGACCCGCCGAACCTGGATCGGGCGCTGGAACGATGGCGAGAAGTTCGTGCTACCGTGGAAGGGGGCCTCACCCGGATTCCGGGTTCGGGCGAATACTGGTCGCTGCTGAAGGTCAGAGATTGGCTCAGGTCTCCCCCTGTAGAAGAAGGGGATGAAACTCTGCTTGGCCGGCGGGCCGGGCTGATTCTGGCGCGAGCGATGGCGCTGGCCTCCGAGGTAGATGCCTGGATAGAAGAGGCAGAGGCCAAAATGGAGGCGATTCCTGAAACGCAGCGCGAGTTCTCTTCTCTCCTGCAAGACGCCCGCGATACCCTGAATGCAGCAGCCAGGACCCGGAATCGGGGCAAGCGCAACCGGTTGCTGGACAGCGCTCAGGCTGCTCTGGACGAAGCCAGGCGTCTATGCAGGGAAAGCGCCGACCTTCAGGAAGTACAGGACCTCCTGAACCGCCTGAGGTAATGGCATGCGCATCGCTGTTGTATCCGATATTCACGGAAACTGGTTTGCCCTGAGAAGTGTGCTGGACGATGCGAAGCGACAGGGCGCGCAGGAAATCTGGTGCCTGGGGGATGTCGTTGGTTATGGCCCCCAGAGTTGGGAGTGTTATCAGGAACTGATAGGACTGGAAGCGGGAGCCCAAATCCCGGTAACGGCCTGGATAGCGGGGAACCACGATTGGGGCTTGGCTGGAAAAATCCCGCTGGAATTTCCCTATTTCCGAGATGAGGCCGCATGGGTGCTTCGGCGAATAAGGGAATTGACCCCACCGGAAGCACTGGAGGAAATGTGCCGATTCCTGGGCGAACGCCCCACCTTTCAAGAGGCCTCCCGTCCTGGTATATGGCTGGCCCATGGCTGGGTCGCCCATACAACGGGCTCTTCCGAAGAACGAGCCAATGTAGTAAATGAACTGAGTTACATTTGGGATAGAGAAGATAATACGTGGAAGGCTAAAAGAACGTGGCAAGCACTGGGGCGCCCCCAAATAATCCTGGTCGGACATACGCACCAGACGATGCTCTGGCATCGTCAGAATGGCAACCACTGGGCATCGCTTCTGGGCCCCAGGCAGAGCAACCTCTCCCCTCCTCCAGGGTGGCTGGAAGGATGTCCAGATTGTGGGAATGGCCCCTGCCAGAGCCGAAAGGACTGGGGGCAGAGTATCATTCTCCCAAATGGTCCGGTTCTGATTAACCCCGGGAGTGTGGGCCAGCCGCGCGATGGTTGCCCCGCTGCGGCATACGCGATTCTGGACCTGGATGAAGACGGCAATCAGGTCACATTCCGGCGGGTGGGCTACAACGTAGAAGCTACGCTCAACAACTTTGCCCGCCTGGCAAGAACAGCAGACGGCGGGATGGATATGCACGCTATACAGACCTACATACCTCGCCTCAGGGAAGCATTGAAAAAAGGAGAGGGGGTAAACGAATGATAGTGAAAAAGATCGGTTTTAAACAAGTGTTGTTTGCCTGCCTGATGGCCTTGCTGGCCCTCGGACTGCTGGCCTCTCCAACTGGCGCACAGGGGATTCAGCCACCGGAGTACACCGGACTGGACATTGTATTTCTGGTAGACCAATCGGGCAGTATGGGCGGGCGGCTTGCCGGTAGCACGGACCACCCGGAGCCCAACGACCCTCAAGGTTGGCGTTTCTATGCGTTGGAGGCGGCCATCCGCCAACTGCCAGCACTGTGGTTGACATACCCTGAATACACGGCTCGGGTCGCCATCGTGGAGTTCGGTGACCGGGCACAGGTCGTACTTCCCCCCACCCGAATAGAGGCCCGAAGCAGGGAGGATTGGGAACCTCAATTAAGAGAGTTGATCAACCGAATCCGAGAGTACAAGGACGAACGTCAATCCCGAAACCTGGGGAACACGAACCATCAGGCTGCCTTTCGGCTGGCCCGGAAAGTGCTGGATGAGATGGAGGCAGAGGATTCCTCCCCTCGGCTCAAACTGATCCTGATGGTAACGGACGGGCGACCCTGCATCGGGGTGATCTCTGAAACGGGTGAGCGGGGATGCCAGCCCTGGGCACCCCATCTGGTAGAACTGCGGGACAACCTGATTCCGAAACTGTTCCCCGCAGAAAAAGATTATTACATTTATGTAGTGGGTATCAACGACAGCGATGACAACTACTGGCCGGACACACGGAAGTACTGGGAAGCAATTGCACAGTCCCATGGTGGCCGAGCCAAAAAAGTCTCTCTGCAACGGGAGGTCGGGGAATTCTTTGGCGAGGCGCTGGCCAGCCTTCTGAACCGATTGCCCCACACCGGCTCCCTCCTTGTCCCGCCCACACCGGAGCGGGTGGAAACGGGCTTCTACCCGGTTCCCCCTTACCTTCAGCGAATCCGTTTCATGATTTACAAAAGCAATCCGGACGATTGGATTGCCCTGGAAGAAGTAGACACTCCCCTGGATGTCACGCAATCCAGCCCGGATGGCCGCATCACCGTTTTCGGTAATGACCCGAATTCCCTGTACGGGCAAATTGATATATTGAGACCTCAGCCAGGCCAGTGGCGCATTGAGAAATATCCCGGCCCTTCCGTCATCGTCACGGTTCAGAGCCTTCTCTTCAACCCCCAACTGCTCAGTCCGGTCGGCGAGCACCCCAGCGGAATCCCCGCTCGCGTGGAACTCAACCTTGTGGATAGCAGTGGCCAACTGGTTCCCACGTACACCAATCCCCTCTATGCGCTCCAAGTCACCGCCACCGTGCGGACGGAGGACGGAGAATCCGAACAGGCGATTGATTTGGTCCAAGAAAAACCCGGTGTGTACGCCGGCCTTTTTGTCCCTCAGAAAATTGTGCCTCACATCGTTCACCTGCGGGCCACCAGCCACAAACCGGATGGGAGTGAGTTTATCGTGATGGACCAGGATGCCGGGACGTTTGCCGTTGGCCCGCTGGTCGTCCAGTTGGACAGCCCCAGGGAAGACGTTTATCAGAACGTGCCGGTGCGTCTGGCCTATCGGTTTCTGGATGCCCGGGGCAACCTGATCCACGAGGTGGAAACACCAGAGGCGATGCTGAGTGTGGAAGTCACGGTGTCCAGCGAGGAGGAGACCCAAACCCTGACCCTTACCCGGGAGCAGAGCGGCATCTATAGCGCTGAGTATGTGGCAACTCGCCCAGGTCCCCATCGGGTCCATCTCCTCGTGCGGAGTCGGGATACCGCTGGTAGAGAATTTGTTGTCCTGGAGAGGGATGATGTCACACTGGACGTGAAGCCGACCCACGGTCTGGTGTACCAGGTGAAACACCCGCGGGACGGCGCCCGGGATTTCATCCGCCCCTGGTGGTTATTCCCCCTCCGTCCTCTGGTGGTGGACGTGGAGATAAGGGACGAGGAGGGCCAGTTAGTTCCCCTCAGCCAGGTAATCTCCGGTGCCCCGGAGCAATCCTTCGCCCTTCACGTCACGGATCCGGCGGGCCGGGATCGCTCTGCCGAGTTCCAATGGGCTATAGCGGGCCCCGGACGGCTCCAGGCAGTGGGGAAGGGTATGAACGAATTGGGCCGATGGACCATTGAAGTCCGACCGGAATTCCGGCCCCGGCCGGGTTACGCTCTAACCAACAGGGAGCCGACCCGTCTGACGGTTATCCGGGCCGAGCACTACCTGGCCTTTGGGGTGGATACTGCCGTGGTGCTGGCGATTCTCGCGGCCATTGCCGGAACTGTCCTGCATTACCGGGCGATTACCCGCCCCCCCCTCCTGCAGGGCGTGCTGTATGTCCGGGATTCCGGTGGCAATGTGATATGGAGCCGACCGCTGAGCATCGGACGCAACCAGGCTACTTTTAAGGGGCGTGATCTGCCGGTGACCACGCGGCTTAAGCGACTATCCGTGAAGCGGGTTCCAGGAAAGGAGGAGGCTATAGAAGTAATGGCCACGCTGGATAACGGAAGCAGTATCCCCATCCCGAGAATGGTGTACAAGAGCAAACGGCAGTTGGGGTCTTACCATCTCTATCTGCATTATGACCAATATTGAGAAAGGAGGATTTCCATGGCTACCCCTGCGTTGATTGTCGGTTTGGGTGGCACCGGCGTCAAGGTGCTGACGCTGGTAAAGCAGGACCTGTTGGCTACCCACGGCGGTCGGGTGCCGGAGGAGGTCCAGTTGCTGGCCTTTGACACCGAGGTAGAATCGGACGTGCAGGCCGGCGTGGCCGCTGCATCCACGGCCCTGGGTGCGGCGGGAGTAGTCAAACTGGAGAAGGAGAAAGGGGAGTATATCTGGATCGGGGGCAACGTCCGTGACTATGTACGGGACGTAGCCCGGGGCAAATATCCCCACGTCAGTTCGTGGCTCCAGGCCGCCTACTATCTGGATACCCTCCCCGATGCGCTGTTCTATCTGGAGGCCGGAGCGGGGATGCTCCGCCAGTTCGGGCGGCTGGCAATTTTCTACGACGTCCTCAAGGGGGCCGGCCTTTCCAAAATCTATCGGATGATCCGACAGGCCCTGGAGCGCGTGCAGCGGGCGAAGAAAGGCGAGGCCATTCAGGTCATCCTGGTCAGTTCGGTAGCGGGTGGCACCGGGGCCGGGATGTTTGTGGACATCGCCTATCTGATCCGCCAGATTGCTCGCCTGGAATTGCGGGCCTCGGTAACCCTGCGCGGCTTCCTGGTGATGCCGGAGGCCTTCTCCACCATCCCCACCGGTATAACGCGCGACATGCGGGCGCGGGCCTATGCTGCGATGCGGGAGAACAAGCGGTTCATGGTGGAGCCGGACTGGACAGACGGCTACCCGATGTACTACCACGGCACAGAGCGCCGGGGGGATGGGGATGACGTATGGCAGGGGCATGTAAAAAGTAAAGTGTTTGACTTCCTGTATCACATTGACGGCCGGCGGGAGAAGGAGCGACTGGATACGATACCGTTAGAACTCGGCGTCGCCCCTACGATCGCAGACACTATCTCCGCTCTGCTGGACGAAGAAGGAGGTCGTACCTTTACTCAGCACCAGGTAAACCTCAACAACGCGGTGCAAAATGCAGCAAGGACAGCCTTCTATGGCACGGTGGGCACCTATACCCTGGTTTTGCCGATGTATCACATCACTGAGGACTTCGCCCACCGGTTGACCCTGGAAGTGCTGGATGAACTGCTGGGAGTGAAAGAGGGCCATGGGGAACGGGACCGGGACGGGGTCCCCATCCGCTTGCCCACGGATCGGAATGCGGAGGTCGGCCTGGGCCGGTCCGGGCGGGACGATGCGCTGCCGTTTCTGGACCGGGATCTGGTGAGAAGCCTTCAGGATGCCACCGTGGAGGTACAGGCCACCCCTCTCTTCCGGGAGGTGGGGCGTGTGGCGGCCCAGGCGACTCCCGATACCCGGGATCACATCCGGGGGGAATTGGCCGGGCGAGACCTGGCAACATGGATGCAGTTCTTTGAACCCCCTTACGCGGAATTGGAGGCTACCCGCCGGGAAGTCCAGGCCATCATCCAGCGGAAAGTGGAGGACGTAGTACTGACCAGTGACAAACTTCGGGAGAAGCCCGTAGATGGCCTGCGGCGCATTGAGGAAGGCGTGAAGGCCTACAAAGCGCAACATCTGGGCGCCGAAAGGGAAGGCGGACGGCGCGAAGGAGGGGATTTCCGTCGGGCACTGGAGAAGTATCGGGAGGCTCACCTGGAGACTTTCCGGAGGATGCTGACGATTCACGCCAGCAATATCCTGAACGGTCGCTCTGCGGAGGACTTCCGGGAAGCGCGCGGGGGCAAAATCGGATACCTGCTGGACTTCCTGGACGGGCTGTCCAAGCAGTTAGATGCATTCCTGGTGCTGATGGAAGAAGCGCGGGACCTCCGGGAGGGTCGGGGGGAGCGAACCTCTGCGATGGAGGGAGCCCGGTCGGCACTGGAGAAGATGAAGCAGCAAGCCTCCAGCGTGATCCCGGGCCGGGCTGTTGGGGCACAGAGGGCCTATTTGAAGGCCGAGCAATACCTGGTGGACATCCTGCGCAATGAGATTATGGAGCAACTGGTCATAGAGACCGTGCGGGGGATGCGGGAGTACACCCAGATGGCCCGCGACCAGGTCCAGGTCTGGGCGAATGCCCTGGGGATTGGCCGGGCCAGCCTGTATGCCGCAATCCAAGAGGGGCGTAAGCAGGTGGCGTCCAACCGGGAAACCGCCGAGCAAGTGAAAGCACGTCGCCTGATCCGGGATCCCCAATACGAAGAGGAACTGTATACCGAATATGCTCGCGTTCGGGCAGACCGGGTGAACGAGATGCTGCGCGACCTGGTCTGGCAGACGGAGGTCAAAACTGTTGGAACGCGCCGGCAGTTCGCCTTGAGCCTCTCTGCGATGACCCACGAAGATGACCGGGCAGTCTCCCGGCCGCTGAGCCCCGACGACCGGAAAAAGAATGTGGAGGCTCTCCTGGGGCGGGCGCGAGAGGCCTTCACCGAAGCCTGGAAGCGGGAATCGGTTCTGAAGTACCTCCGCCGCAAATACGAAGACCCCTCCCGCCTGGGCAACGAGTTGTATGAGCACAGCGGTCCCCTCCTGCTGGTGGAGCACGTGCCAGAGGGGCAAAGAATGGTCCCTGCCAATTATCTGCGGGCTGCCTATGGAGAAGACCCGGGAGAAGTAGGATACCTGACCGACGTGATTCGTTCAGTGGCCAATCTCTCCGGCGCCGATGAGCGCTTCGCCACGATTATCCGCGCGGCGGACCGCTTCAAGTGTAGCCTGATCTACACACTGGACCTGATTCCCATTGAAGGCACCCGCTCCTATATAGATGCTGAGGGGGATTACCTGCGCTGGCAGGGCACAGGGGCCCTGGCCCGCAGTGGGCGGGAGATTCTGCACCTCTTCCCGGCGGAGGTCAACGCGGTCAAGTATGAGCAACGGGCAGTAGCCGAATTCCACATGCCCCCCTTCCTCCTGGACGATAAAGTGGTCCTCCAACTGGAGAACATTGAGCGGTTCAAATTGTTCGCCAGTTGCCTGGTCTTTGGGCTGATTGATATCGGTTCAGAAGAGGGGGAGAGTGGACGTCCTCAGAACTACTGGCGGCTGAGACTGCCGGAAGAGCGTGGCAGGGAACTCTTTGAGGTTAGTCCCGCGCAGGAGATTTACCTGACTTTGGCGGGCGAGGGGACTCCCAGCCTGCTGGAGGCGGTGGATACCTTCAATTACATCCACAAGGATAAACGGGCAGAGAGTCCCCGGGCGGAGATACAGGTAGAGAGGCCTATTGATTACGAGCGGGTGCTCCGGGCATTGCAGGCAGCGCGAGCGGAGAAAGCGCAGAGACGGCTCAATGAGGGGATAGAGATAGAGCCCAGCATCTTGGCCTCTATGGAAGGGAAGTCACCGGAGGTGCAGGAGAGAGCAAAGCGGCTGCTGGCCGAGCGGGCATATATTGCTGAGCGGAAGGATGTGCTGCTGGGACGCTATAAAGACTCCAAGATACTTCAGGAGCGCCATCTGGGCATTTGCTTGGACCTGGCGTTGACCGATGAAATCCGGAGTCTGGAAGTGGCCGTGCGGGAATTGCTACGGTAAGCGTTGGCCCGGCGGAGGGAGCGCTTCAGGATTCGCTTAGAGGGATGATGGGTTGGCGGCGGCTTCTGCCGCCGCTAACCCACCGCTTGTGCTCTTTGCACAGCAGGCACAGAGAAATGGACTTGCTGATTTTGGGCCCTATAGGAATTGTTGTCATATTACATTTGCTTTCGCTATGGAAAAGGTTCTTACCACTGGTGGCTGGCCCGGTATTGTTTGGTTGTTTAGGGCTCTGGCTAATCGGAAATGGGCTGATAGCGCTAAGCGATCAGGTAACAGATCAGTTACTAAGCGGAGTCCAGCAGGCGATGAAGGATTGCTATATTTTCCTTCTTGTCGGCGGCTTAATGGTAGGCGGATTGGCATGGATTGGCGCTGAGATCAGCAATGGTATCAGTGAGATAAGTGATGATGGCATTGTTCTACGCCTTATTGGTTTCTTTTTCCGTACCCTGGTTCGCCTTTTCTGTGATGCTATTGCTCTGGGCTTCTCTTATGTTTTTACGTTTCATTACGCTCTATGTATGGGCTTTATTTTTTATGTTCTCAGTGGCGACTGAAGGCCGCTGCTATAAAATCCCTATTCAAATTGAGTTTATCGTAGATGCTGGCTACCTAACACTTTTTACTTGCCCCTCCTCCAGCCTCCTTTGCTGCGCGGCGTGGGGGGAAGCGAGGGTTGACGAGCAGCAGAGGGCTACGCCGAGGCTTGCCCGAAGTGCCCGCCGCCCCTATCCTCCACTTCTTCTCCTTTCCCTCCCCGCCGGAAGAGAGGGGCCAAGGGGATAAGAGAGGTCCATTTGCCAAAGGTGGCCCTTTATCAGGAGGCGTAACTATGAAACCCTATTCACAGGCTTTTCTCCTCGTTGGGCTCATACTGGGAATCGTAACCCTTGCCACGACGGGGCCTGCTTTCATAGAGGCTCGCGCTGCTCCGTTCTACCAGGTGGGCGCCTCCATTGAGCAAGCCCTTGCTGCTCAGGCCACTCCTCTGCCCACAGCCGCCAACCTGCCTCCAGCCATTCCAGATGCGATCAGTCTGAGCAGATTCGTAGACCCTCCGTTTCTTATACCAGGGCAGGAGTCCGAGGTATCCATCCGGCTGGAAGGGATCGCCCGGTCGGAGTGCCTGGGCGCTCCTGCCCGCCCTTTGGATGCTATGCTGGTCTACGATGTCTCCAGCAGCGCAGGTAGTGGACCCGGCTCCAACTGGGAACAAACGATCAGATTTACCCAGGCTCTGATAGACCAGTTGACACAACCTATCTACCGAAACCGCACCGCCCCGGCGGAACAGTCCCGCCTGGGGCTGATCACCAGTCAAACGGCGGTCACCGGTCCGGTGCCCCTGCTCCTGCAGGGCCTGACAGAGGACCACGGGGCTGCGCGGGGCGCCATTGCCACAGTTACGCCCGGTGGGGATACGGACATCGCGGCTGGGGTGCGGCTGGCCGCCGATACACTGCTCCAATCGCCTCCCGACCGCGCCAAAGCGATTATTCTGATGCTGCATGATAACGTAGCCATTGATGCGAACACGATCGCCGCCGTAGCAGACGCACGGGGACAGGGCATTCGTGTTTACCTGGTTGCCAACAGCCTGAATATTCCTCAGGATAAGCAAATTACCCCGGACCTGGCCGCCGCACTGGTTGAGCCGGGCAACTTTTTCGCTAATCCCCAGCCTCAGGATTTACGCGGGCTCTTCGTGACAGCGGCCGAGGGAGACCCCAACCGGGTCGCTGCAGACATACGGGTCGCTGACGCCTACGCTCCACCGGGGACGGTGGAGTTCTCCGCCGTCAGCGGGCCTGGGGGCCGGGTGGAGGGTGATCGGGTGGTCTGGGATATTCCCTATTTGGACCAGAGGCAGACGGTTGAACTGACCTACAGAGTACGCCTGCGTCCCGGTGCCCAAGGGCCCGTATACATCGTCGGGGGGATGGCGTATATTGATTGCAATGGTTATCTCTACAACAACATCGCCGGTGAGCAGATGCCTGTGGCTCCTGCTCCCACGCCCACCCCTGTAGAGGTGCCGGTGGGAACACCAACACCAACGCCAGCATATCTCCCACCACCTGGGCCTACAGCACCCCCGGCACCTCTGGTCACGCCCATGCCACCTCCGGTACCTCGTTTGATTTTGACCGGGGCTCCCTGTAGCCAGTGGTATCTCTACCTTTTACCTTTTCTCATGCCTTTGTTGGCGCTCTTGCTTCTGTGGCTACTTTCACGCTTCTTGCTGGGGATCAGGAGTTGGCGGTTTGAATGGGAGCAACGGAGATGGAGATGTCGTTTGTCCTTCCTGGCACTGCTGCTGTATCTGTTGTTGGTCGCATTTCTTTCAGGTAGAGCACTGGCAGGCCATCTATGCTGGCAGCAAGTTGTCGGAGCCGCTCCTGCTACTCGCCTCCCCGCGACGTCTATCCCAACCCCGGTTCGGGCTTCTGGATTGGCAACGCCGCTCCCCCCTATCACGACGACCACCGGCCTGCGGAGTAGTCAGAATGTAGCCCTTGTGGACCCGTTTTACTTTATGCCCCGCCCTCGCGCATATAACATTGTGGACATTCTGATAACAGATATTACCACCACTACGCTCTCCCGCTTTGATACGTTGGTTCTATCTCAGGTATGTGATGTTGGCACTGCCCTTTCCCCTTCCCAGAAACAGGTGATTGTGAACTGGGTACGTCAAGGTGGAAAATTGATTATCTATGACTCCGATGTATGCGGCGGATATAGCCTCTTTGCTACAGGCGTGCCTGTGGTGGATTATTCCTGGTTGCCCTATCCCTTTGTGACCGACAACCCAGGTGGTCGGGGCTCCAGTAGCGGGCACTTCACTGTCGTCGCGAACGATACAATGGTCAGCAACGACCCCACTTCCCCTTACTACATAGACGCCGCCGCTATTGACCGCACTGAAATCGGCGACGCCAATGTGATGATCACCCATGACCCCAATTGGTGCGGTGATGCACTCGCTCGCAATGTAAACAATCAGCAGGGTTTCGTGCATGCTTACGCATTCTATGGCAATGGCCTCATTATCTATAACGGATTGGACACAGACGATATATCTGATCCAGCAATGGCGAAGATCTGGGAGCAAGAACTTGCTCAAGTATGGGACCCTACCGGAGGTCAGCGCCCTCCCACTCTTAACTGCCAGGTACGTGTCTCTGGAGGAGCAGTAACATTACCGCCCTTTCTCCCGGTACCCATCACCAGCGTTCCCCTCTGGCCCTGGCTGCTCCCTTTGATCCCCCTGCTGCTCCTGATCTGGTTGCTCTGCCGGCGGGCCAGACCGCCAGAATTTAGGCCATGGGAAAAGGAAAATCCCAGAGGGGAACCCGGGCCTATTCCCCCCTGGAAACCTGCAGTGAGTTGGGATCCAGGAGCGGCGCTGATCATTGGCCTGGGCGGCAGCGGCCGCTGGGTCCTGACCCATCTGAAGAAAAACCTTCTGGACGCGGGCTCCGGTACATGGCCTGAGCAGGTCCGCCTGTTGCTGTTGGATACCTCTGAGGACGAAATGGTCGGCGGGAAACAGGTCCCCGTGGCTTTTGCGGGGGTGGAACTGGCCCCCGAAGAGAAACTGACCATCGCCCATGATCTGAGGGAACTGACCCGCAGGATGTACGAGGACCCCCACGCCGAACCAGAGATGCAAGGATGGTACCCGGCACGCGATTATCAGGAGCATCTACCGTCCGCCGATCTGGACCTGGCCCGGGGCACCCACCAGCGGCGGCCCCTGGGGCGGGCCGGGCTGTTCCGCCATATTCACGACCGGGGTGAGCGTTCCCTCCTCTATCAGCGACTGGTAGAGGGGCTACGGGCCGTTAAAGAGCGGGTGGAAGATGTGGAACGGGCGCACGTCATCATCGTGGGTTCACTGGCCGGAGGTATGGGCTCCGCCACCCTCTTTGATATGGCCTATCTGGTTCGGCGGGCGGCGCGGGATGCCGGCGTGGAGGGGTCAATCAACGTAGAGGGCTTTCTGATCGCCGAAGGAGCCTTTCAGTCCATTACCACCGATGAGATGCCCCGCGTGAACACGTTTGCCACCCTTCGGGAACTCTCCCGCTTCCAGTTAAGCCGGGGCCGACCCTACCCGATGATCTACCGTCTGGACGCACCGGAGGGATCGGTTCAGAACGACTATCTTCAATGGGGCCTCTTTGACAGCCTGTACGTCGTGGATTGGGCTGGCTTCCTGAGCGGTGAACGGCCCGAAAACGGCATCTTCCCGGCAGTGGCAGATGTACTGACTGTCCTGATGGACAGGGCCAGCCGGGCCCGGGAGAACGCTATTCAGCCCTTCCGGGATGGGGCCCGGAACACGGCCACACGGGCCCAAGCCCTCCGGGGTGAGGCCGTGATGGGCACATTTGGTCAGTTGGCCTACCGGTTACCCTTTACAGAAATTGTGGAACAATTGAAGGCGCGTTTTGCCGAAGATTTACTCCGTGAATATCTGGTGGGTCCGGATTACAAAGGCGAGGACCTGGTACTGAAAAAAGAGCAGAACCGCGAGGAGCCGTGGGGGAGTGACCTGCATAAAGAAGTGTTGAAAGTCCTGGGAGTGCACTGGTATCCGGCCCCTTCGGGTCCCTCGCCTCTCCTCATCGGGGGCGCACTGGGATTCCTGGGCGGCCTCTTCGCCGGTGCCGTGCTCGCACTAGCTACGCTGGCCGGGTGGTGGCTATGGGTCGGCATTGCAGCAGGCGTTTTGATCGGTGTCGCGGTGGGCGCGTGGATGAAAAGCAGGCAACGCCCCTCTGCGGGACAGGAACTCTACCTGGCCCTACCCGAGGGAGCGCCTCCTGAGCCTGCCGTCGTTGCGGCGATCACCCACGCGGAGACCACCGACCAGGCCCGTTTTCTCATCCTCCCTCGTCTGGCCGACGTGGGGAGCGATCCGGAAGACTACGTTGCTTCCCGCCGGGAGGCCTTCCGCCGCTATCTGCTGAGTGTGGTCGCCTATATGCTGAACGGTAGGGCGGAAAGCAGTATCATTGAAGCCCGAACCGGCAAACTGGGTTATGCCCTGGCGTTCCTGAATGACCTACGGGATACGCTGAATGCTGGTGCCGGTCAGGTGCAGTTCCTGAGCGCGGGCTTTATCGGGCCTGAAAAGGCTAATATCCAGACTTTCCACAGAATGGCTACTGCCCTGGTGTCGGTTGTGGATGAGGTCAAAGCAAACCTGGAGGCGCATGCTCTGGCATTGACCGGGCGGCGGGAATCCGAACCGGGTGTGTACTACCACTTACTTCAGCGACAATGGGAACTGAGGGAACGCCGAAAGGAGATGGACCGGGTGCTGGTGCGGCGGTACCTGTGGACCCGCCGCGCCGAACGGGGGGGCCAAATGGTGGATGAAGACCTGGTAGTCAGTTATTACCGGGACTACCTATCCAGCCACCTGGAGCGCAGTCTGGATCAATTCCACTGGCGTATTGTGGAAAAAGGCGGCCGTCCCTCTCTGCAACTTTATTTTATGCTTGAACACGATGTTCCCCTGGAAGGGAATGCTCCTGAGCGCTTTGCACAAGCCCTGCAGGAACTGGGAGGGCGTCTCCTTAAAGATCTCTGGGACCAGAAAGGCCAACTCCTGGCGGACGTAATGACCAGCCATTTGAGCCTTACCAACCTCCCGCTCACTGCCCAGGAACTGTGTGAGCGCTCGGTTCCTCTGGCAGGTCACGATCCTCGCCAGGCATCGGTCCCGCCTGCGGGTGCTGTGGATATTACCCCTCACCTCTACCAGGCTAAAGCATTCCTATATCTCAATCGGAATGTGCTCCGTCAATCCGAAATGAGAAAGGCCGTAGAGGACCGCATGGAGGGGGTGCCTGTAGAAATCCTCCCGGCAACGGATCCCTTCACATGCAGTCTGCTCCAATTCCGTGAAGTCGTCCCTCTCTCTGCTTTTGACTTCTATCACCGAAGCGAGGTCACGTACCGGACCAACTACGGGATCGCCGAGCGAGGCCGACGGGCCCATGAACTGGGCTGGCGTGAACCCCCTCATGTCTTTGCTGCTGAGCGCAACGCGCTCAAGATGGAACAGCGCCTGCCTGAAATAGAAGAAATCCCCTGGCCCTTTCACCCGCTGTTCATCCCTGCCCTGGAGAACCTGGACCGGGCACGCCTTTTCGCCCTGGCCCTCCTCAATGGGTACATCCGACGGGAAGGCGGCGAACGATACCGGTATCGGCTGCAACTGCCCACCGAGAAGGTGGACATCGCTCTGGGTTGGCCAGAGGACGCTGTAAAGCCGGAAGCCCAGTTGGTCGTTGCGATGCGAACATTTGTGGTGGGCCAGCCCGCCGAAGAGAGACGAGGACGGGAAGAAGCAGGAACCGCGCCGGGTTTGCTAAGAGAAGCAGTACCCGGACCGCACGAGGTGGCTCGTCTGGCCGAACAGGTCCGACACCAACTGGAGCGTGACCAGAAGCAACTACTCTCCCGGTTAGAAGCGCTGGAAAAGGTCCGTTTCATCAGCCGGTTGGAGGAACGACGGCAGGCACTGATTCAGGCTCTCCCTCCCTATCTGCGGGAGGAGGCCGCCAGGCCGGGTGGTCGGGAATTGATCGCCTTCCTGCGCCTTGTGGCGAAGGACGAATATGAAACCCGGCGCCAAAAGGGAAAATCCAGGTAAAAGGAGTTTGATATGGACACTATCACCACAGGCTCGCAACTTTACGCCCGGGCCATTCAAGCCACTTACGAACTCCAGGAGTTCCTGGGAGGAGGACGCATTGCCCAGGTCTATCGGGCCGAGCAACTCTGGCCACCGGATAGGAAAGGGCACCGGGTGGCAGTGAAATTGGCGCGCAGCGCGGGGGAAAACAAGTGGCTGGAGGCTGAAAAGGCCCTTTTGGAGAATGTGGGAAACGTGCCGGGCTTTCCCCGCCTGGAAGGGTATGGAGAGACAAGGGAAGACCCTCCCCGATTTTTCCTGGTCCTGGAATTCATCCAGGGCAAGCGATTGAGTACGCTTGCTCAGGAGCATCCCAATTTTAGGCTCCCTGAACCATTAGGCATTAAGACTGCCTGCCAGTATGCCCGCGTATTGGAGGCTCTTCACCGGGCCGGCTACGCCTCCACTGATCGCAAATTGGATGATATCTACTGGATTGAGGGAGAAGACCGCCTGGTAGTGCTGGACTGGAATGTGGCGGCAAAGACAGACGACTCAAAAATTCAGGCTCTTGACCTCTACCAGTTTGGTCTCTTCTGGTATGAGTTGTTGTTGGGTTCTCCTCCCCCCCGGCTTCAGGAACGCGCGAGGTTCGGTCTGGAAAGCCATCCGTATTGGCAAAACTTAACCTATGGCACCCAGTATATTCTGGCGCGGGCTCTGGACCCGATAACGGAGCGACGCTACACAAAGGCAGAGGATTTGGTGAAAGATCTGGACTTCCTGATGGGTCTCTTTCATAAAAGCGCTGATGAATTACGGGAAAAATCTCTTCAAGAGACCGATCCACGCCAAGCGTTAATTATTTTGGATGTAATTCGTCTCCATTTCCCGGAAGTTTGGGGTCCCCAACTGGAGAGTAAAGCGGAGGATTCAAGAAAGAAACTCCGGGATCGCCTGGATAACCTTCTGCAAACCGCCCGGGGTGATCTTGAAAAAGCCGATTATGAGCAGGCGACAAATCGGCTTGAACAGTGTTTAAAAGATACATCAAGGCCGGACCAGCAACTGCGGGTCCATCGCTGGATGCTTTTGGCCCGTTTCGCCCAAGCCCTATCCCCCGAAATCCGAAGCATCTTCCAAGAGCATGCTCTTCGTCCCCTGATCAACGTTATAGAAAGTCTAGAGCGAGAGGAGAGTCAAAAAGCAGTAGATGAGTTCTGGGGCTTGTTGAAAAGCGCTTTCCTGCCAGTTGGTACGGTCATCCCAAGTAAGTTCACGAGCGGATTGGAGACGGCGAAAAACCAATATATGCAGGGCGGAGAGATAGCCCCTTCTCTTGAGGAGGCTTACACCCATCTAAAAGAACCTCAGCCAGGCGAGGCAGAGTTGTTTGCAAGCATCGTTGGCCTGCGCCTGCCACCCGAATCGGCAGCAACTGCCCGCCCCGAGCCTCTCCGCTTTCTGGCAGACGAGGCGATGTTCAGGCTGAGGCTGTACGAAGCGGCGAATCGCCGGGACCAGCACGACCTGAAAGAGGCCGCTCAACTTTATGGACAGGCTCTCTCCTTTTTTGAGGCTCTTCCCTCCACTTACCAGGACCTGCTCAGAAGACAATTTGGGGAGCCTCGTGAGGCAAAGGACGTTTGTGAGAACTTAGACCGGACCCTGGGGGAGGCGGAAAGATTCAAGAAGGCGGGCGAAGAATGTTTGGCTAAAGGAGACTTTCGGGCAGCAGAGGAGGCTTTCGGGAAAGGGTTGGCCCTTTTCTCAGATCCCTCAAAGTTGCCGGAGTGGGCCAAGGGATGGGGGGAAGGAGTCATATGGGAATTGCGATGGGGGCGAAGGCGGGCTCACCTGCGCTCGGCCCTGAAGGAAGCGTTGGAGCCTCTTCAGGCCCAATTGGAGTCCCCACCCCCTGCTTTTTTGCCCTCGGAACCCCCAGCAAAATCGCGGGCCCGGAAGGATGCCCGTCCCCAATTGCCAACTCAGGAGTTGCCTCATGAGGAAGATTCCCTGGAAGTGGCGCTCTTGCGCTGCCGGAGACTCCTGGAGGCATTTCCGGATGATGAGTGGGGAAAGCAACAGGAAGCATGGCTGAAGGATAGGCTCGTCCGTCAAGTGGAGGAATTTCTGCACCCTCAAGCCCCGGTTCAGCAACCAGAGGCTTCTGCTCCCCCCGAGGAACAGGAGGCCAGACTGACCCGTATGGCGCGCCTGATCTCTCTGGCCCGTCGTTACTTTGGCGGAGAACTTCAGAAAGAACTTCAGGAGTGGGAAGTGAGAGCCACGCTGGCCTTACAGGGAGAACTGAATCGGTTGCTGATCAGCGCTGAGAAGCAGTTGCAGGATGGCTGGCGGGTGAACCTGGGGAAAGTACTGGATGAGTGGGAGAGAGGCCATAGCCTGCTTCGCCAACTGGGCTATTTCCAGGAAGTGTTTGACCGTCAGGCCCTGAGGGCCCAGGAAGCGAAGTTGGACGCGCTGTATGAGCAAGTGCGGAATCTGGCCCAGTTACAGCGGGATGTGGCCGCTGAAATTGGCACGCGCCGGGCTCAGATTGATGCGGAAGAACAGAAGCGGCGAGAAGAGCGACGGAGGGCCTATTTTCTTGTGCAGGAAGCAAGAGAACTATGGGAAAAGCCCGAACGACGAAGGATAGACCTGGAAAATGCCCGCTCAAAGGTTCAGGAGGCCTGTAACCTCTGGCCAGAGTGCCCAGGCGGTGATGAACTTCTTAGGGGGCTAAGGGAGGCTATAGGAAAGTTTAATCAGCAATTTAAAGACGCGTGGAACCGAGCAAAAGAAGCTTTAACGCAAAACCAGTTTGAGCAAGCACTGCAGGCATTGGAGCACATGCCACTGGATTTGTTCCTATCCCCAGAGCAGATTGACCAGCGAGACCAACTCCGCGTAGAGATTCAATTTCAGGAAGCGTTCCAGAAGGCCGAGGAGAGCCTGAAGAAAGGCAACTACCGGGACGCGTTGGAGGCTTTGAGCAAGGCCCCTGAGGATGAAAAATTAACTCCCGAACAGAGAAAAAGCAGAGACTCTCTGCGTCTGCAGATTATCGGGGAGGCTCTCTCGCAGGCCCGGGCAGTTACAGCGAATGGGCAATATGAGGATGCAAGGCAGATTCTGGACGAGATTGGTGGTGCAGCAATGACGCCTGAACATCAGCAAGAGCACAAGATGCTTGAAAAACGCCTGGAGCAGTTCCAAAAACTGGCCTCTAATCTTGAGCAAGCCTCGCAAAGGCTGGAAACTGCCCTGAAGCCATTGGAAGGACGTCCCCTGTCTTTTGGAAAACTGAAGGAGCATTTGAAAGAGTTAATCTCGTGGATTGGGGAGACACCAGAAGAACTGCCGGAAGGCTTGAGGGAAAAAGCCAACGACCACCTTTGCCGTATTGAAAATGCGTTATGGGAAGCCCGAAAGCACCTGCGCTTCTGGCAAACCGGCCCGCTTGCCGACGTTGCGGAGTCTCTGTCCATCGTCAGATGGCTGCAACAGCAGGTAAAAGACAAGAAAGTGTTTGCTCTGGGGGAGGAGACGAATGTGCCCAGTACAGAAATCGCCGGATGATTTGGCGAAAGAGGTCGCTGGCGCGATAGTGGGCCTGCGCCCGTCCGATGATAGATTCCACAATCTGGTAGATAATGCCGTGCAAACTTATCCGGGTTTAGGCCCCGAAGAGTTCGCCGGGAAAGTGGGCGCCGCGGCGAGGCGGACGGTAATGCTACGCCTGATTCTGGGGGGGGTGGTTGGGCTCCTCCTATGCATAGTGGTAATCACCGTAATCGCCGTTGGGGTAATACCATGGGCGAAAAATCCGATTTTAAAATTTTTATCTTCTCCGACGCCCACCATTGTTCCAACACCTCTTCCTGTGCCCTGGGTTTTCCGGGGCCATATTTATCGCGGTCAGACCCAGCAGGGCCTGGAGGGCGTTCAGGTGTACTTGGACATCCAGGCTGGTAATCAATGGCACGAAGCAGTGCTCTCTACCACTACCGATGTCAGCGGCTCTTTTACCCTGACATTGCCTACCCAATGGGAAGCAAAACAGGAATACCGGCTCCGAGTTAGCCCACCACAACCGTGGAAGGTTACTCAGGCTCGCCCTCTGCCAAGTGGTTGGATTTGGGAGAACGCAAACCCCGACACCCTTATATACAAAATTCCTCACGCCGATACCACCGGCCCGGTAGAATTAGAAGTGAAAATTCAGCGGGTATTTACTGGCAACCTCTATTTCCAAGGAGAAGGCGCACCATTTATGGCAGTAATAGCACTGTTGGATTTGAGTGATACCCTACTGATCACCCGGTCCGCAACCAGGTCAGTTGATCCTATAACATTAACATCGCCGCTCCCTATCCCGTTTGAATTGGAGCACGATAGCATTGATGCAGATGCCCGGTATCATATTCGGGTCATTGATCCAGCCGGTGCGGAGTGGGCAGCATCGGTACCTCCGGACGTAGGCGCGGTGGAAACCAGGGGGCTAACGGTAATACCTGGGAGTCGGACAGTTATCACGGATATTGTCTTTGCCGGTCCTTTCCCCATCACATTAACTTATGAGATGGCTACATGGGACGGGTGGAGTGGTCTGGATACATCGGGTGTGATCACTCGTGAACAGCCTGAGCAGCCCCGAAACGCAAGAGCATATTGGCCGGTATACCTGCCCGGCGGCAGTGGCTACGAAATATGGGTAGGGATTCCGGGGGGTAATTCGGCGGTCATTAGCTATACCCTGCACTGGGATGACAATGGTCAACCTGGCGATGTGGTATCAAATGGCCAAATCAATCCGATTACTCAGTGCGGTCAAATCAACGAAGATTGGCAATTGGGCGCTGCATATCCCCCCGAGTCCATTGGGGCAGGCGGTCTATTCTGGATTGTGGTGGATGAGGGCCAGGCTTACCAACCGGAGGATTGCGCACAGATCCCCTTCCAGATGCAAGCTTGGAAGGTAGAGGTCCGGCGGAAGACACCAGGTAGATGATCATGAGCTTGGAAGCCCAGGTTGTCGCGGGGATAGGTGTATTGATTCTTGAATTAATTCTTGTCGGCCTCTTGCTTGCAATAGGATTTAAAGAGCAGTGGGGTAACTTGGACAGCGATCCGGAAGAGGAGGAGCAAGCAAAGTGAGGGTGATTCTCTTAGAAGGATTGCGTTTGTGGTATAGCGGATGGGGTCAGGTAATAGTAGTAGCAACTTGTCCACTTATTCTCGCACCGGTAACATTGGCAATTCTCTATTACGCACCGATCTGGACTCCTGACGTCCAGCGTTTTGTCGCTGAAGTCTTACAGGGCTGGACAGACTTTAGGGAAAGCATAAACTGGTGCGTTTTCCGAGTCCATATGACCATCACTGCAATGAGGAACTGGCTGATTAAGGTTTTGGCAGGTGACAAAGTGCTGCTTCAGAGAGTTGAGATGCTGGGAGGGGCACCAGCAAGTAGCCGCCCAGTTGGAGGGAGAAAAGAACTCTCCAGCGATTCCCGATGGCAGCGTCCCGCCCGATTGTGGAGAAGAATTGTTTTGGCTTTTCCCAATTCATGGACTTCTTGGGTCTCCCTGGCAACTTTGTGTTCCTTGGCGAGCTTTGCTTACGCCATTTCACTGGAGGTTATATATCCTTATCAACTTTGGGCGAGGCCGAAAGAGGACTTGGCTGGAGAAATGCTCCTTTCCCTCTGGACAGCAGTGATGGGCTTGTGGCTGAGTGTTGCAAATTTCTTTTCTGTGCTGGCGATACCGGTGACCGCCCTTCAGGCAAGGGGATTATGGATAGAAATTCGCCAGAGGTGGGTGCAGCAACAGCATGAAGAGAGACGATATCTCCTGGCAAAGAAAACGCGCGTTTATGAGACCGGTACAATCATCCCGGATAAACCTCGGGGGAGAGCACCCGCATTGGACTGGAAGGTGGTATCTCAATGGTTCCGAGAAGGCCGTATCTTTAGTGTGAAGAGCGCTTGTGAAAGTATCCGCAATAAACCCCTCTATCTCCAGAGACAGCGTCTTCCGACTGGATGCTTCTATATATTAGAGAGAAAGAGGAGAGGGTGGAGGATCTCTCTACCAGTAAGAGGAGAGCGAGAGTTTCAGATCAAGGTGCGGCGCCCTGCGATCCAGCGCGTGGAGGTTATTAGACAAGGAGAGCAAAAATGGCTTCATGAGGGGGACATCGTAACGTTTGAAGATGAACAATGGTACTTGGTTATTGGACAATTGCACCCAGAATAACCTTGCTCAAACTTAATTTCAGTGCCCACGCAGGAGGCAACAATGAGTCCACATCGGCGGTGCTGGGCAAGGTTTGCTGCTCTTGTTATGTTGTGTCTTTCTTCGGGAGTGATGTTGGTAAACTGTGGGAAACCGACCCCCACTTCACAGACCACGCCGACTTTTACACCTACAATTCCTATATCTCCTATACCTACAGTCGCTAGTACTTCCACTCCGGAAGTAGTCTTCCCTTCAAAGCCAGTAACCCCAACGGCTGTATTATTTCTGGTAGACGAGTCTGGCGGAGTTAGCGGAGGGGCGCGGGGATATTGTCCTCAGGACCCGGTTGTGGATCAGGAAGGGCTGAGGTGGGATTTGGTACGATTTTACATTGCTCTGTGGCAGGCATGGTATGATTCGGCGAATCGATGGCCCCTATCAGGTTCTGCCAACGAAGAATGGCCCTCTCTGAAAGTCGGTATAGCAGCATTTGCCAGAGATTATAATTCTATCCTTCCCCTTACAGATATATCCGAATTGAACCAAAGTGGACCATGGGAAGGCATAAGGATGACTTCGGCCTCGCCCGTTAATCCCCAAGACCCGACGTGGTTTTGCAACACGGCCTATCAAGAGGCTTTGTCAAAGGCGATGGAGGAATTGAAACAACAAAATGACGTCTCCCAGAGGATTTTGATACTACTTACCGATGGTTCATTTGAAGGAGTCCTGCCTGCCGATCAGCGTGATAACATAAGGAGGGGGGTGGAGAAGAAACTGAAAGAATTAGATGATAATGGAATTCAGGTCTGGGTATTGTTATTTGGGGAAGATCGATGTCGGCAGGAAAATGATCCCGACTGTCATCTTTCCTCGGATAAGATATCTGCCAGAAATGTGGACTTGGATATATGGCAAAAATGGCAAGTTCGCTTGCAGGACTTGCCTCGGGATCATACGCCTCGGGATCTCTTTGTAGCGCTAAGTGAACACTTCCAGACAATATCTCTATTCCCTATCCCGGGTGTTTGGGTAGATGGGCGAGGGCAATCTTACCTTAACTTTTTGGGGCGAGGAGAAAAGATCGCTTGCATCATTGTAACCGCCAAACCCGCTGAGTGGGGGACGCTTCACCTTAGAGGAGAGGAGGGTGAAGAGATCGGTTTATTTCCTCAGTCCAAAAAGTCGCTCTGGTTTCGCGGGGAGAAATCCGTCACTTCTATTCTACCTGGTGGGTGTCCCTATCGCCAGTGGACGCTGGAAGTTACCGAGGATGTGATCGTGTACGCATGGCTGGTTACCCTGGCAAGACAGGTGGATGTGGCTTCATTAGAAGTTTCTCCAGATCCGATAGTTTTTGGTCAAACAGAATATGTAACCGTTACGACCCGCCTTACAGCTCTACCGGAACCTTCAAGTTGTTATTCCCTTTCTCTCAATATAGGTGGACAATCCTGTTTTCCTTCAGAGGTTTCGGCTCACAACACAACTCAATGCCCTTTGCCGCCCTTGCCCAAGTGGGGCTTAATACCAGTTACAACCCAGGTCATCTATAAGGATGAACCAGAGAAATCACCGTTACCAAAGGAGCGATACTTGCAAGTAGTGACTCAACCGAAGATTGAGATCAACGTGATATCCACTACCGAAACCGTGACTGTTACAATCCATGTTCCAAATGCATCAGATATTCCCAACCTTAGTATCCACATCAGTCTTTATCCAGAGCAATTTGACGAGAATCCTCCCCTTGTGCGTCCCAATTGTGCGTCCACGACCCCGGAGGAAGCTGAGAAAATTGCGATGCTTTTGAGAGAAGGCCCACCATATTGGGTTTGGAACATTCCCTACGAAAACGTGTTAAATTCCTCTTGTGATTATCATTGGTTACGCATCCGGTGGGAGGGGGGAAGAAGAACGGAAGATAGGTATGAGTATGTAATCTGGCGAGACCTATGCCGGGGGGACACACCCTAAAAATGAAAAGGCAATTCAAACAGGCCTGCCCAGTCCGCGGATAAACCCTCGGAACTCGCCACGAATTGTCATGGATAGACACGGATCCAAATCGTCTAAAAAGGAGGCTGATATGCGGCTCGATCGTCTTTTCCCCGAATGGCACGGGAGTTGGCTGATCTGGCTTATTGGTCTGTGTATAGTTTTCCCCCTTTATTACCTTGTGTGGCCTTATCCACAAATCGCCACATACGTTGAGAACAATAGATGGGAAGAATGTGAATGGGGAAAACAATGCGGGCTCTTCGGAAATGATTCGGAGGGGAATCTCCGAATTCACATACGAGCACCAAAGTATATAGCCCATTTTGCAGAAATGCCATTGGAAGTAAGGGCAGTCAATACTTCTACAATGCCTGTAATTGCTATAGTGACCGTGAAGGTTGAACCCCCATCATCAGAGCAACGGGTCTATATCCGATTAGTAACAGGAGGTGTTGGTACCCTGATGGGCCCCTCAGAAGAAACACCTGGCGAGATGCAAAACTCGGTGAACTTCCAAGAGATTCCTCCTCAGGGAGAGAAAACAGCTTCCTTTATGGTCCGTGTTGTAGGGAATGCACGAATTGATGACAGGTATAAAATTACACTTAAAGTAAACGGCGAAGACGTTTTGTTGGGAAGAGATTATTCAACCCACTTTAACCCCCCTCAGGTATTAAAACTGACGCTATCCCGGTACCTTCTGCTCCCTCCAGGGTCTAACATCTTTATTCCGACAGTCCTTCTCCTTTATATCGGTTATGTAGAGTTTTGGCTAAAGGCACAGAAAGTAAAGGCTCTCGTGTTGTTTTCTGTTATTTTTTCATTGATTATGCCAGCTGTTATATACGTTATATACAAAGACCGCCATATCCTCTGGGCCGTCTTTGCATTACTTTTTTTTCTGACCATTACTCCTTTTGTTTTAGTTTTAAGGAGAAGGGGAATGCTCAAGATTCAGCAGAGTATTCAGAAGAGCCGAGAGGAATCCCCCCAACAAGAGGACCAAACGCAGTAATTCAGAATAGTTAAAACCAACCGCAGAGGTACTGATGTTACTACTAATCGGGCCTCCTCACTTCCTCCCCCGCTGCTCTCAGACCAAAGATTCATCAGCCCGAGACCTGCGGTAACACCGGGAGGGTATATATAGCGGTGAAGCTGCTGGAGGTGAGATGAGGCTGAATATCTACTATATGTCGTATGCCAAGACATCGTTCCGGTGATGATGAGAGAGCCGCCAACACATCGTTCCGGGCCCAAATGAGGGATTTGCCCTTTTGCGAGAAGGCGCTTTCATTATATCACGGGCCTTGCCTCTATAGAGGCGGCACGATGTCTTAGCGGTTTCTGCGTTGCTAAAAAGTCGCTAAGCGGAACGATGTCTTGACGGATGACAACTATATGCTTGTTTTGGCGACTATGGCCACGATCAGCCATTTTGACCCTACCGAATGGATCACTACCAAGGAAGCGGCTGAGTTAACGGGGTACCATGCCGTACATATCCGCCGATTGGCAAAAGGGGGGATTATCCGAGGCTTTAAACGTGGCCGGGATTGGTGGTTAGAGCGTGAGAGTCTTGAAGCCTACGTGGAGGAGATGAAGCGGCTGGGGACGGCAAAGCACGACCCCTGGCGTACAGGAGCGCGGCAGAAAAAATAAGAAAAAGAATCTCGGCCGGGCTGCCAACATTCACGGGCTTGACAAAGCCCGTTTTTTGTATTATACTATGTTCTCAAGAGAACAAACAACTTGTTTTTCTTTTACGAGTAGTTAGTTCTTTAAAGAACAAACTTTCCGCCAGGTTAGGAGATGGCAATGCGTTTAGAAGGGTGGATCACTACAATAGAAGCCGCAAATCTCACGGGCTATACGATTGTGTATATACGCCGCCTTGCCCGAATTAGACGAGTGGAGGCTGTAAAAACGGGCCGCGACTGGCTGATCCTGCGTTCCAGCCTTCTGGCCTACAAAGCCCGAATGGACGTCCTGGGCCCGCAGAAGCACAACCCCTGGCGAGAGGACCTGCAAACTGGAGGCCGGAGAGGGGAGCAGGATGCAGAATAATGGCAGACTTCCCGGTTACTGGCTTTGTTTCTCCCCGGACACCCCCCAGGAGAAGGCGGCGGCCCGCTTCCGGGAGAAGTACGGCTATACCCCCAGGGAGGTCATCCTGCAACGGGGGCTTCTCTGGGTGGGGCCTGTGGGAGAGCCGGAGACCCAGCCCGCCAGCCCCAGCGTCATCCGGCGGGCGGAGGTGGCTCAGCGCCAGCGCCCCCTCTCCCCCGCCAGAGCGTTGCAGTTAGCCCTACAGTTGGAGGTGGAACAATGACCTACCTGGGCTTCCCTACCAGCGACTGGCGCGTGTGGCCGGACCCGACCCGGGACCTGGAAGATGACCTGTGCCCGGAGTGCGGCCAGCGCCGCCGGGCCCCCGGCGACTGGGTTTGTGCCCGATGCCGCCGGGAGATAGAAGAGGAACGGCGGCGCTGGGCGATACCCCTGGAAGACCCCGAATCCCTGTAAGCAAAGGAGGCAAAGATGGACCCGATTCTCGTAGCGTTGGACGTAGGCTTCGGTAATGCCAAAGGGATTGCCAACGGGAAGACCGTTGTCATCCCCTCTGTCGTGGCCATCCCTGCGGGCGCCCTGGGGCTGGCGGGCATCGGGATGCGGACGGCCCGCCGGGCCCGCCGCATCACCTTTGACCGGGGCGACTTCTTCG
>Ga0078972_1006074_pt1 | contig 29361 bp, 29 predicted proteins | sample YelNatPaOPGAMG01_FD_67568 | JGI IMG/M metagenome (GOLD analysis project Ga0078972, IMG submission 67568) | Hot spring thermophilic microbial communities from Obsidian Pool, Yellowstone National Park, USA - OP-RAMG-01 (SPADES assembly) (version 2) | ecosystem: Environmental > Aquatic > Thermal... | reverse complement strand
AGCTGGCGGAGAGACCGGGATTCGAACCCGGGAGCCGGGTTTACCCCGGCCACTCGCTTAGCAGGCGAGTGCCTTCAGCCTCTCGGCCATCTCTCCATTCCAGGTTATCTTATCATATTTGAAGGAAATTGGGGCAGCGAGACTTACCCATCTCGTTCTCTTCTTCCCAGAGAAGAAAACCAGAAGAGAACGAGCTTCAAAAGTAGAGAGAAGCCGCCTATAAGAAGCAGGAGAAGAACCTCCTTCCGTATTACGCGTTATTGAAATCCGGACACAGGAGGCAAGATCTAAGCCTGTGGTCACAACGGCAATCTGAACTTCATGATAAATCGAGACACTGTTAGCGGCTGAAGCACAGTAAAAGGGAAAAAGTTGAGGTCTGAGAAAAACATCTGAGGAGATCAACTCAAGTTAAGGCTCCATTGCTTGGAAAATCAAAAATAAGAAGAAACTCCGGTAGAACACCAGGCCTCTTAATTTTCCTTCAGGGCCTTCCATTTGTAATTGTGTCAGTCTATCCCATATACTACTAAACAAGTGCTGCCATTTGAAAAACTCAGGAGGCTTACGATGAGTATTGAATACCCTATTTTCTTTTTCTATTACGAAGATTTAGAGAGGGCTCTGAATTTTTACAGAGGGGTTCTGGGATTGGAATTGGCCATTGATCAGGGATGGTGCAAAATACTGAAAATCAATGACTCAGCCTACCTAGGGCTTGTTGACGAGAAGAAAGGGTCCCTGCGCGCGGTGAAGGAGAAAGGGGCGCTTTTGACTCTGGTCGTGGAAGATGTGGATGCCTGGCACGAGAAGCTCCAGGAAAAAGGCGCCCCTGGTCTTACGCCCACCTTTTTGAACGCAGAAATTGGCGTTTACGGGTTTTTCTTCCTGGATCCTGAAGGATATAAAATCGAAATACAGAAGTTCTTGAAATAGGAAAAAGGAGGTGGTCTATAGACCACCTCCTTAAAGCCTATTTTACCTCCCGGTACCAATTCTCAGGGTATTCGTCCTTTCGCTCCCCTTTCAGCCAGGAGGTGGGATAAAGTACCTCAATTCCCTCGATCTCCGTGATAAAGCATTCCAGGACACCTTTTACGATACTTCCCTGCTCCAGGTGACCACCGAAGGTAGGGCAATCCCAGGCTCCTCCAGCGACGAAATGTATGGCCGGGAAAGGCTCCGGGTTCCCATCCTTTCCAGGTCGGGGGTGAATCATGCCTCCCATGGCCAGGATCATACTCAAGTTTTGAACAACAGCTGGCGTCTCGTGGTGCCAGTTCTCCGGGTTCTGAGAATCAGGAGTCCACACAAGGAACCTGGCTGGCTGCAATCCGCCCATAAAAGCTGTGTGGATTTTGGCATACATGATGTTGTGGTCGCGGGCAAATTTTTGAATCGCTAAAAAGACATCGGCTCCCGTGGTCAAACGTAAAATGAACTCCCTACCTCTTTTGCATTCCACAGCATGGTAATCATCTGAGCGCTGAGCGTCCAATTCCCAACTGTCTTTCATGACTGTACCTCCTTTTAACCCGGTATTAACCAGGTAGCTTAATTTCACCTTCTAGCGTGGTTACAGCGTAACCGGACAATTTCACGGCCTTGATATTCTCACCTTCAAGCACCAATTCCGCCTCACCGATTCCTGGCCTGCCCAGGAAATGCCCTTGTTCCATGCGCAGAATCTTTTTGGGATTTAAGTAAGAGTAAACGTATGCAGCCAGAGCCCCGGAGGCAGAGCCAGTAAATGGGTCCTCGCCTATTCCATAAGGGTTAAAGAGGCGGGCGTGGGTGTCGTTACCCAAATTGATCGTCTCCAGGGTAAAAAGGAAGGCCCCACTGATCCCCAGCTCTTCAAGCAGGTTCTTAAGCTTGCCTCTTTCCATTTCTGTCCTTCTCAAAGCCTCCAGGTTCTTCAAAGGAACGATCAGGAAAGGGACTCCGGTGCTCACCACCTGGGGAGGAAGTGATTCTAAAAATTCCTCTTCTAAAAGATTGAAACAGGAACGCACCCTTTCCCAGGGAACTACTGTTCCAAATTGAGGAGCTTGCTGGGTCATCACCACCTTTATTCCCCTTTCATCCTTAAAGACTTCCAGGGGAAGAACACCTATTTCAAATTGAAACGTGACCCGGGCCCTATTTTCGTGGAGAGCGATTTTTCCCTCACTGGCCAGGAGGAAAGCCGTGGCGATGGTGGGGTGTCCCGCGAAAGGGATCTCCCCCCACGGGGCAAAGTAACGCACACGAAAGTCCGCCTCATGAGAGGGCAAAAGGAAAGAGGTCTCGCTCAGGTTAGTCTCCCGAGCAATCATCTGCATCTCTTCAGGGCTCAAATTCCAACTATCAGGAAGAACAGCACATGGATTGCCCTTAAAAGGCTCAGTAGTGAAGGCATCAACGTAAACGATACGGTAGCGGCGCAAGCTAAACCTTTCCTAAGACCAATGCAATCAGGGCCATCCTTACGTAGAGGCCATTCTTTACCTGACGGAAGTAGGCTGCTCCCGGATAGGAATCCACGTCGGTCGTGATTTCGGTTACTCGGGGAAGGGGGTGCATTATCGTGAGCCCTGGTTTTGCCTGATCCACGAGGGAGCGAGTGAGAATGAAAGCGTCCTTCAGCTTTTCGTACTCTTGAGGATCTTGAAATCTTTCTTTCTGGACCCTGGTCATGTAGACCACGTCGGATTCCTTAAGGGCTGAGGGCAGGGATCCCGTTTCCTTTACCGGGACACCGCAGGACTTCAGGGATTGAGTGATCTCCAGGGGCATCTTTAGCTCCTCAGGGGCGACGAAGATCAAATTCACCCTGTAATGTTTGAGCAGTTCCACGAGAGCGTGCACCGTGCGTCCATTTTTAAGATCACCCACTAATGCCACGGTTAACCCATCTATGGTCCCCTTCTCAGTTTTAATAGTCAGCATGTCAAGCAAGGCCTGGGTGGGATGCTGCCCCGCACCGTCTCCGCCGTTGAGGATGGGGACCGTGGCCACCCTGGCCGCTCTCTCCGCAGAACCAATCTGGGGATGGCGCATGGCAATCACATCAGCATACTGGCAAACTGTAAGGATAGTATCTTCCAGGCTTTCTCCCTTGGCGGTAGAGGATGTGGAAGCCTCTGCAAAACCAATCACCGATCCTCCCAACCGAAGCATTGCGCTCTCGAAAGAGAGACGGGTTCTGGTGGAGGGTTCGAAGAAGAGAGTGGCCAGAATCTGTCCCCTGGTTAAATCCAGAGAGGGTCTGGATTTGAGTTCCTCTTTAAAGTTTTCCGCCACCTGGAGGACGCACTCGATTTCCTCTCTGGTGAACTGCTTCCCTGTAAGAATGTGTTTTCCCTTTAAATCGACCATTTTTTCACTCCTTTACATGTCCTTTACTAAGTCCGCTAAAGTATGAATTCCCTCCCTGATCTCCTCAGGTTTCAAGGCGCAAAAAGGAAGCCTCAAAAAATTATCGCCCCCACCATCGGCGAAGAAGCCCCGACCATCGGTTAGCAAAATTCCCGCACCTTTGGCTTTTTCCAGGAGCTGAGGAGCGCTTATTTTCTTGTTCAAAGTCAGGCCCACGAAGAAACCGCCTTCGGGCTTCACCCAGGTCCCTAATTGGGAGAACTCCCTTTCCAGAGTATCGAGCATCACCTGCAGTCTGGGAGCATAAAGGGTGTGGAGTTTATGGAGCTGTCCTGGCAGCAAGCCCTCCTTGAGGAACCCGTAAACCAGAGCTTGCGGGAGAAGAGAGGGGGTAATGTATGTAGCCTCGGCCTGGGAAGCCAAGCGCTGGATCAATTCCCGGGGGCCATAGGCCAGACCGACCCTCAATCCGGGGGAAATGAGTTTGCTGAATGAGCTTAAGGTGATGGTGCGTTCCGGAGCAAAGGAGCGAATTTGGGGAAGCTCCTTTCCCCGGTAACGTAATTTCCGATAGGGGATGTCCTCCACGATCAGAAAGTCAAATTCCTGGGCAAGGGCTGCGATTTTTGCCCTTTTCTCTGCGCTCATGGTGGCGCCAGAGGGATTCTGGAAATCAGGAATAAGGTAAACCAGTTTTGGCTTATTAAAACGAACCGCCTTTTGGAAAGCTTCTATCTCTGGTCCATCCTCTTCAAGGGGAACACCAATTACAGAACAGCCGGATCTCTTCAAGCTCTGAATCGCCCGATCATATGTGGGAAGCTCAACCAGCACTGAAGATCCCGGCCCTGCAAAGCACTCTCCGATGAAGCCCAGAATCTGAAGGGCACCGTGGCTTAAAAGGATTTGATCCGGGGAAATCCCGTACTCCTCAGAAAGAAACTTCCTCAGCGGTTCAAACCCGAACGATGAACTGTATTGGAAAATCTGGGGCCCATAATCCTTGATAGCCTTTTGGGTACAGGAAAGCAGCTCTTCCTGGGGGAAGGCTTCAACTGCGGGAACCCCACGGGTGAAACTGATCATCTCTTCATCACCTTTCCGAATTAAATGAGTTCTCCTGGATCCACCTGGCCGGCATGCGTGGCAAAAAATTTCGCAGATCCAGGGCTGAGCTTAACCTCTCCATCCTGGAGAAGCACCCTACCTCTCTGCAGAGAGAAAACCGGTTTCCCCAGGCACTCCCTTTCGTGATAAAGGGTATAGCCTACAGTCGTATGCTGATTCTCATGCCTCAAGGTGTGCCTTAAAGCAGGATCGAAGACCACAATATCGGCGTCAGAACCCACTTGTATCGTTCCCTTCCGGGGGTACAGTCCAAAAATTTTCGCCGGGTTCTCGCACATGAGCTTCACCAACCTGGGCAGGCTGATCCTTCCAGTGTTCACTCCCTCATCGTAGATCAGGGTGAGCATCGTTTCGCACTGAGGAGAACCGTAAGGCGCTTTAAAGAAGTCGTCGTCAATCTTTTTGGCTTTGGCTGCGTGGTCAGAGCCGATGGTGTCAATGATTCCGTTTTGAACCCCTTCCCAGAGAGCGAGCCGGTCAAATTCCCTTCTGATCGGAGGGCCTACTTTAGCCAGCGCCCCAAACTTTCGGTAAACATCATCGTTCAGGCAGAGGTACTGAGGGCAGGTTTCGGCATAAACCCTGTGTCCTTCTTCTTTAATCCTCTTGATAACCGGCAGGCTTTTTCCTGCAGAGTTGTGGACGATATAGATGGGACAACCTGCCACCTGGGAGATGCGGCAGGCGCGATTCACGGCCTCCGCCTCTAAAATATCCGGATTGGTCTGGAGGAAAACTTCTTTTTGGGGACGACCCTCTTTTATCAGGAGCTTGTCTTCCAGGTAATCGTTTGCCAGGCCATTTTCAGCGTGTACCATGAGGAGCCCGCCTTCCTGTGCGATGATGTCAGCCGCGGCCATAAGCCAGTAGTCATCAGTCATCCACTTCAGCTTGGCATAGGCCATGAAGATCTTGCCGGAGGTAACTCCTAATTTAAAAATCTCCGGAATTAGGGGAACCTGATTGGAAGCGTCGAAAAACCCGGCATGAAGGCTAAAATCCAGCACTGACTTTTCTAAGCCCTCGTCCCTGAACCATTTAATGGTGTCCAGGACCGGTTGGCCGGGCTTGATGTAGGCGTAGAAGATCATGAATGTTGTTCCGCCATAAGCTGCTGCCCGGGCTGTCTCCAGGACTTTGTCCTCATAAACGGGGTGGGCATGGGGGTCAATTATTCCGGGTAGGACGTATTTTCCGGTGGCATCGATTACTTGCCTGACACCTTCCCGGGCAATATCCGGCGCGACCTGGGCGATCTTTTCACCGGAGACGGCCACATCTGACTTTTGCATACCCTTCCCCGTGACCACAAGCCCGCCTTTGATCAGATAATCAAACATCCTGGTCCTCCTATTCAGATGTTTTTACAGCAATACAATCAATTTCTACCAGAGCATCAGGATCAGGTAAAGATACAACTTCCACACAGGTTCGAGCGGGAAATCCAGCCAAGAAGAACTCTCGATAAGCTTGATTAACTAAAGCGAAGAGTCGCATGTCCTTCAAAAAGATGTTGACTTTCAAGGCCCTCTCCAGGGAACTTCCAGCATCTTCCAGGAAAGACGATATATTCCTTAGAGCTTGCCTCGTCTGCTCCTTTATGTCTAATTTGGCGATTTCCCCGGTTTTGAAGTCCCTGCCCACAACGCCGGATACAAAAATCAGGTCTCCGTACTGCACAGTGGTTGCAAAGGGCAAGTTGGAATTAAGGGGAGGAGAGCGGAAAATTTCTTTACTGTTTTTCTTCTCAGGCATTGTGACCTCCTGCCATTATTAAGTTAAATTTCTCTGCGCTTATATTGCGCCCCGTGAGAACGAGAACTGTCTTCTTTTTCTGGGGATTGACCTTTTTAAAAAGTAAAGCCGCTAAAGTAACTGCAGCAGCTCCCTCCACAATCACTTGTTCTTCTCTCTCAAAAACGCGCATCGCTTCCATAATCTCCTCTTCGCTTACCAGCACAACCTTATCGATCAAATTGCGAGAAATTCTGAAGGGCAGTGGACTGAAGCCCCCGGAAAGCCCGTCGGCAATGGTAGGCCTTAATTCAATTCTCTCTCGGGGAACACCATCCCTCAAAGAAAGGAAGGCTCCAGGAGCGGCCTCTGGTTCCACCCCAATTACCTCTACTTTAGGGTTCAAGGCCTTAATGATAGTGGAAATTCCTGAGATCAACCCTCCCCCTCCTATGGGAACGATAATCCTCTCCAGGGAAGGAAGATCTTCCAGAATTTCCAGCGCTATTGTCCCCTGACCTGCAATGGTCCAGGGGTGCGCGTGGGAGTGGACATAGAAGGAATCCCCCTCTTTCACGTACTCCATAGCACTATCATAGGCTTCAAGAAAAGTTTTTCCTTTTAGCACCACGTCAGCCCCCAACTCCCTCATTTTTTGAACCTTGCACGCTTCGGCGGACTCGGGGCTGAAAACCCTTACCTTAAGGGAATTTTCCAGAGTAAAGACGGCGTATGAGAGCGCAATACCGTGATTCCCGCTGGAGGCGGTTACCAGTGATCCTTGCTCATGCAATTCAAGGAAGTTCAAAATCCAGTTGAATGCTCCTCTTACTTTAAATGAGCCTGTAAGCTGCCAGCACTCCATTTTCAGATAAACAGGCAACTTCAAGAGCTTGCTCAAAGCATGGGAGAAAATGAGTGGGGTCTTAAGAATATGATTTTGGATTCTTTTTCTGGCCGAAACGACATCAGCGGGAGAAAATTCCTTCTCAGCCATGGGCTAAAAATTCCTCCAACAGAGAGGCAGCCTGATGGGTGTCGTATACCCGTAAGGCAGAGGATAGAGCGGGGATGATAGTTTGCAATTCCCTGAACCCAGAGCCGGTCAATATCAAGACCGCTTTTTCGCCCTCCTTGACCAGACCCTCGGACTTGAGACGTAAAAATCCTGCTAAAGCGGCTGCCGATGAAGGCTCAACGAATATTCCGTCCTTCTTGGCAAGCAATTTTAAAGCCTCCAGCAGTTCCTCGTCCGAAAGGGAAACCGCGGTGCCCTCGGAATCCCTTATGGCTTGAAGAGCTTCGACACCATCCACCGGGTAGGCGTGGGCGAGCTTTACCCCTATTGTCTCTATAGATTCATCCATCTCCAAGGCAATTTCCTTGAGTTCGGCTTCTGTTTTAGCGCCCTCCTTTAAAGCAATCTCGAAGGTATTAAGGGCTTTCAGCTCACAGGCTACAAACTTAGGGATTTTATCCGCAAGCCCCATTTGGAAGAGCTCCAGGAATCCCCGGTGAATTCCAGCCAGCGTTCCTCCTGAAGCTCGAGGAACGAAGATCCAATCGGGCGCCAATTTAAGCTGCTCAAGTATCTCGTAAGCTATAGTCTTGGTTCCCTCATTCTGATAAGGATTGCTTGGTCTGTGGGTAGTTGTCTCAAATACTTTTAACTTTAGGCATGTTTCCTCAACAAAATCCAGGGCATTCTGGATGGTCCCTTTAAGAGGGATGACCATAGCACCGTAAAGTATCATCGGTGCCACCCTGGGAAAAGGTGCGTTTTCCGGGACCAGGATGGCACACTTCATTCCAGCTCGTGCGGCGTAGGCCGCAGTAGCCAGCCCTGCGCTTCCCATGGAAGCGTTCAGCACTGCCTTGAATCCCATGGCCCTGGCCATAGAAATGCCCACAGACATCGCTCGGTCTTTTACGGAACCGGTGGGATTGAGCCATTCGTTTTTAAGGAAAAGGTCTTCTCCAATAGAGCTTTTGATAAGAGAAGTGCCTCCTTCTCCCAGGGACACGGGGTCAAACCCTTCGGGAAGAGGAAGCAACTCTCTAAATCTCCAAATGCTCTTCCCCTCATGGAAGGTTGCTCCAGGGGGGTAGCGAAAAAAAATTAGGCCGCCGCATGCAGGACACCTGCGCAGGTAAGTCAGGATATCAAAGGATCTGCCGCAACTTTGGCAGTATGGTTGAACTTTATTTTCCATCGCTTATTACCCCTTTAAGCCTTCAGGCAGCTTTCGGTTGTCTGCGGACAGTCCGGGTAACCCCCCGGGCTTTCATCCTGTTTTCCATGATCGTGGAAATCCTTGCCAGGGGAAGCAGGATAATCAGGTAAATGATGGTGGCTGCTACAAGTGGAGTGGGATTTGCTTTCCAGGCTTGAAGGGTAATCGCTGTTTTTAAAAGTTCCATGATGGCAATAGAAGAGCAGATAGCTGTGTCCTTAAGCATAGCCACGTAGTTGGAAGTAAGCGGGGGCATAACCGTTCTCATTGCCTGGGGAAGAATTACCAGGCGCATGGTTTGCATGGTAGTGAGCCCGAGGGATCGAGCTGCCTCGACCTGGTTGTGGTGAATGGACTCAATACCAGCACGGAAAATTTCGGAAATATAGGCAGAGGAATTCAGGGAAAGAGCGAGTATTCCGGACATAGTGCTCGACAGTTTGATGTTGAGGTAAGGGAGGGCGTAATAAATGATCATCATCAAAACGATGATGGGTATCGCTCGGAAGAAGTCCACCCAGATAATAATAAATGCATTGAGGATAGGATCATTAAGAGAGCGAAAAACAGCGAGAAGGAGCCCCAAGATTGTGCCGAATATGGCACTGAAAATTGCAATTTGCAGGGTGATGAGTAAGCCCCGGAAAAGTTCTGTCCAACCGGTCACAGTGGAACCGTAACTTCCAGTCTCTGAGAGGACTTTAAAGTTGAAAAAAACATATCCCAGCTTGTCCCATTGCGCTCCAGAATATCTGTAGAAAAGCCATCCAAAAAGAAACAGAATGAGAGTGGCAGCAATGGCCTTTATCCAGTTGGGCTTTTCTACATCAGTTAAAATCAAACCTGCCCAGACAAGGAAAAGCAGGAGGTAGAAAACAATGAATAGCCAATGAAAGAGAGTTCCAGGCAGCCCGGGGCGAGGAAGAGCAAAGCCAAGGGCAATTAAAGCCAGGAAGGAAAAAAGGAGGAACTCATACCTGCGGTACCAGGGCCAGTGACTGTAACGTTCCTTCCAGGTCGCTTTTTCCAAACGGTTTTCTTTTAAATCTTCCTTGTTTTTGGTTTTCATGTTTCTTCAGATCAGAGAATCTTGCTTAAGAATTCCTTTGTTCTGGGATGCTGGGGGTTATTAAAAAGCTGACGAGGAGGGCCTTCTTCAATAACACAGCCGTCTGCAAGCACTAATACCCTTGTAGCTGCTTCGCGAATAAACCCGAGCTCGTGGCTGACCACTATCATGGTCATTCCTTCCGCAGCAAGATTTTGCATAACATCCAGAACCTCCCTGATCATCTCGGGGTCAAGAGCAGAGGTGGGTTCGTCAAAAAAGATCATATGGGGTTGCATGGCCAGAGCCCGTGCGATTGCCACTCTTTGCTGTTGCCCACCAGAAAGCTGATCGGGGTAGGCGTGCGCTTTATCCTCCAGGCCAACTTTTTTGAGAAGCTCTAACCCTTTCTGCTCTGCTTCCTTTTCAGGAATTTTCCGAACATGGACTGGCGCAAGCTTTATATTTTCAATGGCCGTCAGGTGGGGAAAAAGATTGTAGCTCTGGAAGACAAATCCAATCCTGGAGCGTATTTTATTCATATCAACACGAGGGCTGGTGATATCTACTCCCTCAATATAGATCTTGCCAGAGCTGGGTTCCTCCAAGCGGTTAATGCATCTCAAGAAGGTGCTCTTCCCGGCGCCCGATGGCCCAATTATTGCCACCACTTCTCCTTTGTAAATTTTGACGCTAATTCCCTTTAAGACATGCTGATCTTTAAAATACTTGTGGAGGTCAATGGTTTCAATCATTACCTGGCGCTCTTCACCCATTTTTTACTCCTTCTTTCGAGATAGCTGGAGAAGCGAGTTAAAGGTAATAGCACGAGTATATAGATAAGAGCAACTGTGACTAAAGGCGTTGGATTTGCTTTCCAGATCATGGTTTGAATTCCTTTATAGAGCAACTCGGGCAACCCAATAATAGTAGCCAGAGCGGTATCTTTTAAAAGCGCTACCATCAGGCCAGTTAATGGAGGAACAACTACCCTAACCGCCTGAGGAAGAATTACCAGGCGCATTGCCTGAAGGGGCCTCAGTCCTAACGACCGGGCTGCCTCAACTTGAGCCCTGTGAATGGATTCGATCCCGGATCGAAAAACCTCAGCAACGTAAGCTGAATAGTTAAGGGAAACCGCCAGAACAGCAGCAAGATAGGGATCCAGGGCAATCCCCAGGAAAGGAAGGGCATAGTAAACAAAAACCAGAAGCACTATAAGGGGAATAGCGCGGAAAAAATCAATGTAGATTATCAGGAAAAATTCCAGGATCGGGTTTTTAAAAGACCGCAACACAGCAATAATCAGACCTAAAACCGTAGAAATTAACATGGAAACCAGAGCCAGTTTAAGAGTCATTTCAAGCCCCAGCAATAGTTCAGACCATGCCCCCTGCATCATACTGGGATTCAAGAAAGTTTTGGTAAAAAGGTCCCAGCGAGCTCCGGAGTAGCGATAAAAGCTAAATCCGAAAACGAAAATCAGCCCGAGAGCAGCAATTGCTCTAAGCCACCTGGGCTTTTCTACATCGGTAAGAATTCCTATAACCCAGAGGAGGACGATAAAGATGAAGATGAATATTAGAGCCCAGCCAGCGGCATGGGAGGGACGGCCTGAGGGTAGAAAGATTCCCAGGAGGATGATGAAGAACGAGAGAGGAAGCAAAAACTCGTACCTTTTGTACCAGGGTAAGTGGCCAAACTTCTCCCTATATCTTTGATAAAAGCTCTGACGTATCTGGTTTGTTTGCATTGAACTCTTAATGCTGGCCCCGACCGTAGTCGGGGCCAGCCCTCCTTTACCTCACTATTGTTCAGGAACGTAGGGTGTGGTAAATACCTTGACTGTAGGGCTATCCGGATCGGGGTCCTTTCCAAACCACTTTTTGTAGATCTGAGCTAAAGTGCCATCTTGCTTAAGTTGGTTCTCGTACTTATTGAACTCGTCCCGAAGAGGATCTCCTTTGCGGAAGAAGACCGCCTGCATAAAGGTCTTGTTGGCTTTCAATCTGACCTCTAAGTCCGGCTTGTCCTTGATGTAGTATTCCACAGTAGGAAGGTCTCCGACCACGCCATCAATTCTACCAGCGATCAGATCCAGCATAGCGTCTTGAATTCGGTCGTACCCCTTGATCTCGAAGGGACCATACTGGGGAAGCATCTCCTTCAGCCAGGCGTCGTTGGAAGATCCGGACTCAGCGCCGAAAACTTTGCCCTTCATGTCCTGGAAAGACTTGATCGGGCTGTCCTTTTTGACGCAAAGGGAAGTGTCGGAGGCATAGTATGGATCAGCGTAGTCGAACTCCTCGGCTCTCTTCTTGGTGACGAAGATGGAAGAAGCTGCAGCATCCCATTTTCCGGCGAGCAATCCTGGAAGAATCCCAGAGAACTGGAGATCCGTCCACTCCACCTTTGCGCCCATTCTCCTGGCGATCTCCTCCACCATTTCGTATTCAAAACCCGTGTTCTTCCCTCCCTCTTTGAAAATCCAGGGCACGTTGCCAAAGTTACCAGCAACCTTAATGACCCTTTGAGTAGGAGAAGGCGATGGAGTGGTACTGGGAGACGGACTGGTAGGAGTGGAAGGAGCAGCACAACCGGTAACCAAAAGCCCCACAACTAAAACGGCACCAACAGCAAAAACCAGAAGCTTTTTCATTCTACTTAACCCTCCTTCAAAAATTTTTTGCTTCAAACCTTCTCTTTCCTCCTCTTTTCTTCCCCATCACCTCCTCACTTAAACTCCTTCTCGGGTGGCACAGCATAGAGCCCCAGTTTGCAGTGTTTCAAGCCGAGATCTGCTAACGCCTCGGCAATCTTCAAGGTTACTGCTGAGGGATCGAGAACCACAACGCCAAGCTGGCGCTCAACCTCCTCTCCATAGCCTGCCATCCCGGCACAGCCAAGGACAATAACCTCTGCTCCGTCTTCCTCCACCGCCCTTTTTGCCACCTCCATTATTCTCTTTTTTGCAAGCTCGGGATTGGCATCGGTATCAGCGACAGATAACTCCAGAGGTCGAACAGAGGCCAGAAAATGTCCCAGCCCTAACTCGTAAACCTGTTGAAGCTTATGGGGAACCCTTTCTCTTCTATTGGTAATGATGGTAAAGCGAGCTCCAAGCATACATGCCGCATGAAGGGTAGTTTCCATAATCCCTAAAACCGGTATATCCGAAATTTCCCTGCTGGCTCTAAGGCCGGGATCCGAAAAGCAGGCGATGATGATAGCGTCATATTTTTCCTGGTTAGCCCTTCTGACGAGCTCCAACATGTTAGCCGCTGCCCAGACCTCTTCGTAAGCTGACTCTATTGTAATGGGACCATGTTCGGGATTGGTTACAGTCAACTCTGTATCCCGCCTCTTTGTTTTTTCCAGCACGTCCTTCAGGTGCTCAGTCATGGAAGAGGAAGTATTGGGATTAATGACCATTATCTTCATTTCATGCCTCCAATTTCCCTTCCCGCTTCAAATGCTTTAAGATTCACTTCCAAGTATTTTGGCGCCACGAATTTCTGCACGGCCTCCTTCCAGTGGTTATCTTCTACATGAAGTAAGGTTGAGAGAAAACCAACCAAAACAATGTTGATTACTTTCGAATTTCCCAGTTCCAGAGCTTTTTTCAAGGCATCCACAGGGTAAACATGTCTCACTCTGCTCTCAAGTCTCGCAAGAATATCCTCATCTGAGGGATATTCCTCCTTGCCGGTGTTCACGGAGATGGGTGGGATTTTTTGAGTATTAAACACTACAATTCCAGTATCTTTCATAAAATTAAGCTGACGCAAAGCCTCAAGGGGTTCAAAGGCTAACATTATGTCTACCTCCCCATTTCCCACCATGGGAGCGTGGAGTTCTTCCGGGTTCCAGCGCACGTGGGAAATTACACTACCTCCTCTCATTGCTAAACCCAGCACGTCGGATTTTTTTACGTGATACCCGGCTTTAAAACCTACTTCGGCGACAATATCGCTAGCCACAACAGTTCCCTGGCCCCCCACTCCGCAGATAAGAAAATTAAGGGCCTTCATTCCTTTGCCTCCAGTTTTTGGGTCTGAAAAATTGCTCCCGTAGGACAAACCTGGCTGCAAACCCCGCAGCCGTTGCAGAGGACCGGGTCGATCCTGGCCTTCTTCCGCTTGTTTTTGGGATTGATTTCCTCGGACTTTACAACTGCCGGACAACCAACCTTGAGGCAGGTTTCGCAGGCAATGCACTTGTTCAGATCAACGGAGTAAGCTGGCTTGGGTTTCCTGCTGACGAAAATGCACTCTCCTTTGGTAATCATCACCGCGGGACCGTCATCCCAGGCAAGGCACTCCTTGAGGGTGTTTTCTACTTCCTTAACGTCGAAGGCGTTGACGGATTTGACGAACTTCACCTTCATGGCTTCCACAAGCTGGTGAATGTCCACCCTCTCCGTTTTTTCTCCCATCAGGGTCTTATCCATTCCTGGATGGTCCTGATGACCTGTCATAGCTGTGGTGCTATTATCCATTATGATTACGACCCCTTTGCTCCTGTTATGGACCATGTTTACCAAGGGGGGCATGCCAGCGTGGAAAAATGTGGAATCACCAATCGTGGCCACAGCCCTTTCGGGGCATCCAGATACCGAAACCCCGTGAAGCTGCCCGATGGAGGCTCCCATGGAACCCATGGTATGCTGAGCGTTAAAAGGAGGAAGGGAACCAAGGTTGTAACAACCAATATCCCCGGTAACTGGGACTTTGAGTTTTGCTAAAACGTAGAAAGTCGCCCTGTGGGGACAGCCCGGGCAAAAAACGGCGGCTCTGATAGGAAGGTTACCTAAATCAATCACTTTTTTCTTCTGAGAAGGCTCAATTAATCCAGCTTTTTCCGCACACTCGCGCATTTTCTCAGGAAGGATTTCATCATAAGGAGGAAATATATCCTTTCCCCTTGCTTTAATACCCATGGCTCTTATCTGAGTTTCTAAGAAAGGATCAAGTTGCTCGACCACAAGAAGGTTTTTTATCCGGGAAGAGAAATCCCTTATTAAACGCTCTGGCAGTGGATGGAGCATCCCGAGTTTTAAAAAAGAAGCGCGCGGGAAAACCTCGCGCGCATACTCATAGACTATACCGGAAGAGATAATGCCTAATTCGGTATCTTGCCAGATAATTTTATTTAAATCTGAAGTCTCAGCAAATTCCCTCAGTTCCTGGAAGCGTTTCTGAATTAGAGGACGTTTTTTCCTAGCGAATAAGGCGTTACAGTTGTATTTCTCGATATCTCTGGGAAACTTCTGGGGTAGGGGTATCTCTGGAACCCTTTCTTTTAAAATCACTTCGGATTTGGAATGAGCGATGCGCATTTCGGAACGGATAATGAAGGGGGTATCGAACTTCTCAGATAACTGGAGTGCTGTAACCACCATATCCTTGCACTCCTGGGAATCAGAGGGCTCAAGCATGGGAATCTTTCCTAGAATGGAATACCAACGATTATCCTGCTCGTTCTGGGAACTGAACATTCCTGTATCATCGCACACTACAACTACTAATCCGGCCTCCAACCCGGTGTAGGGAAGATAGAAGAGGGAGTCCGACAGGACGTTCATACCTACGAGCTTCGTGGTTACCATGGACCTGACACCCGAATAGGCAGCCCCCGCTGCAACGTCCATAGCTACTTTTTCGTTCACCGACCACTCTGCGTAGATTGTTTCCTTATACTCCCTGGCTACGGTTTCCAGGATTTCGGAACTTGGAGTACCGGGATAGCCGCATGCGACCTTGACCCCTCCTTCGAAGGCTCCTCTGGCAATTGCCTCGTTGCCCGTTAACAATGCTTTCATTTTCAGGTCACCTCAATTCCATGAGAGCATCTATTGCTAATACGCCCTGTCCCTCAGGCATGATGAAAAGGGGATTAATATCCAGGGCCTTAATTTTGTCCCTAAAATCAGAAGCCAGCCTTCCCAGTCTCACAAGGGCTTCGCAGAGTCCTTCTAAGTCCCCCTTGGGCCTGCCGCGAAATCCCGAGATGAGCTTGTATAGTTTTGTCTCTTCGACCATTTGCAGAGCCTCCTGGCGGTTAAGAGGAGGAAGACGAAGGGAGTAATCCTGAATCAGCTCCACAAGTACTCCACCGGAACCAAATACCAGAACCGGACCAAATGATGGATCCAAGGAAATGCCTAATATGGCCTCCGCCACCTGCCCCCTGACCATCTGAGAAATGAGAAATTCTTTCTCCTCAGGAAAGATCTCAGACATCTTTTGAAAAGCCCTCTCAAGCCCCTTAGGATTTTCAATGTTCAAGATCACCCCTCCAGCATCAGTTTTGTGAAGAACCAGGGCAGAGTGGACTTTCAGAACAACGGGGTACCCTATGGAGGAAGCATGATCAAGGGCCTCTTGAATATTCCTCACTATAAATTCCCTGGGGCTTTTTATCCCATAAGCCTCCAGAATTTCTTTGGCTTCGTGCTCCTTGAGGAAACCTACTTTAGAAGAAAGAACATCCTTTACCTTTTCAACATTTACCTCAAAGTCAGGTGCCTGTGCCTTTTCTCGGCTCAAATATTGAGAGTACCAGATCAGCTTATCCACTGCCTGCAGGCTCTCTCTCGTGCCCTGGAGAAAGGGAATCCCTGCCTCCTCCAGCACTGAGTGAATCTGGGGATCAAAACCGCCCGATATATTGGAAAAAAAGGCAATCGGCTTTTGATAGGATTCTTTCACCCGTGCCGCAGACCTGGCGATGGTGAGATATTGCTCGGTCTGCTTAGGAGCGAGATCAGCTGTAGCATCCAGGGACACAAGGAGCATGCTCACTTCAGGTTCTGCAGCGAGAACCTCCATAGAAGGAGGATAAGTGCGCTCCAGATCCCCTGACCCCCAGGCATCTAAGGGGTTCGAGATTGTAGTATATGGAGGAAGAGCCTCCTTAAGCTTTTTCTGGGAATCAAGTGAAAGCTCAGGGAAAATGAATTGCCGGCCTTCTGAAAGGTCGGCAATTAACCCAATTTCACCCCCAGAAACAGTTACAAGAGCTACCTTGTTGGAGGAGGGCAAATTGTCCCTGCACTTCAAAAAAAGTTCGCTGGTTTCTAACAGCTCATCCAGGTCGTTGACCCTTACAAATCCCATTTTTTGAAAAAGGGCATCATGAACCCGGTCCGATCCAGCGAGGGCACCCGTATGAGCCGCTGTCGCCCTCTGAGCCAGTTCTGATTTACCCACTTTTACTAAAATTATCGGCTTACGAAGCTCCCTGGCTTTCCGGGAGATATATTCCAATCTTTCTGGCTTGCGAAAACTTTCAATAAAAAGGGCGATAACCTCAGTTTCGCGGTCATCAAGGAGATAATTAAGGTACTCTGTGGCCTCCAGAACAGCCTCATTCCCACTAGAGATAATTTTTGAAAAACCTATTCCCCTATTGGAATTGGTTAGGGCCAAACACACGGAACCGCTTTGCACAATGGCTCCGATTTTCCCTTTTTTAAGGTGCTGGTTGAGGGGAGCGCTAAAGGCAGCGAAGGCATTGTTTAGGTTTACCAAGCCCACACAGTTAGGTCCGCAGAACTGGATGCCGTTTTCTGCACAAAAATCGCCCAATTTTTGCTGCAGTTTTTTCCCTTCCTCACCGCTTTCAGCAAAACCGCTGGCAAATGCCCAGGCGGCTTTAATACCCTTCCGTGCACCTTCCATCAAAACCGGTAAAACCTTGTCCGCGGCAAGAACAATTGCCACCATCTCCACCTCTCCAGGGATTGAGCTCAGATCGGGGTAACAGGTTAGTCCTAAGACAGTGGAGCGCCGCGGGTTTACGGGATAAATTTTGCCTTTGTAGCCCAGAAAGAATAAATTTTCTATAACGTTTAAACCGGCACCAGGGCTTTCAGAGGCACCTACTACTGCAATGCTTTTAGGAGAAAGGAGGGGATCGAGTTCTTTAGAGGAAAAGTCTTGCTTGGAATTAATCTCAGTTTTAGAATCAATCATTAGATATTTCCTCATTTCACAATATGCAACGAAGTTTCATATTTTGATTATAGGATATATAATAAGGGCAGCTTAGTCAAGAGGGAGAAGGATCATGACGAAAGGATCTAAGGAGAAGGAGAGAAACCAGGAAGGGGTTCTGGTCCTTAATAAAGCGGTTAGCCTCCTCATGGAACTTTCTAAGTTTAAATATGAGGCTGAGCTCTCCGAATTAGCCCGGAGAACCGGCCTTAACAAAAGCACCGCTTCACGCATTCTTGCTACCCTGGAAAGGTGGAAGCTCGTAAGGCAAAATCCCTCTACTCGGCGCTTCAGTCTGGGGCATGTTCTCATTCATTTGGGCAACCTGGCCTCCAGCCAGCTCTCTTTACCTGAGCTATTTCACTTCAGACTGGAAAAGCTCATGGAACTTACAGGAGAAACTGCTTCCCTGGTTATTCTGGATAAGGACAAAGCGGTTTACATTGACCAGGTACCCTCCAAAAGTATGATCAGATCGTTTCCCGAAGTTGGTGCTTCAGTATATCTACATTGCACTGCAGTGGGAAAGGTCCTACTAAGTGGTATGCCCAGAGAAAGGGCGGAAAAGTTGCTTGAAAGCGCATCGCTCCCTGCCTTTACTTGCAAGACCATCACCAACCCTCAAGCGCTTTTGAAACAAATTGAGGAAATTAAATTGAAGGGATACTCGGTGGACGATGAGGAGACGGAATTGGGAGGAAGATGTATCGCAGCCCCTGTTCGGAACTCCAGAGGGGATGTGGTTGCCGCTGTTGGTATTTCGGGGCCATCCTCAAGGGTGACTCCCGAGCGCATTCCTGAACTTGCAAAAATTGTGATCGAGGTAGCAAAGGAAATTTCCAACGAGCTCTCTTTGCCATCTCTCACACAGAAATAATTATTGTTTGTACTGAAAGGAGACGAGTATGAAAGAACTTTCTCGAAGAGCCGTAGAAATGCCAGGGTCTGGAATCCGAGAAATTATGGATCTGGCCTGGAAAGATCCCGAATGCATTCACCTGGAAGTTGGCCAGCCAGATTTCCCCACACCCCCGCACGTAAAGGAAGCCGGAATCATAGCTATAAGGGAGAATTTCACAGGTTACACCCCTTCCAGAGGAATTCCGGAACTGCAAGAGGCTATCTGCCGGAAGCTTTGGAAACAGAACGGGATAAAAGCCGAAGGGGAAAATATAACTGTCTGTCCGGGAGCTGTTACCGCCCTTGATTCTGCAGTGATGGCTCTGATTGAGGCAGGAGACGAGGTGCTCCTTCCTGATCCAGGATGGCCCAATCCGGAAATGATGGTAAGGCTTCTTGGAGCTTCTCCCGTTCACTACCACCTGTACCCGGATAAGGGATTTTTGCCCGATATAGATGAGCTGGAAAGGAAAATCTCTCCCAGGACGAAAGCCATAATTCTCAATACTCCTTCCAACCCCACGGGAGCAGTCTTCTCTAAAGAATTATTAATAGAGATATACGACCTGACAAAAAAGTACGACCTTTATCTAATCACGGATGAGATTTACGAGGATCTGGTATTTGAAGGGGAGCATTTCAGCGTTGCCAGTATCGATTCTGAGGGGCGGGTATTAAGCGTGTTCGGCTTTTCAAAGAGTTACGCCATGACGGGATGGCGATTGGGATATGTCTATGCCCCAGCGCACATTTCCGCAGTGATCACAAAATTACAGGAACCGTTGGTCTCCTGCGCCTCCTCCATCTCACAAAAAGCCGGGGCTGCGGCCCTTAAGGGCCCTAAGGACAAGGTAATAGAGATGAAGGAGATCTACCGCCGCAGACGAGATTTGGCCGTTTCCATCCTTAAGGAATACGACCTTTATGAATACACTCCGGGTGGAGCGTTCTACATCATGGTCAATGTAAGTGCGATTGGGGAAGATTCCCGAGAGGTTGCTAAGCTCATTCTCAAAGAATACAAGGTGGCTGTGGCTCCCGGTACCGCCTTCGGTCAGAGCATGAAAAACTACGTTCGCGTTAGCTTAGCGGCAAGCGATGAACAAATAAGGATCGGTCTGGAGAGGATTTGCCGCGCTGTAGAGGAGGCAAAGTCCCGAATTAAATCAGGGTCTTAGCCAGCATTTCAAAGTCGGGGAAGGCTTTGAGGTCGATCCAGCGGATTCTCTGATCTCTCTTAAACCAGGTCATCTGGTGCTTGGCGAACTGCATGCTCCTCTTCACGATCAGCCTCTTAGCCTCCTCAAGGGTGAGCGTGCCGGAGAGAAACTGAATCACTTCTTTATACCCGATAGACTGCATGGGGATCAGTTCGGGACCGTAACCTTTTTCCAGAAGGGTCCGCACTTCCTCGACCAACCCCCTTCTAAACATCTCCTCGGTCCTCTTTTCCAGCCTGCGCCGAAGGTCCTCTTTCTCCATGCGCAGGCCTACAATCCGAAATCCCTCAACCTCAGTTTTTCGGTAAGTAAAGGAGGAAAGGGGTCTCCCTGTGAGTTCCCAGACCTCAAGAGCTCTAATTATCCTCTTTAAGTCGTTAGGATGGATCCGGGAAGCGGAGACAGGATCAATTCCTTTAAGCCTCGAGTGCAGAAAATCGCTCCCTTTTTCCTGAGCCTCCCTCTCCAGGCTTTCTCGCAATTGGGGATCAGCCCCCACTGTGGGGAAAAAGAAACTTCCCATAAGGGCGTAAAGATAAAAGGGGGAACCGCCGACAATCATGAAGGGAATTCCCCGGGTTTCAAGTTCGGACATCTTTTCCTTTCCTGCAACCTGGAAATCAGCAACCGAAAAGTGCTCATTCGGCCAGGCGAGGTCGATCAAGTAATGGGGGACTTTTTCCCTTTCCTCCGGAGTCGGTTTGGCCGTGCCGATGTCCATGAGCCTGTAGATCTGGCGGGAATCAGCGGAAAGAACATGAAAACCAGCCCTGGAGGCCACTTCTACTGCCAGAGCAGTCTTACCTACCCCCGTGGGGCCAACAATTACTAAGATATTCTCCCTCTCAGGGACCAAGGTGTGACCTCTTCAATTTTCACCTGAACCAGCTTCCCCATCAAGGCATCCTCGCCCTGGAAGAAAACTTCCTTATTGGTGCGGGTCCTTCCTACCAGGTGGCCTTGGGGGTCTTTCCCCTCCACAAGCACCTCAACGGTTTTGCCTTTAAGATTTAAATTTCTGAAGAGAGCATGCTCCTTTTGCTTTTCTTGAAGGTAATAGAGCCTTCTCATCTTTTCCTTCTGTGGAATAGGATCCCCCAGGGCAAAGGCGGATGTTCCTGGGCGTGGAGAGTAAGTGAGAATATAAGCGCTATCAAAACGCACTTTTTCCATGAGGTCCGCAGTTTCCATAAATTCCTCCTCCCCCTCTTCTGGATATCCCACTATCAGGTCAGTGGTGATCGAGGAATCAGGTATTTCCTCCCTGATGAAGGAAACAAGCTCCAAATATTGTTCCCGAGAATAGCCTCTTTTCATGGATTTCAAGACTTTATTGGAACCGGATTGCACAGGCAAATGGAAATGCTCGCAAACATGAGGGAGTCCTTTAATTTTTAAGACCAGAGATTCAGTGAAATCCCTGGGATGAGAAGTGGTGTATCGAATCCTGAGGATGCCTTCAATTTTGGAAATCTCTTCCAATAACCTTTCAAAATTCCATCCAGGAATTTCTTTTCCGTAGGCGTTCACGTTCTGCCCCAAAAGCATCACTTCGGGAAAACCGCAATCCGCTACTTCCCGGACCTCTTTGAGGATTTCCTCCGGCGGGCGAGAGCGCTCCCTTCCCCGGACAAAGGGCACCACGCAGTAAGAGCAGAAATTGTTGCAACCTAATATGATATTCACGTAGGCGGTGACACTACTTCTCCTGAGGTACCGAAGCGGTGGTAGCTTCTCTGGAACTGGCATTTTTCTTTCCCGGAGAACGGAGACCAGAACCACCGGAAAAGAATCCAGCTCCTCCGGGCTTAGAAGGAAATCGATAAAGGAAAGCTTCTGGAAATACTCGCGAGCTCTTGCGACCATGCACCCCATGACTCCCACACAAACTCGGGGGTGGTTCGATTTCATTTTTCGAAGATCGCCCAGGAATGTCCTGACCTTCTGCTCCGCTCTGTCCCTCACAGAGCAGGTATTGAGAATAATCAGGTCAGCCTCTTCCAATTTACTTGCCTGGAAACCAAAGCTTTCCAGAACCCCAGAGATCAACTCCGAGTCATGAAAATTCATCTGACAGCCATAGGTTTTTAAGAAGTATCTCATCACCTTAAATATACCTAATCAAAAGGCTGAGAAATAAAAAGGGGAGGGAGTTAACTCCCTCCCCTTGAGGATTCCCAGAAAACCCCTTTCAGGCCTTTTTACGCGGTTCTAAAACCAGCCTGATTGCCGTTTTCTGTTCCCCCTCGACCTCCACCTGTGCAAAGCCCGGGACACAGACCAGGTCGATTCCGTCATTTTGTAAAAAGTTACGCGCAATTGCCACAGCCTTGATGGCCTGATTTACAGCCCCAGCTCCAATGGCTTGAATTTCTGCGCGCTGGCTCTCTCGCACGGAACCAGCGATGGCCCCGGCGACAGAGTGTGGATTTGAGTTTGCGGCTACTTTTAACATCTCCTCACCTTGGTTCAATTATGAATTTGATCGCCGACCTGGGAGAACCGTCAATTTCCACCTCTGTAAAGGCTGGGACGCAAATGAGGTCCACCCCATTCGAAGCTACATAGCCACGCGCAATTGCAATGGCTTTCACTGCCTGGTTTACCGCCTTGGGTCCAATAGCTTGAATCTCGGCGTGCGCCCCCTCACGGATCGAGTTCGCTACTGCACCCGCAACGGCCCTTGGGTTCGAGGTTGACGCAACTTTCATGATTGCCATGTACTTGCCTCCTCTCAACGATCGAGCTTTGCGTTTCTTATTTTAACATAATCAAGGGGAAAATTGGAATCTTTCTATGGAAATAGCCTTTCCGCTCAACTCATTAATAATTATTTTGACCCCACAGAGTTTAGGGTCTCTTTTAGCAACGTCAAACCTTACTGGCAATCCAGTCAAAAATCTGGTCAAAACAGCTTCCTTGTCAACCCCAATTACTGAATCAAAGGCTCCGGTCATTCCAATATCAGAAATATAGGCCGTCCCCCCAGGTAGAATCCTCTCATCCGCTGTCTGCACATGGGTATGAGTTCCGCAAACCGCACTGACTTTTCCGTCTAAGAACCATCCCATGGCTACTTTTTCGGAGGTAGCTTCCGCATGGAAATCGACAACTATATTGGGAGTGATTTTAGAAAGCAGGGCCACTTCCCTTTCCCCGCGTTTAAAGGGGCAGTCAATGGGATCCATAAAGACCCTTCCCAGAAGGTTAAGTACAGCCACTTTCACCCCTTCTTTTTCCCAGAGATATGTATAGTTTCCTGGAACTCCTTCAGGATAATTGGCAGGACGAATCACCCTGGGCTCTCGCTTTATATATTCCATGATTTCCCTTTGCTTCCAAATATGATTTCCTCCTGTTAAAACGTGAATCCCACAGGCAAAAAGCTCCTCAGCAATTTGCGGGGTGAGACCGTTTCCCCCGGCGGCGTTCTCCCCATTAGCCATAATCAGGTCTGGAGAAAACTCCTCTATTAGGCGCGGAAGGCTGTTCTGCACTATTTGACGTCCTGGCTTCCCGACTATATCTCCAATAAAAAGAATTTTAAGCATTTACTTGGCGTAATCCACCGCGCGGACTTCCCTGATCACTGTAACCTTGATCTGACCAGGATAGACCATTTCCTGCTCCACTCTCTTAGTGATGTCGTGAGCCAGCTTGACAGCAGCTACATCATCAATCTGATCTGGTTTGACCATAATGCGGATCTCTCTTCCAGCCTGGATAGCATAGGCTTTTTCCACACCGGGGAAAGAATCAGCGATGGATTCCAGGGCTTCAAGACGCTTGATGTAAGTCTCCAGGCTCTCCCTTCTCGCTCCAGGTCTTGCAGCGGAAATAGTGTCAGCAAGCTGGATCAGCACCGGGTACACGGTCTTCTGCTCCACGTCTCCATGGTGAGCGGCAACGGCATGGATAACGTCCTCGGGCTCATTGTACTTGCGTAAAAGGTCAGCACCCACAACAGCATGAGACCCTTGATATTCATGGCTTAAAGCTTTGCCAATATCGTGCAGGAGCCCTGCTCTCACGGCGATCTGGGTATCCAGCTTAAGTTCAGCGGCAATGAGACCAGCAAGGTGAGCCACTTCAATAGAATGCTGGAGGACATTCTGTCCGTAACTTGTGCGGTAGTAAAGGCGACCCAGCATCTTCACCAAATCTGGGTGCAGACCACGGACAGATGTTTCCATGACCGCCCTTTCGCCTTCTTCCTTTATGCGCTCATCAACTTCCTTCTGCGCTTTATCCACCATTTCCTCAATTCTGGCGGGATGGATTCTTCCATCAATGATCAATTTCTCCAAGGCTATTCTGGCCACCTCTCGCCTGACGGGATCGAAGGCGGAAAGGGTTACGGCTTCAGGAGTATCGTCTATCACTACGTCCACACCGGTGATGGTCTCAAAAGCACGAATATTACGTCCTTCCCTGCCAATTATTCTACCTTTCATGTCATCGGAAGGAATAGGCACTACAGACACCGTGGCCTCAGTAGCATGGTCTACTGCCGTCCTCTGCAAGGCGGAAATGAGAATATCTCTGGCTCGGGCTTCCGCCTCCTCCCGAACCTCGTCCTCCAGCTCTTTCATCCTTTTTGCCAGCTCATGCTGATATTCTTCCTCGGTTTTCTTGAGAAGTATCTCCTTCGCCTGGTCTTGGGTAATCCCGGAAATCCTTTCCAGCTCTTTCTTTTCCGCCTCGATTTGCTTAAGGAGGGATTCCCTCAATTGGTTGATTTCTTGCTCGCGAGCGTTGATGTTGCGCTCGCGGCGCTCAAGGTTCTCCAAACGCCTGTCTAAAATGGATTCCTTCTGGAGGACGCGCTTTTCCAGACGCTGAATCTCCGCACGCCTTTCCCTGACTTCCTTCTCTACTTCGCTCTTCAAACGAAAGGCTTCATCCTTGGCTTCGACCAAAGCCTCTTTCTTTTTCGCTTCAGCTTCTTTCAGGGCTTCCTGGACAATTTTCTCCGCCGTCTCTCTAGCACTCCCCAATTTGCGGCGTGAGATAAAATCAAAAAGAAAATACCCCAATCCAACGCCAAGGACGAGTCCGACAAAAATCCATAGAATGTTCATTTCTCTCATCCCCTTCTTTTAGAGGATGAGCGAAACCTCAAGAGTCCTTAAGCCTCATAAGCACTCGATAAATGACGGAAGAAGAAAATCCCTTCCCCTTTAGAAAGGAGGCGGTTTTCCTATATCTTTCTTCTGGAATGGAGCAGGCATTCCACCTCTTCACTGCTAACCTCCAGGCTACTTCTTCCTCTTTTTCCTCGATGAAAGGCATGGCAACTTCCTGAATCAACTTTTCAGGAATTTTTTTTGCTTTCAGCTCTCTGGTTATTACAAGGCTCCCTCTGGGCATAACCTCAGTGCGGTGATGGAGCCAGGACTCGAGGAATTTAGAGTCGTCAAGTAATTCTTCTTCCTCCAGTTTTATCAAGGCAGCTTCTGTGGCCTCAGAAGAAAAGGATTTTTTCCTCAGGTATTCTTCCACCTCGCCTCTGCTTCTGGGTCTAATTCTCAAATACCTTATAGCTGCCTGAATAGCTTTTAGGCTCTCTTCGGTTTCGCTCATCACAAATTTATACTTCTGAAGTACCGTGTTCCTCCTCTCCTAAGGTCATTGGCAATTTCACATTATCTATATTCTGGCGGATTTTATCCTCCAGCTCTTTTACCATTTCGGGATGCTCTTCGAGGTAGGCCTTTACGTTTTCCCGACCTTGCCCAAGGCGCATGTCGTTGTATGAGAACCAAGCTCCAGTCTTATTGATGATTCCCAGGGAAATTGCTAAATCCAGCACGCAACCAATCCGGGAAATCCCTTTACCGTAGATAAGATCGAACTCTGCCTGGCGAAACGGGGGCGCCAGCTTATTTTTGGTCACTTTTACCCGCACCCGAATCCCCGTAACCTCGTTTCCCTGTTTAATGTTATCCACTCTTCTCATTTCTAATCTAACTGAAGAATAGAACTTAAGCGCCCTTCCTCCAGGAGTTACCTCAGGGTTTCCAAACATCACGCCTACCTTCTCCCTGAGCTGGTTGGTGAAGACCACACAGGTATTGGAACGGGAAATAGCTCCTGCTAGTTTACGCAGGGCCTGAGACATTAACCTTGCTTGCAAACCAATATAGGCGTCCCCCATTTCTCCTTCAAGCTCGGTCTTAGGAACAAGGGCAGCTACACTGTCAATGGCAATCACATCCACTGCTCCACTGCGCACCAAAAGCTCAGCGATATCCAGAGCTTGTTCCCCGGAATCTGGCTGGGAGACATAGAGGTTCTCCACATCCACACCCAGATTTTTTGCATAAGCAGGGTCAAGGGCATGCTCAGCATCAATGAAAGCTGCTTTACCTCCATTCTTCTGGGCCTCAGCAATAATATGGAGAACGAGAGTGCTCTTTCCCGACGATTCCTGACCATAAATTTCCACTATTCTCCCCCGGGGCACTCCACCTATACCCAGGGCCATATCAAGAGTAAGGGCCCCAGTAGGAATCACATCCACGCTCTGGCGCACAGATTCTCCCAGACGCATAATAGAGCCTTTACCAAATCTTTTCTCGATCTGGCTAATTGCTATGTCTAAAGCTTTTTCCTTCTCTTCCACCGGAATCTCCTTCATTAAACTATGTTTATTTTGATCTATTTGTAATATAAGAATATCACTTATCAGCTACGAAAAAAACTTCCCTTTTTACTGGTTGGCAAAATCATCATGGGCAATGGGCTGGGCAAGGGCCTGTTGGCAAGTAGATTGAGCCGGTGAGTTCTAAGGCGCGGATTGATAAGGATTACCTGTCCGGAGGGTAAAAGTTTACTCAACATTAAGGGGTGAAAGGATCAAGTGGCATGCTCATTTCAGGGATAAATTGTAAAGGAGATCATAAATGGGACCCGCAGGAGTGAGGGTGCTCCGGAACAGGCAGACCTCATTCACTGAGAATTCTTTCGCCGGTGGCGAGATTTCAGCGATCAGCTTCTTAAGAGAGGATAAATTCCGAGAAGAACGGACTCTCCCGATCGTGAGATGAGCCTGAAAAGGTTTGTCCTCGGGAGGAAATCCCTGCTCTCTTAAAGCCCTGTTCAAGGCCTTAGCCACATCCAGCATTTCCTGCTCCCCTCTTTTTAATCCGATCCAGATCACACGAGGCGAAGATAAAGAGGGAAATACGCCCAGGGTACCAGTTTCTGCCTGGAAGGCTCTGAAATTAACAAGAGAGCTAAGGGATTGCTCCACCAGAGGAATTTTCTCCTCCTCGACTTCTCCCAAAAAGCGCAGGGTAAAGTGCAGGTTTTCCTTCTCTACCCACTTGACATCGGCATTGGCCTGTTTCAGCCTCCCTATAAATTCCTCGAGGAAATTTTTGACTTCCTCCGGAACAGGGATGGCGATGAAAATTCGCATTTTGCACACCTCTCTGTTCTTTTTCTCTATTTTAGAATCGATTTCTGCATTTATGCGCTTTAGGGTAATTTTATTAGCAAGAGCTTTTTGGAGTCGGTCTTAGTGGGGGTGCTTCTGAATCCCGCTTATTATCGCCTTTTCCTTTTAAATATTTGGGCTTTATGAATTGTTTTAATTAATAGAAGCAAAAAAATTCAATTTATGGTATAATAATCATGCCCAAAGGGCAGGAGCGAAGAGAAGTGGCAGGAGCGAAGCAGGTTTTAAAAAAGTTTTTTATCAACTCTACAGGGTTAATTAGAAAATTTCTAATAATAACCCTGATCCTGTTTATTTTAAATTCCTTTTTATCTTTCCAATTTGCATCCGTATGGGGTCAAAATTCCCTTCAATTCAGCGATATTGAATCCTCCTGGGCCAAGGACTCAATCCTGAAACTGGCACAAATCGGAATAATCTCCGGTTTCCCAGACGGTACTTTCCGCCCCGGTGATCCCGTCTCCAGAGCGGAATTCGCCAAGATGGTGGTCTCCTCTTTTGCTTCCCCCTCGGAAAGCCCGCCTTCATTCAAGGATGTTTCTCAGGATTTCTGGGCTTCCCGCTACATTTCCGGGGCTCAAGTAATGGGATGGATTACGGGGTTCCCTGATGGAACCTTTAGACCTCAGGAGCCAGTGACCAGGGCCCAGGCCTTAGCAGTTCTTTTAAGAATTGCAGGGTGGAAGGAAGAGGCCTGGCCCTACTCCACCCCGCCCTCTTCCTGGGCCACCGGGATAGTAGCTGCTGCGCTAAAGAACGGCGTTATCAGAGAAAATGAACCTTACTGGGATCTAAACCATCAATTCGCTGACCAAGCCTGTGAGCGCCAGGAAGTGGCTGCTTTCCTGGAGAGGACGCTGGAAAAGGTTCGACCTGGACTCTTTCCCTCAGTGGAGGTCTCCGGGCAAACTGCCTCCCTCTCTCTGGACGAAAAGGCCACCTTCCTCCTAGGTTTGATCAATGGGGAAAGGGCAAAAGCGGGACTTAACAGTTTAATGTGGGATTCCAGGCTGGCTGACTTCGCCCAGAAGTACGCCACGGAGATGGGCGAGCATGGGTTCTTCTCCCACGTTTCCCCGATTTCAGGAAGCTTCCAGGAAAGAGCCAAGGTGCTCTTTGACCAGGGCTTTACCTTTGTGGGGGAGAACATAGCCCGGGTGAACAACATGGGCGCCTTCACCATGGAAACCCTGCTTTCCTCCATTCATAACTCCTTCATGAATTCCCCTACTCACCGGGACAACATCTTGAACCCGAACTGGACTTTGGTAGGAATAGGTTTCTGGAGCGATGGGAACTGGCTGTATCTGGATGTGTGCTTTGGCACAAGATAGCCCTAAAGCACAGGAATTTGCATCGGAGCCTGTGTTCCGGACATTAACCGGGCACATTCACATAAATCCTCGGGGAATTGGTCTTCTCAAAATCCAAAACAGGAGAGGTGATTAAAAAAGACCCTTGAGTGGTAATACACAATCGAATAATCTGCAGCCCCCTAATTGACCCCATGCTTTAATTGCCCCCGAGACCCCTATGATTCCCAGAGCTTGGCTTTTGCTTGAAAACCAAAGCTGATTATTCAGACAATCTTTAAGCGTGAACCAGCAAAAAGATCGAACAAAGGGGGAAGTGATAGGGATGTTGATCAGGTTATTTCACTTAAAAGTGGCTGCGGGTTAATGTTTAGCGCCATTCTTTAGATGACAACTTTCTGCGGTATGATTATGGTCAGTTGAAGTTTTGTCCTCCCCAGAATAGCGAAAAGTATAGTATTGTTCTCATTTTGCGGGTTTCACGTTCTAAAATTTTTTTCCGAAAATTATTGACATGAGTTGTTCGATAGTTTAGAGTTATTAAAAATATACTGGATTGATTTGAGTGAAGACTAACGACAATCAAGCCCTTTTTTGGGGTGGTCGAAAATTCTCTGGTATATGCAGGGCATAGAATGCTCACTGGTTGTGTTTATTTTCAAAAAGGAGAGAGTATGTAGGAGTAGTTAAAAAAGCGGAAGCGAGGAAGCCCCTCTGCATAATTTGGGCACCTAGAGGGGGTGGAGCTTATGGTGCAACCGGCCGCAGAAAGTTCAAGCGAGCCGGTTTTTTTGTTTTTTGCCGGATTTGGGAATTTCAGGATTTAAATGATGAAGACTTAAAGAAGGAGGAGAAGCCTGGGAGATTAGAAAAGGGAAAGCGGAGGCAATGAAGTTCCTCGGAATAATTGGGCGCTTAAGAGGGATGGAGCCAGTGGCGCAACCGGCCGCAGAAAGTTCGAGCGA
>Ga0078972_1006073_pt1 | contig 29362 bp, 22 predicted proteins | sample YelNatPaOPGAMG01_FD_67568 | JGI IMG/M metagenome (GOLD analysis project Ga0078972, IMG submission 67568) | Hot spring thermophilic microbial communities from Obsidian Pool, Yellowstone National Park, USA - OP-RAMG-01 (SPADES assembly) (version 2) | ecosystem: Environmental > Aquatic > Thermal... | reverse complement strand
AAGAATGCAGGCGTAGGTTTATACTTAACACCATCCTTTACAACCTCAATTACCTTTTTTCCATTCGGCTGTGGATATTTCTCTATCTCAGTAAGGATATACTCGATAGCCATAGCAGGGCATGCTTTTCTGCAAAGCCCGCATCCTATACAGACTGTCTTAAGCACTTTTGGCCTTCCCCTAAGGTCTTTTGATACCCTTAATTTCTCAAATGGATACAACTTCGTATATGGTTTCTTTACTACATTCTGAAGAACCTCTTTCAATACCTGAGGCATATTTGCCATTTACAGCACCCCCGGTACAACCTTTACAAATACTGATATAAGTAGATTTACAACTGCCAATGGTGCAAGCCACTTCCATGAAAAAGCAACCATCTGGTCTATCCTAACCCTTGCAAATGTAGCCCTTATTATAGATAAAATGAACACAACCAATATGGTTTTTAGGAAGAAGAGAAGAGCACCAATCACAAACTGCGCCACAGCAGGGATTTGTATGGAATATAAAGTTCCATCGTATCCTCCCAAGAATATTGCAGATATGAACGCCGCGCCCGTTACCATCTCCAAGTCAACAACTAGCCGAGTCATTGCATACCTTCTTCCTGAATATTCAACCAGTGAACCTGCCGCTAGTTCGGTTTCTGCCTCAGGGATATCAAAAGGTATCCTTTCTAGTTTTGCCTGAAGAGCAACAAGAGCAACCAGAAATCCTAAAACGTTTACGAATAGAAAAGCAGGGTTCTCGTTGAAAAATTGAACTATTCCAGCCATCCTCCAAGTGCCTGCAAGAACTGCAGGACCCAAGCCAGCCAAGAGTAATGGGACTTCATATGCAATAAGTTGGCTCATCGTTCTTGTGGAACCATAAACTGCATATAGAGAAGATGATGTCCAACCAATGAGGAACAAACCAATCGTTGGGATGGTCATGAGATATAGAAATACGACCAAATCTCCTTCGAAACTTAGAAAATCTATGGTCTCACCAAATATTGGATAGAAAAAGAACCCAAAGGGTAGCATAAAGTAGGCTGTAAGAACAGCAGCGAACATGAATACAGGCAAGTAATTAAACATCCACTTGTCTGCTTTCTCAGGGACCAATTCTTCCTTTGCCATCAATTTAATAAAATCATAGAATGGCTGCGCTAATCTAGGTCCTACTCTATTCTGAGCCCTCGCATATATTCGTCTATCAAACCACTCAGCAAACAACCCAAAGGAACCTATGAATACCAAGCCAGGGAAGAGAACGAAGAAAATTATAACTGCAATCGTTGATAAAATTAAATCCATCTCATCGCCTCCTTCTATTTGCAGGATTCTCATAATACTTCTTGGCGTATCTTATCAAATCATCATATTCCATCACAGTTACATCTTCGCTCTTCTCTTTTACTATCATAACTCTGTCTGTACACGAGAAGCATGGGTCTATCGCACCTAAGGTTATTGGCAGGTCTGCTAAGTATCCTCCTATAGTCATATACTCGGTTGCAGGCAGATTTGCCATCGTGGGTGCACGCACTTTTATTCTCTCAGGTTTATCGGAACCATTTGACTTTATATAGAATATGTCTTCTCCTCTTGGTGCTTCATACTTGCTTACCACTTCTCCTGCAGGAACTCTCTTCTGTGCTTTTACTCTTATGTCCCCTTCTTTAGGCCAATTTTCAACGCAATATCTCATTATCTTATAACTTTCAAAAAGTTCAAGTATCCTTACCTTTAAACGTGCAAGTGCATCGCATCCATTGTCAACTATCGCATCAAACGGAATCTCAGGATAGGCTGCATAAGGGTCTGTCTTCCTAATATCTGCTTCCACGCCCGAACCTCGTGCTGTCGGTCCTACTGCACATAATGCTTTTGCAACTTTCTTAGGCAGCATACCTACCCCTTGTGTCCTTGCTAGAAATGTCGGTTCGTTTTCCGCGACATGTAAATAATACTTCGTCCTTTCTTCTAAAATTGGAAGTGAATCAAATATCAATTTCTTTGCATTTTCTGATAAATCTCTCCTTACTCCCCCTACGGTATTCATGCAATAGTTGACTCTGTTACCTGAAATCTCTTCGAGAATGTCCATTATCAGTTCTCTGTCTCTCCATATATACATGAACATTGTATCGAATCCCATTAGGTGCGCTGCAACACCAAGCAATAAAAGATGCGAATGCACTCTTTCTGCTTCACCCATCAGACATCTCATAAGGAGCGCTTTTCTTGGTGCTACTATCCCAAGCAACTCTTCAACACCTTGCGCCATACATGTATTATGTGTTATAGAACATATTCCACATATCCTTTCCGCAAGATAAAGCCCCGAATTGTAGTCTCTTGCCTCAAATGCCTTTTCTATACCTCTATGATTGTATCCTTGATTTATCACGCATTCAGTAACTATCTCTCCATCTACCTTGAATATATAATTTGCAGGTTCTTTCAAGGCAGGATGCTGCGGACCTAACGGTACAGTTATTTCCAAAGCACTCCCTCCTTTCCTTTCTTCTCAAGTTCTCTCTCTTTCGCAATTCTTTCACCTTCACCTTTTACAACAGGTGGCTGCCAATCCTTTCTCAAAGGATGCACTCCTTCAGGCCAATCCTCTGAAAGGACCAAACGCCTCGGGTCAGGATGATTAAGAAAGACCACACCCATAAGGTCCATGGCTTCTCTTTCGTATCTTGTTGCTCCAGGTATTAGGTTAGTTAATGTCTCAATTTCAGGCTTATCCCTTGGTAACAATACCCTTACTGTTACTACCATATTCTTGCCATATAAGAAATACAACAATTCGAATTTATCACCTAAATCTACGCTTGCTATCGTGGTAAGATGGTCGTATCCATCCTCCATTAAGAACTTCACAACAGAATGCAAATCTTCCTTTGCTGTTGCTATCCATATTCTATGTCGTCTTGTTACAGATACATTCACTTTGGGTCCGAACTCTCGCTCGAGTTTTCCCTTTAATATCCCTTCCAATTTTGGCTCGCCATATTTCTTCAATACATCTAACTTCTCTGCTACTCCTTCGACAACCTTTACAGCCCCTTTTGCGGTTACGGGCGCGTTCTCTTGTGGTTCTGCCTTCTTTTCAACCTTGCTTTCTTTTTTTTCTTCTTTTTCAACTTTTTTCTCATCCTTTGCTTCCTTCTCTATTTTCTCTTCTTTTTTATCTGCTCCTTTCTCTATTTTCTTTTCTACTACTTTCTCCTTTTCACTCTTACCTCCAGGCTTGGATGTTGATTTATCAGGTTCTGCCTTTGTTTCTGTCTTCTTATCAGGCTTGGAGGCTTTTTCCTCTTTTTTCATCTCGCCTACATTTTTCGATGGCGCTTTTTTACTCTCATCCATCTTAGTTTCCCCCTCACTGCTCATTTACTCGCCGCCTCCAATAATTTTACAACTCCATGAACAATCGCATCTGGTCTCGGTGGACACCCGGGTATATAAACATTAACAGGTATCACTTGGTCTATTCCTCCCTCAATATTATAACAATTATAAAAAACCCCTGAGGAACAGGCACAATGCCCCACTGCAATTACAAATTTAGGTTCCGGCATTTGGTCATATATCCTTCTCAATCTTGGTGCTGATTTTTTTGTTACTGGTCCAGTTGCAACAAGAACGTCCGCATGTCTTGGCGTCCCTTTTAGCAAAATACCAAACCTCTCAACATCTAAAAGAGGCGTAAGAACATCGAGTATCTCAATATCGCAACCGTTGCAACTCCCTGAATTATAATGGAGCACCCAGGGCGAGTTTATTCTGCTTTTCTTTACTAGATTCTCAAACATATCTATCACCACAAATTTATCTAATCACTCCTCCAAGCCTGATACTTCTCACCAATGCGACCATCGATATTACAAGCACTAAAGCGTAGATTAGCCCGACTAATATTGCCATATCCGAGTAAGCAAGCGTTGCTAACATAAGTGCTGAAGCATGAAGCACTGTAAAGAAGAATGCAACGAAAAATAGATTGTATGTAGGCTGGAATTTCTTTCCATGGAAATCTTCACCACATGCATACATTTTCAACTTATATCCTATCTTCTTCGTTGCAGGCGCTATCGACTCTCCAAACTTAAACAGAGCATATCCTATTAGTAAAGATATTCCAAAAAGCACCGGCGGAAAAAGCAGAACTCCGCACACTCCTGTTTCACTTAAACCAACCATCTTTTTCCCCTCCCTCAATACCCATTCTCAAGTACTGACCTCACAAATACTGCCGCAGGTTCAACAAGATTCAAGCCCAAGCCCGGAAGTATTCCTAATACTATCGTAAACCCAGCCATCACTGCAATCGCAAATATCATCAAAGGAGATGCTTCATGAACACGCGCAAGTAAACTCTTTGCATTAGCATCGGGCAACGAATATAGTTTGTTTATCGCTGGAATATAGTAACCAAGACTTAATATACTGTTTAGAATCGCAAATGCAGTAAATATTGGCAAGCCTGCATCTATACCTGCTCTAAATATAAGCCACTTTGACATGAAACCCGCCAGTGGTGGAACTCCTGCTAATGATAAAGCAGCAATAACGAATGCAACTGAAGTTATAGGCATCTTCTTGCCCAAGCCCTTCATTTGTCTCATATCTCTCGTTCCGGCTGCATGTATGAATGCTCCTGCTGCAAGGAAAGCCAAGCCCTTCATGAACGCATGCGTAAGTACATGGAACAAACCTCCTTGAATGCCGAAGGTGGGATCGCGACCGTTTCCGAATGCATAAAGAGCAAGCCCAAGCCCTAGAATGATATAACCCATCTGGACTATCGAAGAGTAGGCAAGCATCCTTTTTATGTCTGTCTGAACAAGCGCTATTATATTTCCAATAAACATGGTAACTACCGCAAGTATCGATAGTATCAATCCAATCGCAACATAGGTATTTACTTCGTTAAATGTTGTATTGAATATAAGTAAAATCTTAAACATTGCTACGAACCCTGCTTCTATCACAATACCCGAGAGCATAGCAGAAATCCCCGATGGAGCTGCAGAATGTGCATCAGGCAGCCAAGTATGCATGGGCACTATCGCTGCTTTCACGCCAAATCCTACAATTATTAATAACACAGCAATACCTGCAGTAAATTCATCTAACGAAGAACCCGAAATAAGCCACAAAGACGCTAAATCTAAAGTCCCTGTCGCGGAAAAGAGAATGGAAATACCAAAAAGCGCTATTGTAGAGCCCGAGGCTGACATAATTATGTACTTGAAACCTGCCTCGACAGGTGCCCATTCATATTTCCTGAATGAAACCAATGAATATGAAGATATTGCCATCAGTTCGAAGAATATCCACATGTTGAAAATATCTCCGGAAAAACCTATTCCTACAACTCCCGTTACCATCAGGATTAACAACGGGAAAAACTTGTCCAAGCCTGAATCTTCTTCCATATATTTTATAGAATATATAGAAGCAAGAAGCCCCATAACTATCGCAACAAATGCTATAAACACCCCAAGCCCGTCTGCTCTAAGAACTACTCTAAATGGCGAAGTTCCTTCTCCAAGTGAGTATTGAACATAGTTAGAGGCACCTTCGTTTTCAATTAGTGCTTGATATAGTGGAATAAGGGATATCAACGCAAAGAAAAAGACAAACGCCGCAACAATGCCAGAGTAATTCCCCTTTTTCGCACGAGTTAGAAATCTACCAATTCCGAATGTTAGGTATGTTCCAATGAGTAAGATTATTATTGGTGCAATTGCCGTTATATGTGTTGTTATTGCCATATTTTTTTACCCCCTAAAATTCAAGCCCAACTCCTCTTGCCGCAGCCTGCGCAAGTTGATAGATTGGATATGGGAATATGCCTATTGCAATCGTTGCTGCTGCAAGTATAAATAAGGGTGCAATCAACTCCACAGGCGCTTCCTCTATTTTCTCAATACCTTTCATGGGCTGTCCGAAAAATACACGCTTGACAAACCAAAGAGCATAACTCATACTGAACACAGTCGCAATAACAGCAATTATGGCGATTGCCTGATAATCGGTTCCAAAACCGCCTGCAAGCATCAACCATTCAGAATGGAAGCCAGCAAGCGGTGGGATGCCTGCTATTGCAAGCGCCCCTATCGCACCCGCTATTGCAGTAAGTGGCATCTTGTCAAGCAAGCCTCCAAGTTCATCAAACTTCCTTGCCCCTGTTACAAGAATTACCACGCCAACAACCATGAACAGGAGAACCTTTACAATCCCATGATTAACTATATGGAATATAGAACCTTCTACGCCTATAAACACAGCAGTTCCAATTCCAAAATAGACATAACCCATCTGTGAAATAGATGAGTATCCTAAAAATGTTTTCAAACTCTTCGAGCCTATTGCCATTATACCGCCATATAATTGTGTTACTACCCCAAGAACCATGAGGAGTAAAGTGATATCTTTTATGGTTTCAATTTCGAATAGAGAATACAAAAATCTTACAAGTCCATATATGCCAAGAGATACCATTACCGGACCTATCATTATGGTGGTATGTACTGGTGAATTCTCATAGGTTTCGGGTAGCCAACTATGGAACGGGAAGATTGACATCTTAACACCGAATCCCAGAGAAACCAATATTGCAATTACCCTCGCAATTTCAATAGGCACTTTTGCGTTCGTAAACTGCTCTTTCATTAGATATATATTTGTAGTTGCTAGCCCTGAAGGTTGGAGCGAATAATGCCATAACACTCCAAAAAGTAGAAGGAGTGCGCCAATATGCATATATACGAAATATTTTATGGCAATAGATTTTGACTTCTCCTTTGACTCGCCCCAGAATGCTACTAAGAAATAGGTAGGTATTACCATGAACTCCCAGAATAGATAGAATTCTATTATGTCAGTTGAGAATATCACGCCAAGCATTCCACCAACGAACATAAGCATAGCAGCATGATACGCCCCTGCATTCTGTAACGCATGTTTTCCTTTGTAATAGGTCATTGCATATATGCCTGCCACAGATGCCAAGCCGGTAATTACAAGTGATACAAGTAGTGATAGCGGGTCGATAAAGAAGCCAAAAGTTATACCTACTTGTGGTGCCCAAGCAACATTCCAAGCCTCCGAACCTTTACCTTCATTCTCGATTGCTTTTGGTATCAAAGAAGATATCATCGCAAGAACAAAAATGTATATCGCAGTCGAAACTAAAGCAGGACGCTTAATTGTATCTCGATTTGTATAAAGGACAATCCCAGATGCTATTGGTATGGATACAATTAGAGTAATTATTGCTTCGACGATTGTAAATTCGCTCAGAAACTCACCCCCAGAACCAAGAGAATAAGACCAACCACGAAAAGTATCCCTAAAGTTATCCCCACCATGTTATAGTTAAGGTCTCCGGTCTGCGTCTTTCTAGCTACCAAGCCGAGATCATACATCCCTTCTGCAGTCCCATAGTTTAGTCCCTCATCTACAACATATTCCTCAATCCAATGCTTTGCATTTGCGCTCCCTTTTGCAAATCTTTTTACAATCCCCATATAGAAGTGGTCTATGTAATAGCCATTTTCAAGTAGTTTTACTATGCTTGAATTTGCATAAGGTCTGGTAGCTCCACTCTTCCAAGCATAAAAGCCTACACCACCTACTCCAACTATTGCAAGAGTAATCAACCAGCCTGTTCCGCTTGATACTATATGCTCAATCATCATAATCGTTGCTTCAAATGGTTCTTCTGCATCTGCAAGTTCATGGAACGCAAGAACAAGTTCATGCCCACCTCTTTCTTCTGTGAAGACTGTAGTATCCAAGCCGATATATAAGAATCCAAAGAAAAGAATTGAAACAAAAGACCCAATCGCAAGAGCATACAAAGGTGCAACCATAACTGCTGGGGCTTCATGGATATGTTTCTTATGCTCGACTTTTTCTTTATTTTCTTCCTTATCTTCTTTCTTACCCTTCGTTTTCTTGGTATTTTTGCTTTCGCTATCTTTATTTTGGGTTAGATTCTCGCCTTCAAAAATCATCCAATACGATTTCAAAGAATATGCAAAAGTTATCATAGATGCAAAGATTGCAATTGCCAAGCCTAGATAATTCCCAGATTCTTCTGCAGCCACAAAAATTAAGTCCTTTGAATAATAGCCATTAAATATCAAAGGAATTCCTGCAAGTGCAAGCGCCCCAATAAGATATGCCCATCTTGTATATGGCATATATTCTTTTAATCCGCCCATTTCTCTCATGTCTCTTGTGCCAACTTCATGTATTATCGCACCTGCTGAAAGGAATAGAAGGGCTTTGAATACAGCATGGTTCATCATATGGAAACTTGCAGCAAGAATCCCTCCCACACCTATTCCGAACATCATAAGACCTAGTTGACTAACTGTCGAATATGCAAGCATTCGTTTCAAATCGTCTGCCATAAGAGCCATCGATGCACCTAGAAAAGCAGTAGTTACTCCGATTGCTGCTACCGCAGTAGTCCAAGGTAGCATGGTTCCGAAAATGTCAATCTCTGCTTCATGGAATAATGGAAATGTCCTGATAAGAAGATAAATACCCGAATTCACAAGAGTGGCTGCATGTATGAGCGCAGATATGGTTGTAGGTGCTTCCATGGCATCAGGTAGCCAAACATGCAATGGGAACTGTGCTGACTTGCCAATTGCTGCCAATAAGAACATGAATCCGATAAGACCAAGATGTTCTAAATCATCTACATGTTCCAAAGCATAAGGGATGCTAAATGCCTGTGTGCTCGTTGCGCCTGCTGAGGTAAGGTCCCAATATATAAGAAATATCCCTATGAAAAGCCCAAAATCGCCTATCCTCGTTGTTACGAACGCCTTCATGCCTGCTCTTGCTGCTTTCTCATCAAATGTGTTATGTCCTATAAGGGCATAAGAGCACAAACCAATAACTTCCCAAAAGAAGAGAAGAATAAGAAAATTATCAGTAAGCACCAAGCCGAGCATTCCTCCAATAAACAGCATGACAAGCGAATAATACCTTGTCTTTGAATGGTCATGAGCCATGTAACCAACCGAATACAAGACTATAAGAGAGCCAATAACTGAAGCAATCAATGCCATCATCAAAGAAAGAGCATCGAGAGAAATCCCAAAAACTACCAAATTCGGAACGTAGGGGAAGGACCTTTCGTTGTCAATCTCAGTAATCACAGTCGAAGTTAAGGTAAGATATATCGCAAAAATTGCAGTTATTGCAGCCATTACAACAGCAAACCAATCTCTTCCCTTGTCTGAGATTCTTCCCACAACAGGAACCAAAGCCGAACCTAGAAATGGAAAAAGAAGGACTGATATGTATGCAATTTCGTTCAATTCAACCATCTTTAATTCCCCCTATCCCCAAAGTCTCCTAAGCGTAGAAAGGTCAACCGAGAGCGTATGCCCATGTGCTTTTACTATTAAAGACAATGCAAGTGCGGTTACCACTGCTTCTATTACTACTATCATTACAACCATCGCTTCTGCAATTCCTATACCATTTGCACCATTCATTTTCACTTGGGCAAAACCAGTCCCTATCAAATAGAGAATAACAGATTTCGAAAGCATCTCTGTGCCAATTACCATCTTAATTGTATTTCTTTGTGAGATTAAGATGAACAGAGCCATGGCAAAAATCGAGATTACGAAGAAACCAATCAATAACTGAAAATCACTTGTTGAAACAGTTTCTGAAAAATCAACCATTTTACTCCTCCTCCGTGCTATCTGTCTCATCTTCGCTAACAATCTCCTTTTCCATCTTCTTTTCCACATCTTCTATTTCAATCGTCTCGGTGGTCTCTGCTTCTGCTTCTATCTCAGGCACTTTTTCAGGTCTAAATAGCGCAAGTATTCCAAGCACACCTGCAAAAATCAAAGACGCCTGGATAATCAAATCGATTGCTCGTACATTCCATAACAACTCTCGGATTGGTTCTATAGCGTATCCCAAGCCGTATACTTCCTCTATACTTACAACTTCTTCTTTTTTGAATAGGAACATGCCAAGAATCAAAATTGCAATAAGCAACACTATGATTCCAAAAATTAGACCAATGATTGGGTTTGCTCGCTTATGTTCCATCTATATCACTCCTCTTCCTCTTTCTTATCAACCTTATCGAGTTCTTCTTTTATAGGCTTCTTAACTTCTGCTTTATCGAGTGTCTCTTCTCCCTCTTCTGAAATTGAAGGCACATCTTCGTATGTTACAAGAGAGATGGTGGATATGGTCAAAACCGTGAGCAAACCTGCACCTATCGAAATCTCAAACGCCCCTGCAAAAGGTGCTGATAATAAGAAGAATGACACACCAAGGAATGCAGAGCCTACGCCGAATGAAAGGGCAGATTTTATGATGTCTTTGGATAAGATTGCAGCGCCAAATGCAAAAAGCACAATCCCAAGGTCTATCCCCAACACAAGCAGTTCAAACATATTCATAATAAACCTCCATAAGGTAATTCACTAATCCGAAAGCAAATTTCGAATTCAGTTATACATCTCATTTGCTTACCTCATATCCTTAAATGCAAGAGGGGTATCACATTTCATAAAATAAACCTTTATGTATACTATATAAAAGATATATAAAAGCATGTAAGAGCAACTTACTCCATGTTATCATTCGAAAATGCGGAAAACGCAGAAAAGATTATAATTCTATCTTTATCAAGTGTGAAATATGTGCATCAAATCTGGAAAATGTATTAACTGTAGAAAAAGAGTATTAGGAAAATGTGCCTTTTGTGAAACTTGTGGAATTAGCGAAAATCTTAATAGTGAAATAAACAAAGGTAAAGAAGAGTAACGAAGAATAGAAAAGATATGTTCTTATGTTGTGAAAAACTCATACCTTCTATCCAGGAAATAAATCCGTATTCGTATCTGTAATATCTATCTTACATCTATCTTACTCTTACCTTGTCTTCACCCAAGCCTTTCTTTTTCTTTCTTCTTTTCTTTTTATCCATACTCTTTTTACGAATAACTACGAAACCCATTATACCTACAAGAGCAATCATACTGACTGCAAGGAATAGAATAGCAGGAGTACTATCATTCTGTTGTGTTGGCTCTATGTTTGCAGTTGTGTTTTTTGGTCCTACGGGGATGTTTATAATGAACATTTTAGAAACAGATGTTGTAATATCTTTTACATTCAACTTAATCTGAGCCTGAACCTCAGGTCTGTTTGCATTCACTGTAAATTTTACTACATTCTCTTTATTTTCAGAAGCAGGTATTGATATTGATGATTTTGTTTCTTTAACTACATCGTTCAACTTCACGCCCTTAAGTTTGATATTAGAAACAGTAAATTCAAGTTGACTTTCCAAGCCGGTAATATATACAGCAATATCTCTAGTTTCTGTATGGTTCATAGGAACCTCTTTAGGATACTGCACAACAATATTACCAAAAGGCTCAATTTCATATCCTGCTCGTCCTACATATACTTCAAACCTAAAAGTAGTCCCAAAGGATGGTATTAAATTAATAAAACTTGCATTTATTATATGCTGAGGTGATGCTGAAATTGTAGAATTAATTTTAATTATTCCAGGCTTCAAATTGTTTGCATAAAATTTTACATAATGCCCAGACATGTTGTTTGGATTTGTTATTTCGCCTACCCCAGTCATTGATGCACTATTTGAGAAACTTTCGAATGTAACAGAAAAATTCATAGGTACATTTCCGTCGTTGCTCATGGATACCTTCAAATTTTGTGTTTCTGAACTTACGATTGTTACTGTGAATGGTTCCACTCTTAGTCTTATATCAGGCGAGTAGAAAGATACACCTGGTCTGAATGCTTCTACAAATATGGTTTTTGTTTCTATAAACTCGTCATTTGAAAATAATGCCATAGTCCATAATCCCTGTTCAACGCTTATATGCAGTCCGACACGGAATTTGAACATGTCCGCGCTATTAACACATTTACTTATATCTATGTAGTTTTCAGAGCCCTGGAAAGTTTGGTTATACTCCCAAAAATAGAAGTTTGTCTCATTCTTATCGATAGGTTCGTTGCTCCCTTTGTAAAGTTTTATTTGGACATTATCAAAATTATGTTTATAGACTAAAAGGTCATGCCAAACGCCAGCAACAATGATTGGATATCCTGCTGAATGAACCCTTGGGGGCAAACCAACTAAGTTTATTGAAACATCGATATTATTTTCGCCAGCAGCGTTTTTTTGATTCATTAATGGGATAATCATGGATACCAAAATCAGAATAACTCCAACAACAATGCATTTCCGGAAATTCATGCAGTTGTATTATCAAATGCCTACTTTAGCCTTGCGGTTTATGTTTTATTAAAAATCCTATTAGATATACCGTAATACCATCCTTATTTATGTTTCCTAATATATATCCAACACATATTGCATGGTAGCAGTGTATTGTCCTGCTTTTGTTCCGTAGGGCACATAAACGCTAAATTTGGTTTTGAAGACCTGTTCCGTGCCGATAGGAGGCGCATCTTTATAACCCCCGCTATTATCATACCAATAGATTTTTACAAAAGCACCTGAAAATGCGATTTTACCGCCTGGAAATTCATTTGGTTTGTAAACATCAGTATAAACATCGCCATAATCTGTATAATCTATTCCTTGAAACACAAATGTGTTTGAATAATCGATAGTATTCGTAGGTATTGTCGTATGCGTTAACTTATCTTTCATTTCGATGGAAATCTTATAAGGTCCATTAGAAGACCAAGATAATTGGAAATACTCTGTTTGTCCCTCAGTCCCTGGACCAATTGAACCACCAGGACCACTTCCTATTACGGTTCTTTGCGCAACGCCCGCCAAGCCAGTGCGTCTTTGATATCCAAACTCCCATGCAGGTGTGCTACTCTCTCCTTTTCCATTATTTGAGGCAGTGCATGTTACTTCATCTGAGTTATCTTCGCATACAAACTGGAAGTTCCAAGTTCCACTATCGTAACCACTTGTATCTCCTCCCCTTGCATGCCTTGATTGCTGATGTGGGGCAAAGACAAACTTAAGTCGAAGAGTAACAGGTTCTGGTAAACTTCCCTCGTCTCCATCAGGGTCAACTGTCGCTATACAATCGTCCTTGTCAAATACTACTTCAGTAACAGGAGGAGTATTTAGAGGATATGTCAATTCAAAAAGTCCATTCGAATGTGTATATGTGATTTCAATTTTTGCATTTCTATCATTCGAAGATGGCCAACTTGAAGCTCCACTCTCATCATTGTCATAGAAGGCTTGGAATTTCACGCTCGAAATATCCGAAACTCCGTTCGGGTCAACGATATAAACCCAGAACTCATATTTATTTGTCCCTGAAGGAATTAACTCTTGTCCGATTCTATTTGTTGAAGGAATGCTCTCGCCTGGCATCGTGATATATACCCGTGCAGAACCTGATTGAACTTCAACATATGGAAGAACGTTCTCTGCATTGAGATTGATATTTGCCTCATCGTATGCGTCTCCGTTTAAGTAATAGACGCCTGGCGAACTTGTGAGCCCAGCAATGAGCGCAAATTTATCTTCTACTTTTGAAGAATCTAAAATCTGACATGCAGTAAAGGCGTTCTTATCAGTTGTTAAGAATGCATCTGTAGAAATAATATTATTGGACGATTCTGATAATCGAGATAGGACAACAAAAACACCTTTCGAAGGGTTGTAATAGGTATTTTCGCCTACAAAGAGTGCCCATTCTGAGGATGCAGCGATGGAAACCGATTTCATTTTAAAATACTGAGAATCAAAATCGCCATCGAGAGGTACATTTTCTACGTAAGCAGTAGTTTGGTCTGTGCGTATTACTCTATATACACTTTTCCAAGTCGAACCCGAAGTGCATGCTAAATATATTGTAGGATTACCACCTACACCATTTCGTATAGTAGAAGCATCGTTTATTATCCAAGTTCCATCATTACCCATATTTGAAATTAACGTAAACCAAGAGGATAATATAGAGGAGCCGTCATTATACTTCGCAATATAACCATACACATCATAATTATCATCATAAAATACTATATAATCATGTCCATCGTGAGTAAATACAGGTTTCGTGCCACCATATGAAGTGTACGATGTTGATGTAAAACCAGATGATACAAGACCAATATACATGGAGGAATAATAATAATAACCTATCGCAAAACTCGCCTCTTCTTGGCTTGAAGAAACATCATAACCCCATTCTACAGATAAGAATTCCACACCAGACTCAGTAGCCCAACTTTCAGTTATGCGTGATTTCCCGCAAGTAGATGCTTCAATTGTCCATACTGCTCCGTTACTTCCCACTTTTCCGACTGCAACTATCGTCGTTGTTTTGGGACGCACGGTCATTGCATTTATCACTCCGCCTGTCTCTAAATCTTGCGTGGTTACAGTGGGCGAGTCTGAAGTGGGATATTTTATCACTGTATATTTGCCCACACCACCCATAACAATATAGTAATTACCATTTGCATCTGTGCAATTTACCACATCATTTACAACATATTGCGGAATTGCAGTCGAGCCTACATTAAATACAGTCTCTAGACTATAACCTTTAGCAGCACGAAGGTCTTCAAAATACACATCTGATTTGCCTCTGCGTTTATCATTCCACACTATAAAGGGTCCATGCGTATTGTTCAAGGAAAGTTTCGAATAATCTTGAGGTTGGTTAGTTAGGTCTAAATTAACTCTTTTCGGCTTGGAGAAGGTTATATTATCTGTCGAATATGCATAAAGGATATCGTCTCCGAACTGATTGCCCATATTTTCTGTCCAGGATATATGGATTATGCCATTTGGCGAAACTACTATAGAAGGAGACTTTAAATCATTACTACTTGTTTTAATAATATATGTATTGCCTCTCGTTCCTGCATCAACAGTAGTATAATATATAGTAGATGTAGGGGGAGAAGTAGATTTATATACGCGCCATGCAATGTATGCTTTGTAAGTGCTTGAGCCTGCGACCGTATATATAGAAGGGTCCAAGACTTGCTTACTGGATAAATCGCTAGTGTCTATATCTAAGTTATTGGTCTCGGTTATGCTATTGCCATCAAAATAGAATGCCCTAAAACGAATAGCATTATATCCAGATTGGTATTCTCTGTATAAGATTGTGATTTTGCCATTATTGTATGCTGCAAAGTATGCGCTAGCTTTGATGTCCATAATATTATTTAAAGTTGAAGTCCCGGAGGCAAGTTGACATCCTGTCCAACTATTTCCGTTGTCTTTAGAGTAAACCATTCTTACATATTTATATGATGATGAATATATATAAACTACACCCACGAAATTGTATGCAGCAACTATGCCTATATCCGCCAAAAATGAATCTTTACCATCAAGTGCGCTAGATATGTCTATATCTTGAAAATTGTCAGCGTTCTTTGCTAACTTTGCTACATGGAGTTTTCTTGTAGCATATTCATCATGGTAAGCAACAAAGATATTTTGCAGATAATCGGCAGCAATTACCGGCTTGGATGTCGTTGCACTTGAACTCAATGTAGCAACTGTTTTTGTAAAGAAACTCCTTCCACCATTATTAGAATATTTATAATAAATTGTAGGTGTTCCTGTGTTGTTGAAATAAGAAACATGGATGGAGCCATTCGAAAGTGTCAAGATATCAGGATAACATGAGGTCGTGCTTTCGGTAGTTCCCACAACATAATTTTCGAATTTATCTGCCGATGTTTCCTGAGGAATTGTGATTAGAGAGCCCAATAATATGATTGTAAAATACAAGGTTATTAGCCCCTTATGCATTCCATTCATCTCCCAGTATTTCAGTATAACATACAGATAGGCACGTTATCTTTTTGGCACTTTATATATTTTATGTATAGCAATACATACCTTCCATCATCTTTAGTCCTATAATAGTCCTATAAACTATAACCTACCACCTTTACAAATCAGTTATATATTTGGAATGTACTGTTATGGTTATGATAGGACCTCGGCTCCAGTCAAATGTACTTCGGCTTGGAGCAGAAAAGAGGGTTCTCCTCCATATTAGTAGATATCAAAAGTACGAAAATGACTGGGAAGTTCCTCAGGCGATTACTCAAGAAGGCATTGCATGTGCACTCTCTATGCTACAGAACAATGTTTCACGTTTAATTACTAAACTTGAGAAAGAACAAAAAGTAGCATCTAAATTATGCCATATAAAAGGATTTTCGCGAAGAAGAAGGGCATATTTTCTCACTGAAGAAGGAAAAAGAATTGCAGATATGCTTGATAAGGAATTAAGAGAAGACCAAATTATATTCGAAGGGAAAGAATGTAGATTAATTGATTGCATATCAAAAATAGCCTTAGAACTTGCAAATCTTGGAGAAAAACCAGCACATATCTCAGAGTTAATCGAATGTTATTTACTGAATGGAAGAATATCGGCAGAAGAGATAAAATCTTACAGAGAAAGGCTTAACTTAACATCGAATAAAAACCATGAGAAAGTTTCGAGAACTGAGCCAAAAGAAACAACAGAGCCAAAAGTGCCTTTTCTTGGTCGGAATAGGGAAATTGAACTAATCCGTTCTTCTCTTTTAGACAAGTCTGTAAAATTCGTGGTAATAAAAGGGATTGCAGGAATTGGCAAGACTTCTTTAGCAAGAAAAATCGCAGAAGGTTACAAATCAAATTTTTGGTTCTCCTTTACTCAATTCGATACCTTTGAAGACTTTGCACGCGAGATTGGGAAAAAAGTAGGAAATGATAGCATCGGAACAGCAAGAGAATTGGCTTATTCTATGCAAAGTGTTTCTCCTCTAATAGTTTTAGACGATTTCCAAAATGCCCCAGAAAAAGTATCTTCTGCCTTGGCGATTCTAAGAGAACTTGAAAAGAAAAGTAACATAATAGTAATATCAAGGAAAACGCCTAATTTTTACGATGTAAGGCATGTGGTATCTCGTGTCGTTTTTGAAATAGAACTTTCCGGCTTGGACAAAGAGACTTCAAAGAATATTGTGTGTATTGAAGATGCGTACGAGCGAACGAATGGTCATCCGCTTTACCTGCATCTAATTGAAAAAGCAGGCGGTTGGAAAAATGCATTTACCTCAATGGCAGATTTTGTAAATTCTGAAATCATAGGAAGATTAAGTAAAGAGGAAATGGAGACTATGCAGATTCTAAGCCTTGCAAAAAGAAGGTTATCACGCGAAACTCTTTTGCAGCTCTCGGGTTCTGCTTCGAATATAAATTTGCTTATATCGAAGTGTCTTGTTTCAGAAGATGAGCAGGGATGCAGTGCAGTTGAGCCCATATCTGAATTTATAGAAAAGTCCATGGATGGAAAAAGTCGATTAGAAATTCATTCAAGAATTGCGGATTATATTCTTAATTCTGACGATTTTTCAAATCCAAAAGAGCCTGCTTACCATCTGATAAACTCAAACAGGCTTGGAGAGGCTGTTGAATTGTTATATTCTTTGGGCATTGAGGAAGATGCCATGCCTTTACTTGATTTACTGTATGGTAAAGTAGATGCCGAGCATGAAGCACAGATCGATATCCTTAAAGGAGATATTTTTCTTAAGAAGAAGGAATACGAAAATGCAAGGTTGTTTTACAACAGGGCACAAAAAGCCACGAATGAAAAGATAAGAGAAGATGCATATTTCCGGCTTGGAGAATTAACTTTAAAAGAGAAACTATGGAAGGATACAGTAGAGCATCATCAGAATGCTTTGCAGATTGCAAGAAAAAGCAAGGATAATAACAGAATTGCAAGAGCCTTACTCAATTTAGGAAATGCATATGCGGAAATGGAAGAGTTCGAAAAAGCAAGAGAACAATTCCAAGAAGCAGAAAATATACTTTCTGCAAAATGCGAATATAGAGGACTTGCTGCACTTTATCTTTCACTTGCCCGAATTGAGAAAGAGCCTTACGAAGAGTTGCAAAAGGCAATTAAATACGCATCTTTGGCAGGATATAAGAAATGCGAGGGTGCTGCAAGGCTACATCTTGCACATCTTGGGAATGTAGATGAAGGAAAGAAGGCATTTGAGATATTTCGTTCAATTGGGTACGAAGATGGAATGGTCCAATCTTCAGAGGTTATTGCAAAATTGTATTTACAAGAAGGGAAGATCGAAGAAATAGAATCTTTTCTTAATACTTTATCAATCTCAGGCGGTCTTTTTTGGAGAAAGAACTCCAAGGTATCTGTTAGAATATCTATTAGAATACACGAAATTTTAGCAGAATGGTTTATAGATAATGCAAAAAAAGCTCATGATTACGCAGAGAAAGGTCTTAAGTTTGGCAAATCGGGGAAACTTCATTTGCTCCATGGAAAAGCGCATGCAAAGATGGGCAATTTAGAAGATGCAAAGAACGAATTTGAGCGTGCATATGATATTTTTAATTCTGAAAGGAACGAGGAAGGTGTGATAGTTTCGCTTATAAACATTGCCTTGATATATAAAAGTATGGGAAATAACGATTTTGCAAAGACAAAGATAAACGAAGCAATGGATTATGCAAAAAGAACGAACGATGTAGAGGCACAAAGACATCTTGCGATTTTGTTAGATGAACTTGCATAGAGGGATTAACATGAAAAAGATAGATTTCATAATGGAGATGCTTGCAAGGATGTATCCTAGTTATTCTACAAAATGGAAAGAAAAGAGGCTTAAAGAAAAGATACCTGGAGTGTCAGGAGCCTACCTTGGGAAGGTATCAAGGTTGATTGAGAAAAAAGAAAGACCTTTTCGTGTGTTGATATCTACCATCTTATCTCAGCGTACGCGTGATGAAGATACCGAGCATGCAAGCCAAGCCCTTTTTGAAAAATACCATACACCAAAGGAACTCATGGACGCAGACACAGAGGATATAGAAAAGAGAATACATCGTGTTGGTTTTTCGAATAAGAAGTCTATTGTCATAAAGGAGGTGGCAAGGATAATACATGAAAGGTATCAAGATGAAGTTCCAGAAAATTTTGAAGAACTAGTTAACTTGCCTGGGGTAGGTAGGAAAACAGCAAACTGTGTGCTTGTTTTTGGGTTCGAAAAACCTGCAATACCAGTAGATACGCATGTCCATCGCATATCAAACCGTCTCGGGCTCGTTCATACCAAAACTCCCGAAAAAACAGAAGAAGTTCTGATGCAAAACATACCAAAAAAGTATTGGCTAGACCTAAATGGTTTGTTTGTAACGCATGGAAAAACGATATGCAAACCTCTTAGACCACTATGCGAAAAATGCCTCCTTACGAAAGTATGCGATTATTACAAATCAAGGATAAAAACGGAATTAAAAATGAAAGAGAGTAAAATAAAAGGACTAAAATAAATTTGAAATTAAGAATCGTTACTTATTTTCTTCTTTCTTTTTCTTAACTTCTTTCAATTTCTGTGATGGTCGGTATACAAACAGGTAGAACCCCAAGCCTATAAGGATGGCACCTCCAACGGCGCCTGCTATTGCAAGTGTTAGCATATTGTTCGAAATCTCTTCGCTCTGCTTTTCATAGACCTTAATGGTAATTTTAGCAGTGTTGTTTTCGCCTAAATCGTCGTAGACAGTTAATGCAACTATATGAGGTCCTTTTGTTTTGAATATATGTTCTGTTTCTACACCATAAGAAACAGTACCATCGTCGAAAGTCCAGGTGTAATTAACTATCTTGCCATCCTCGTCTTTCGAGCCGCTCCCATCGAAATATACTATCTTGTTTATCTCTACACTTCTCGACTCGCCTGGGTCTGCACTAGGCGCTATGTTCAGTATCGGCTTAACGGTTACTTGCCAGTTCCTTGTTATACTTTCCTTACCATCAGTAACTTGAACTTGCACAAAATAGTTCCCTGCATAAGTATTCTGACGAGGTATTTCAAGTTTATACGAACTACTACCATTTTCCACTTCTAAGTTATTTACATACCATAAGATTTGCAAATTATCGTTATCTTCATCAGATGAGACTATTATGAAAGTTGCATTATCACCAACATAGAGAGTTATGTCTCCTACAGGTTCTGCAAGAACTATTTTAGGTGGTGCATTCGTTTCGTTTACTATCACAGTCCAGGTCATGTTTGTCCATAGAAATCCGTCTGTAACTCCAACTTTAATTTCATGAGTTCCCGAGGAAGAATGGTTTGCACGGAAGATATACACATTAGGTTTCAAGGGTTCGCTCGGGACCTCTTGTGTATCAAGGAACCAGTGATACCATATTGATTGCGAATCTGCATCAGATGCGTTGCATGAAAACTCTATGTTTTCTCCCTCGTCAATATAGCAAGTCAGATAACTTGGGCTTGAAAAGTCGATTATAGGGGCTGCATTAGGACGATATACTAAGACTTTCCAAGCATAGGAGTTTGTAAGTCCTATGTTATCTGTAGCCACAACCGAAATATCATAGGTGCCTAACGAAAGACCACTTGAATTGAATGTATATTCATTTCCGCTGCCCTTCAATTCCGCATTCACATACCACTGAACAGATACTATATTTCCATCAGGGTCGTTTACCTCGATTTGGAAGGTCAATTCTTCATTTTCAAGAATAGAAAGATTTGTTTCGGATGGATTGAGATACGTAAATTCCGGCTTGGCAGGCACATCAAGTATAACAACAATCCAAGCCCTTTCCGTGTATCCGAAATCGTCGTATGCCCTTACAGTGATGTTATGAATCCCCGCGGAAGAGTAGTCCGCATAATATACATATTCTGTTTGTGAATTTCCCAAAGAGACCGAAACTCCATCAACAAACCATTCGTATGTTATAGGCTTTCCTTCGGGGTCGAGCGCAGATGCTGTGAATGTTATGCTCTCTCCCTCAGAGATTGAGGGGTCGTACAAAGGCGTGGTCGTAAGTTGTGGCAGGATGTTTATTACATTTATCTCAAGAACGAGAGAATCGAAATAGGAAGATATCCTTGAAGAGATTGCCCAGAGGGTTATGTATTTCACTCCTGAAGATGCGTTTGCAGGAACGAATATATTGAAAGGAACGAATCTATAACTTCCTCCATTAAGAGTAATCGAAGATGGTAAAGTGGTTGTCCAGTCAACAGGTAAACCAGCAAGCGATAACTGGATTGTATCGTTCACATTCCCCGTATTCATAACTGTAAGGGGTATCGTTACGTTCATACCTTTTGAAGCATTAAAATTAAAACTTGGAACATTTGCATCAACTCCTATATTGATATCTAAAGTTGCGTTTATTGTAAATGTAGATATGCTTCCATCTAAAAGTGAGGTTGCGTTAATCTTTATATAATCAATTTCTCCATCTACACCATCCCAGGGGGCAATAACTCCTATGCTAATTGTTTTTTGAGAATTCCCAGGTAGTGCTACGATATTATCTTCCACCTCGCCCAATAACTGCACTGTCCAACCAACAGGATAATCAAAAGAAATCTCATACAATTCACTGTAAGTATGAGTGTATATGCTCCACCCCAAGCCGGTATTGTTTATCAATATGTCGAAAACTCCTTCTTCTCTTGGTTCCATCACGATATCTAAAGATGTATTTTCATTGTATGTCATGGTTGTATGTGAATGGGTGTAATTGCGCAATGCTGCACAAGCCCAAGCCGTACCCGCTATGTTCATTTTTCCAACTTGAGAATACTGCGAATTCGAAGATGTAAGAGCCCAATAACCACTGGCTGTTTGTGTATCTATCAAGTAATTAGCCGAATCATCTAGAGAGGATGGTATCAAATCGTGTTTTGCAGACATAAGAGCATACATTATCTGCCCGGTAGCATAGGGACTAGACTGTAAAGTAGTCGTCTCCTTCCACCCACCGTCTGAATTCTGAGCAGCCATTACCTTCGTTGCATTTTCTATAACTGTTTGAGCATCAGGCATTATTCCTAAAGATACAGATGCCAATGCAATAAATGCGCATTCTCTTGTCTTTGCACTGCTTATATTCGAGAGCCAAGAAGATGCCATGCTTAATTTGTCTACATACGAGGGATTTGGCGATAGTTTGTTTGCTTTAGATATCACGTATATTGCACTGCAGGAAGTTATTATTGTAGAACCATTTACAGGTTGGTCCCAATTCTCTGGTATCCAATATGCCCAATCACCATAGATATATGTCCTATTTACGAGTGCATTTGCAGCACCAATCAAAATCGATACAAATGTGGAATCCGAATCGACGATATTTGCCACTCCCAGCCCAATCGATGCTGTCGAAGATACGGGAGTAGATACACTCCAAGCACCGTCATTTAGTTGCGAATTCTTTACACCTTCTAAAATAGTTGTGGCATCTGGAATTGGAATACCCGATGAAAGCGCAGAACCTATGGATATCAAAGTAGGCGAAACGATGTCCTCTTCTATTCCATATGTTGAGACTCTACTTGATACTTGAGGAATAAGCCATGCAAGCGCCTGCTTACCTGATGTCATATAAGATTTTTTCAAAACAAAATTTACTATTCTCATGTCGTTTGCAGATTGTATATCCGTCATTCCAGAAGGGACTGATATCCTCGCTTCTAAGGTAATGGTAACTTGAGTAAGTCCTAAAGGAACTTCAGGTGGTGTCCATGTTTCATTTACTATAATCGTCTGATAATCAGATGCAAACATAATCTCAATAGTTTTTATCCATTGATAGGCTGGTATCTGGGATGTTGTTATGATAAATGTTACATTTGCAGGATACTCATAAGAACAGTTATTATATGCAACAACTGACAACTCAATAGGGAGTTCGCCTACTATTATGTCTAATTCATGAGGGAACAATATCTCATTCAAAGCCGCATCTACATTCATTGCCTGCCTAACGTTCCCAGATGAATCTATCGAATATGGATATATCACACATATCAACAAAAACGCCGCTATTATGCTCAATATACGTGCCAATTGCTCACCTTCTAACATTTAATTGCATTTACTCTATTTATCTATTTCGAAAAACAAAATATCGAAAAGTACACAATAAAAATCAAAACAGAAAATCAGAAAAACAGTATCGGATATTCATTTAATCTCCTTTTTCTCTTCTACTTTTGCATATATCCTAAAATCCAAATTTGGGAATAGATTGTCTTTTTCCATCATCCTTTCAAGGTCTATCTTATCTCCTTTCTCTAAAGCATCCAAAATTTCGTTAAATCTTGCATAATGTTCGTTCAACCTACCTGCTGCATACTCGACTGCCTGCCTAGTCGTCGTAAGAAAAGTCCAGTCTGAACTTTCCATAAGAAGAAGTTCTCTTGCACCTTGAGATAGCATCTGCGCACTTTCTCCACTTGCATCTATATATTTACTCGCTACCTTTTCCATCCTTTCCTCGCATTCATATATCTTCTTCCACATCCAATTAGTTTCTACATTTTGCCAGATTCTATGTAGCCTTCCCTCACCCCAAGAACTCTCAGGTATTGTTATACTTTTAATCGCCGGATGCTCGTCTATGAACTGAGAACATGTAGTTACCTCAATTCCCAAGCCGTGAAGCTTCTTTATAGTGGATTTTATCCATTTCGGTCCTTCAAACCACCAATGTCCAAAAAGTTCAGTGTCGTAGGCTGCAACTACAATCCCGCTCTCCCCTGTTTTGTTTCTAAAATTTGTAAGAAGGTCAAGAATCAAATGCGCAAAATGCTCAGAATTTTCCTCAATACGACTTTCTGCGGCTTCTGGAACATACACCTTCTTTGTCGCTAAATCATTCTCTTTACTTGTTACTCGCCAATACTGCAAACCACTCAGATGGTCTTTCTTATGAAACTCTCTATACCAGCCATCTCCAGGATATCCCCAATCTCCACTCCATACCTTAATACCTGTCTCTTCATTTCTCCCAAGCACTGTTATTTTACCATTTTTATCCAAAAGATGATATGGTTTAAAACCGAGATGTTCTAATTCTCCATCTTTGGTTCCTTCTTTCACTTCATTTTGGTTATTTTTGTTAAGAGAATAACCTTGCATGGGAAACATGTTCAGATACTTCCCTTTCCCACCTAATGTTTGACAATCAACTATAAAATAATCAAGTTTTTCTTCGATTAAGAACCTTTCAAGTCCAGGTCTTTCTGTAACTATACCATTTATAGGATTCTTCCATTTTGAAGAAGGTCTGTATCCACATTCGGGCAGCCAAAATCCTCTTGGTCTTCTTTTAAAATGCCGTTCATACGACTGCACGCCTATATGAACCTGTGCTCGAATTGCCGAATCCGTTGATAAAAGAGGGAGATAGCCATGCGTCGCAGCGCTCGTTATCAATTCAATATGGCCATTATCCTGAAGTTCACGGAACCCTTTTACTATGTCCTTCGAATAAGTATCTTCATAAGAATCGAGGATTCTTGTATAATATTCTTCGTAAAAATGAGCAAGACGCCTGAAATCCCTATTGTCCTGGAACCTTTCCATCTCTTTTGCACAGGTATCTATTTTATGGAATAGGTATCTCTCAAATCTCTCATTCATGTATTTATCTGTTAATTGTTCTAATAAAACAGGAGTAAAACCCATGGTTATTTTCGGCGAAATTCCTTCTTCTACAAGTTCGTTTAGTATGTCAAGTATCGGAATGTATGATTCACTCGTTGCTTCGTAAAGCCATTCTTCACCAAAGGGCCACATCCCTGCTTTCCTCGTATAGGGAATATGGCTATGTAATACAAAGGTAAAACTTCCAATTTTCATTTCTAATCCTGCCTGCTCTCTATTTTATCAAATTTTTATCAAATTTATCCCCGCCCATCTAAAACTCATTTCCCTCTCAAATATTCGAGAAGACTAACTACCTTATTGAACTTTTCTACCATGTTTCCATTCCCATCGTAAAGTTCTATGTTTTCATCTAAAAACCGAATTCCATAATCGTATTTCCCTTTCCTTAGATTAGAAATGAAATCCTCCTTTGGTTTTGGTATGTTGTACCCTGCCACAAGTTCGTTGAACAAAGTATATTTAAATCCATATTTCTCAAACAAAGGCGGAACTAACATAGCCACAGGGTCGTCCTGCGCATCTACATATATGTTTAACTTCTTATTATACGAAATCTGCCCCGTTGTCATCTTCACAAAATCTTCTATCCCATTTGGATAGTAAAGGATTGTACCAAGTTCCTCTATAGATACTCTATGAAATTCTCGCCTTTTCAATATTGAATTTATTTTGTTTACAGCATCCTCTTTTGCAGGTTCGCCATTCTTATCATAAAGCAAAATCTCAACACCATTCTGAACCGAATACCTTACATAAATCCCCGCACCCATACCATGTTTCTTTATTTCTGCACGAACTACCATCGAAGGAACTAGTCTCATATCTAATACAGTTACTCCACTTCCCGCCAAGCCTACTGTCATTGCCCTCCTCAAAAGTCTTGATACAGGTTTACCATCTCGACCGGTAAGTATCATGTTGTTTGCCCCAAGCCAGGTACCTACCGCAGCACCCAAATCCACACATTCGTTCGGTTTGTATTCCCTTGCCGTATATATCATCATCTCAATCACCTTTATTACTATCACCTTTGCTGACAGTGAGCATCATTTATTTCATTACATCATATTTTATTTTTGCCTAACCCCTCCTCTAAACCACATTCTGTATCTCTTTCTCATTGTTAAGTTTTGTGTATATTATTTCCATTCATATTCCATCCATAGCCGTGCCTGCTCCAAGCCTGGAGCCCACCCAGAGTTTTATATCTTGACCTACATGCGCTCTTTCTCCTATTATAGACATGTCTCCAATCACAGAGCCTGCATCACATCGCGCACCAGAACATATTTGCACATCTTCTCCAACTACACACTGCCTTATAATTGCATTCTTATCAACCTTAGAACCCGACCAAATTACGCAGCCAGAAATTTCTGCATTTTTTCCTATCTCAACATCGTCTCCGAGCACAGCAAAACCATTTATCTTTGCACTGCCTGCTATTTTACATCTTTCACCAGTAACAAGCAATCTTCCTCTAAGTTCTTTCATGTTTGAAAGAATTCTCTCACTTTCTTCAAATTCAGAATATGGCAAACCACGAATTTTTAATCTGCCTAATAAAGCATCTTGCGTTGCCGCTAGGTAACTTGAGGGGCGTCCTACATCGTTCCAATATTCTGAAAAGGCATATCCAAATATCTTTTCGCCTTTTGCAAGAAGAGCAGGAAGCAACCCTTTTGAGATGTCATATTCTATATCAGAAGGAATGTATTTTAACGATTCAGGTGTCATAACATATATGCCTGCATTTACAAGGTTAGAAAATACCTTTTCCGGTGGCGGTTTCTCAACAAAACGCAATACACTTTTATCTTCATTCAAAATAGCAATACCATAATGCCATGGGTCTTCAACCTGAGATAAGGCTATAGTTAACATACCTTTTTTCCTATTATGAAATTCCCAGAACGATTTTAAATCTATATTTGTCAAAACGTCTGCAGAGAGCACAAGAAAAGGCTCGCTCATATTTCTTGCTGCATACGCAACAGCACCTGCGGTACCTCTCGGACCATTACCGAATGTATATTCAATTTCAATTCCAAAATCAGAACCATTCCCATATCTTTGAATTATCTTATCTCCTAAATAATCGAGTAGAATCGTGATTTTGCTTGCATTTATACTAACCAATGACTCTATTATATAATCGAGAATTGGTTTGTTAAGAAATGGTATCAGAGGTTTGGGGCGCTTTAAAGTTAAAGGAAGCAATCTTGTGCCCCTTCCTCCAGCAAGAATAAACGCTTCCATGTATGAAAAAGAGACTATCTTTATTTATAACCATTTTCAAAGGTTTTTTCAAGATTTCGTTCGATAATCGAAGTTTAGTTTAACCTACTATTTTTTTACGTTATTTTATTTTTATTTACATTTTTAATTGTGTAGAGCACAGAAAATATTTCGTAGATTAGAGGGGAGAGAGGGCAAAGTTAACAGACAAGGAGATAAGATGGATATGCAAGGTTGTGGTAGAAGTAGGGGAGTATGATAAATTGTGGATCTCCAGACATTACGGAGTAAGCGTAAGGAGAGTAGAACAATTGGTGAAGAGATACAGGGATACAATGCAGATACGAAAGAGAGCCCACATTCAGTTTAGTACATGGTGATTGGCATAGAACAACAGAGGAGCATCCATATGCAATAGTATGGCTGGATGATGCAAGTAGATTTGTGTTAGCAGGAAAAGAATTTGAACATGCGACTGTAGAAAATACAATTGAGAGTTTCAAAGAGGCAATCTCATGTGGAGTGGAATACAAATTGAGCTTGACAGACCTCGTGGGCGATTTGCTTCCATCGAAGATTTCATTCGATGGCATACCCAACGTATGCACTATGCTCTTTGGGTAGATATTGGCGAATGCCCCCCAGGATGCAGTATTCAGAAAAAGCAATCCTGCCAATTTGCTTGGACTCCTTGCGAGGTGGTTCGATGACTAACAAATCCTTGCGAAATAATTTTCCTGCTCTACAGTGTTAGGAAGATTTAAGAAAGCATTAATTATAAGAAAGTAATTCGGAGTCGATAATATGAGCGCAATAACTTTAAAAGAAGGAATATACTGGCTTGGAGCAGTCGATTGGAACGTTCGGAACTTTCATGGATATTCTACACATAGAGGAACTACATATAATTCATATCTAATAGTCGACGAAAAGATTGCACTTATAGATTCTGTAAAAGCACCTTTTTACAACGAGTTTATGACCAACTTGAAATCTTTGGTTTCTCTCGATAAAATAGATTATTTAATAATGAACCATCTTGAGATGGACCATTCGGGCGCAATACCACTGATATTGGAACATCTGCCTAATGCAGAATTGATTGGAACGAATGCAGGAAAAATCGGATATGAAAAGACATATCATAGACAACAAAAGATGCGTGTGGTAAACGATGGAGATTCTATTAAGTTAGGAAAACGCACTTTAAAATTTATACCCATACCCATGCTCCATTGGCCAGACTCCATGGTAACCTACTGCCCCGAAGATAAGATACTCTTTTCAAACGATGCGTTCGGACAACATCTCGCATCTTCACAAAGATTTGCTGATTTGATAAATACGCATGTAATATACGAGGAAGCAGCAAAATACTATGCAAATATAATTATGCATTTGGGCGTTGTTGTAAATAAGACGCTAGACAAGTTATCTAATGTGGAAATAAACATGATAGCACCTTCGCACGGCGTTATTTGGAGAGATAAAGAAAATATCGCACGTATAATTTCAAATTACAGAAGATGGGCATCGGGCATATCTGAGAAAAAGATACTTGTTATATACGATACCATGTGGGGCTCTACAGATAAGATGGCTCGAGCAATTCTCGACGGGATTGTATCAAAAGGCATAGATGCGAAATTATGCAACTTAACCTACTCAGATAGGTCAGACCTCATAAGAGAAGTTCTTGATGCAAAAGGTATTATCGTGGGTAGTGCAACTCTTAACAATGGCATGTTGCCCAACGTTGCTGCATTCTTATCCTACCTTAAAGGACTTAAACCTGCAAATAAAATAGGCGCTGCATTCGGCTCTTTCGGTTGGGGCGGAGGCGCGGTTAAGGCAATCGAGGCAGAGATGAAAGAGGCAGGAATCGCGCTCGAACCCTCTATTTCATGCAGATACGTTCCGAATGAGGATGAAATCAAAAAATGCATGGAATTCGGTGCCTCTTTCGCATCTAAAATATAAAAATCAATATCGAAGAAAGAAGACGAAAAAAGAACATGAAACAACAAACAAAGTAAAATTCGGAAGTATAAGTAGATATTGTGCATATCTATTATATTATATCATATTATATTGATAGAACCTTTTCTATAAACTTTTTTGTTTTCTTAAGATAGTCAAGGTTCTTCTCCATCGATTTTTTCCCTTTTTGAGTGATTTTATACATCTTTCTATTACCCAAGCCTTTAGAAATTACATACCCCTCTTTCTCAAGTGAATGCAAAGCAGGATAGATACTTCCCGGGCTTGGAGTCCACATACCGCTTGATTGCTTTTCTATACGCTTCATTAACGAATAGCCATAAAGTGGCTCTTTTGCAAGCATCTTTAGAATCAATAACTTTAACATCCCTCTCCGCAGCATACTCATCTTACTTAGCATGATATCAAAATGCAAAAAGTAATCGCCATATTTATTTGTTTTCATTTATGAACGATAATGTAGTATCCCGAAATTACTTCCTCTCGGAGAAAAGTAAAAGTTCTCCAGAGACAATGAGGAAACTAAACAAGAAAAAAGTAAGGTGGATCATAAGAGAGCTGGAGAAGGGAGAACAAT
>Ga0078972_1003225_pt3 | contig 29364 bp, 28 predicted proteins | sample YelNatPaOPGAMG01_FD_67568 | JGI IMG/M metagenome (GOLD analysis project Ga0078972, IMG submission 67568) | Hot spring thermophilic microbial communities from Obsidian Pool, Yellowstone National Park, USA - OP-RAMG-01 (SPADES assembly) (version 2) | ecosystem: Environmental > Aquatic > Thermal... | reverse complement strand
TCATTAACCCCATGTGAGTTCAGATAACAGGGCGATATTCCTTGATCAGGAAGAAATCCCGAAAAGATGGTACAATATACAGGCTGACCTTCCGGAACCTTTACCCCCACCCCTGGACCCGGAAACACATGAGCCCGTTAATCCGGAGAAGCTCACCAGGATATTTGCGAATGAGCTGGTACGCCAGGAGGTATCGCGGGAAAGGTACATAGATATACCTGAAGAAGTTATGGAGGCTTACAGGTGGCTTCCAAGACCATCCCCGTTATTCAGGGCTTATAGACTCGAGAAATTCCTGAAAACTCCGGCAAGGATATACTACAAATGGGAGGGGGTGAATCCCGCAGGCAGTCATAAACCAAACACAGCCCTTGCCCAGGCATTCTACAATTTCAAGGAGGGCGTGGAAACTCTGGTAACAGAAACAGGAGCAGGACAGTGGGGATCCGCCCTGGCCATGGCAGCAGCATACTTCGGGATGAAAGCCAGGGTCTACATGGTATCTGCAAGTTTCAGACAGAAACCTGGAAGGAAGATCATGATGGAAACCTGGGGAGCGACGTGCTATTCATCCCCCAGTGAGAACACAGAATACGGAAGGAGGCTCCTGAAAGAGGATCCGAATAATCCAGGTTCCCTCGGCATAGCAATCTCAGAAGCAATAGAGGATGCGTTGACCCACGACAATACCAAATATTCACTGGGCTCCGTTCTGAACCATGTGCTTCTGCATCAGACAGTAATAGGTCAGGAGGTAGAAAAACAGCTGGAGATCGTAGATGAGGTTCCTGATGTGCTGGTGGGGAATATAGGAGGGGGATCAAACTTCGGGGGGTTCTCGCTTCCCTTCATGGGAAAGAAGCTCAAAGGTAAACTGGACGCAAGATTTGTGGCATGTGAGTCCCTGGCGGTACCTCACACCACAAAGGGTGTTTACACTTACGACTACGCGGATACAGGTCATTTAACCCCGTTACTAAAGATGCTCACCCTCGGGAGCAATTACAAAAATCCCCCGATACATGCCGGCGGCCTGAGGTATCACGGTATGTCCCCCATAATATCCTACCTTATAAAAAACGGTTACATGGAATCATACGCATATCCTCAGAATGCTGTATTCGAAGCAGGAACAATTTTCGCCAAGACAGAGGGGATTATACCTGCCCCAGAATCAGCACACGAGATAAGATTCGTTATCGATGAAGCATTAAGATGCAAGAGAGAGGGAAAGGAAGAAGTAATAGTGTTCAACAACTCTGGCCACGGTCTCCTTGACCTGGCGGCGTATGATCTTTACAACCATAAACGGCTCGAGGACTGGGAACCTCAGGAATTCGATTTCCCAAAAATAGTGTAACACCACGTTAAGAGGTGAGTTGATATTGAAGATCAGTGGCTTTTCCCCGTATATATACCGGGGTGATATCGAGAGATTCATTTCACCCCCACTGGATATGGTGTCAAATGAAGACGTTCTTTCCCTGACCTCAATGGAGGATAACGTTGCTGAACTTTTGTTTGACCAGAACCCTTCGAGGAAACTCAGAACTCTCATTGATAAAGGGAAACTGGTGAATCTCGGAAATGATGTGATGCTTGTCCTCAGGCAGGATTTCAAAATGGGAGGGAAAAATGTCACAAGGACAGGGCTCATATGCTCACTGCACCTTGAGAGAGAATCCGATCTCATCCCTCATGAGGCAACCATAAGGGAGTACGTAGTGAAGAGAAAAAATTTTTTCGCAGCAACCGGGGCTCAGATAGAACCCGTGTTCATAGTATCTCCGGGTGATGATCTTGAAAGAACTCTTTCGACACTCACACCTGATATGGAACAGGTCGCTTCATTCGCGGATTCATCCGGAATTTTAAACACGCTTTACCTTATAAATAGCTATTCCAAGATATCGGAGCTCAGGAAATCACTCAGTAACGTTAACGGTATAATAGCGGACGGACACCACAGGGTGAAGGCTCTGAGTGAAATCAATGAATACAGGGCAAGCAAAGGAATGCAAAGAATCGGTCTGCTTTCCTACATAACATCCATTGACGGGCCAGGGCTGATGATCTCAGGAATACATAGAATAATTAGAAAAAGTCAGGAGGAATTCCTTGGAAGAATAAGATCAGATTTCTTCATAAGGGAGATGAAATCCAATGTACCGAGGGGAAGGATGATCCTCTACGATGGTTCATTCAAGGAAATGGAACCCCTTCCGGAAACAAGGGATCTTGTCCGGTCCCTGGGTTTCTACCCCGACACCCCTTCTGACTACTCAAATCTTATATTTTCAGGAAACCTGAAACAAGGAATGGATTTCGATGATATGATTGAATATACACCATACGAAGATAGGGCAATTGAGAATGTGAGAAGAGGAGAGGCGAGTGCAGCACTGCTAATGCCATCCTGGGCGAAAGACGAATTTCTAAGGGTGGTTTCCAAGGGAAGGATCCTGCCACCGAAGTCCACATTCTTCTATCCCAAGGTATACGCGGGGATCACAATTTCACTCCACGAGCATGAAGTTTATTCGATGAAGTGACGTGATTTTAAAATGCCGGGATAGAGAGGATTGATGTTTCACTTCCATTGACTCCCAGGAAAATTGAATGTCTCCTTTACGGGGAGTGTCTTCATCATGATGGACATTTCCATTCATTCAGTTCGCCCCGTGACAGGAAAGGATAAAATAGGCCGATAATTTTCACTTTATCCGCCACCGTAGCTCAGTCGGCAGAGCAGCTGATTTGTAATCAGCAGGTCGGGGGTTCGATTCCCTCCGGTGGCTTGAATATTAGTATCCTGAAATTTGTTCCCGCAAGTAACATGGCGAAATTATCGCGTTTAATTTACAACCTGCACAAGAGAAAAGAGGGATATTGTGTCTAACCCTAAGTTAAAAATCCTAAGATTTAGAAAAATGTCAGCCTTCCTATTTTATTTCCTTGTTTGATGAGAAGAGAAAAAAATGTTTTTCCCATCTATTAAAATGGTACAATATTTGTTCAATTAGTACGTGAAATTTAAAAATTTATATTTCAGTAATTCATAACACTGTCATGGACGCTTTCGACCTACGTATTTTGAAAATTTTACAGGAAGATGCCAATCTCTCCCTAAAAGAAATCGGTTTGAAGGTTGGTCTTTTCTCCCCGTCTGCTGTGAGCAAAAGAATCAAGAATCTTCAGGAGCAGGGATATATCAAGAAAATACATGCGGAAATAGATTATAGCAAGCTGGGGTTCGGGTTTCAGACACTCACCATGATCAGAGGAAAATACGGGCCGAATTACAAGGAAACAATAGCTTCAAAATTAAGCAAGATACCGGGTGTGGTTTCCATCTATTTTCTTCTAGGGGATGTTGATTTCATAATCTATACTATAACGAGAAACAAGAATGAATACACGAAGATACTTGATATGTTATCATCCATACCTGAGATTGAGAGATCAGATACCCGGACAATATTGGAAATCCACAAGGAGATGGACTTCTCTCTTGTGGATATGGGATCTCAATATCCCTCCTGATCGGATTTAACCCTTCTGTCCGTAGATCTGATAGTACCAGCTCTTTCTCACCTTGCCAGTCAGATCAATGTAAACGTGCTTCAAAACAGTGAATTCTTCAAGGGCATATTTGGACGTAGATGCGCCGTATCCAGATTTCCTCATGGGTGACCACGGCAGCTCCGATGGAATGGGAGCATGATCGTTGACCCATACAGTCCCAAATCTCAAGTCCTTTGCAACATTCATGGCAGTCTTAACATCCCTCGTCCATACAGATGACCCGAGACCGTAAATCACGTCGTTCGCCTTTTCTATCAAGAAGATTCAAAATCTGAGCCTGGATCGAGACATCAAGCGAACTGGTTGGCTCATCAAGTATGAGTATTTTCTTTGGAGATATCAGTGCCCTCGCAAGGCTTACTCTCTGTTTCTCTCCCCCGCTGAGCTCACCTGGATATGAGAGCAGATCTGACTCATTCAAACCGACCTTTCCAGCTATCTCCCTCACCTTCTCCCTCTTCTGCTCTGCTGTGAATTTTTCCTCAATATTCAGCCCTTCAAGAATTATATCAAAAATTTTCAGTTTAGGGTTCAGGGAGCTCACAGGGTCCTGGAATATTATACCCACATTTTTTCTAAGATTTATGAGGTCACCTTTCCTGGAGAAATCTACCTTCCTGCCTGCAAGAAGCACTTCCCCTCCCGAGGGATAATTTATTCCAACGATTGTCTTTGCTATGGTTGATTTCCCTGACCCCGTTTCTCCAACAATCCCAAACGTCTCCCCCTCAAAAACTGAAAATGATATATGATCAATAACTGTCTTAAACCTCTCAGATCCCTTTCCGAGAGGGCCCCCTTTAACGGGAAACTTCACTTCAAGGTCTCTTATCTCAAGGATTCTGTCTGCCCTCATAGATCCAGCATCTCACCTCCCTGTCCTCTATGGTCTTCATTCCTGGTTCTCTAACCCTGCATATATCCATCACCAGGGGGCATCTGGGATTGAAGGGGCACCCGGAGGGTAAGGCAGAAATGTCCGGGGGGTTCCCCTCAGTCACCTTCAGTGGCCCAGAATCACTGTAGCCCGACGGAATTGAGTCTCGAAGCATTCTTGAATATGGGTGGAGCGGGAATTTTATGACCTCATCCCTGGTCCCAGATTCAACTATTTTTCCCGCGTACATAACGTACATCCTGTCAGCCATGTTAGCTGCAACGGCAAGATCATGGGTGATCACGACGAGGGTGGTGCCAAATTCCCTCTTCAGTTTCAGCAGGAGCTGAATGATCTTCCTCTGGACAATTAAATCCAGTCCCGTGGTTGGCTCGTCAAGAATCAGCAACTTCGGTTTCTGTACCATGGCCATGGCTATTGCAACCCTCTGCCTCATACCCCCGCTGAGCTGATGAGGATAGCTGTTCAGCACCCTGTCGACATCCCTTATCATGAGGTCCGATAGTATCTCCTTCAGACCCCCCTCAACTTCACTTCTCTTTACCCGGGAATCCGTAACCTGAACTGATTCCTCCAGCTGTCTCTTTACCGTGTACACCGGATTAAGAGAAACGAGAGGTTCCTGGAACACCATATTTATTCCAGCTCCCCTGAAGTTTACATTTTCACTTGAGGGGTATATTCTCTGCCCGTCAAAATATATTTCACCTGATTCGATGTAGAATGGAGGGGTATCGAGCACCCCGACTATAGCCTGTGCAAGGGTTGTTTTCCCTGATCCACTTTCACCAACAATCGCGGTAACTTCCCCGCTCCTCAACTTTAAGTCTACGCCTCTCAAAATCTCTATTTCCTTGTCTAATGTTTCGATGAAAACCCTAAGATTCTTTACCTCAAGGATGAATTCGCTCAAATTTTTCTCATGGCGAATTTCACCCGGTAAATTAATCATTGGGTCTGCCTCCCTTGCTAGTTAATTTCGTATGACTCCTCCGCTGCAATTTTTATATCCCTCTTCGCCAGTTCCTGGAAGAACTGCCTGGCTGGGACAATCTGTTCCGGAGGTTTAACTCCCTTGCCCTTTATGGTTCCATTTAGAATCATCTGGGCCGCAATGCTTGCTGGAACCCCCACCTCCTTCTGGGAGGCTGAAACTTTCCATTTTTCGTCGTATTTGAAATATGCGAACATTTTAACTGTCTTTTTCTTACCTGAATCGACCCCGCTCAGTTCTGCGACAGTTACCTCATAGTCCCTGATCTGGAGATCCGGAGGTGGGTAAAGCATACCCTGTTCCTTTAAAAATTCAAAGAGGAACTCCCTAGGAGATATTTCAATACCCCTTATATTGATCTTATCTTTTCTCCCGAAACCTATATCACTCAAAAACTTCAGCTTCTCAATATCAGGGCTCCCCTCAAGCCATTCAACATACTTAACCCCCTTCTCCACAAAACTTTCCGGTATGGTTGCAAGCTCAGAGTGAACCGTTCTGAATACCCTGACCTTTCCAACCTCCCAACCGAAATCAAACTCTTCACTATTTGAAAATGGTGGAGCCTCCTTGAGGCCGTTATCGTAGTAAACTGCCTGGAGTGTGAACTCGTCGAAGAGCGTCATGGGGGACCAAGTGAAAAAGAGTTTCTGATAGTTTGTCTTGTCGACCCAGGCATCCCTTATTTTTATTGAATCTATTCTGTCGAGCTTCGAGGCCCCGTAACTGACCAACACGCTGGAGATTCCAGGCTGCGCCCCCATCCCTATTATGGCCAGAATGTTCTGATTTTTAAATTCCTGATCAAGTTTGAGCTGTTCAAGTGTTGTATAATAAAGGCCCCCGAGGTCTATGTAGTTCACCTTCGCTTCAAGGGCTGCTTTCATAATGTCCACGTTATAATAATACTGCACCGCGTTTATCAGAACATCCACACCCTTGAGTGCTTTCACCACGGAGGGGGTATCCCTGGCGTCAGCCTGGTAGTATTTAACTTTGGGATTATTAAATTCAACATTTTTATTAATATCGATGACCCTTATTTCCTCAAGAGATTGGTTTTCAGAGAGATCGTAAACTGCACAGCGCCCTGTCAGTCCCGTTCCACCTAAGACAGCTGCCTTCATACGAGTATATTAAAATCAATAAATATAAGATTTGCGTCATAGTTATGAAAAATATTTTAGTTGAGGCATTTAATTTGATAAAATTTCCATAAATACCCAATAAAATAAGGAAAAGGTAATATACCAAATTAAGATAAGAGCACTGTATATGAAAATGGATGTGGGATTATGGAGGAATCGCATAATGATTCCAGTAATGTTGTAAGTATTTCAGAAAAGATTAAGAATTATAGCACCAAGCGATCTATGAATTTGTTTAAGAAGGCCAAGAGGCTGATACCTACCGGAGTCAGCTCACTGATGAGGACAAGTTCGTGGGACCCTTATCCCATTTACATAAAAGGAGGAAAGGGAACCAGGATCTGGGATGTGGACGGAAATCAATACGTGGACTTCCTGATGGCGTTCGGTCCCATAATAAACGGTCACGCAAACGACAAAATAAACGGTGCCGTTAGGAGATACCTGAGAAACGGAAGCCTCTTCGGTGCCCCGAATGAATATGAAGTGAAGCTGGCTAGGGAGTTCAAGAAATTTGTGAAAACACAGGATATGGTGATATTTGCACTGGGGGGGAGCGATGCAACATTCAATGCCCTGAGAATCGCGAGGGCCGCCACCGGGAAGGATATGATTCTGAAATTCGAGGGCCATTACCACGGGTTGCATGACTATGCGGCTGTCTCAGTGGAAGCTCCCCCTCCAGTGGCAGGTCTGAGATGGTTTCCAAAATCTCTGCCCTATTCTGCCGGTATTCCATCTGAGGTGATGGATACAGTTGTGGTTGCAACCTGGAATGATTTAGATTCATTGAGCAGAATACTGAAAATAAGGGGAAACGAGATTGCCGCGATAATAATGGAGCCGATAATGGCCAATTCAACCGTTATAACACCGGAACGTGACTACCTGAAGGGGGTCAGGGAACTGGCTGAGGAATACAATATTCTTCTGATTTTCGATGAGGTTATAACGGGATTCAGAGTTAGCGAGGGGGGTGCCCAGAAATTGTACGGGGTTACCCCGGATATTTCCACATGGGCCAAGGCACTGGGAAATGGATACCCCATTGCTGCAATCGCCGGGAAGAAGGAGTATATGGAACTGATAGGAAATGGGGTGGGCTACGGGGGGACCTACTATGCAAACCCCATCTCGCTTGTAGCATCATATGAGAATCTCAGGCTTCTTGAGGCGAATGATTTCCAGGCTTACTCGCATCTTGCGCGGATAACTAGAAGACTTGGCGGGGGAATAGAGGAGGTGGCAGAAGAGCTCAATGAGAATATATACGTGAACTATGAAACAGGCGTGCTGTCATTCGTTTTCACCAATCAGAAGAAAATATCGAATTACAGGGATAGCATAAATATCGACTGGAATAAATACAAGGTGATACAGGAAAAGATGCTCCGCAAAGGATTCTATTACCATCCGGATAGCGCAGAGAGGATACCTCCATCCGTTGCCCACACAGAAGAAGATGTGGACAATTTCATAATCGCACTGGAAGATTCTATAAAGGAGTACAACAGGGAGTATTGATTTCAAAATATAGGAGATTTTCTTTATTTTTTCCAAAAATTTTATTTAATAATAATCGATTTTCCAGGCTTTAAAAGAATTAATATATCATTATGCAATACTGTGCTATGCTGGAATCACAGAAGGTGGATTTTGCTGAGGTCTCAGCAAATTTAACATTTGGCACCTGGAGAAAACAGGCCGGATGGAGGCCACTTCTTATCAACAGAGCATATGACTGTTATTTTGAGGATTCCAGGGGCAACAGATACCTTGATTTCTCCTCACAGCTGATGTGTTCCAACCTCGGTCATTCCAATAAGAGGATAATAGATGCCGTGAATGAGCAGATGAAGAAGTTAGAATATATTCAGCCTGGATATGCCACAGAAATAAGAGCAAAGGTCGCCCTGGAATTGAAGGAGATTCTGCCGGAGAATCTCGCGAAATACTTCTTCGGATCTTCCGGCACCGAAGCCAATGAGGCAGCCATCAAGATGATTAGGTTATACCACAGAAATGACAGAAAAGTCAAGATAATATCCAACTACAATTCATACCATGGTTCAACCATGGGAAGCATCACACTCACTGGAGACTTCAGGAGGATTATGGTGGATACGGATTATTCATCATCAAACATCCTCCACGGCCCTCCACCTTACTGCTACAGGTGCCCCTTCAATTTAAAATTCCCGGAATGCGATCTGGCCTGCGCCAACTACATTGAATACATCATAAAGAATGAAGGAAATGTGGGCGGGGTCATTCTGGAACCTGTGACAGGAACTAACGGTGTTGTTGTGCCACCGGAGGGTTATCTGCATCGGGTCAGGGAAATCACGAAGGAGAACGATGTTTTCCTGGCAGCGGACGAGGTTATGTCAGGATGGGGGAGAACGGGCGAGTGGTTTGCAGTGAACAACTGGCGCGTTAAGCCGGATATTCTCACCACTGCCAAGGGTATCACTGGTGCCCATCTACCTCTGTCACTGACAGCAGCTAACAGGGAAATATCAGACTTCTTTGAAAATAACTATTTCGCCCACGGCCACACATACGAGGCTCATCCCGTCCCCCTTGCTGCCGCCTATGCTGCGATAAGGGAGTATAAGGAGAGAAATCTCATTTCCAGGTCAAAGGAGCTCGGAAAGATATTGAAGAAGAGACTGGAAGAAATTAAAGAGAAGCATGCGAGTGTTGGCGATGTTAGGAGCATAGGGCTCTTCGGGGCTGTGGAAATTGTTAAGGACAGGGAGAAGAAGATTCCATTCAATACTTACGATGAGAAAGTGAACGGGAAACCTCTGATGACGGAAAGGATTGCAAAATACTGCATGGAAAACGGTGTTTACATAAACACTTGGGTTTCACATTTCATAATAGCCCCTCCACTAATAATATCAGAGGAGGAACTGAACAGGGGGCTGGATGTGGTGGATAAAGCGCTTGAGATATCAGACCGGGAGGTATTCTCATGACCAGAATAATCAAAAATTTTATAGGAAATGGGTACGTTGAACCAGAAAATGAAGGAAAATACGAAGTGTTCAATCCCGCACTGGGAGAGGTTATTGCCTCCGTAGCGGAATCCACGAGAGAAGAGGTGGACAGGGCAGTTGATCTTGCTCAGGATGCATTCCACAGATGGATGAATGTCCCCATCCCTGACAGAATCAAGATACTCTTCAAGCTTCAGAACCTGATGTATGAGAATATGGATAAAATTGCGGAAATAACCACGAATGAGCACGGAAAAACATTCGAAGAATCAAAGGGGGACCTGGTAAGAGCTATCCAGAATGTTGAGAGTGCAGCTGCTGCCACATACCATTCCATGGGTGTGAGCAGCAAAGATATATCGGAAGGCATAGATGAGGAACTTGTAAAAGTCCCATTGGGCGTTTTTGCAGTTATATCACCATTCAACTTCCCTTCAATGATACCGTTCTGGTTCATGCCCTATGCTGTTGCACTGGGTAACACAGTAATAATAAAGCCTTCAGAAAAAACTCCGATGACCATGGAATTCATAATGGATCTTGTGAAAAAAGCGGGAATACCGGAAAATGTGGTTCAGCTTTTAAACGGTGGAAAGGAAACAGTGGATCACATACTGGACAATAAGAAGATCGTGGGAGTTTCATTTGTGGGAAGCACGCCGGTAGCGAAATACGTCTACTCCAAGGGAACATCCAGCGGAAAAAGGGTTCAGGCAGGTGCATCCGCAAAGAACTTCATAATAGTGATGCCGGACGCTGACCTCGAAGGCTCCATGAAAAATATTATAGGCTCTTTCTTCGGAAATGCTGGCGAGAGGTGCCTCGCTGGATCAGTCCTCGTAACATTCAGGGAGAATCATAAGGAAGTGACCAGAAAATTCGTTGAATCTGCAAAGAAAATAAAAATTGGATACGGGATGATGAAGGATGTGGATATGGGTCCTCTGATAAGGAAGGAACACCTGGCAAGGGTTTTAGATTACATTGCTTCAGGAGAGTCACAGGGTGCGAAAATGCTCCTTGATGGCAGAAATGTGAGGGTTGAAAAATATCCAAATGGATTCTTCCTTGGCCCCACGATATTTGATGATGTATCCCTTGATATGAAAATAGGAAAGGAGGAGATTTTCGGACCTGTCGCTTCCATAGTTGTTGCGGAGAACTTCGAGGATGCCATTGAGAAGGTCAATTCCAGCATTTACGGAAACGCCTCTTCCATTTACACAAGATCGGGATATTACGCAAGAGAATACGTGAGGAAGGTGGAAGCGGGAAACATTGGAATAAACATAGGCGTCGCAGCTCCAATCGCATTCTATCCCTTTGCGGGAATGAAGAGTTCATTCTTTGGAGAAATTCATCCGCAGGGAGGTTCAGAGCACGTGGATTTCTTCACGGACAGGAAGGTTGTGATAAGCAGGTGGCCCGGTTGATTTCCTGATTATGGCACAAATAATGGATTTTTTCCATTTATTTTGGGTATCGTTAGCAAAATTTCCATTATACCTGCGATACCAAAAAATTTTAATTTAAGATTACCGTATATGTTTGATGAGCCAAGGGAATAGCAAAAAAGGAACAGGGAAGGTAGCTGTTATCGTCATCGTGATCGTGATATTAATAGTTGCCGGTTCTGCAGCTTATGCCCTGAGCAGAAGATCCACTACAACAACTCCAGTCAAAAACTCTCTTCTGGTGGAGGAAGGAGAATTTCCTGACAGTCTCGATCCTGCGGTAACATACTCCACACCCGGATGGGAAATCATGAACCAGATCTACCAGGGCCTTGTTGCACCCAATGGTACCAGTGTAACCACATTTGTGGGAGTTCTAGCATACAACTGGAGCATATCTTCAAATGGAATGAACTACACATTCTATCTCAGACATAACGTCACGTTTAGCAATGGAGATCCTTTCAATGCTTACGATGTCTGGTTTTCCGTTTACAGGACGATCATCATGGATCAGTCTCCCGAGTGGATTCTGGGTCAGAATCTTGCCGCAGGCAACGGCATTAATTTCAACATAACTGCAAACATCCTGAATTCAATAAACTACTCATCTCCCAACTCCACGGACCTTCAATACATGGAATACCGGAATCAATCCGTTCAGGTTGTGAATCCCTATGAGGTGATATTCCATCTCGGATACGGGTATAACGGCCAGGTCCCCTATAACGCATTTATGATGACTCTCACAACCCCGATGGCTGCTGCTGTTGATCCTGCTGTGGTGGAAGAGCATGGGGGAGTGGTGGCCGGGTCAACAAACGCATGGATGGACAGTCACGCGGTGGGAACGGGTTTCTATGAGCTGGGACAGGTAATTCAGGGTCAGAGTATCACCCTGGTTAAGAATCCAAACTACTGGGGAAATAATGTTCCTAAAGATCAGCTTAATTACGCCATTGAACCTGCCATACTGAATACCGTCACCATAGAATACAAATCCCTGGCTTCAAGGATAGCTGATCTAAAGAGTGGAACTGCACAGATCATTGAAGCACCAATTCAGGACTATAACACCCTGAAGACAATACCTGGCGTTAACGTAACACTTCTTCCGATAATATTTGGAAGCTCTCAGGGAGCTTATTTCATGTATATGGATCCATCAGCGCTTCCAGAATTGAACAACACCTCAGTAAGAATGGCTATAACGTATGCAATAGATTACCAGGGGATAATAAAGTCAGTTTTTGACGGTTATGCGGTGCAATGGGTGGGACCGATACCTCCTGGATTCCCCTACTACAATCAATCCGTTGGAAATCTCGCACCCTACAGTTACAATAGAACACTTGCCGCAAAATATCTAGCCCAGGCTGGCTACAGGGCGATATTCCCCAACGGAACAGTTGAAAACAGAAACAATCCCTTCCCGACTGTCAATTTCCTGTATACCTCTGATTCCACCTCTGAAACAGAAACTGCCCAGATAATCCAGTCGGATCTCGCGGCCATAGGAATCAACATCACTCTCACTCCACTCACATTCCCTTCGTATGAAGCTGTGGTATTTGCGCCTGGAAATGAATCTACCCAGTACCCCATGGGAATAAACTTCTATACAGAGGATTACACAGCATCCATTGACTATGTGGATGCCATAGCTAACGGCTATTACATAGGAACTTCAGCCTATTACAACAGCAGTATTTTCGATGCGTCTGTCAATGCCAGTTCCACCTTTAACCAGTCTGCAATAATCCAGAACTTCTCTTACATAACTCACACAATGTATTACCAGTATGCCATTGACTGGCTATACACGCCTTACTTCTTGTCCATAACTGCAAGCGATGTCACAGGCATAATACCGAATCCGGCGGGTAGCGGGGCAGGATACTTCATGTTCTACAACACCGTCCACTACACGTGAATCGCAATGGTAGGACGTAGGGAATTAACTGTTTTCATTTTGAAACGAATTCTTTTTTCTTTCTTTGTTATAATAGGAACAATCATCATAATATTTCTAATTTCTCACACTCTTTCCAAGGATCCAGCTGCCCTTTGGGCGGGGCCCAAGGCAAGGCCCTCAACCATCGCCTACGTAACCAAGGAATACGGTTTGAATAAGCCACTTTACATCCAGCTCCTCAATTTCTTTGAGGGTTTCTTTTCTGGCAATTTTGGGACGGATCCGGTTACACACCAGCCGGTGGCATCAGAAATATTTTACTATTTTCCCAATACCATAGAGCTGGTAATAACAGCTCTGATATTTATTATAATTATAGGAGTAGGGCTGGGATACATATCTGCAGTCCATTTTAATTCAAAGATAGATAATGCCATAAGATTGCTATACACATCCGCCTGGGCCACCCCAACGTTTCTTGCGTCAATACTTGCCGTACTTGTATTCACCTCCTACATTCATGCTTTCCCCTCCGGAGGAATGTACACTCCGGGATTAACGCCGCCTCAAAGGATCACAGGAATATTTGTCCTCGATTCCCTTCTCACAGGAAATTTCGGCGATTTCGTGAACGGTCTTGATCATCTCATACTACCTTCCATAACGCTTGCATTTCTGAACTTCGGTATAGTTACGAGGATAAGCAGGTCAGGGATACTGAACGTGAAATGGATGCCCTATGTTAAAAACGCAAAGGCGAAGGGAGTCAATGAAAGGAGCATAAACAGGAATCATATCCTCAGGAATGGACTCATTGAATCCAACACTGTGATAGCAGTCATGTTCGGATGGCTCGTGACGGGCACCGTTGTTGTGGAGGAGATATTCTCCTGGCCGGGCATCGGCAGGTTTGCATACAACGCCATCACCTCGGACGACTACCCCGCCTTGATCTACGTGGTTATAATTTTCACAATTCTTGTGATCATCGCAAATCTTATCGCTGACATAATGTATGCCATTCTTGACCCTAGAATAAGACTTGGAGGCACAGTGAAATGAATATCAGATCTCAGATTAAAAAATTCTTAAATACAATTTTTTCAAACTGGCTTTCTGGAACGGGTTTCATCATTATTCTCATCTTCATCGTTATTGCTGTCCTATACGAGATTCTGGGTACACGTATTGTTCCTTACAACCCATATCAGATAAATCTCCTGCAGGCCAATATGCCTCCGTCCAGCACACACTGGTTCGGAACTGACGACCTCGGGCGGGACATATTTTCCAGAGTAATTGCAGCTCTTCCCATAGACCTGGGTATTTCTCTGCTGATAGTTTTCGTATCTTCATTCATCGGACTTGTTCTTGGGATAGTTGCGGGATATTTCAGGGGTGCACTCGAGGAAGTCATCATGAGATTGACCGACCTTTTCCTTGCCTTCCCTCCCATTATCATGTCCATGGCCATAGCAGCCACACTGGGTCCCAGCTTACTTAACGCAGCGATATCGGTGATATTCGTCTGGTGGCCCCCATATGTCAGATTAGTTCGCGGGAATACACTTCAGGTTGCGTCCCAGGATTTCATTGCGATATCCAGAGTTCTCAACACTCCTTTCAGGAAGATACTTTTCAAAGGGGTTCTTCCGAATATAATAACTCCCCTCCTTATTTACGCAACCATGGATGTGGGAACGGCCATGCTGACCCTTTCCACCCTTGGCTTTCTTGGAATAGGTATTCCCATAAACACCCCTGAACTCGGCCTGATGTCCTCGATATTGACCACGACATTTTACACATACCCCTACGAAGGTTTAATTCCTGCTGCTTTCATATTCCTCATAGTGCTCGGATTCTCTCTCACCGGTGAATACTGGAAATTCAGGACCGTTATGAAACATCTTCAAGATCATATACGAGATTCTTCAGGACGGCTATAGATTATGGAAAGGGATCTACGGTCGTCGATATGGACGGGAACGTGTTCATCGACTGGTTCGGGGGGGTAAGTGTTATGAACCTCGGCCACGGAAATCCTGTAGTTGTGGAGGCAATCAGGAAGCAGCTCGATAGGATTACCCATATAACTGAAGTCCCAACTGAAGCGAGAATATCATATCTAAAGAACCTAAATTCCTCGCTTCCTGGAGAGCTGAAAAACCATTCAAAGGTGCTTTTCACTGTCACCGGAGCGGATGCATGCGAGGCCGCGGTAAGTCTTGCAAGATACGTGACGAAGAGGAGAACTATAATTGCGTTCTCGGGATCCTATCACGGCATAGCAGGGGGTATAGTTCAGGCCACAGCAAACCCCCATTACAGAGAGTATTCTTCTTTCAACCCGCATGAGATATTTTTCGCGCCTTTCCCCTATCCCTACCGTTTCCCGTTCAAGGGGGATGATATTTCCAAGGTTGTCATAGATTATCTTGATTACCTTATCTCGGACCCCTATTCCGGTATCTCCAAGCCCGCTGGAATAATTGTGGAACCGATACAGGGTGAGGGGGGGTACATTGTTCCTCCAGACGATTTCCTTCCGATGCTCAGGGAACTTGCGGATAAGCATTCAATCCCTCTGATAATAGATGAGGTGCAGACTGGTATAGGAAGGACGGGGAAGATGTGGGCTTCACAGCTCTACGGCGTCACACCGGACATAATGTGTGTTTCGAAGAGTGTTGGTGGCGGGGTCCCTATTTCCAACATAGTTTACAGGGAGGAATACGATGACCTCCCTGTCTCGTTCCACCTCGGGACCTACAGGGGAAATCCCCTGGGTCTGGCTGCGGGTTCCGAGGTCATACGGTACCTGATGAATTCAGATATACTGAGCAGAGTGGAAAGGGATGGAAAATACATCCTCTCAAAATTCAGAGATATGATGTCGGAAAGCGATATAATAGGCGATGTGAGGGGAAAGGGTTTCATGATAGGGGTTGAGCTTGTCAGGAGGGGAACAGCTGAACCCAACCAGGAGGCTGCACAGAAGCTCAGGGAATCGCTGTTCCAGAAGGGATTGTTGATGCATACCTGCGGGCACTACGGAAATGTTATGCGATTCATGGCACCGCTCACAATTGAAAATGATCTCGTAGATAAGGGCCTGGAAATATTTAAGAGCTCCCTGAAGGAGGCGGAACGATGATTGAGACCCATGATCCATTTACAGGGGAACTGCTCGCCAGTTACAGAACTGAGAGTGAGGAGGAAGCGTTGGAGAAGATAAGAAATGTTTACAGGGAGCAGGAGAGCTGGAGCAGGAACCTGGACGATAGAATAAGCATCTTCAAAAACTTTGTAAGGAAAAACTTCGAGAGGGAGACGAATGAACTTGCAACTCTCATCACAAGGGAGATGGGAAAGCCCATCAGCCAGGCCGTATCTGAGGTGAAGAAAAGCATAAAATTGATAGATTATCTCATTGAGAACGCACACCAGATATTTGATCCTGAACACATTAAAACTGAAGCGAAGAAAAGCTACGTGAGATTTGATCCCCTGGGTGTGGTGATGAGCATAGAGCCCTGGAACTTTCCCATCTGGCAGGTCGCCAGAGCAGTGTTCCCTGCTCTAATGGCAGGAAACGGGGTTGTTCTGAAGCATGCGAGCATTGTGACGGGAACATCACTTAAAATTCAGGAACTGATTGACCTGCCAGTCTTCAGGAGTCTCGTTGTGGACGGAAAAACAGCATCTTCACTGATAAAGTATGTGGACGGGGTTGCATTCACCGGTTCGACAGCAACAGGCCAAAAAATAGCTGAGGAGGCAGGGAGAAATCTGAAGAAAGTTGTGATGGAACTTGGCGGATCTGACCCCTTCATAGTCCTCAAGAGTGCCGATATTGAGAAAGCTGCCAAGAATGCCGTCCTCGGGAGATTGCAGAACAACGGCCAGAGCTGCATTGCATCCAAGAGAATTCTCGTGCATGAGGATATATTCAAGGATTTTTCAGAGGTGTTGAGGGAGGAGATGTCCAAGGTAGTGATTGGAAATCCCCTGGAAGAGAGCACCTATCTCGGACCCCTGTCTTCAAAAGAGCAGGCCGAGACAATTAAGAGGCAGATATCAGAACTAAAGCAGAAATCCCAAATTATAACGCTGGGTTCGGAAAAGGGGAATATAATTCCTCCAACGCTTGCAATTACTGACATCAACTACCAGGATGAAATATTCGGGCCCGTGGCAATATTGAAGAAATTCATGGATAAGGAGGATGCCATCCGGATGGCAAACGAGACACCCTTCGGGTTAGGAACCTCAATCTGGGGTGATGAGATGGAGGCTGAAGGCATGATTCCCAGAATACAGGCGGGGATGGTGTATGTGAACAGCATTGTATTCTCCGACCCGAGGCTGCCGTTCGGGGGAGTCAAGAAGAGCGGGATAGGAAGAGAACTTTCAAAGTACGGTTCCAGAGAGTTCACGAACATGAAAACAGTGTGGATTTCCTGATTTATCTGGCAAGGCATAAGATTCTTGATGCTATTTCTTGACAATAACGAAAATCCTTCTTGGGCCCGGAAGTTTTCCTGGGGAGCCTTTTCATAAGGTTTTCTGCGGCGGAGAGGAGAATAACCCGTATCAATAGAAATTTATACGGAATGAACATAACGGTTGAATGCCTTTCAAAGAAGCGATGGATAGAATCTTCAACAAGAAGATATGCATGCACTGCTATGCATCAAACCCCGTAAGGGCAACTACGTGCAGGAAATGCGGAAGCCACGAGCTCAGATTCAAAGCCAAAGAAAAGAGGGGAGGACAGTAGTTCATATATTTTTTTGTATTACAAGCTCAACTGCCTTTATCATCCTTTCTATGTCCATCGTTGGATTTTTCCCGTCAACGGATTCCTCGGGCGTCATGGGAAAATGAAGGAACCCCGCCCTGGATTTCGTGAAATAAAGTGAATAGAAAAATATCTTATTGCACAGGTAAGTGCCAGCGAAATATGAGATATCAGAAGGTATCCCGGCTGATCTCAGGGAATGAACAGTCCCCTCCACGTCTATCCTAGAGAATATGGCATCCGGACCGTCCTCAACTATCCTGCCGGGGGAGGGCGAGATGCCTTCTTCATCTTTCACATCCGTCTGCCAGTTTATTGCAATTTTTTCGATTTTTATGGAAGTTGCACCTGGAGCCAGACCGGTATTCACGATCAGTGAATACTCTTTCCCGAGCTCACTGCTGTATTTTTCCCTGATCTCCGAGTGCTTTACCCCCAGCTTGATTCCCCTGACCTCCTCCCCGCCGAAATAGGTCCCGTCCAGGAGCTCCGCTATTTCCCCTGAGGGATTTTTCTTGTAAATGGAGAAGGGGGCAAAGCCGGTTACGAGGATAATTCATACCACCCCAGCTGCTCCAGAACGTAATTCCTTGTACCTTCAAGATCCTCCCTGTAAAGCGCCTTTCCCCGGTCAATCATCTTTACCATCACGTTCTCCATCCTCTTTCCGTCCCTGGGACAGTTTTCCTCTTTCTCCGTGCTTACCAGGAAGGAATGGCATTCCGGACAGCGGAACACATTCTTATTCCCTGAGAACTTCCCCTTCTTCGTTTTATCTTCACCTTCTATCTGCACTATATCCATCGCAAAATCTATCGCAGATGCGCTGGATATGGCGGTTCCAACACCGAAACCTGTCGCTCCGGCCTCCTTGAGGGCTTCTATATCCTCTTCCCTTATCCCGCCCGAGACTATTATTCCAACATTCCTGAACCCTCTTCTGTCCAGTTCCCACCTGACTTCCCTGACTATATCGGGGAAATTCCCTCTCCTGGATGATGGGGTGTCAAGCCTTACGGCATCAAGGCCCTTTATTGTTTTAGCAGCCCTTATTGAGGCCTCCTTTTCATCCCCGTAGGTATCAACAAGCGCGACCCTCATGGTACCCTTCTCAACAACCTGGTCGTACATCTTCCACCCCCTTTCTTCTCCGAGAAGGAGGAGGAGGGAGTGGGGCATCGTTCCCTCTGCTTTCTTTCCAATTCTCTCGGCGCCTATGATGCTTGAAACCTTGTCACATCCCCCTATGAATGCATTCCTGTCAATAAGGGGCGCCAGTGAGGGATGCATCCTCCTTATCCCGAATGATATCAGGGGGAGATTACCTACCTTTTTCTTGAAATATGAGGCTTTGGTTGCTATACCTGATGCCTGTGAGAGGGAACCAAGGATGGGCGTTTCATACATACCGAAATCAAGATACTTTCCTGATACCTTGAGCACGGGGATCGGGATACCCCTGATATCCCTCGGGGGGAAAACAGTACCCTCGGAAAGGGAATAAACATCCACATCCTTCCCCTCCAGGATTGTTACCACATCATCAATCCCCGAAAGTACGATCCAGGGAACATTCCTGGTGGATGACGTTACCTCCATTATAACTCTCGGGTTAAAATTTGAATTTTCAAGGACGTCCCTGGCCCGCAGGAAATATATATCAGTAGTCTTCAGGTTGGCGATGTCCTCATACGAGGCTATGTTCCTCATTGCCCGATGATATCCGTGATGGATATTACTTTTGCTCCGTAGTTCTTCTTCATGTATTCCAGAAAGATTTTCTTAACATCTTCAGAAAAGGTATCGGTGCATTCAATTGGCACCACAGGTCTGAAACCCCTGAAGAAGGCCGACGCAACGGTGTGAACAACACATATATCCGTAACGACTCCGCAGAACGCGATGTCTTTGAACCCTCTTTCCTTCAGGATTTCTTCAAGATTTGTGTTATAAAAGGCGTCGTACGTCCTTTTCCTGACAACCGTACCCTTTCCCTTTAGGAGTGGAACTGTTTCACTTTCCTCAGTCCCTGCCATGGCGTGAGGACCCCATATGGAGATCTCTGGATCATCCTTTGAATGATAATCCTGCGCAAGAACGGTGAATTTTCCAGTTTTATCTATAAGCTTTCTCGTGGCAGAAACGGCCCCTTCAAATTTCCTGTCACCCATTCTTCCTGTTACGAATACGTTTATGAAATCAATAGCAACGATCGCATCAATGTTCACCACCATGCGTAGCTCCCCTCCGCAGTATCTTCCACCCTTATCCCGTGGGACCTGAGCTCATCCCTGATCCTGTCCGCTTCGCTGTAATTCCCGCTCTTCCTGAAATCGTTCCTCATCCTGAGAACCATTTCCAGCGGGCCTGATGGCATCTGGCCCATCCTCACTATCCCTGTAACCTTTTCAACCTCCGTAAGAATGTATTTTGCTTCCCCCCTTTCCTGCTCTCCCACTCTTTCTTTACCGAGGAAGTCACGAACATACGTAATTATTTCCCTCATCATCTCCGGCGTATTCATATCGTTCTCAAGGGGTGAGAGAATTCCATCTACAATCTCCTCCGCCCTGCTGGTTTTCCTCTCCGTGGAGTTTAAAACCCGATGAAATGCCATGGATATTCTTTCTGCATTCGCCTGTGCATCCTCAGCCGCCTTGACCTCAAAATTAACTCCTGCACTGTAGTGCATGGAAAGCATCATAATCCTTATTGCTTCAGGCCAGTAGTTCTTCAAGGCTTCTTCGACAGTCACGAAATTCTTCAGGCTCTTGCTCATCTTTATGTTGTCAACGTTAAGATGACCCGTATGTATCCAGAACCTCACCATGGGCTCCCTTCCGGAGATAGATTCCATCTGGGCTATCTCCGATTCATGGTGGGGGAATATGAGGTCCTTTGCCCCGCCGTGTATGTCATAATTCGGCCCGAATATTGATTCTGTTATTGCTGTATCCTCTATATGCCAGCCCGGTCTTCCCTCCCCCCAGGGACTCTGCCAGTAGGGCTCACCCTCCTTCCTCTTTTTCCACAGTGCGAAGTCAAGGGGATCCTCCTTATTCTCGTTCACCTCAACCCTGGCGCCGGCAAGGAGGGAATCTATGTTCTGGTGTGATAGCTTCCCGTAACCGCTGAATTTGTTAACCCTGAAGTAAACACCATCACTGGTCTCATATGCATACCCTTTTTCCATGAGCCTGGTTATCTGCGATTTTATTTCATCCATGAAATCTGTTGCGAAGGCGTAATAGTTAACCCCGCTGTTCTTCAGCTCGCTCATGGTCCTGAAGAATTCGTTTGAGTATTGATGCGTTATTTCCTCCCAGGATTTTCCCGTTTCCCTTGATTTCTGGATTATATGATCCTCTATGTCCGTGATGTTCATAAGGTAGAAAACACGGAATCCCCTGTACCTGAGGTACCTCGCGAGGACGTCGTAAAAAATGTAAGTTCTCGCATGACCCATGTGCGGTTTATCGTATACGGTTGGCCCGCACACGAACATGTTTATCCTTCTCCCCCTTATGGACTCTATGGTCTTGAGCGAGGACGTAAGGGTGTTGAAAATTTTCATATTTTGGAAAGGCAACCTCCATTAAATTATTTATCATAAATAATATGTGGAATGGTGAAAAAGGGTGGAGAGGAACTGAAGTTGAAAACTTCGTTCCTCGATGGGAAGAGGATCATACTCGGAGTGACGGGCTCCATTTCAGCAGTGGAAACTGTGAAACTCATTCATGAACTCAGGAGGAACGGGGCTGAGGTCTTCCCAGTGATGACCGAAAGTGCCAAGCTGATAATAAGTCCCTACACTCTGGAATACGCTTCAGGAAATCCTGTCGTGGACAGGCTCACAGGCAACATTGAGCATGTAAGTTTGGTCGATGAATCTGACCTTCTTCTCATAGCTCCGGCAACAGCAAACACGATATCGAAGATGGCCCACGGGATAGATGATACTACTGTCACCTCATTTTTCACGAACTCCCTGGGTTCTATACCAGTTGTTGTCGCCCCGGCTATGCACAAGAACATGTATTCCAACCCTATCATAATGAGGAACATTGAGGTACTGAAATCGTACGGAGTGACATTTGTTGAACCGGTGATGGAGGAGGGAAAGGCAAAGATACCGGATGCGGAGAGGATTGTTGCAGAGGTGATCAGGAAGCTTAATGGAACGCTTTACGGGAAGAAGGTCTGCATAGTAGGCGGTTCAAGTTTTGAGTACATGGATGATGTGAGAATAATCACAAACACTTCTACAGGTGAAACATCGATAGCCCTTGCGACGGTTTGCTACTACATGGGTGCTGATCTTTCCCTCTTCCTCGGTATGGTGAGGACGAAGGTTCCCCCCTTTCTGAAATATGAGAGATTCACCAATGTGAATTCTCTTTTTTCACATATTGAGGAAATAGCGAAGAACGACATCGTCTTCGTTCCAGCAGCGCTTTCAGATTTCACCACAGAGAAAAGGGATGGAAAGATACCCTCTGATTCCCGGATAACGCTGCAGCTTGAACCGGCTCAAAAATTTCTTGTGTCCCTGAGGGAAAGGTTCGGAGGGAAGATAGTGGGTTTCAAGGCTGAGTACGGAGTTTCCAAGGAGGAGCTGAAGATGAGAGCTGCAAAGAGGATGGATGAGTATTCCCTGGATGCCGTAGTTGCAAACGACCTCAGGGATGTCAGGGAGGGGTGGACAAGGGTAATCGTCCTGAGGAGGGGAGGGGAATTGGAGATAGAAGGTGATAAACTTGAAGTCGCAAAAAGAATCGTCGAATTTGTCTCGTAGTGCATTTTCTCCTGGAAGTGCCACGCTTGTCTTCGTCCCAAACAGGGAAAGGGATATACTCAAAAAAGGCTCCAGAGGGATCGTTATATGCGTTGAGGCTGGCATGAACACGAAGGTTGAGCCGGGAGAATCAATGGACATAAGATTCAACGGAATTCCCATAGACAATTCAATTCAGGAGGAGGTGGCAAGAAGGCTTGGATTTACAGGGAAGATATTTTCCACCTCAATACTCCCCCCTTCCAGCGGGTTCGGACTGAGTGCGGGCGCGGCCCTCACCACCGCAGCGGCCATTCTGGGCAATAACGCAAGGATAAGCGAGGTGTACAGACTGGCCCATGAGATTGAGATACAGCGCGGGACAGGACTGGGAGATGTGCAGTCTCAGGTTGCCGGAGGATTCCATGTCAGGGTGAAGGGTGGCACCTTCCCCTACTCCTTGACCGAAAGGATCCTTCACACGCAGGTGGAAATGATAATCCTGCCGTTCAAGAAAAAGGTACCAACGGGTGAGATCATCAAATCCCAGTCCAGTCTTGAGGAGATAAGGAAAAACGGGAACAGAGCGCTTGCCTCATTTCTGAGAAGGCCCACCCTGGAAAATGCGTTCCAAATCGGTAGGAAGTTCTCTCAGGAATCTGGCCTGGTGTCACCAAGGGCGGAGAAGATCCTGGAGGACCTTGACGGGAAGATGGCGTCGGTCTCACTCATAGGGGAGAGTATCATATCGCTCTACGATGAAGATGCAATGGATATCCTCAAAAAATACGGTGACCCTGTGAAGACAAAAATCTCATTGACAGGGGTGAACCTAGGATAGATCGAACTGAAGTGCACCGTTAGCATCATTCACACGCACGCCGAAGACATCCCTCAACTTTTCTTCCATCTCTGGGTCCCGTTTGTTTCCCCTGTAAACAACCCTCCCCCGGTTAAGGAGGATTAGTGTGCCATCTATCCTGTTCAGCGGGTGCACCTCGTGGGATACAAGTATCACTCCCCTGTCCTCCATACTCCTCACAATATCCAGAACATCCTTCACAGCGCCTATGTCCAGATGGGCTGTGGGCTCATCCATCAGGATGTACCTTGAATTCTGGACGAGGGCTCTTGCGATTACCGCCTTCTGGAGCTCTCCCCCGGAAAGAGTATTGACGCTCTTCTCCCTGAGATCTGATAGGCCAACCCTCATTATAGCCCTATCAACAACTCCGTCTGCTGACAGCCAGTCCCTGACCACGCTGTAAAGACCCATGGAAACAAATTCCCTGACGGAGAAGGTGTAGGGGGTATAGAAGATCTGGGGGACGTATGCAACCCTCCTCGCTATCTCCCTTCTGCTGAGTTTAACAATTTCCTCCCCATCTATTTTCACATGCCCTTCGTACGGTACGAGACCGAGAATGGCCTTGAGGATCGTGGTTTTGCCCGAGCCGTTCGGCCCCATGAGAATTATCTTCTCGCCGTCCTGTACAGTTAGATCCACGTGGTCAACAGCTATCTTTCCCCCATAGCGAACAGTCAGTCCGGATATTTCTATCACATTCTCCTCCTCCTGAAGAGCAGGTATATGAGCACCGGGGAGCCTATAAATGCGGTTATTATTCCCACCGGTATCTCCCCCTGGGGGGTGCTTCTTGCTATGGTATCGCTGACAAGAAGGAGGTTTGCTCCTATTAGTGGTGCAACTATGGCAAGCATTGCATGGGATTCACCCACGATCTTTCTTCCTATATGGGGAGAGACGAGGCCGATGAATCCTATTATACCGACGAATGAAACCGCAAGACTTGTCACCAAACTTGTAACAAGGAGAGTAACTGTCTTCACCTTCCCCGTATCTACACCGAGACTCTTAGCCTGCTCATCCCCCATGAGCATTATGTCCAGCTCCTTCCTGAAGGCGAGAATTACGGGTATCGCTATGAGCACTGCAATGAATATATAGTAAACCTCGCTCCAGGTAGCCCCGTACAGACCTCCCAGAAGCCAGAAAAGAACCCCCCTCAGATTGTATTCCTTGAGATAGATGAGATAGGATGCTACCGCCGAGAAGAGGAAGCTTACCGATATCCCTGCGAGGATAAGAATTTCAGCCCTGATCTCTCCACCCGATCTAGATATAAGGAAGGAGATTCCAACAGCAAGCATGGCAAAAAAGAAGGCAAGAAATGGAACGAGGAACGGCGATATAAGGAATCCAATTGCCGCCCCCAGGGCTGCGCCGCTCGATACCCCTGTTAGGTATGGATCACCCAGCGGGTTCCTGAAAATTGTCTGTGTCACCAGTCCTGAAATTGCGAGTATCATTCCTATGAGGACTGCAAGAATTATGCGGGGCATCCGGACGTAGAATATTATTGTGGAAACTGTCCAGTTTGGATCTGCCCTGATCAGAGTTCTGTAGATATTTTCCAGTATCACGGGGATTGGAATGTGCACCGGCCCTATGTAGAGCGAGATGACCGTATTTGCAAATGTTAGAAGGACGAGAAAAAATGTGAAGATGTAGCCCCTGGATTTCATTGAAATGCCTGGGGATGCAGGAATTCTGCTACCGTGATAACTGCATAGACTGTAAGCGGACCGGGTTCATCCATCCAGTTTGATTCAGTAACATTGAATACCATGACCATTCCAGTTTTCACAGCCGTTATATTGGCCCAAAGAGCAGCCTGGGATCCACTCTCGAAATAGGAGATGTTATTGATGCCTGTACCGTTGTCCACTATTATCGCCTGGGGATTGTCATAAATGATCTGTTCCATGCTTATTATCGGGTAGGGGGATGAAAGGTTCTGAGCTATATTTATTCCTCCAGCAACCTGGAGAATGTTGTTTATGAAGCTTCCAGGGCCCACAGTATAAATTGGATTGGGCCACAACATATATAGAACTGAAACCTTGGGATACGGGGCTATTTTTTGCTCCACACCCTCTATCTTTTGCTTCATGGAATTGACCTCGTTTACCGCACCCTTCTGGTGTCCCGTGACGTTACCGAGGACGAGCATATCCTGGTAGATCTGCTGTATATTCTGGGGCTGGAAGACCAGGACGGGTATAGAGAGGTTCTCAAGCTGGTCTATTATCTGGGGTGGCTGTATTCCTCCATAGGCAAGCACGAGATCTGGATTCATTGCAACAACCTCCTCCACTGAGGCTGTGCCGTTGTCCATCTCAACCTTTGGCAACTTCGTTGCGTTCTCTGGCCACCAGTCATAGCTTGTATCGGCAACCACAAGATTCCCAGCACCTATAGCAAACATCATCTGTGTGTTTGAAGGATCCATGGATACCACCCTCTTGACAGGAAGGGGAATCGTTACAGATACGTTCTGTCCGTCAAGATCGTACGTCACAGTGATTTTATCAGGTGAGGTGGGCTGTGGAGTTCGAATTCCAAAAGCAACGGAAGATATCACAGCTATAACAACAACCGTGACTATTATCGCGATGGTGCGCCTTTCCATGTTTTCAAATATACTTGAAATATTTAAATTTTTTTTGAAACGACTCATCAAATATTTCAACGAAAAAATTATGACGGAACAATGCAGTGCAACGTGAGATTTTATGGGATAGTACAGGGGGTAGGATTCAGGGAAAAAACCAGGAGGAAAGCAGAATCCCTTGGTCTGAAGGGCTGGGTCAGAAATCTTAGTGATGGATCTGTTGAAGCGATGATTCAGGGAGACCCTGATAAGGTGGAAGCTTTGATAAAATACTGTTCTTCAGAAATACCGGATGCCCTTGTTACCGATGTAAAAAAGAAATATATGGAAGAAGAAAATTTTAAAGATTTTAAAATTCTGAGATGAGTGCTCAGACTTTTAGCGTTGCCTGTCCGGGTTCCCAGTCAACAGGGCAAAGACCGCCTGACTGAAGAGCTGCCAGGACTCTGTATGTTTCCTCCGTACTCCTGCCCACATTGTCGTCGGTGACTACCATGTACTTTATGATTCCCTCGGGATTTATTATGAACAATCCCCTGAATGCATTGCCTGTCACTTCATTCAGAACGCCATAATCCCTGGAGATTTCGCCCTTTCTATCCTCAACCATCGGGTACTTTGCCTTGGAAACTCTCTCATCATTCTCCACCCAGGCCTTGTGCACGTAAACTGTATCCCTGCTGACAGCAACTATCTCCGCTCCCGCTTTCTTGAACTCCTCGTACTTTTCAGCAAACCCCTCTATTTCCGTCGGACATACGAAGGTGAAGTCCGCTGGATAGAAGAATAGAATTACCCATTTACCTCTCAGTTTGGAGAGTCTGAAGTCCTCTATTTTTCCGTTGACGAATGCCCTAGCCTGAAAATCTGGTGCATATTTTCCTATCATTTCATCACCCTTTAATTCATTTAGGTTAGCAAATTCAGAGATATAAAGATTGGTCACCCTATTGGAAAAGATAAGAAATTATCAATCCTTAGGAATGGATACAGGGGTTCACGGGCGATAGGCAACATAACTGCATTCTGGAAACTCTTCCTGGCACCACTAATAGCAAGGGTATCGTATGACCTATTTGAACGCTTTAATTTATTTGAGAAAATTCACTCTCCGAAGGTAAAGGTCCGTCATTTCACCGAGCTGTTCAATAATACCCCTCGTACTTCAGGTCGTAATTTTTTATGTGGACACCCTTTCCACTTTTCACTTCCCCTATTACTACTGGACCCAGCCTGTCCAGTTCATCCATGGCATCTCTTACCTCCCTTCCGGGAAGGATTAAAACCATTCCTATACCCATGTTGAACGTCTGGAATGCTTCACTCATCGGAATTTTGCCATCCTCTATGGCCTTTTCGAATATGTAAGGGATTTCCGGGAATTCTATTTCGTAAAGCATCCCCTTGAGTCTGGATATGTTCCTCACCCCTCCCCCTGTGATGTGAGATATTCCATGAACCCTGATACTCTCTATTAGCGGAAGAAGATGGGCTGAGTAAATCTTCGTACCCCTCAGCAGCCTCTTCCAGTAGGGAACCCCATCTACCCTTGTTTCAAGGGCATCTTCCCTCTTTTCATATATTTTCCTCAAGAGTGAAAAGCCGTTGGAGTGGAACCCGCTTGATGGAATACCGACGATTTTATCCCCCGCCCTGACTGCGTGCCCATCAATCACCTTCCCCTTTTCAACGAGGCCCACAACAGTTCCAGAAATATCGATGCCATTTATGAGATCGGGGACCGAGGCGGTCTCTCCTCCCACGAAAGAAACCCCTGCCTCCTTGGCGGCGGAGTTAATACTTCTTCCGATTGTTTCCCCGATGTCTTTATCCTGAACGGAACCTGCTATGTAGTCTACCATCGCCATCGGTTCAGCACCTATGCACACTATGTCATTCACATTCATTCCAACAAGGTCATTCCCGATCTCTTCAAAATACCTGTAACGGAGTGCAAGAATCGTTTTGGTTCCAACGTTATCCGTGTGAATGGCAATATATTTGTCTCCAAATGTGACAAGCCCAGAGTAATGACCTATGCCTATGGCTCTCCTGTATCTTCCACCCCTGTAGGTAAGGTTCCTTACTATGGAATCCCTGAATGCACCGACCGAATCAAAATCAACACCGCTTTCTCTGTACGTGGGCATCTCATTCTTGAAATACAGCGAGTAGATAAACGTAACTCGGTTAAAACTTTACCATTAAATAGAAAAAATCTTTTTATGGGAAATGAGAGACCGCCTGTGGAATATACCCGGAGTTATGGTACCCTTCCTGTTCTCAGCATTCTCAGTTTTCTCGATATCTATGATAGTCCCTCAGTTAGCGAGCCAGTTCAGGACCACCATTTCCTCAGTACTGCTTTCCATACCGATAGATTTCATAGGTGGAGCTGTAGGTGGTGTTCTTCTGGGATATGCTGCGGACAGGTATGGGAGAAGGATGATAATTCTGATTTCTTCTGCTCTATTCGGCATATCCACACTGGTGGCTTCATTTTCTATCTCTCTATCAATGATATATGTGCTCTGGTTTCTGATAGGTTTCGGAGTTAATGCTCAGAATGGTGTATCATACCCTGTAATTGTTGAAACGCTGCGACGCTCATCCGGTACCGTGGGTGGAGTAATGCAGAGCTTTTATTTTCTTGGATTCTTGCTCGATTCTGTTGTCTTCATATTTTTTCATTACTGGCGAACATATCTGATGGTTGCTGGTATTATTACCCTTCTTTTTTCGGTACCCTTTTCCTCTATGATAAGGGAAACGGGTGGGAGGAGGATTGCAGCAGGTAGGGAAACTGATCCCGATTTTATCCGTCACACAGTGGCATTTTCCATCGTTGTCATAGGGGCTTTCATGTTCAGCGTTCCTCTTATGGCAGTTGTACCAACCTTGTTGTCCAGTGTGCATTTAAGCACCTCCTACCTCATTTTTCTTTCTCTATTGGGCTTCACGGGCTTCGTTCTGGCAGGTTTCCTTTCCGACAGGTTCAGGCGTGGATATGTGGCAATGGCATTCACTGGGGGTGGTGTTCTGTTTTCCGCCATAATTCTCTTAGCGGGGGTAAATACGTATTTCCTGGAGATGCTTGCAGCTGTCTACATAGCATCGGGTTTCTTTTCATTCACTGGAATATGGGTGAGCGAGAACTATCGGCCGGGTTCCAGGGCACTTGCAACTAACATAGTGTTCTTTTCCGGAAGGATAGTGGGTGGTTTCTCCCCATTCCTTGCCACGGTAATGATCCCCTCAAGCCTTGCCTCCGGGATTTCTGTCGTGTGCTTGATATCCGGCGCAATGGC
>Ga0078972_1006072_pt1 | contig 29370 bp, 17 predicted proteins | sample YelNatPaOPGAMG01_FD_67568 | JGI IMG/M metagenome (GOLD analysis project Ga0078972, IMG submission 67568) | Hot spring thermophilic microbial communities from Obsidian Pool, Yellowstone National Park, USA - OP-RAMG-01 (SPADES assembly) (version 2) | ecosystem: Environmental > Aquatic > Thermal... | reverse complement strand
GCAATGTGCCCGTTGGGCCGCTTTCACTTCGTTTCAGCGGGATTTGCCCGGATGCTTTCGCACAAGGCAAACCCACTGCGCATCAGTTCGCTTTCGCTCCTGATGCGCAATCCGGGCTTAATCCGCATTGCTCATGAGAGCATTCGCAATGTGCCCGTTGGGCCGCTTTCACTTCGTTTCAGCGGGATTTGCCCGGATGCTTTCGCACAAGGCAAACCCACTGCGCATCAGTTCGCTTTCGCTCCTGATGCGCAATCCGGGCTTAACCTTCATTTCGCTGGCGCTGAATTAAAAGGCTTGTTTTCTTGGGGAGTATTTGAAAACTTCTTTTTTCGACATCTCCGGACAGGTCATTGCATGAAGCAAATGTTAACTAGCTAATATATAAAGAATTAATGGAATTGTATGCTGAAATATGTATTAATTCGTTGGTTGACACCTGAGAATACATTTCTGATAAAAGGAAACCCGGGTTGATATGTTCTGAGTGGTAAGCGTGCAGAAGTCGCTGGAATATAAAAAAATGATAGATTTGCAATAAAATGGTTCAGGACTGCAGAATACATTGTAAAAAAGCAGAGTTCTGTGGCAGATTCTTCAGCAGCTAAAGGCATGGATACCATTAAACAGCTTCTTTCCGAAATAAAGAGGGGCAATCAGGATGCCTTCAGGCAATTCTTTTTGCAAACCTATGACCGGATGAAGTTTCTGATTATCCCTTATATCGGAGACGAAGAGATTGCCAGGGACCTGCTGCAGGATGCCTATCTATTATTCTGGGAAATTCGGCAAACCATTCGTGATGACAGCAATCCTGAAGCTCTGTTGTATACTCTTTTAAGGAATAATGCTCTAAATTATCTGAAACACCTGAAAGTCTGTGAAAAACATTCAGATTTCATTCAGAAAAATTTCATGGAAGATAAGCTAAATTACTATGCACTAAATGATCCTGTATCTGAGAATTTTTTTTCAGAAGAGATTTTGAGGATTTTTGACAGTGTGCTGAAAAGTCTTCCGGAGAAAACGCAGGAAATTTTCTATCTGAGCCGTGAACAAGGTATGAAATACCGTGAAATAGCCAACCATCTTGATATTTCGGAGAAGGTGGTTGAAAATCACATAATGAATGCTTTACGGGCACTCAGGGAAGCTCTTAAAGAATACATTAAATAATTTTTGCTTCCGCAAAGGGGGTAAACAAGGTCTATGTTGTTATAGTTATGAAGGAGTATCATTATGGAAAGATCACTCATTGATAAGTATTTTCTGGAAGGATTGAACGAACAGGAAATGAGCGAGTTGATGGCCTGGCTTGAAGCAGACGAAAGCAGCCGGCATTATTTTTCGCGCATGAAGAATATGTGGGTATTTGCGGGCTTATCAGGAGTTAAACCATCAGACGAAGCGATAAAAGAGTCTGAAAGATTGTTTTACCGGATTAACAAAGGGAAAGAAACCCATAATAAAATTGTAGGCAGGTTCACGTATTTTTACCGATTTGCTGGTATAGCTGCCGGAATATTGATCCTCCTCTCGTCGATGCTTTTTTTGTTCCTGTTGTCTTCAAAAGGAGGCAGAGAATCCTACTATGTTGTTGAAACAAAGGCAGCTGAGAAGTCCATTGTTCATCTTTCTGATGGAACCACAATCTGGCTGAACGCTGAATCAAGTGTTAAGATTCCTGAAAATATTACCCGTAAAGAAGTTAATATTTACCTGCAGGGAGAAGCGTATTTCGATATTCCGCATCTGGGAGGAAGAAAAGTGGTTGTTCATGCGTCTGACCTTCAAATAAAAGTAGTGGGTACTGCTTTCAATGTAAAAAACTATCCCGGCGAAAAGGAAATTGAAACCACCCTCGTCAGGGGAAAGATTATTATTGAGAAATCAGATGGGAAGAAAACCACAAATCTTGCCGAGATAATGCCTAATCAGCGTTTTGTTTATGACCGGGAAAAACAGCAAGGCATAATTCCTGCAGTGGTGAATTCTGACAACAATAGGGGACAAGATGAGAAATTTGTTTCTTTACCACATAAAGAAGTTAATGTAACTGTCGTTAAGAAGAACGAAGAAATAGAACGGTATGTTGCATGGAAGGATGGAAGATTTATTTTTCGCAGTGAGCCGTTCGAAAAACTTGCGCAAAACATGGAAAGATGGTTTGGTGTGAAGATCATTAACTCGCACGCCACTCTGAATAAGGTAAAATTTAACGGTAGTTTTGAAAAAGAGAGTGTCGAGCAGGCCATGCATGCTCTGAGTACTTCCTATCCTTTTTGTTACGTTGTAAGCCATGATACCATTTATATATTCCCGAAGTAACCCTTTTTACTAACCTAAAACCAAATGTTATGAAAACAGTAATTTCCTCCGGCTAATTCCTCCCAACATACAACATCTAAAAAAGAATCGGGAAAGGCGATTTCCCGATTCAGGGGAGGTTTTGTCCCTCACCTTTGCAAGCAGGGGACATGTTTTTAAGAGAGAAACCTAAAAACACACAAATTTATGAAAAACAAACTAATTAACAAAGACATTCATCGGTCTTTAAAAATCCTCATTATGATGAAAACTATGCTGGTAATGACAGTCTTTCTGTCTGTACAGGTTTTTGGAACCGTATATTCACAAAATAAAAGGCTGACGTTGAAGCTTCATGATGCAAATGTTTCAGACCTGTTCGATCAGATTGAAAGCCAGAGCAATTTCAGGTTCCTTTATTATGATGATCTTGTAAAAGACGCCCCGGCAGTGAATATAGAAGTTAAAAATGAAGTAGTAGAAAACATACTGTCACAAGCCTTAAGGGGGTCGGACCTTAACTTCAAGGTGTTGGAAAATAATCTGGTTGTAATTTCCAAAAGCGAAATGCAGCAGTTTGTAGTAAAGGGGAAAGTCTTTTCTGCAGGAGATAATGCTCCGCTTGTTGGCGCAACCGTTGTTCAAAAAGGCACCACAAACGGGACTATAACAGATGCAAACGGTGAATATACCATTACGTTGCCCGATCAAAACAGTGTACTGGTATTTTCATTTGTGGGGTATATAACTCAGGAAGTTGCTGTGGGAGGCCGCAACGCAATTGATGTTTCCCTTGTTCAGGATATAATTGGTCTTGATGAGCTAATCGTGATCGGATACGGATATCAGAAGAAATCTGACCTGACCGGTTCTGTGGCATCGGTTAAAGGAGAAGAAATTCAGAATCTTTCAGCCAACAGCATCAATCAGTTGTTGCAGGGGAGGGTTTCAGGCGTATTTGTAGCGCAATCAGAAGGGAAACCGGGCGACGGTGCCGATATTATAATCCGTGGTGCTGGGTCGATCAATGGAGTTGCACCCTTATATATTATTGACGGAATCAGGGGGCCTTCTGATAATGCTCTAAATGTAAGGGATATTGAATCAATCGAGATTTTGAAAGATGCGTCTGCTGCAGCTATCTATGGCGCTGAAGCAGCTCATGGAGTTGTTCTTATCACTACCAAAAAGGGTAAACAGGGCAAGGCTGTGGTGAATTTCAATGCGTCTTACGGAAACCGTAAGCCAATAGGATTACCTGATATGCTTCAAACCAAGGATTATATTACTAAAAAGAGGGAAGCCTGGCTCAACGATGATCCGGGGCGGGTAATAGATCCTTCCTTTGTTCCTACCAATTCTGCCTGGCCAAATACAGACTGGAAGGATATTATGTTTGGTGGCAAAGGCGTAGAACAGAATTATGATTTTTCTGTTTCCGGCGGGTCAGAAAAGATGACGTATTATATTTCCAGCAACTATAAAAGAGAAGATGGTATTATGGTTGACAACTGGTTTGAGCGTTATGCCGGCAGGGTCAATACAGAATTTAAGGTCAGTGATAAGGTCAGGGTTGGGGAAAACCTGATGGTTAGCAAGAGGAAAATCAATCCGAACGATGATGATGGAAGGGATTTGCTGAAAATATTCCGGGCTGTCCCAACGATGGAAGTATATGATCCCACAAATCCATATGGAGGATGGGGAAGAACACCCATTTATTTTCAGGGTGGCAACCCGTTAGGATTTGCCTTGCAGCGCCATCAAATTACCAACATTTTTGGAGTAAACGGTTCTGCTTATGTTGAAATTGAACCTTTTGTCAACCTGAAAGTCAGAGGAACCGTAGGGTTCGACCTCGGAAGTAACGATTATAACCGCTTTGAAGAGGCATACGATTACGGGGCTATTGCGAATCCTACAGCCAGGCTTATGAAAGACTTCAGGAACTTTGAAACCTACACAGGAGTGCTAACAGTAAGCTATGACAAAAGTTTCGGGAAGCATGACCTGGGTCTTCTTGCGGGGTATGAAGCTCTTAAAGGTGATGACCGCGGATTTTTTGCCTCCCGGAGCGGATTTCCTCCTCTTTCTGGTGTTGAGAGTTTTGATCTTGGAATTTCGAGCGATTTTCAGGTCTCGGGAGGTCCTGGATACAACCGGATTTTATCTCAGTTCGGAAGGTTAAATTATTCCTATGCCGGAAAATATCTTTTACAAGCTAATATCAGGCGTGACGGAAACCATAAATTCGGACCGGAAAACAAATGGGGTATATTTCCTTCTTTCTCGGCCGGATGGAAGTTGAGTGAAGAAGATTTTCTCTCGGGTGTGGCAGCAATTTCAAACCTGAAGCTGAGAGCAAGTTACGGCACGTTGGGTTCCGATGCAGCAATTCCTCCTTATCTGTATTCCACAACCTATACCTCAAGAAAAATCCATTATTTCTATACACAAAACGGAAGTGACAGGGACGGCGGATATTCGGCATACAATATGCCTAACAATGCCATCAAATGGGAAAGTATGCAAATAACCAACCTTGGTATCGATTTTGGCCTGTTCCAGAACAAACTCTCGGGTTCAGTTGAATATTACATTAAGAACACAAAGGACATGATTTTTAATGTAGAGGTTCCATTGGCTTCAGGTATAGGTGTTATTAATGATAATCCCGGTAGTATTCCTACCAACATTGGTGAGATGCGTAACTCGGGATGGGATTTTGGTTTAATGTATCAGAACCGGTTTGGCGGACTTACCTTAAACATTGGAGCAAATGCTTCATTCAATACGAATAAAATCACAAAATTATATAAGGAGAATTCCGTTCTGAACGACGGAGGTGCCGAATATATGGATGGAAGCATTTGTCGAACCGAAGTTGGTCAACCAATGGGATATTTCTACGGGTATATAGTTGAAGGTATTTTCCAGACACAGGCTGAAGTAGATGCAGCGAATGCCCTTGGTGCTGCAGGCCCGTATCAGGAAGCCGCTACTGCCCCCGGGGATTTTAAATACAAAGACATTGCCAGTTATGATGCAAATGGAAAGCGTATAATGGAGCCTGACGGGAAAATTGATGAGGCAGATAAAACCTTTATCGGCAATCCTTGGCCTAAAATGATATACGGCCTGAATCTTAACGCGGAATATAAAGGAATTGATGTGACGCTTTTCTTCCAGGGGGTAAGCGGAGTAGATATTTACCATGCCACGAAATCAGCTGAAAGAGGTTTTAAAGGCGACTGGAACTCTACCACGGCTATTTTTGATGCATGGACCCCGGATAAACCCACTCAGCATCCGCGGCTTACAGCCAACGATCCTAACGGCAACATGAGGAAGCATTCCAGCTATTTTGTTGAAGACGGGTCTTATCTGAAGCTCAGAACTTTGCAGATAGGCTATACATTGCCATCTTCACTGACTTCCAGGCTTTTCGTTTCAAAATTGAGAATTTACTTCAATGCCCAGAACCTGTTTACTCTTACCAAATATACGGGGATGGATCCTGAACTGGGAGGTGGTGTGCGTACCCGTGGCATTGAAGGAATGGATCTTTATCCAAAAACGCGGTTAATGTCGTTTGGAGTAGATGTTACCTTTTAGTACCAACATTTAATGCTAATAGATATGAAATCAATTCTTAAGATACTAAGTGTTGCATTGGTAATGGCTTTGACGGGCATCCAGTGCTCAGAGGATTTTCTCAACACATCCGATCCAAATCAACCTACCCCCGAAAATCTTATAACATCAGTTGATAACCTTGAGTTTGTAGTCAAGGCTATGTATTCTGCCCAGAAGGGTTTTTCACTTTGGGGGAAAAGATATTTTGCCAAAATTACCGGTTGTTTATCGCATGAAATTGACCAGTCATGGGTGGATGATCAATTATGGAACGACATGTGCCATAATGAAGTGAAACCGGGAAATGCATATGTAGCTGATTTGTGGAGGGATTTATACAAAGTTGTTGGGCAGGCGAACGATGTGCTTTCCAATGCTGTCAGGCTTGAGGGAAATGCAAACGAGGCTGACCTTGCAAGGCTGAAAAAAATAGAAGGAGAGGCTTATTTTATCAGAGGTTGGGCCTATTTTGAGCTAATCCGGTTTTTTGGAGAGGCCAATCAGCCTACTGCGGCTAACAGGGATAAATTAGGGGTACCGCTTTTTCTGAACCCTGTGAAAAGCATTACAGAAGCTCAGTCACCGCGGGCCAGTGTAGGAGCTATATATGATCAGATTATCTCAGACCTTAAGGAAGCATTTAATTTACTTCCTGAAGCTCGTGATGCAGGCGAAGTGGCAAGGGCAACAAAATGGGGTGCCAAAGGGTTGCTTGGAAAGGTTTATGTAACGATGCAGGATTGGTCCAATGCCGAAACCACGCTGAAGGACGTTATTGATAACGGCAAGTCACAGTCTGGTGCTTCGCTTTCATTGCTTCCTTTCGAGCAATATAAGGTCATGTTTAATGAGCAGTATGAATTCAGTTCCGAATCGTTATATGAACTGAATATGGTGAATATGCCTTCCATTTGGGGTCCATGGGATAACCCAAGCGGGTCGGGTCATTCAATGCTGGTTGGCCCAAGTTATGTAGATCCCAATACCGGCGAGTCAAGACCTACCGGATGGTCTAATGTATTTGTGCATCAGAAAGCTGTGGAGCGGCTCAAAGGAGATCCGCGGATCAAAGTTGATGCCTTGCAGCCTTATGTTGACAGTATTATTGTTGATAATGTCAAGGTGGCCATTGGAAAGTATATTGACGTCACAGAGCCTGAGATTGAAGGATGGAGCATAAGAAAGTATGTTCCATTAGACGGCAATTCTTATAAATATCAGGTCAATTATGGTGCCAACATTCATATTCTCAGGCTGGCCGATGTATTTCTGCTGTATGCTGAAACTTTGCAGGCCCAGAACAAGGAAGCAGAAGCACGGGAATTTGCGAATAAAGTACGAAGGCGTGCCTACGGGAAAGCCGACTACAATGTTCCTGATGCTGCCATTGACTGGCCTGCTTCTGTTACAGGGAATGCCCTCAGGGATTCTCTACGGCTTGAAAGATACCGCGAATTATATGGCGAGGGGCAGATTTGGTTTGATATCTGCCGTTGGGGTATAGGTCCCCAGGAAGCTGCCTATTATATCAGGACCAGAACAGGGAATATTGTTTTCAATGAGCCTCAGGATTACTATTTGCCAATTCCACAGACTGAACTGGAGCGTAATCCGAACCTCAAGCAAAGTACAGGCTATTAATGGAAATAATAAGGAAGGATCGGCATTTGCCAATCCTTCCTTATCCTTGAATTACATTATCGCAACAAGATGAAACCGGCAAGAATATGGCTGTTTCGCCTCATTGCAGTGTTGCTTCCTCTGGCAATGCTTGTTCTTGCTGAGTTATTTCTCAGGCTCATTCATTTTGGATCAGATTTGCCCGTTTTTATACCAGGTGCATTAAACCACGGATACCTTCATCTGAATCCGGAAGTGTCAAAACGGTATTTTGTAAAGGAAGAAAATGCCACAAAAGGTTATGAGGAAGAATTTTCTGCTGTAAAGACAAAAGGCACATTCAGAATTTTTGTGCAGGGCGAATCTTCTGCAGTCGGTTTTCCTTATCTGTTTAATGGGTCATTTCACCGAATGCTGAAATACCGTCTTGAAAGAGAGTTTCCTGAAATTCATTTTGAAATTATTAATCTTGGCTTAACTGCGGTAAGTTCATATACTCTGGCAGATTTTGGGCGGGAGATCATAAGACAAAAACCTGATGCAATATTGATATATGCCGGACATAATGAATATGTTGGGGCTCTTGGCGTTGGTTCTACCAGCAGGCTTGGGAATAAGCCCTTTATGGTGCGCGTCGGGATACAGATCAGGAGGCTGCGTTTAACCCAGCTGTTTCTGGGTCTTGTTCATAAGCTGGAGAAGGAAAATGCTGGCCAGTACTCCGAGACTCTAATGCAACGGATGGCGCGTAAACAAGGAATTCCCTATGGTTCGAAAAAATACCAGCAGGGGATCGACCAGTTTAATTACAATATGTCACGGCTTCTTTCACAATATCAAAGGAATCATATACCGGTATTCATGGCTGATTTGATATCGAATGAAAAAGATATGAAACCGTTCATGAGTATTGCTGCGAATCCGGCCAATCAGAAAAAGTTTGATGACCTCATCAGGCAGGGAGAAACCCACATGACAAATGGATGTCCCGATTCAGCTGCAAAAATAGCTTCAGCTATAGTTGAAGAGGACAGTCTTTACGCAGCAGCATACTATCTTTTGGGGAATGTATATTACAGTAAGGGCAAATCTGATTCGGCTGCACTTATGTTCAGAAAAGCCCTTGATCATGATCAACTTAGGTTCAGAGCACCCAGTGCGTTAAATGAGCACATATATGAACTTGCTCAGCAATATGGGGCTGTTGTGGTTCCTTTTCATCAGACTGCTTCGAAATTTTGTCGGCAGGGCATTATCGGATCGGAGATTGTTACAGAGCATGTCCACCCCAACCTGAAAGGGTATTCCATGCTGGCGGATCTTTTTCATAATGCGTTGGTCAATAGCAAGTTATTGCCTGATCAACATGAGTCCTTCCCTGATGAGGCATTCTATTCAGAAATGCCCCTATTAAGAATGGACACGCTAATTGGTTTATTCAACATCATTCGTTTGAAAAAAGGCTGGCCTTTTTATCAGGATGAATCTGCGATACCAGAAGGACAAAACAACGACCTTCAGCAAAGGATGGCATTAGGTGTTGTTACAGGCACGACTAACTGGACCAATGCGATGGACACTCTGTACCGGGATGCAGTTCGCAGGCAGAATCATGATCTGGCACTGCGCATAGCCGAAAGTCTGCATTTGCAGTTTCCATATGATCCGCGTTTCGCTGAGAAAGCGGGTGGTCATGCTTTATCGCTAGGTAATTACAAAAAAGCCGGTTTTTACTTTGCAAAGGCTTTTGAAATACTGCCTTCACCTGAACTGGCGCAGCAAGCCTTTGTTTCCTTCCTGAAAGATGATATGCCTGAAAAAGCCTTGCCATATATTTCGTATTTGATGAGAGAAAGTACTGGAAGCAATTCCTACATAGCCATGCGTTCCATGGTTGAAAACATTATCCAGCTGAAAGCTGAATATAGGATGAGCCCTGATAATAATGAAATTTGCATGGGAATTGCCGGAGAATATTTCCGTATGGGAAATTTTTTCATAGCCGACAAATACTTACGGCAGATACTTTCCAGGAATTCTTCCTATACTTTGGCCAGGGAAATGCAAAAGAAAATAGCGGAATTACAACATTAACCCGATGGTTTTTCATAGGTTTCATAGATTAGGTTGGTTAGTTAGTCAGATGGAATGATAGATCGTTCTTGGAAACAAGAACGACTATCATTCCTGTTTTTATTTTATAATTGAGATGTCTCTGACAAAAATAAAATACAGCCTTTTTTTTTCACCGGGAAATTCGGAGTCATGTTTGGCGGGTTTATTTGAAGCCCTGCTGGACGAAATTAAATTTCCGGAAAAAGTCATTTCTATGACTTTTTTCACGGGTGAGGGAGATGAAAGAGAAATCGAAGCGATCAGACAGAAAATTGACAAAACTTTGCAGCGTATTTATTCGGATATATTCTATCCTCCATTCCTTGTCATTTCCCAACCTTCGTTGCACGTGCCTGAAGGAATTTTACTTGAAGCATGCCTGCTGAGAAATGAGTATATACAGATTTCGTACAAAGCTGACGGGGATGCACGTTACACCCTGATAAGCAATAACAGTGTGAAGGAATTTTATGGAATGTACCAGATCCAGAAAGGAGCGTATGATACATATGAATGTTTTTTTAACGCATTTGAGAAGGTTAGTACTATTTTGAAAAAAGAAGGTATGGGGTTTTCCAATGTGGTTCGGCAGTGGAATTATATTGGAAATATTCTTGGCCGGGATGATGTTCTGCCATCGGGGGGTACCAATTACGCGATTTTCAACCGAGTTCGAACTTTGTTCTATGAGAAAGAAAATTTTTGTTCAGGGTATCCGGCGGCCACAGGAATTGGTATGAAGCACCGGGGGATAGGAATTTCAGTTATTGCAGGTACATTCCCGAAAGAACAATTGAAACCGGTTTCCAACCCACTGCAGATCAATTCCTACCAGTATTGTTCTGAAAAGATAGCTCCCGGTTCTGATAGCACGAATCTGCCGAAATTTGAAAGGGCATTGATTCATGATTCAGGGGAAGGAGAGGCAAGGATTTTTGTTTCGGGCACAGCTGCCATCAGGGGAATGAACACTGTAAGTAAAAATAACTTCCGGGGACAAGCCGAAATCACATTTGAAAATATATTGCAATTAGTATCTGATTTTATTGCTGGCAGGCCTGAAATCAAAACTGAATACGTAAGGGTTTATTTGAAAAGAAAGGACGATTTTATAAAATGGCTGAAATTAATAGACCGGGTGCCTAAAGTGTTCGGAGCGAAATTATTATCCGTACTACAGGCAGATATATGCCGTGATGATTTGCTTTTGGAAATTGAAAGCAGTTTTTATCTGAAAATTCCCGACCATGAAAAGGAAGGTCATATGGTTTCTGATGGCTGTACTCATAATGTTTCTGATCTCAGGTTCCCTGAAATTAGTTCTTTTCCGGGTACAGAGAGACACATTTAAAAAGGTGGTTGCATCCTGCTCTGATGATTCAAGGCGCACTATTAAAATTGTCCGCCCTTATGAAGGTTCCGTTTACCCGGCTGATTTTTATTCCCTGCTAATTCAGTGGGAAGATAGTTCGTTGAAGGAAGGAAAATGGAAGTGCATCATTGCCGATTCGGGGAACAGAATACTGGCTGCTTTTGCATCAGACACCAATGAATTACGTATTCTGGGTAAGAAATGGGATAGGGTTAAGAAAAAGCTGATAAGGCAAAAAGAAGGTTATGTTTATGTTTATAGATACCTTGAGCATGGTTCAGGTGATTCGTATATTATAGGAAAAACCTCATTTGGTGTGGTACCTGATAAGGTGGAGGCAGGGATTTTTTTCAGGGCGGTTCCCCTTCCTTTTAAATATGCCAGAGAAAATCTGCACACGGTTCGGTGGCATCTCGGATTTGTTTCCGAAGGCAGAAAAGCACCTGCTGTTCTGAAGGATATGCCGGTTTGTGCCAATTGCCATTCTTTTTCAGATAAAGCAAAATTAATTGCAATGGACGTTGATGCACGCGACGATAAAGGTGCGTATTTCATAAGTGAAATAAAAAAGGAAACGGCCATCAGAAAAGAGAATATCATTTCTTGGAGCAATTATCAGCCCGGAGAAGCCACTTACGGGTTATTGTCCCAGATTTCTCCTGATGGTAAGTATGTTGTTTCTACCTTGAAAGATTCAGAAGTTTTTGTAGACCGGAGCGATTTTTCCTATTCTCAGCTTTTTTTCCCTATAAGAGGAATTCTTGTGGTGTTAAACAGAACCACCGGGGAAATGAAGGCATTGCCTGGAGCTGACGACACTGTTTTTGTTCAGAGTAACCCGGTTTGGTCACCGGATGGCCGTTATATTTATTATGCCAGAGCGAGGGCCATTTCTTCTCGTGAATCAGGATTGCGTTTTGGAACAGTACCTTGCGACTCAAAGAAATTTTATGCAATGATAGATTCTTTCTTTAACGGCCTGAAAGGATTCAAATTTGATATTTATCGGATTCCTTTTAATGATGGGAAAGGAGGTAAACCGGAGCCGGTCAGAGGAGCATCGGAGAACGGGAAAAGCAATTTTTTTCCGAAAATTTCACCTGACGGGAAGTGGCTTGTTTATACCCAGGCAACAAATTTTATGTTATTGCAGCCCGACAGCAAATTGGTTATAATTCCGGCATCCGGCGGGGAACCCAGGCATATGCGATGTAACCTTTCCAACATGAATTCATGGCACAGCTGGTCTCCTGACGGAAAATGGATGGTTTTCTCCTCAAAAGAGGATTCTCCGTATACACGTCTTTATTTAACTCGTATTGATGAAAATGGCAATGATAGCCCTCCAGTTCTGATTGAGAATATGAGTTTTCACGACAGGGCGGCCAATATTCCTGAATTTGTCAATGTGAAGTCATATACTGAGTTTGAAAAGATTGTCCCTGAATTTTACCTTCAGGATGTATATTATTTTAATCGAATGGCAAGAGAAAAACTTGCCGAACAAAATTATATTGAAGCATTCAATCTTTTCTCCCACTCCATTGAAATAAATCCAGAGCATTTTGAAGCCTATCTTGAAAGAAGCAAATTATACCTTGATATAAATAAATATTCAGAAGCTTTGCATGATATAAACAAGGCTATAGCCCTGAAATTTGACTGCAAAGGAAGCCACAGAATCAGAGGTATTATTCTGACCAGGATGGAACAATATGAGGAAGCTTTACGGGAACTCAATCTGGCAGTAGTACTTGACACCACCGACGCTGAAGCGTTTTTTCACCTGGGAATGATTAAAATCAACCGTTTTAATGATTTTGAAGGTTGTTCAGACCTGCAAAAATCAGCAAGCCTTAATTACCCTGTTCCGCGCGAAATACTCACCAGAATTTGTGCGGGTAGAGAATCATATTCTGCAAAAAAGAATAGTAAAAATGGAAAGTAGATATTTAATGATAATGCTTAATACTTTCTTTGATCATTTTTCTGTAAAAGTATTCAGAATAATTTACATAAGTAAAGTGACTTGATGCGGTTAGACCCACATGTTTTTCAAACAAAAGCACCTTTGAATATAAATTTACAAAATAATTTGGTTTCCATCATACTTATGAAATTAAAATTATATTATGATTCAAATGTCCTATGTATTAAATCCGACATAAAGTATTTTTTGCTATGAATAAATTCATATTTCTTGTGGCATCTTTATTTTATCAATACAGCACATTCTGTCAGTGCCCGGTATTTCCTCTACAAATCAGTGAAAGTGGAAGATATTTAATTGACAGCAACAGGAAACCTTTTTTTTATCAGGCTGATACTCCGTGGTTAATTTTTGTTAATCTGAGAGAAAATGAGATGAAAGAGCTAATGGATATACGTATCCGGCAGGGTTTTAATGTCATTCAGACGATGGCACTTACCACCGACACCAACGTAAACGGGGATAAGCCATTTAAAGACAATGATTTTACTAAACCTAACCTGTCATATTTCGAGCATATCAAAAAGGGAATTCAGTTGGCTGAAAGAAAAGGATTATTAGTGGGTCTTGCTGTGGCATGGAAAGGCTGTTGCGGAGGAGACTGGAATGAAATAATCCTTCAGAATGGTACTGCAAAATGCAGGGAGTATGGTCGTTTTCTGGGTCGTTATTTTGCTGACTGCAAGAATTTATTTTGGATTCAGGGTGGCGATAATGATCCGGGAGCACATACCGATCATTACCGTGAAATAGCCCTCGGGATTAACGAATATATACCTTCGGCGTTACAGACGTACCATGCTTCTTCAGGTCATTCAAGCACGGATGTGATGAACTATCTTGATCACAAATGGTTAAACTTCAGTTGGACGTATACTTACTATCGCAAAAAACATAATGTTTGGATCTATTTATGCGGTTGGGGCGAACTACCAGAAGTATATGAAATGAATCATATAGAGTACCGAAAATACCCCGTTAAACCTTTTGTTTTGGGTGAATCGCAGTACGAAGGAGAAGATTCTGCTTCGTGCAAACCTTTTACCCCAACAGAGATAGTAAGGCGACAGGCTTATTGGTCAGTTCTTTCGGGGAGTTGTGGCCATGCTTATGGCAGTTGGTGCTGGATGGTCAACAAAAACTGGAGGAATGTTGCCAATGACAAAGGGGCATGGCAAATGAGACATGTACGCAAGTTTTTTGAAGCCCTTCCCTGGTATGAACTCTTTCCGGACATCGATAGAAAATTGATTATTGAAGGTGCGGGGACCTACGGAAATACCGATTATGCCACCGCTGCTTACCTTCCCGATTTTAGTAAGATCGTTATTTATCTGCCACCTTCAGGAATAGAAAAACGAAGCTTGACGGTTAACATCCCGGGCATGAAAAGAAAAATAAAAGCACAATGGTATAACCCAGTATCGGGTACTTATACAATGGCAGATATTAAAAAACAGAAAGAATCGGTAATGGTTACCTCTCAGGGTGATAATGGCGAAGGTAGTAACGATTGGGTTCTTTTAATTGAAAACGAATGAAGCAGATGAAAATAGCCGCTCTTTTTATTGTCCTGATTTTTTGTTTTTCGTGCAAAACTGAACGCATTACTGACAATGTAAACCTTTATATTGGCACTGGTGGCTACGTTCAGGCATATCCGGGTGATAGTCTTGGTTAGTCGTCCCTGAAGAATGAGCGGAAATATTGATAAATCATTCATATAGTGAATAAATTTATAAAAAAGCCATCTTTAGTTGCAAGAAAATCGTAAGATTTATCAAAAACTATGCAGAAATGGTAGGAAAACTTGAAAAAAATCCACAATTAGACATTTTTCATACAACGTTGATGCAGTTCATTGATCTGAACAGGCCAATATGTATTCTGACCAGGAAAATAGACTGGGAAGAAGTAGAAAGAGATTTTTCCGGATTTTACAGCACAATTGGAGCGCCATCAGTACCAATTAGAAAGATAGTGGGAATGATGATTCTCAAACAAATGTATAATCAAAGCGACGAACAAGTCATGGAACGTTGGCTTGAGAATCCATACTGGGAATATTTTACCGGAGAAGTGAATTTTCAGAAAAAACTACCTTTTGATCTAACTGATTTTGTTCATTTTCGTAAGAAGATAGGTAAAAAAGGTGCTGAGAGGATTTTAAAGCTAAGTATAGACATCCATGGGAAATTCTCTAAAGATACAGCAATTAAAAAGGATTTTTTAACCTGAATCTTCTTTTTTTTATGCTTGATGAAAAAAGGCATTTTTTCAGGGAAGGCCAAATAGAATTTAATATGTTTGTTTAACTTTCTGTACTAATGAACGATTTATAGGGGGCTAAACCACTACTGATAAATTTTAAAGATTCAAAAAATGTTAAAAATTAATTACATAATTATTTTAATTTGTTGCTTAATCACCTGTTCAACTAATAAAAAGGAAAATCGAAAACATCAGCTGGTAAAAGCTGACAGGTGGATGGAAATGGACTTGAGTTATTTCAATCCGGATTCTATTGAACAATACGCAGCTTCCTATTGGAAAGCTGTTGCACCTTTGTATGAAAGTGTTTCGGGAACAAAGGGTGTTATTATCAATTGTGGATGGGTCCCCGAATGGGTAAGAGACTGGAGAGGAGGCATAGACGACAGCATTATGATGCCATTAGACATGCTTTGTGAACCCATATATGACAAGCCTGAAAAATTAAAAGGTACATGGCATCAGCAGAAGGAGAAATGGGAAAACCGATATAAAAGAAATCGTGAGCAAAAACCACATTATACCAGAAATTGGACCTATAGGCAATTAAAGAATCTGGTGACAGCAATCAAAAGGGAGGCCAAGACCAAATCAGGCATTGATACTTTCAGGGTTGGGACATTAATGGTAGGATGGGATTGGCATAAGCCATTCTATTTAAGGCATCCGGAAATTGCTATTGATTTTCCGATGATAAAAAACTTTTTTAACCTGAAAGCCAAACTTAAAGCCGATACAATCAGATATGCCGCATACCCAAATGGAATACCCGAAGGTACACTTTGGGCAGACTTTTTTAGTACACAGTGGGGATTGATATCAAAAAACATCGGCTTTGATGCTCTCCTTTTGCGTGACAATATTTTTTCTGTAGGGGATAATCGCAGGATTGGTCCATGGGGGGCTACAATTTCAAGAGATATTAATGAAGTTAAAGATTACAATGATGCTTGCTCATATTTTCTCAAATCATTAAAAAATGCTGCTCCAAATTGTTATATTATTGGATATTCAGCTCCTGCAGGAGCTATTGCAAGCCCTCGTGTTTTTAATTTCGATCTTGAGCGAATGGCACAAGAAGGCAACCTTGATGCGTGGATTGATCAGACCTGGGCAGGTGCATGGAACGAAACGGGTGTAAGGATGAGCAATTTTTGGAACCAGCCCTATCTCGGGTACACAAGCCAGTTGGCAAATGTTTTAATAAACGGAGCTATTCTTGCAAATACAAAAGTGAAGCATTATGTGATTACTGGAGTTTGGGATACGTGGGAGAGTTGGGATATACTGCATACTGTGCCCGAAAGGCTGAGGTGGGAGCAATGGGCATACTGGCATGCCGCTGTTAAAAAGCCCGAAGGCTTGAAACTGATTGATGGCAATTATATTGCCCATACAATGAATCAAAACGGCACTTTGTTGAATGATACAGACATCTCTTTTATAAACGAGATGTTGAATGAAGCCATTGCAGACGCACAACAAATGAGTGATGTATTGGGTCCAACATTAGTATACAATTCACAGGCAATTAGCTGGCTCAATAATAATGATCCTGCGGCAGAAATAAGCGAGTGGATAGACAATCAAGCAGGAATGTTACTAAAATGGGGAATACCCATTGGGTCTTCTACCCGTATAGAATATTTGGGTTCTATTCGCAGCGACCTATATGTGATACAAACCCCCAATCATTTAGATTGCCTTACCAAACACAAAGTCAAAAAACTTATTCTATCAGGAAATGCCGTTTCGGTATGGGCTTCACCTTCAGAAGGTATTGATCCGGATTTACAGCAACTCATGGGAATCACCTCATCGGTCAGGAAGCAAGGAATGCCAGGTGTATTAGCAAATCTTACAACTAATATAAGTGACTTAAATCAAGATATTCCGTTAATATTTGCTATTTACCAACCTATCAAGAGTTTAACTTTAATTTCTGCCGACTGTAATTCGATATATTCAGTGGAGGGTAGCCCTGCATTAGTATTAAATTATACAAAAAATAAAAACCTCAGTTTCTGGGATCCGGCTGATTACATGCAGGAATCAAGTTATGGAAATTTTGATAAGCCACTTGCTGAACGATTAGGAAGTGTATATCCATTTGTTCTGGCTAGCAGGGTTCTTAATAGCCAACTTAAAAAGTCTAGTAAAATTTATGTGGAATCTATAAATGCACATCAACCTATGGCTTTTTTGGCATGGAAAAAGAAAGACGGCAGTATAAGAATACTGTGCGGGAACATGGAAGAAGGAATTTATGACTCTACTGATTATTCAGTCTCTGCAAAGTTGCATTTTTCAATGGACGGCAAAATACTGTTTATTAATAGTATATGGGACAAGAAGGAAACGAGGGACAGTATTTTAAACATTCATTTGCCTGAGGCTTCGAGTAAATTGTTTGAAGTTAAATTTTGAATTAGGCGCTTAAGAAATGGATATTGCTTATTGCAAATGAGTATTTTAGAAAAATGTAACCCGCAAAATTTCTTTTTCTCTGTGTATACTGTGGTTAAAGTTTTTTTTACCACAAAGGAGATTACAGTTGAACTCAAAGAGATAGCCAGATGTCATGTTATTGGTAATATTTGTCAAGTGCCTAATTCGTTTAAAAAAATCATGAAACAATTAAAACTGGACTGGTTGACACGAAAAACTTGTTTCTTTTACTTAAAATCTGTTAATGAAATAAACAAAAAACATGAGTGAAACACGTAGAAATTTTTTGAAGAAAGCTGGTGTTATTGCAGCGGCAATTACATCACCTTACGCTAATGTTCCAGGGGAAGGTGATTTACCTGTTGAATTATTTTCAGAAGAGACCTTTTTTAATGGATTCAAATTTGAATTTTTATTTTCAGGTGACCATTTTCTTGGTATTGGGAGAATTAAGGCAGGCAATTCCATTTTGCGCAGCAATAAACTACCCATGTTTGCCGACATTACAACACCCGATGCGATTGGACTGGTAAATTACAAAGTTTTAAATAAAGTCTTCTCAAACGAAAAGATTGAAATTGAATTTTATGCTGATCTAATAGGTAGGGACCTCATGGAGTGGATGCTTCATACAGTAAGAAATCGACGTAGAATAGAGGACTGGACAAAAGCACCTAAATCTGCAACAAACACCAGACTGAAACTTCTGATAAAACCGATAGAAAGGAAAATTGGCAAAAGAACTGCAATTGGGTTTAGCTATCAATATGCATTTACAAGTGATGAACTTGCTATCTACAAAATTACCGACCGTTCCACATGGGAAATTGGCGGAACAGCTCATGGTAACGAATTTTGGATGCGCAATGGAGTGGTTGATCCGATAGTTTTATTCACAAGCGAAGATGATTTTTATTCAACCGAATGGTACCTTCCCGGAATTTCCAATCCAAATATCTTTCAATTTCATCCTCTTCAAACTCAATTACAAGGTTTTACCTATATATCGTCAGAAGAAGGCACACTGATTACATGGGCTGCTGAAGTTTCACATATTCGATCTTTGTTTGAAAAATGGAGAGGCTACAATGAAATTGTTCATATCCATGAACATTGCAATGATTTGGCCAATGAATTGAAAACATCTCCAATGGAGGTATTATGGATACCTGGCAAGTTGGACCGTATTGGTCGTTACAACTTGTACCATGATATGCAGGAACTTGTCCATGAAGAATTACACTCCCAAATTGGAATGAAAAGGGAACGAATTACCACCTATGGAGTGATAGAGGGATGGACCGAACCCGACTTTGAATTTTATACCTCAAAGATTTTACCTGTGTTTTTAGATGCAGGGGTCAAGACGGTATTTATAGCCAACCAGTGTCAAAACGATATGAACGTATGGGGGGTATCGAACATGTGTTGCAATGTTGATTTTAAAATTGCTGACATTGTTGGAGAAGAAAAAATGAAAAAATTTTGCGATACTGCAAAAGCCGGTGGTGCAAAGGTTGAAATGTGGGGCAACACGGCAATTTCAACACTTACTGAACGGTTTATGCACAGGGAAGGAAAACCAAAAGGAATAAAATTTCTGCCATACGAAAATTCTATAATGGAAGTGATAGATAAAGCGGAGGCGCCTTTTGTAAGAAATGCATCCAATGCTATTGAAGCAGACCATTATACACCACGATTCTGTGTTCTAAACCTTCGTGATAAAGATATTCGTGAATATTGGCTTAAGCAATGGAAGCATTTTCACGATAATATTGGAATTGAAGGCATTTTTCTTGACAGCTCATTTAATATGAGCAGTGACAAATTTCACCATGCTCAGTTTGACGGAATTAAAAACTGGGCTGGTGCAGCCCTTGACCAAAAAGGTTTGCATGAAAAGTACCGTCCAGAAATTGAACCACCAAAATTAATCCAGAGCCAGTACTATGCCCACCTAAGTTTAATGGTTGAAATGCAAAAAATAGGTTATCAGTATTGTGCAGAAGATTTGGGAGTATTTGGCATAAACCGCACTGGACCCAGTATTCTCGACCGGATTAACAGCCTTCCTATTTGGACCAATAGCTTTTGCCGATTCGATGAAGATCTTCTTAAAGATAAGGGTTACGAACCCATGGAAATATTTTTTAAGGGTTTAGCATATCGGATGATGTGGACTCTTTTCTGGAATTTTCGCGATCAAAAACTTGATCTTGGAACTGAAAATCCCTTTGCTTTTAACTTATTGAAAGTTTTCAACAAAGTGACCGATTATATGTATAACCGCGAAGTATTGCCAAATGAAAAAGGTGTTGTTTATCGGTCGGGTAATGTTTCAATTTTATGGGCTTTTAAAGATTTTACCTATTCAAGTGAAACTATGAAGTCAATCACCAATATGGTTGAGGGGAAGCAAATGTTAAATTTAAAAAGGAAATCATTTCATGCCCGAAAATTGATGGTTTATAAAATAGATTTTGTCTAGGAAGAATATGGAAATAATAAAACTAACAAAAATTTGCAATAGAGCCATTAGATTTCATCCAGGAAATTAACGTAATCAGTGATGACGCATTACTTCATTCTGAATAGCTAATAAAAGAAAAGATTCGTATAACCAATGGAAGGCAAACTGAAAATTATCGTCGTATGAAACATCTACCATTAGTATTAATGCTTGTATTTTTCAGAGCATTCTTATATGTAAAAATTTTGTTTTTCCTCTTCGTCCCAGTAATAATGGGCGATATTTTGCGGACAGTAATCACAAACCTCTTTTTATCAGGCAAATAATCCTTGGTCAATTTTTAATAATCTTAAAGAAAATGAAATGGAAAAGCTAATGAAAATTATTCTTTTTCTAAACTTAATCATTATGTATCTTTAAAAAAACCTGTAAAGTGTATTACTCTTTAACTGAGATAGTGTTATATTGGATTGATTTATACAGGAACAACTGGTAAATGTTAATTATAAAAATAAGATAAGATGAAGGTATTTTTTAAGCATTATTACTTATTGAATAACCAAATTTGGATGAATAAAATTTGGTCAGTATTATCCATCCTATTTTTAATTGAAATACAATCCATCGAAGCCACGGATACGATAAAACCGCCTTTTATTAAAAGTACAACCGGAGTTTGTCAGTTGATGGTTCAGGCAAAACCATGGGTTATGCTGGCCGGGGAACTGCACAATTCATCCTCTTCTGATTTGGCCTATATGGAAACAATTTGGAATAAACTGAATGAATTATATCTTAATACGGTAATTGCTTCTGTTTCGTGGGAATTGTTTGAACCTGAGGAAGGCAAGTTTGATTTTTCTTTAGTTGATGGAATAATAAAAGGAGCCAGGGAACACGACCTGAAACTTGTGTTGATCTGGTTTGGGACATGGAAAAACGGTTGGTCGACTTACGTGCCGGAGTGGGTTAAAACAGACCTTAAGCGTTTTCCCCGTATGCAGGCAAAACCAGGTGAAAATTCCGGTGCACTATCAGCTTTTAGCGAAAATACACTTCAAGCCGACGCAAAAGCATTTGCTGCATTGATGAAACATATCAGGGAGGTCGATGCGGCTGAACAAACAGTAATAATGCTGCAGGTAGAGAATGAAACAGGGGTTCTACATACAAGCCGGGATAAATCGCCGCTTGCTGAAGCTATGTTTCAACAACCTATACCGGCACAACTTTCAACCTATTTGCAAAAGCAGAGAGGTAATCTAAGGCCTGAGATGAAAGCTCTGCTTTCTGCAACAGGAAGGACAACCGGTAGTTGGAGTGATGTTTTTGGTTTTTCAGCTGACGAAGCATTTCAGGCTTGGTATGTGGCAAGCTTTGTTGGCAAAGTGGTTGAGAAGGGGAAAAAAGAATACAACATTCCAATGTATGTGAATGCCTGGCTCGATCCAAATTTTGCTGAATCAATTAAAACAGAATATCCAAGTGGTGGCCCGGTTTCAAAAGTTATTGATATTTGGAAGGCAGCAGCTCCAAGTATCGATTTGTATGCCCCCGACATCTACCTGGAAGATTTCAAAAGAGTATGCAATCAGTATGCTCAACAAGGAAATCCTTTGTTTATTCCAGAAGCGCACCGTGATGCAAGGGCTGCAGCGAATGTTTATTACGCATTGGGTGAACATAACGCGATCGGCTTTTCACCCTTCGGAATCGATGCTTTGAATGCAGATCATCCATTATCTTCTGTTTACAAATCGTTAACCGGCTTTCTACCCTTCTGGGCAAAAAACCAAGGAATATTAAAAAGTCGGGGTTTTATATATACCAACTCTTCAGAAGAGAAGATTGAGTTAGGTGACTTTGTTTTCACAATTCACTACACGCAAAAGCGCGACCTATCCGGCGATATACCTGAAGCAGCGGGTTTGATTCTGCAGTTAAATCCCAATGAATTTATCTTTACAGGATTTGGATACCATGTTAGAATGGCACCCAGCAGCGGAAAAGGTTGGGTTGAAATAATTAAAAATGATGAAGGGGAATTCGTAAATGGAATTTGGAAATCCGGACGTCGGATGAATGGAGATGAAATGGAGATTAGCTTTTCTTCAAAACCTGAATTCAGATGGATCAAAATACAAACAATCAAATAGAGATATAATGGCGGGTCATAATAACATAACCATCCATCATTCAGTTTTTGCCAGGAGAACACCCAACTTATGTTCTGTTTTAAATGTTTAAACGCACACAATCCCCAGTAAATGGATAATTTTAACATTTGGATGATTTGGGATCCTATTCGGATGAATAGTGATAAGCAAATTTTCTCCTCTTCCGTAAATGTATCCTGTTAATTTTTTTACAAACTAACTATAATCACCATGAAACGTTCAATGATCTTTGGCCTTTTCTTATGGCTTCCCTTTTTAATTGTTGGCGGGCAGAAAGCAGAAAACCCGGCATTAACTCCACCTATGGGATGGAACAGTTGGAATAAATTTGGCTGTGATGTAAGCGAGCAGTTGATTAAAGAAATTGCGGATGCAATGGTGACATCAGGGATGAAAGATGCAGGATATGAATATGTAGTAATTGATGATTGCTGGCAAGTTGACAGGCACAGCGATGGTACCATTGTTGCAGATTCTTTACGGTTTCCTTCAGGGATAAAGGCACTGGCAGATTATGTGCACTCCAAAGGGCTTAAGTTTGGAATATACTCATGTGCTGGAACAAAAACCTGTCAGGCTCGTCCTGGGGGACACGGTTACGAAGAGATTGATGCCAGAACATATGCCGGTTGGGGCGTCGATTATTTAAAATATGATTGGTGTTATTCTGAGGGGCTTGATCCTATTAAGTCCTATAGCGATATGAGTAAAGCACTGGCAAAAACCGGACGTCCCATGGTATTTAGTATATGCGAATGGGGTAGTAACAGACCATGGACTTGGGCAAAGAATATAGGACATTTATGGCGCACGACCGGCGATATTCAAGACTGTTGGGACTGTAAACGCGACTGGGGAGGTATGGGCTGGACACTAATTCTTGATGCACAACAGGGGCTTGAAAAATTTGCAGGTCCGGGACATTGGAACGACCCTGATATGCTTGAGGTTGGAAACGGTAAAATGTCGTACAATGAATACGTGGCGCATTTTAGCTTCTGGTGTTTACTGTCAGCCCCTTTAATGGCAGGTAATGATATTCGTACAATGGATGAACAAACCAAATCCATTCTCACTAACAAATATGCAATTGCTGTAAATCAGGATAAATTAGGTATACAAGGCAGCAAGATTTATGATGAGGGCGATTTTGAAATATGGGCGAAACCATTGAGCAAAAATGAAATTGCAATGATTTTTTTCAACCGAAACGAAAAAGAATTTACATTCAATATTGACTGGAAACAATTAGGGATTAATAAAGTGCGCGATATTTTTGATATTTGGAAAGAAAAGACTATTGGCAATACGAACACTATAAAGTCATTTTCAATTTCTGGGCATTCGGTAATTTTTTGCAGACTAATTAAGTAATCAGGTTGTTAGAATGGAATTCCTATGGTCAGGGAAAGATGCTATTTCCGAGGCACACAAAAAGTATCCTGCCATGAGATTTTACATACAGCACAGGAATGTGATTATGGAAAAAAACGTGGAAACTTCAAAAATAAACCTGCCGTTCACTGGTAAAAAAGCTACCATTTTGTATCCAACTGATTTGGGCATATCTGTTTCAATTTCGGGTAAGACCATTGAATTCAAATTACTGCACAAATACATGGCTGTGATCTTATAAGTTGAATAAAAAAGAGCAATGAGAACTCTAATTTGTTAGATACAGGATTATTGTGAATAGAAAAAAACAGATAAATATGAGAAAAAAAATAAAATTTACATTGATTACTTTTTTGCTGTTTACATTGGCTTTAAGTATTCAGGCTCAGATGAAAGCCCCTGAAGAATGGTTAAACTATGAAGATGTACTGCAAGTAATGAACAATCAACGGTTTTACGATTTTGATGTTACTTGTATTTATACATCAGCAATAGCTAATGTTTTCTGGCCAGGCGAAAAAGCTCGTTTTATTTTCCAGGTGGTTAATCACACATCCGAACCAATTTCAGTCCATGGCTATGCCGAAGTAATTCGTTATGGCACAAAAGGACGTGCCAATGATCTATGGTGGCCGGAAATGTATAGTCTGGCAACTGTTCAGAAAATACCCCTTGAAATATCTATTTCACCCAATGGATTTGAAAACATACCCCTTGAGCCCGATCTGCCGGAAACTTTCGGGGGATACGCTATTGTTTTTGATCTCGGGAAACATGGCCGACGGTTAGCAACATCAGTAGTACGGACATTGAAACCTTCACTTAATGCGATTCAATACCCTAAACAATCATTAGACGATCTAGGACCTGATTTTCTTAGTCGGATTGGTGTGCAAGCTATCAGAATGGGGGTCTCTTACATCCCAACAACCCATCGTGATTACCAGAGCGAAATGGCAAAGCTGGATAAAAAACTTAGTGAATATAAAGCAAAAAATATTACGGTGCTTCTTATGTTTATGGAAGGACCAGCATTAATTCCCCTCGGAACACCACGTTCATTTCTTGATAATAAGAATGTATTTCTCAAAACCAAACAAGATTATGTTTGGCTCCCTTCACTGGATAATGATTTCCAGAAGTTTGTCAAAAACATTTGCGTAAAACATGGTTGGCCCAGAGGCTGTGTAACAGGCGTTCACTTATGGAATGAACCATGGGAAGGGATCTCCATATCTGGTTGGCAGTCCGATATGTTGCGCTATCGCGAAATATACAAGGCAATGGCTAACGGTGTACTTGAAGCCCGTCAGCAAGGAGTGGACGTATTGATCGGTGGATGTGATTCCAACTCCAATGCGTGGGATAAACTATTCAGTGATGGTTCTGATGAGTATCTGCCAATTTTTGATTTTTTGTCAATTCATTATCAGGGAATGGAATCTCCCTGTCTGTATCCTTCGTGGAATAACAGAAAATATCACAAGGGCAGAGTGCTTATCTGGGATACTGAAAGCTGGGTTGGAAACACCGACGACAGAATTGGAGTGGTTGCTGCGGTCAATCGTTCGGCCGGGTACGATCGGTCAATGGGGATTTATGGAGGATATATGATTTCACGACCTCATACAGGCGAAGAGGTGCAACAACAGATAAGAACAAAAGATGGTTGGAAAACAATTGATGCAATTCCGATGGTTTGGTCACCAGCAGCAGCATTAGGTGCTGTTCAGCATTTTCTCGGCGAACGCAATTTTAGTGAATTGCTGTTCAAAAAAGGTTTACCATGGGTAATGGTATTCGACGGATCAAATAATAACCCAGATGACGGAACCATAGTCATTTGCGGAGATATTGGAGAAGCTTTTGGGTATGGAAACGTTCTTTTCCGGGGTGTACGCAGTTTGACGGAGGCTAAAGAAAAAGAACAAATCAGCAAACAATTAGCCTTAACACCGCTGTCCTCACCGGAACGTCGAAGTTTAGAGAAATTGTTGGAAGAATATCACCCAATTATTGACGGTAAAATGATTTTAAAAGCTGATCCTTCCTTTATTTTATATGATTTTTATGGCAATCCTATTCCCCCACAGAATAATAAAATAGAGATTCCCCTGACATTTCAGGCATTTTATATTCGCACTAACGGTAAAAAGGGGTCATATGACCGCCTGAAAAAGGCTTTAAGTGAAGCAACTATTATCGGATACGAACCAGTTGAAATTATTGCAAAGGATATGCATAAACGAGTTGAGGATAAACCTGTTTTAGAAATTCAGCTTAACAACATACTTAATAAAAATGTTTCTGGGAAACTCAGTATTCAAATTGATTCTTTAACTGTTACATATCCTGAAAATATTACATTAAAGCCTTATGAAAGTTTAGTAATTCCTGTTAAAGTTAACGGAGGAAAAGTCTCAAAAGACAATCTATACCCGCTTGAAGTACGATTTGACGCTGGTAATGATGGTTACTCATTTCACAGAGAGATTATGCGCGTCAATATAATTTCCCGTTTAACTCCCAAGATAGATGGTAATTTAGACGAGTGGACTTCTGCATTACCACAAGTAGTTAAAGCCGGAAACACAAGTATTTCGGTTACAGAAGCTGCATGGTATCCTTTCAAGCAATTTTCGGGTTCGGAAGGAGGGATTGCTGTTGGCTATCTTGCCTATGATGATTCATTCTTCTACTTTGCGGCCAAAGTTGCTGATGCGACCCCACATCCCGGCACGTATCGGTTTGCAACCCGAAATGATGACGAATTCTTTTACCCCGATACGGCTTACATGCCCGATTTCAATACTTCATTCAAAATGCAGGAGCAGCATTGGAATGCTGCTGATGATGATTTGTCAGCTCTGGAAAATCCCAACGGAAAGGGTAGAGTACTTTCTTTCTGGGAGCCTGATGCCAATAATATTGGGATTGGTGTTATTATTGCTTTACCTGAAGATAAATTAACAAAAGTTGCATTCTACCTGCCCAATATTGACACATGGCACACTCATGTAGAGGTTATTGACCTTCAAACAAATGAAGTATTGTTGAAACATAATATTGAGAAGCTTTGGAATGGATGTTATCTGGTACTTCAGATGTCAGGTAAAGTAAGAGTTACTTTTAAGGGTAACTGGTGGTATAACGTAAAACTTGCAGGAATTTTCTTTGATAAAACCGATATCGTAGCACCTCGGAAAACAACGGTGATAATGGACAAAGAAGATTTTGACACGCGGGGAAACTGGAAAGGTGTATACGGACAATCCGGATATTGGATTTTTGGTACCAAACCTATGTTCCCTTCGGAAATAAGAGTTGAAGCCGTTAATCAAGTAAATCTGATACCTCTCATCTGGCCGGAAGGAGTTCGTCACTATACGTACAGAAAGGATCCCGTATTGCCGGATAATAGTACAGGGATGGGCTTTGCATCAGACAATATCCAAATAGCTTTTAATGTTATACCATTGGGTGAGGATGGATATTATTCGCATCCTAAAGGAACTATGCCACGCTATATTGGCTATAAATGTACCGATTATGAATATGCTCTTAATCAAGTTGCTCCTGAATATGGCGGAGGTACAGAGATTTGGAGACTTTTGGTGCCCGGTATGCCAGAAAAACATTTTTATCCTCGTCAGCCAAAATCACCTTATGATGGCCCAGTAAAAGGGGGAAAACTTATAATACGTCATGATGGAAACATGCGAATTACTGAATGTGCTATTCCATGGAGTGAGATACCTGATGTAAAACGCGCTCTTGACGAAAACAAAACTATTAAGTTTTCTTTCCGGGTTAATGACAATGGAAACATGGGAGCATGCATGGAACTGGCCCGTGAACGGAGTGTATCAAAAATGAATTCAAGAGCTTTCCATGCATCATGGAGAGAACACTGGGCCAATGAAGTGGAATTTGTTTTTGATTGATTTACAGTAAGAGTTGAACCCCACATGTTTTACGAACACAAGCACAACGATAATAAAAATCACCAGCATGTGGGTTCCATCGTAACTTAAAAAATCAGAGTAATATTATGAAGGGAATATTAATAGTGGCTCTTGCATCGGTAGCGTTAATCCATTTGCCCATGGTTCATTCACAGCAAATTTGGGGCAGACAGGTTGAAATTGTATTGTTGCCGCAGGGAGAAAATCTGATTACTGATACGTTACAACATGCCATTAATTACTGTGCTTCTAAAGGAGGAGGGTTGGTGAGATTAGTGAATGGGACATATCGTGCCGGCACCATCATCTTAAAAAGCAATGTGACGTTATACCTTGAAAAAGGAGCAATTCTGCAGGGCAGTGCTCATTATTCCGATTATGATAGTACCAGGGATGCTTTTCTTTTTGCCAGAGGTGAGCACAATATTGCCATTGAAGGTGAGGGTGTGATCGACGGGGTAAATTGTTACAATCCGGATGGTGAGGAAGGTTTTCGTGGCCCTCATTTACTTAAGCTTATTAAATGTTCCGGAATAAAAATCCATGGCATCTCCATTGTTAATGCTGCAAATTATGCCATTTATTGCAGGGAATGTTCTTATGGAATAATTAACAAAATCCAAATACGGGGTGGTCATGATGGACTTCACACGCGTTTTTGTGACAGTTTTAAAGTCACATCTTGTGATATCCGGACAGGTGATGATGCGTTTGCCGGTAACGACAATCGTAATTTCTTAATTTCTGATTGCAAAATAAATAGTTCATGCAATGGGTTCAGGATTGGTTGCTATAATTTTATCGTTCGACGTTGCAGCATATGGGGGCCTGGTGAATACATGCATAAGATACAGCGCCGAAATAATATGCTGTCTGCCTTTGTCCATTTCTCCCCTTCAGATGAGAATCCGCGCTTAATTAGTGGCAATTGGCGTATTGAGGATGTTACCATTAAAAACGTGGACAATGTTTATGTCTATAATTTTCGCGACGGTTTGTGGCAAACAGGGAGGCCGGTTACAAATATTATATTTGATAACCTGAAGGCGACAGACATTGGTAAGGTTTTTACTATTGTTGGCGACACCAACAGATTATTCAACATGGAAGTCAGACATTCAGAATTCTCCTTCAGGGAATGCAGTCAAGATATAGTTAGGGTATTCGAAGGTGCTGAGATTCTATCCCCTGCCATTGTCAATCTTGCTAATTTCAACAAAATTGTCTTTAAAGAAGTGACTTTCAGAAAGGAAGGGGACTTTCCTTTTTTCATTGCAGAGAACGGGAATGTTATAATACTAAAGGAAACGCAATTTTTCCCGGACTGCAAACCAAACGATTGTGTTTTAACGAACATAAAAAGGTTCAAAGCTCCAATGCGCATCTTAAAAATGTGCCAGTTGCCGCAAGGGCCGCTTCCACTTCGTTTCAGCGGGATTTGCCCGGATGCTTTCGCACAAGGCAAACCCACTGCGCATCAGTTCGCTTTCGCTCCTGATGCGCAATCCGGGCTTAACCCACATTGCGCAGAAAAAGTGCGCAATGTTCCCTGCGGGCCGCTTTCACTTCGTTTCAGCGGGATTTTCCCGGATGCCAGCGCC
>Ga0078972_1006069_pt1 | contig 29375 bp, 29 predicted proteins | sample YelNatPaOPGAMG01_FD_67568 | JGI IMG/M metagenome (GOLD analysis project Ga0078972, IMG submission 67568) | Hot spring thermophilic microbial communities from Obsidian Pool, Yellowstone National Park, USA - OP-RAMG-01 (SPADES assembly) (version 2) | ecosystem: Environmental > Aquatic > Thermal... | reverse complement strand
TACACCAAGAAATGCAGGATGCATTTCGCCCCGAGCACATGAGGCAGGAGGCCGAATGTGCGAGGGTGGATTTTCCGTGCTCTTACTTCTGAGCAAGACCTGAAGGACGGAAAGATGATGACAATGACCCTCTACCCTCCACAGCGGGGTTTTTGCATTGTAGCACTGGCGCAGCCAGTGCTACTTTTCCTGTCATTATTTGTTTTTTTCAAAAATCCTTTTTATTCTGTTTACTCCTTCTTTCAATTTTTCCGGTTGTAATATAAGGCTTATTGATAAAAAAGCCTCCTTTTCAAAATCAAAAAAATACCCCGGATATGTAAAGCAATTTTCTTCTTCAAGTAATCTTAAAGCCCACTCTTCCTCACTAATAATTTTTGGAACCTCAAGGATTAGTGTCCACCCTCCGCCTGCTTTTAAAGGCTGGAAAGGGCTATTTTTAAAACTTTCTTTTATAAAATTTAAGCTGGATTTTAATCTGTTAATAAACTTTTCCTGAAAGCTACTTCTTAGAGACATTATTTCGGGAAGAGCATTTTGAATTGGAGTTGATACTGAAAGATATGTGTCGCTTATTATTTCCAGATTCTTTAATACTTTTTCAAGAATATCTTCGGGACCCCTCGTTATTATCCATCCAAGCTTCATCTGCGGAAGCCCGAGTATTTTTGAAATCCCGGATAGGGTAAAAATTAGAACATCATCAATCCCAACAGTCGCTGCACCTGCAAAGGAATTAATCAATTCTTTTTTTTCTTCAAGGATAAAATCAATAAAAACCTCATCAACTATCAATGCGAGATTTTTTTTGCGACAAAATTCTATAATATTTTTCATCTCCTGAGGCTTTATGTATGAACCAGTTGGATTGTTTGGATTAATCAGTATAATTGCTTTTGTATTTTTCCTGTATGCCCTTTCCATAGAGTGAAAATCTATTTCCCATCCTGAATTACTTACATATTCCAGCCTGTAGAAAATGGTTTCTATTCCTTCCAGTGAAGAAAGGTATTCAAAAAGTGGATAACCCGGTTTTGGAATAAGAACAGAATCTCCAGGAGAACACAAAAGTTTAAAAAGAAAACTATAAGCCTCGCTTGTACTGGCTGTAAGAAATATATTTTCTATTTTTATAGAAATCCCTTTTCCCTGATAATAAGCACAAACGGCTTCTCTTGCTCTAAGTAAACCCCTCGGATCAGGACGGTATATAAAATTCTCTGAATTCAAAAGGGCTTTTTCTATTCTTTCTTTATTGTAATCTAATCCAGCCAGAGTGGGATTGGATTCCGAAAGATTTATAACATCTACACCACTTGAAATTAGTCTGTTATACAACTCAAGAAGAGGATTTTGCCTTATTTCCCACGATAGGCGGTTACTTAACATAGAGAGTGTTTAATTTAGACAGACTATATATAAATGTGAAATAAATCTTTATTTTTTAGAAGAAACCGTTTTTTCTTCCTTACTGGAATAAGCAACGGTACCCCAGATAACACCTGCTGCAATAATAATAATTACAGGAAGCCACCATCTTATTGTAAGAACCCTATAGGATAGATAGAAAACCCCGAATAATACAGCAACTACTGCGGTATAACCTGCCCACCATACCCATAATGGTTTTCCTGAGAGTAAAGAAGTTACCTTTGTTTCCAGTTGCTTACTGGTTTTTTGAATTTTTCCCATATTAACCTTCCTTAATAAAAATATTACTATGTATTAAGTTAATTATTTATTCAAATATTGTCAAATACCCTGAAATTATTTCCAGAAAAACACCTTTTCCCTGCACATATAGGAAAAAATCTCTTTTTCAATTATTTCTGTTAACCTTTCTCTGGCCTCTGTATTATAAGAAATCACTCCATCAATTAACGAATACGGATAAAGAAAAATTTCTTTTGAAGGCATAAGCCTTTTAGCTTTTTTAAAGTATCCTTCGTTCATTCTAAATAATCCAACCCCTGCATCGTAGATCTTTTCCTGAGGAATTTCTTTAAATACAGTCTGGAAGAAATTTCTATAAATCTCTTCTACGTTCTCAATATCAAAAATAGGATCAAAGCATAAACGGATTTTCCAGCCATCTTTTATGGCAGATTGAATGCTCCATATTCTGGCTACTAAAGATGGAGTATTTTTTTCAAAACGAGAGATTATCTCTTCAGGCGACAATGTCCACGCAAGTATTACATTCTTTGCAGGAGTCAATCCTGAAATAGCTCTATAATTAGAGCTTTTTGTCCTTATTTCGAGAAGAAGCTCCGTATTTTTATGTGCAAATTCAATCCATTCCTTTGCAAACCCAAAAATATTTTCGGTTGCAAGCAAATCTGTATCGTAGGAAATAGAAAGATTTATTGGTGTATCCTGCAGCAAGGATTTTACTTCATCAAAAAAATCTTCCTGATTTACAAAAGCCACAATATAGGCAGAAGGATACATCCCTTGCAGAAAACAGTATGAACAGTTATAAATACAATTTAAAACAGGAGAGGCATAATATGACTGTTTAACACCAAAGTCTTGACAGACTTCTGGTAAGGGATAAACAAATTTGCCTTTCTTTTTTGCAATTATAAGGGATGGCCTTTGCTTCTGCAGCAAAAAATCCTGTGATGGACGGCAAAAAATCTCTTTGTAGTCTTTTATTAAAATCTTCTTTGAGGTTTTAACTTTTGCAAGTATTGAAAGAGTTCGTGGATGTTCTTTAATGTTCTCTTCTATGTAAATATGTGAAAAGCCCTTCATTCTTAAAGTTCCTTGAGAAGCTGTTTAAAAAGAGCGCTTCTTTCTTTTTTATTATTTACCGATTTATCTAAAAAGCTCTCAATAATCCTAAGTAGATTTTTATTTTCTCTGATGACAAACTCCTCAGCCTTTTCGATTAATAAACTTTCCATTGCTTTTGTAAAATGCATTTTTCTTGATAGATTTATCAATGCATACCTTTGTTCTTCTGTTAATCTATCCTTACTCTTTTCAAAGAGTCCTTCCACTTCAAAAATTAATTCTTCAAGCTTATTATAATTTTTCTTAAAAACTTCAAGAATATTCTGTTTGATAGGCTTTAAAATAGAGAGACAATATACACAATGTGGAGGCAGAAATTGTAGTGCGGCTCCCATAAATCCAGACGCTTCTGTATCAAAGAATTTATAATCTTCCGGTAAATTTTCTCTATTGCCTGTAAAGGTTAAAAGAGAAGCTTCCCGGAGAGAGTGGTTCACCAGTATATCGGGGTAGTAGCTTTTTTGTGTTTCAAAATCGGTTACTCTGTTGAAAAGCAACATTTCATCTTCTATCTGTGTAGTACGTTCACAAAGACCAATGTAAAGTAAAGCACAATCACCTTGATTGTTTTCTCTTCCGAGCAAATAGGCAGTTCCTGCAGCAAGGGAAATCTTTCCTTTTCTGGTAATAAGTAAAGCCCTTTGATTGATACTATCCCTGAAAATTTCAAGCTTTTTGTAATTGAAGTCTTTTTTAAGATTATATTGTTTTATTATATATCCTGCTATTTCTCTGGAAGGGGTAATGATATAGATATTAACCACTTTTTTACTCTTCAATCCTCTTAACCAGAGCCGGGGACACATTCCATCGTCCACCCTCGTCTGTTTTTATAGATATTGTTTTTCTGTTCATACGGATAATTCTTCCATATACTTTTTTCCCTTCAAGATTAAAATAAACACGATCACCAATATTAAATTCCTTCATTTTTTCAATACTACGGGCTTTGTGGATTAACTTTATTCTTTCAACGATTAGATGATTCAAATAAATCAATTCATCTTCTTTTAGATTTTTAATAAACTCCTCAATCTTTAATGTAGAGGAAATAGGAGGTTTGTCCATAAGTATACTCCTGAAATCTTTTATAAAATAGTATAAAAATTTAGAATGAAAATATCAAAAAATGGAAAATTAACGGAGATAATAATATGCACAAAATCATACCCTATGTAGGAGAAAAACCGTACTTTGTGTATTAACTGTTTTCATAATTGTTTATTATACTTAATAGAAAATAAGGAGGAGGAGAAAGATGAAATCTCAACTTAAGAAAGAGTTTAAGTTTTTGGCACTTGTTTCTTTGATTCTGGGTGTGGTTGCATTTTCTACCTGTACTATTCAGAGGAATATGAGTGATTCTTCTCAGGATAGTGCAACCCAGACAAAAGCCTCTGCTGAAACCTGTGATCAGTATGGAACAATCCTGATCAATGGAGGACAGTACATTGTTCAGAACAATGTCTGGGGAGCAACTACCCGACAATGCGTTTCTGTGCCTGATACTTCCCAACCCAGTTTTACCGTTAGTGTTTCTGAACACAACCAGGGAAGTGTAGCGGCTTATCCATCGATCTATCTGGGCGACCACTGGGGTACAAAAACAACAGGATGGACCTCAGTTCAGGTAAGCCGTCTTTCCACTGCTACCTATAGCTGGAGTGTAACAGCAACTGCCTCTGGAACCTACAATGTTGCCGCTGAGGCATGGTTAAGCCCGAATACCACAGGAAGTGGTGGCTATAGCGGCGGAGCAGAATTAATGATCTGGCTTGATGCCAAAGGGATGCAGCCAGCAGGTTCTCAAATTGGTACTTATGGTTCATTCCAGGTATGGTATGCCAACATAGGATGGAACTATATCTGCTATTACCAGACCGGAAAGAGTTCTGGATCGTTTAACCTCAAGGATTTCATTAACGATGCAATGTCCCGCGGTTATATTCAATCCTCATGGTATTTACATGATATAGAAGCAGGATTTGAAATTATGTCGGGTGGACAGGGGCTTAAGGTTAATTCATTCTCTGCTACGATTACGGGTGGAGGAACAACCTCCAGTGTGTCTTCAAGAGCTTCCAGCGCTTCTTCTGTAAGTTCAAGGGCTTCAAGTGTATCATCCCGAGCCTCCAGTGTTTCTTCTGTAAGCTCAAGGGCTTCGAGCGCAGCCAGTGTGCCAAGTGGTAGCTATACCGAAATTTCTATACCATTCACAAAGGATGGCGCTGGTGAATTCTACTGGAAAACCAAAGGCTTCTCTACTACACCGAATGATTACAGCCATTATGTAAATTCCTGGAATCTTGATATACTCGAGATAAATGGTACAAGCTATGTTAACAAATGGGTACCAACATTCCAGATTCCAGCAGCTTCTGATGGCTACTGGTATATCCACTACAAGGGCTCATACTCTTATAGTCATATGGAAATAAAGTAGAATTTCTACCATTGCTGAAGAAGAAATCGGGGTCGGGTTTTCAAGCAAGTTGGGACATCCCCCCGATTTCTTTATGTTAGAAGATTGCTTAAATCCTAAGATAATCGATTCCTGATTCTAAAACCCCAATTCAACACGGATTTTTACTTTCTTTTTTCCCTTTTTCGTGTTAATTTGTTTAATTCGTGGTTTCTGACCGGATTAACCACGAATATTCACGAATGATATTTTATCGTGTAAATCCTTTTAATCCGTAGAATCCGTGCGCAATTGGGATCGGAATAAAAAAAGAATCGCTCAAATTAGGTAAATCCTGAATGAATTAATTTTAAAATAAAATTTGACATATGAATTTTTCGTATAAATAATTTATATTACCCTGATGTAAGGAGAAGGGAAATGGCAGAAAAGAATAGTCATATAAGAAAATACATTTTGACAGGTATTTGTGCTTTAGTGCTGGCTACAGGATCCTTGATTTTAGTAAGACTCCTTTTGCCCCCAAAAAAAGAAGCGGAGAAGTTTCTTTTGCCACTTGCAGATACTGCATGGCCAATGAAATCTCATGATTTAAGACACACGGGAAGAAGCCCCTACCCTGGACCATCAAAGCCTTTTAAAAAATGGGAGTTTATTACAGGAAATAGAATAAGTGCTTCTCCCGTTATAGGAATTGATGGAGCTATTTATATCGGTTCTGAGGATCATAACCTCTATGCCATGAATTCCAACGGCACAAAAAGATGGGAATTTACTACAGGTGATATGATAAACTCCTCTGCAGCTATATCCTCTGACTGGACCATCTACATAGGTTCGTTTGATAAAAAGCTCTATGCCATACATCCCGATGGCACAAAAAAGTGGGAGTTTGTTACAGAAGGCGGGATAAGCTCTTCTCCAGCCATAGGGAATGATGGAACTATTTATGTGGGTTCTATGGATAAAAAACTCTATGCTATAAATCCCGATGGCACAAAAAAATGGGAGTTTATTACAGGAGATATTATACCCTTTGCACCAGCCATAGGAAATGATGGAACTATCTATGTGGGTTCATTCGACAGAAAATTCTACGCCATAAATCCCGATGGCACAAAAAAGTGGGAGTTTATTACAGGAGGCTCTATATATTCCTGTGCTATTGGAGATGATGGCACAATCTATATAAGTTCGTGCGATAGAAAGCTCTATGCTATTAAGCCCGATGGTACAAAAAAATGGGAATTCTTTATAGGCACTTATGCAAGCTCTGCTCCAGCAATAGCTCCTGATGGTACTGTTTATATAGGTGCTCAGGGACTTAATAATGCTCCCATGCTTTCTGCCATACATCCCGATGGCACAAAAAAGTGGGAGTTTACTACAGAGGGTAACACACTATCTTCACCAACTATAGACTCCAATGGAATTATTTACATTGGCACCAGTGATGGAAAGTTGGTTTCTATAAATCCTGATGGTACAAAAAGATGGACATTTGTTATAGGCGATGTCATAAATTCTTCTCCAGTTATAGCCTCCGATGGAACTATATATATAGGGGCTTTTGATAAAAAGTTATATGCCATTACTGCCAGACCATAATTTAAAAACAAATTTTTTAAAATTAAGGAGGAAACAAATGAAAAGGGATTCGTTTTTTATTTTATCCTTTTTAGCAGCGATATTTTTATTAATAGAAGCTGGTAGCGCTCAGACAAAGGAGAATCCCTATATTAGATTTGATCAGGAATGGTGGACATTTGGAGAAATAAATGAGGGGGATAAATTAACCCATACCTTCAATTTAGAAAATGCTGGCAACTCTGACCTGGTTATTTATAATGTAAGTGTGAGCTGTGGCTGTACTGTTGCTTCTATTTCTTCCAGGGTAATTAAACCTGGCAAGACAGCCAGTATTAAAGTTATTTTTAATTCAAAAGGATACACCGGAAAAATTACCAAATTTATTTATATAGAATCGAATGACCCGACAATGCCACGGAAAGTACTATTAATCTATGGAAATGTGCATCCTTCATCTCCAGAAATAAACATTTCTGTAGAACCAAAGGATTGGGAATTTTCCCTTTCGCCCGATAAACCCGATAAAAAAGATACTGGCAAATTTATTATAAGAAATAACGGGTTAAAAGATTTAAAGATTAAATTTATAAATAATTCTTCTTCACCTTATGAGGTCTCTATTCTTCCTCTTGAAGCATCTCCATCAAGACTAAGGCCCGTTCCCTACAAGACAACAAACACCTTTTCACCCTATGAGGCTTCCATTCCTCCATTCGGTTATATCACACCGGTTGTAAAATCAAAAGGAAAAAGTAAAAACTCTGAAGGATATATCCACCTTGAGATAGCAATACCTTTTAGTAACAGATAAAAAAGATTTTTCTTAAATCCTTACTCGATTTGCAAATACAATACCTTTACCACCCTTTACATAAAGGAATAACTCCTTTAGTCCCATTTGAAGCTTTCCATTTATAATTCCAGAAAACTTTACAACAGCTACAAAAACAGAAGAATCTTTTGGTATTGTGTATTTTTCTGAAATAGGTTCAGAGTATTTATCAATATATAATACTTCACGGATTGTTTCGTTCTGGTAAATGTTATGCTTTAGTACAGCTTGATAGGCTATTTTTATTTCATCAGCTTCTTTTGGATCCAGTAACGAAATATCATTATAAAAGTTCAATTGAGGGATTGTATGCTCCGGGTCAAGTCTTATAATGGTACCCTCAACATTTGAAAGTTCTATGCTCCTTTTGTTTTCCCATTTTAATTCCGCAACAATTTTTCCAAAGGAGTATTTTATATCAGGTATACTATCGCTGTTTCTGCTTGCCGTTTTTGCCTTTATACTTAAATCCGGTATCCACCTTGCTATTGGTAATAGCTTTGCGTACAATCCTATTAAGTTTGCCTGCTCTGCATTAGTAAGAAAATCTGTTATCTTAAGGTTTGTACCTGTACCATCCAGTGTATTTTTAAAATACTCTTTTGCACTGTTTATAAATGTGTCCAGTCCAACCGTATAGTAGGCAAGATGCAAAAGTGCAAAATTTTTAAGCATGCTATTTATGTCACAGGAAATTTCACCACTATCAGGGAAGCCTTTTTGTAAAATTTCTTTATAGTAGCTATAACCTGGAATAGGAACTAAATAAAGGGCATCTTCTTGCCTTCTTCCACTATTATCCAAAAGCCTTCTGTACAGGTCGCTGTATGCAAACAAATTTTCATTATCGCACTTTAATAAATCTCTAAAGTAATAAGTAACCACAGCCTTTTTTATTTCTTCTGGGCTTATTCCACCGGTTATAAAAAATATAGAATTTGAATCAAAGCGAATTGTCCCCTGCAAAGCTGGAAGAACAATAAATGTTATGTTTTTTTGCTCAATAGGTAATATTAATCCTTCATAAGTAGAAATTATATCCTTTACTTCTTTTATGCCGGCATCCAATCTTGTTTGAAATAAAAGCTCTATAGTTCTTTGAGCATCACTTTCTATTTTTGATTTAAATCGTCCGCAAATAAGAATAGGCAAATCCTCCTGATAAAAGGAAAAACTGGAAATGTTATGAGCTCTGTATGGTATCAAAAGACTTTGAAATCCTTCCGGTGTTGTTAAACCCGCCTCAATATAGCCATTTTCACTGGCAAAGGAAAGCCAGTCCTGCATGTAAAATTCAAGCTCTTTTAAAGGAAGGGTGTAAACAAGGGATATTTTTCCTTTATAGTCACTTACAACATTGTCTATCATAATAATCCCGGCATTATGATAAGCCTGAACATTGCCCGCCCCTGGTGAAGTAAGAGTTATCAGTCTTGCTTTTTTGGGAAGAGTTATCTTTACAGAATTCTTCTCAAAAGAGTATTGAATGTTCACTTTTATTTCGCCCGGCACAATGTTTAAAGTAAGTTTAGCTGTAAACGAATGAGAAAGAATGGGTAACAGGACGAAAGCTACTAATGTTAAAATCTTTTTCATAAAACCCTCCTGTTTTATAAAAGTATCCTTACCCCTGCATTTATAGAAAATCCACCCATAGGCACACGCGGTCTCTCAAAATACTCCTGATTAAGAATATTCTTTAGCATCAATTCTATATAAAAATCTTTGCTTATAGCCTGTGACATATTTATATCCCAGATTAATTTTGGATCTAGATAGGCATCCCTTAAATATTTTTCTGCGTCTCTATATGTAAGGCGTGTGTTGAATGAAAATCCCCAGGGTTGATAGGTGTATTCAAGACCTATTGATGCGGATTGATAATTAAAGAACAAAAGCTTATCATAATCCGGCTGTCTAAATACATAGGAGGCGTTAAGAATCAAATTTTCAAAAGCTATCAATTCGATTATTCCCTCTGCCTGCACAACTCCTATGTTGGAGATAGCTGAAAATACATATAGGTCTGTTTCAGGAATATACTCATAATTTAGATAGTTCTGATACTGATGAAAACTTACATTGGCTCTCAGATTAATAAATTGAAATGGGGAATATTGAATACTATAAAGATAAACCCACTTTTCTTCAGGAAGGGTTTGCTGATAATCAATCTGATTTTCATTCAATATCTTTTCTGTTGAAAGATTGTTCTGCTCACCATATATTCCGCCTTTCATAGAAAGAACTGTGGAATATTTATAGAATACCATAAAATTCGGAGCCCAGAACATTCCTTTATAGTTATAAATATCTGCTTCCAACCCAAACTGTATGGATAGAGAACTGAATAGAGGCATTTTGTTAATAGCACTTATTTTCCCGAAGTGAAATTTGTCTTCGTTAAAGCATGAATATTCATACTTCCCTGAAATCTTTAAGAAGTTATCCCTGCTCCAATGTGTTTCCAGATCAAGAGTAGTACCTGCTTCCTGAAGATTCTTTGCATTATAGTTTGTACCCATTTTGTGGTTTAAATATAGATAATTATAGTATATATCTCCTTTTAACATAGTATTTATATCGGCATTATAAAGAATACCAAATCTGGCAGGAATATTGTTCTTAGATTCGGTAATGTTTATCGGGCTATTATAAAGCCCAATCTCCCTTGTGTAATACCCAGCTGAAGTACTTAAATCTACATTACTGCTTACAGAATATATAATATCTCCATTAAGGTCATCAATATTCATCTCTGTATTAAAGTAAGTATTGTTCATATATCCAAGGCTATCATGCTTATTTCTTAAATATGTAATAAGATAATTAAGATTTCCGGACCGACGTCCTGTATTCATTTCTGCAATTATGTTATTAAACATTCCATAATAAAATTTAAAAGTAGAAAGAGAAAAATCTTCCTTCTGTCTTTCTTTACTTAGTTCAGATTTAAACTTATCGCTTGCCTTGCTCTTTGTAAGCTCTTCAACATCAATTCTACCATAGTTACTTATTTTGTCCTTTAATATAGAAGTTTCCTGTTTTTCAATGGGAATTGTACTTTCGTCCTCAATGTTGATTTTTACATCTGGAATTATAATTTTTTCCCCTGATTTTTCCTGAAGAAGTTCTGACTTAATATTTGTTGAAGGTGTTTGCTGGGTGTAGATTGAAGTATAGATGAAAAGAAGCATAAAACAAAAAACTAAATTTTTCATATTTTTTCTCCTTATTTAGAGACTTAGATATTTATAATTCTGTGCAGAATAAAATTCTCCATTTGGTCCAAAATCTTCAAGTAAGGCTGGTACTATAGCTCCGGGTATTACTGTCTCTACTTCGTTTGGAGCTCTTTGAGAACCCATATCTGTTTTAAGCCAGCCTGGATCCAGTGTAGAAACAAGAACATTCGTTCCCTTAAGCTCTGCTGCTATATCACGGGTATATTTATCTATTGCTGCCTTTGTAACACTGTAAGGGGATAAATCGGGCTGGTCTTTAATTCCGGAGGTCAGATTTATAACCCGTCCAAACCCTTTCTCTATCATCTTCGGTATAAAAAAAGAGCATATTTCTACTACAGCAAAGAAGTTTACTTCAAAAACCCTTTTCCATTCTTCTATTGGTATATCCCAGACCTTTTGAATCTTGTTTTGAATTGCCGCATTATTGTAGAGAATATCTATTGAGCCGACTTTTTCATAAACGCTATTGCATATTCTTCTTACTTCCTGAAGATTACTTAATTCTCCTGCAACAGTTTCTACCTTTACATCAAATGGCTTTAGTCTTTCAACAGTTTCTTCTGTATTTTTAAGTGTCCTGCCATGCACAACAACATTACAGGAACAATTTGCCAGAGCTATAGCAATCTGTTGACCTATACCCCTGCTTGAGCCTGTTATAAAAGCCCATTTGCCCTTAAGCTTTTGATTCATATTTATCTCCTTAATTTATACTTCGAGAGATTTTAACATCTCTTCCTGTTCGCTGAGGATAAGTGCATCTATCAATTCGTCCAGATCTCCATTCATTATCATTTCGAGTTTATACAGAGTAAGATTTATCCTGTGGTCTGTTACCCTGTTTTGAGGGTAATTATATGTTCTTATCTTGTCGGAACGATCCCCGGAGCGTATAGAGCTACGGCGGATAGCGGTTTCACTTTCTATCTTCTTCTGAACTTCCATATCCAGAAGTTTTGAACGTAGAATTCTCATTGCACTTGCCCTGTTTTGTAATTGAGATCTCTCTTCCTGACACGCAACAACAATGCCAGTAGGAATGTGTGTTATTCTTACCGCGGATTCAGTTTTGTTTACATATTGCCCACCTGCTCCCCCGGCACGAAATGTGTCGATTTTTAAATCAGCAGGATCTATTTTTATCTCTACTTCATCAGCCTCAGGAAGTACAACAACAGAAGCTGTTGATGTATGTATTCGTCCCCCTGCCTCTGTTACAGGAATCCTCTGTACACGGTGAACACCACTTTCAAACTTTAACCTGCTATAAACATCCCTGCCTTTAACAGAAAATACAATTTCCTTATATCCCCCAAGTCCAGTATCATTAAAATCAAGCACTTCATATTTCCATCGCCTGTTTTCAGCGTAGCGTGTGTACATTCTGAATAGATCGCCTGCAAAAATGGCAGCTTCTTCTCCACCCGTTCCTGCCCTTATTTCTACAATTACATTCTTTGAACTCATGGAGTCTTTCGGAAGCAGAAGTCTTAAAATCTCTCCTTCCAATGCTTTCTTTTTTAGATTTAATCTTTCTATGTCTTCTTTCGCCATTTTTTTAAGCTCTTCATCCTCGTTGGAATTTAAAATTTCCTCGTTGTCGGAAATTTCTTTTTCTATTCGAGACATTTCATTATACTTCTCAACGAAAGGCTCAAGTTCAGCCCGATCTTTTGCGGCTTTTATATAATCCTGGCTCCCCGGTGAGAGCAGAGAAAGCTTGTTATTAATATCGTCATATTTTTTCATCAAAGCAATAGCTCTTGGATGCATAGATACTCCTCAAAGATAGATATTTATATATTTTAGCGGAAGCTTTGTGAAGTGTCAAAGTAAAGACTTAATTCATAGACTGACTGAAAAGTTGTCAAAATGTCACTCCGAAGGTAAATTAATGGAAAAGATTAAACTATATTTCAATTGGACAACATTGCTTTTATTTTTTATAATGATTGCCTGATACATTTAGTAAAAAGCTGTCCATAATAATGTACTTTATTAAAGAGGTTTCTATGGTTAGAGTTCGTTTTGCTCCTTCTCCAACAGGCAAGCTTCATCTTGGAAGTGCACGCACTGCTGTTTATAACTGGCTTTATGCAAGACATTGTGGAGGTACTTTTATTCTTAGGATTGAAGATACAGATTTGAGCCGTTCCGAAGATGCTTATATGTTTTCTATTATTAAAGATATGGAATGGCTTGGTTTAAATTATGATGAATTTTATCGGCAGAGCGAACGTTTTCACATTTATGAAAGCTATGCCAAAAAGCTTATTGAAGATGGAAAGGCATATTATTGCAATTGTTCAAAAGAAGATATCAGTTCCCGCACAAAATCCCTGTCAGAAAAGAACGAAATAAAAAAATATGATGGTTATTGCAGAAATAGAAATCTAAAAGAGGGGGTTATTCGTCTTAACATTGGAGAAGAAAGAGATATAGAGTTTCAGGATGTCGTAAAGAATAAGCTTAAGATTAATACAGGTGAACTTGATGATTTTGTTATCATGAAAAGTGATGGTTCGCCCACTTATAATTTTGCCGCTGTTATTGATGACGCATTAATGGGTATTACCCATGTTATACGGGGAGAGGATCATATTACAAACACATTCAAGCAAATAATTTTATATGAATATTTTAAATTTCCCTTGCCCATTTTTGTACACCTTCCACTTGTACTTGATAAAGACAAAAGCCCCCTTTCAAAAAGGAAAGGCTCAATTGACATCGAACATTATCGAATGATGGGAATTCTTCCGGAGGGCTTATTGAATACAATAGCAAGACTTGGCTGGTCATATGGAAACGAAGAAATATTTACTCCTGAAAAGCTTATTGAGTATTTCGATATAAAAAAGCTGAACAGTTCCAATGCAATATATGATGAGGAAAAATTACTATGGGTGAATGGCAGGCACATATCTCTTATGGACTATTCTGTAATTATGAAGTATTTAATCTATTATGCAAAAGAAGCAAACCTTCCTGTTGTTGGAAAAATGGATCAGAGCAAATGGCTTTTAAAGGCTGTAAGCCTTTTAAAGAATCGCCATAATACAATAAAAAAACTTTATGATGAAATAGCTTTTTATGCCCAGTCAAAATATGACATTGAAGAAAAAGCTATGGAAAAATATAGGGAACTAACAAAAAAGAGTGAAGTAATGAAGGCTTTTAAAAAAGCTTGTTTTACTATAGAAAAGCTAAGTGAATATGATAGACTTGAGGGATTGGAAGAAAAATTACGAGATATTGCCAAAGAAGAAAATACTTCCTTCGGAGAGCTTGTCGCTATCTTACGAATACGGCTTACAGGAAGGAATACAACCCCGGATATAATTACAGTTATTAAACTTCTGGAAGAAGAGGCAAAAGAAAGATTAGCAAGAGAAATTTTATAGTCTTTTAAACCACTTATCAAAACGGATTTTCCAGCATTTATAAAGAGCCTCGTTTATTATACCACCACTCATTTTTGTGCTACCTTCAAATCGGTCTCGAAAGACTATCGGAACTTCTTTTATTTTATAACCCTTGTAAATAGTTTTTGCCTTCATTTCTATCTGAAAACTATATCCATTGGAACTTATCTTATCAAGATCAAGACTTTCCAGTACCTTCCTGCTATAGCAATTATACCCGCCTGTAAGGTCTGTTAGCTTTACACCTGTAGCAAGGCGAGCATATATGTTACCACAGATGCTTAAAAAGAGCCTTTTCAAATCCCAGTTTAAAACCCTGACTCCACGCACATAACGCGACCCACAAACAGCATCATAACCATCTTTAAGAGCTTCTATAAAAAGATGAAGCTCGGCAGGATCATGAGAAAAATCTGCGTCCATTTCGCAAACATAGTCATATTTTTTTTTGCTCTGCAAAGCCCACTTAAAGCCTGCTATATAAGCCCTGCCAAGACCTTCTTTCTTTTTTCTCTCAAGAATAAAAACACGCTTATTATTCTTCATTATTCCCTTTACTACACTTGCCGTCTTATCAGGAGAATTGTCATCGACAACAAGAACATCAATATTTCTGTCCTGTTTTAAGACAATGGGAATAAGGTTTTTTATATTATTAGCTTCATTATATGTAGGAATAATTATCAATCCCTTCATGGAAGACCTACCTTAAAAAGTTTCAAGATTTTATCATAACATTTTTAAATAATCAAAATTATCATATTCATTCAGAAATTTCCCATTCGCTGTTATTAAGAAAAAAACTACTGAACAATCCCGAGCTCTTTTATCTTCCGGAGCAGGTTGTTTGGAAGAACACCAATATCTAAAGCTGTTTTAGATATATTGTTATTGTGAAGTAAAAGCTGGGTTTCAATGTATTTCTTCTCAAGAAGTCTTTTAGCTTCTCCAAGCTTCATTGTTTTTTGAAAAAGATTTTCCTGATTATTTTTGTACCCATAGCTTGTGGCATGCTCAAGATCGGAAAGTTTTATTTCGCTATCCTCTGAAAAAGCAAAAAGTCGTTGTACCAGATTCTTCAATTCCCGAATATTCCCTTTTAGAGGAAGTTCACAGATAGCCTTTATTACTTCAGGTCTTATGGTTTTCATAATGGTTCCATTTTCAATGCATGCCTGTTTTAAAAAATAATCGGCAAGAATTGCAATATCTTCCTTCCTTTCTCTTAAGGGAGGAATCGAAATAACAAGTACACTTATTCTATAGAAAAGATCTTCTCTAAATTTTCCGGCTTCTACGGCTTCTTTTAGGTTCTGATTGGTAGCACATATAAGTCTAAAATCCACCTTTATTTTATGTTCTCCACCAACCCGTGTCACTTCCCTATCTTCAAGAACACGTAAAAGTTTTGCCTGCTGGGATAACGGCAAATCTCCAATTTCATCCATAAAAAGAGTACTCTCACTGGCAAGTTCTATCTTTCCTTTCTTCATCATGTTGGCTCCGGTAAATGCCCCTTTTTCATGTCCGAACAATTCACTCTCGAAAAGATTTTCTGGAATAGCAGCACAGTTCAATTTAACCATCTCATTTTTCCCTCTCTTGCTCTTAAGATGAATTAGATTTGCCACATGCTCTTTCCCAACTCCGCTTTCGCCTGTTATTAAGACTGGAAAATCGATCTGGGAAGCCTTTTCAATTATTTCATTGAGCTTTTTAATAGATGGGGAATTTCCTATAATTTTATATTTTTCCATTTCTTTTTTAAGCAAAGTAGAAAACCGCTTATGTTCAAGAGCATTGTTAATAACAACCTTTATTTTCTGATAAGATATTGGTTTTTCAACAAAATCAAAAGCTCCAAGCTTTATAGAAAGAACGGCTTTTTCAATTGTTGAATATCCAGAAATCATAATACATTCGATGGACGGAAGTTTGTTCTTTATGTACTTTAAAAGTTCAATCCCATCCTCCTCTCCAAGCTTCATGTCTATAACTGCAACATCAATAGAGTCTACATCTAAGTCAATTATCTTTTTTGCATTCTTTATAGAGTCTGCTCCAATAACCTCGTACTCTTCAAAAACGCCCTTTAAACTGCTTATAACATCTTCATTATCATCTACTACTAATAGTTTCATAACACTCCTCTTAAAAAAATTATAATTTATTCGGAAAAGATAAGTTTAAAATTTGTACCATGGTTTATTTTGCTTTCAACCTTTATCACCGCGTTCTGCTCCTGGGCAAGACTTTGTACTATGGAAAGACCTATACCAAGGCTTCCTTTTTTTGTGGAAAACCCGGGCTCAAATATTTTCTGAAGGTTTTCCCTGCTTATCCCACTTCCATTATCTTTAACATTTATAACCTTACAATTTTCCTTTTTCTGAAGATTTATTTCCACTCTTGTATTTTTTCCGGACTCCACACCATTCTTTACTAAATTTCTTATTGCCTCTTTAAATAGCACAGTATCAACTTTAAGGTAAAAGCGTTCTACTCCATTTTTTAGCCGAACATTTTTAAATTCTTTACATACCTCTTCTATTAGTGGAACAACATTTCTTCTCTCAAGATTTGCATCTGGAAAGCGAGATATTTCCCTGAATTTTTGAAGAATCATTTTAATGTCATTTAGCTTGTTCAGAATGAAGAGAATCTTATCTTTTTCTTCAACCTTGTCGATTAAAAATTCTATATATGTCTGTATTGGAGAAATAATATTGTTAATTTCGTGAACGATAATACGGGAAATTTCTTTCCAGCCTCTGTATTTCTGAATATTTCCGAGGATAGTTTCATAGTTTTTTAGTTTAAGAATCATTTCATTAAAAGCGCGAATAAGTATCCTTATTTCTTCTGTTCCGGTTTCATTAAGAATAAGCTCCTTTTCGTTCTTATCAAAATAGATAGATTTGACCTGATCAGATAATCTATTTATTGGCTTTGTCATGCCATAGATTAGAAAAAGAAATAAAACAGACATTATAACAATTTCAACCATGGAAATGGTTAAAACCATCCTTGTAATATCCACAGCCTGTTTTTCCGAAAAGGCTCTATAGATTGAAATTCTTTTTTGAATCTCCGGATTGTTTTCGGAGAGGCTTTTTATTGTCTCAAGTTCCTTCTCAAAGTTTTTTTGTGTTTGTGTTATTATGGTATAGCTGGCAACAATGGATGTGAAAAGTATTAATGCCATTGCGGCTAAAAATATAATGATAAACCGTATTTTCATATATCAGTCTCCCAGTATCAAATAATTCAAAATTATCTTTGGCCTATTTCCCCATAGATTTATAATATCCGGTATATAATCACTCTTCAATACTATCTCAACCTCTGTTGTTATACCCTTCCCCGAAAAGCTATCCGCATTCGTAAGAAAAACAAGATCCTGAATTGTCAGGAAATTTGTCATAAGACTAAAACTCTTAAGCTTCCAGTCGTTTACAATATAATTTGTACCGTCAAAGGATATCTTTTGAGAAAAAATTTCGTTGTACACCAATTCTCTCTCAACATATGTTTTTATTCTGTAGGTAAGATCAACCTCTATTCCACTATCAATAATACCTTTTATATATGGATTTATTAAGTTTGAACATCGAAATTGAGCATTTATTACTGACTTTTTTTTAAAATTTCGATAGATAAAAAAATTATCGCCTGTAACTTTTGGATAAACACTTATTATTCCAAAAACTATCAGGATGATCTTAAAAAATTCTAGTATTTTAGCCCAGATTACAGACATCTATTTTCTCCAAAGCTTTATTTGCCATTTTCTTTTCTATCTTCCTTGTCCTGTATCTCCTGCTGTATATTTCTTGTAAAGGCGCCCAAAAAAATGCCCGTGGAAATATAAAAATTATGAACACTCGCAGGAGGTGAATTTATCGCATTTACTGAATATCCCCCTGAACCTGAAATCGCCCACTGATTTTGCGGGCTATAAATGTAGCCTATTGATAGGCCTATGTGTATAAAATCTAACTTTAACAGGGTTAATAATGAAGCCTCAAAAGAGATTGAGTTGCATTTGAATATGCTAAGATTTCCAGGATTTTCTATTAAGTGGGAAAAATCTGCATTATTAATTGTTGAATTAGCAACCTGAATCTCCTTATAACAACCACCCATCCCCACTTTTGGTATAAGCACAAAATTTCTTTCGTTTAATGCAACATACCCAATATTAAAAGTACCAAAACTCTCAGTGTAATAAAACCTATTTATTCCATTCTCCATGATTTCCCCGGGTAGCATGTAGCCCCACCCTCCAATGTAAATATTATTAATAACTATTGCTCCCGTGACACCAGGCCCAAACAAAATACTTTTAGCTTCACCATAACCATTTTTTATCAGTATTTCATTCAACGATGTCTTACAGTTATATACCATCACACCAGAAAAACCTCCTATTATTCCATAGGTTCTGGCATAAATCGTCCTGCACAAAAGCAGGGTTAAAAGCAGGTAAAAATTTAATCTCATCGCTTGCCCCCCTTCTCAGGTGGCAATCTATCTACATATTGCAATTTTGTTGCCACCTTCTAAGATTTCTCTATTATTTTTTCTATCCAGAAAAAGGCAAATTGTACCTTATAAATCTTGGACAAATAGGCGCCGGACAACCCGTCAAACCATCCATTCCCCGGATAAACATAATCAACATATTTTAGAATTTGTGCAAATAAAATATAACAGAAATAAAAATAAATCAAGAATGATATATTATTTACAACAATTACCTGTTTTTGGAAATAGCGGAAATAGATGAATCCTGGAATCATATTAGTTTCAAAAAATCTGACACGGAAATTATTTCTATAGCATGATACCTTTTAAGTGAAAGAAGATGATGATCCCCGGAAATAATATAATCGGAACCCGAAGTAACTGCACATTCCAGGATTCTATTATCATCCTCATCTTCCTTTATCAGATTTATTCTCATCTCCGGTTCTACAATACTGGCTATTGAGCTTAATTCATTCCCAACTGCCAATAAAATCCTTTTTGAAAACTTAAATTTTACCTCCAGGATTTCCAGCACTTCATCGATTATTTCCTTTGAAAGATACAGAGATACCCTGCCCTCGATGATAAACCAAAGCAGTTCTCTGGGTTTCCCTCCAAATACTATACCGGAGATAATGACATTAGAATCCAGTACAACTTTAATCACTTTTATTTCCTGCTTCGTCTTCTATAATTATGTATTTCACTCTCAATCTCTTTTTCAGTAATTTTCGTCAATTGATTCCTATAATCCCCATAAATAAAAATCTGCTCCCATCTTTTTTTCCTCTCAATGTACATCCTGGCCGCTTCCCGTATTAATTCAGATCGGGAACGATTCTCTTCCTTTGAGATTTTATCGATTTTATCCAGCATTTCTTTATTAAAAGATATATTGATAGTATTAACGCCCATAGACGCTCCTATAGATTTGTTGTATAATTGTACATACAATGTTTGTATCTGTCAATAGAAGAAAGTAAATACTATTAATTCCCCATTTCTCCCGTAATTCCGAGTATTTCCGCTCTATTTTTTTATGAGGAATCTTTTCAAGATAAACATTCTAATTGTGGAAAATAGATTCCACAAGGGTATAACGAAAAAGCTATAATTGGAATGGCGGAACTGCTATATCATTTATGACACGCCTATTCTGGCTCGGGTATATTCTTTAAGATTTGCAAAATATGTGGATGAATAATTCCATTGGAGGCTACGATTGTTTTCATGTAAATATTATAATCATTACCTGAATAATCAGAAATTCTACCTCCAGCTTCTTCAACAATAATTTTTCCTGCTGCTGTATCCCAGGGCTTTAGATTTTCCTCGTAAAATCCCTCAAAGCTACCTCTTGCCACATAGCACATATCAACAGCTGCAGAACCAAGTCTGCGAAATCCAGTAAACTTTTTATATATTTCCCGAATTGGGCTAAGAAGGTATTCAATACGTCCTTTTCGTTCATATGGAAACCCGGTTACGAGAAGGGCTTTTGATGGCTCGGAAACAGAAGAAACCTTAATTTTTCTTCCATTAAAAAAGGCCCCCTTCCCTTTAGAAGCATAATAAATTTCGTTGAGGATTGGATTATAAACTACTCCGAGCAATATTTCTCCTTCTATCTCAAGTGCTATAGACACAGCTACAAAAGGAATACAATGAGCAAAGTTTACCGTACCATCCAGAGGATCTATGATCCATTTGTTTTTTGAGTCTTTATTTACAGAAAGCCCTTCCTCAGTTAAGATAGAAAAATCAGGAAAATTCTTTTTTATCCTTGAAACTATAAGTTTTTCGGAAGCCTTATCGTATTCTGTAACTGGATTCCCAAAGCCTTTATAACTAACACGCTTGGGTGCAAAAAATCCTTTTCTTATAATTTTCCCGCTTTCTATTGCACAATTCTTCGCAAACTCAAGATACTCTTTTATATTCATCATCCTTTATCCTTAATCAATTCTTTCTTTAAAAAGTAAATCCATAAGCTTCCGCCCTGAAAGCCCTATATATTTTCCAGAAAGACAGGTTCTCTCGTTATAATTCTTTATAACTTCATCAGGGGTAACTCCTGCTCCCCATACCATAAATGGTACAGGATCCCTTGTGTGTTTTCTAAGATGAATGGGTACAGGATGATCCGGAAGAATAGCAACTCTTAACTCATCTTTTATTTTATTATTGTATTCCTCAAAAAAGGTTTTTATAAGGCGTTGATCGCAATCCTCAATAGCCCTTATCTTACCAGCAAGATCTCCAAGGTGAGAACATTCATCTGCTGCTTCTATATGTAGATAAACAAAATCATTATTCTTTAAGAAATTTACTCCTGCCCTTGCCTTGTTTTCATAATTTGTATCTATATAACCTGTAGCCCCTTCCGGACGCAACACCTCCATCTGTCCAAGCCTTCCAAGCCCAAGGATTACATCAACTGCAGAAATAATCGCTCCTTTTTTACCGTACATTTCGTAAAAAGAGGGCATGGATGGCCTTTTACCACCCGACCATGGCCATATAAGATTTGCAGGATTTTTACCTTCTTTAATTCTCTTTCTGTTCACAGGATGGTCTTTTAAAAGTTCAAGAGAACGATATATTAAATCTCTAAGAACTCGGGCTGTTAATTCACCCTCTGGTTTCTTCGCTTCAGGAAGAATCTTTTCCCATTCAAGCCCATGAGAGGAATCGGGCTTGCTATATAGTATTTCAGGGCTGAACTCTTTCCCTTTTAAGTAAAGCAGATGACGATAACTCACCCCCTTTTTAAAGGAGATCTGATTATCTCCGAGCTTTTCCTGTAGAAAGGAGATGATATCCTCTGCTTCCTTTTCAGATATATGTCCAGCAGAGTAATCCTTTAAGATTCCATCTTCAACAGTTATAAGATTAAGCCTGAAAGCTACTGTATCTTCTTCCAGAGGAATGCCTGCTCCATAGCTTTCAATGGCGCCTCTGCCTGTGTAGTACTTTGAAATATCCCATCCAAGAACAGACATATTTGCAACATCCGAGGAAGTAGGAAACCCATCTGGAAGGGATAAAAAGGTACCAAAGGTTGCTTTCTTAGCCAGTTCATCAATAAGAGGAGTATTTGCAGCCTCCAGTGGGGTTTTACCATTAAGCTCTTCCACAGGATAGTCAGCCATTCCATCTATAAGAAAAACAACATACTTCATAAAAACTCTGCCACCCGTATTCCCAAGATTTTTATTTATTCTTTTTTTCTATGATAAAATTTTCATAGTAGTAAATCGCATAAGATATTCCTGAAACTATTAGAAGTAGCGAGGAAAGAAGAGTTCCATAGAATATTACATTTCTTAATATAGCCACCCCCCTTATTCCAATGTTATCACCGGTCAGGGAATGGAACAATATATAGAGTGCAAGGACTATTCCTACGACAAAGGTTGTAACTTTACCTATAATTGAAGGAAGCACAATTCTCTTTTTAATATTAAGTGCCAATACCGCTGCTATTGATATAATTACATCCCTTGCAAGTATAAGGATAAACAGATAAGAAGGCAAGCGCTTGGAAAAATAAAGCACGGCAGATACGGTTATGGCAAGGATTTTATCCCCCAGAGGGTCAATCAACTGGCCGATTTTGCTAACGGACTTTAAAATTCTTGCAAGGAATCCATCGAGAAAATCTGTAAAAAATGCCACTATAAATATTATAAATGCTGTAAAATTCGACTTAGGAGTGTCTATTCTAAGCTGTTGCACAATCGGAATAACCAGAAGCATTCTAATGAGAGATAGGGCATTGGGGATGGTCCATATATTATCAAGAGAGGAATTATTATCTTTTTGTGGCATTTTTCACTCCGAAGTCCCGGACGATTCGTCAATAATGTTAATGCTCGTTTTCATTATACCAAAGATAGCCCCATCCATTTCCTCGCTTCCCTTGACCCATTCCGGGAAAAGTAAGACATTAGCTTTATCCCACGGTTTGTTATAATCAAAGATGGATAAATAGTTTTCCGGAAATCTTTCCATCTTTTTATCTCTGACCATTAAACCTGGGCGTGCATATATTAATCCAACAACAAGTTTATCCATCTTGATAGAGAAAGAAGCCATCTTAACAAGGTCTTCAATATTATTCACAGTATAATAGCGAGGAAATAATCTAAAAATTTCGCTATAGAAACTATTTTCATTTCCTGCTATAATCAAGTACTGCCCGCTTTTTGCCTCGGAGGGAAGACTTAATTTCATCCTTTTCTGTACATAATTCCCGCCGTACTGTTTAAGCAGAACCTTACATTGTACGGTTTCACCCGGCCTGTAATTATTCTTATCAGCAGTGAAATTATCAACAATGTAATACTTAATGCCCTGCTCAATCTGGATATCAGATTTTACAGAATTGATCTTAATATCTCCCATATTGTTTTCAAAGAAGACGGAAAGATAAAGATTCATATCGGAAAGCATTCCATAAACATTGAAATAGCTTGGATTATAAGCATAGAGAAAAGCATTGCTAACACTGTACTTCTGACCTTTATGCTCAAAATCTATTTTACAATTGAGCCTAATTCTTTTGTCATCGAGATAGCCTGTATGTCTTAAGAAGGATGAAGATAAAGCTCCTGCTGTAAGGGTTGGGAAATAATAGCGATTGTTCACAACCCTGAAGTTATAAGAAAAACTTTCCTTATAATTTCTTACAGTTACAGAAACAGGTACCATATCTGCCTGTTCACCGAGCCTGCAATAAACCCCATCCTGTCCATCATAGAGGGTTGCCCCTATTGTCTCTGAAGATGCCCCCACTTTAAATGAAAAATAGCTTGATGGTATTACTGTATAAACATAGGATCTGGAAATAGGTAGCTTATTATTTCCTGCCAGATCCATTGGATGTCCGAATATATATATATCCTTATTGGAGACATAGGTAACAGTCCCGATGCCTTCAATGTGATAATCTCCTTCCACTAAATTGACAGCAACAGAATCTCCCGCTTTTAGAGTTCCATACACAGGGGATTCCTTTCCTGAAACCCTGCCGCTACTCCCCATTACAATAAAAGATTCTTTTGAAAGAGGAGATTTTTCACTTCCAAATTGTGCTTTGATATATTCCTCTGCCTCTTTCACAAAGCCATTTATAAAAAGAGGGGTACTGATTTTTTTAAGCCTTTCATCATCCTTTGAAAAATTTTTCACCCCGGGTGTGATGCTATTATCCTTTTCTCTTAGCATCTGCCTAATCGGAGTAATACCACAAATTGGCTCTCTGGAAAAAGCCCATGTATAGGCCACTGCACCTATCAGCTTATTGTCTATGTAAACAGGGCTTCCACTCATTCCTGCCACCACGCCACTTTTTTCAACAATGGGTCCTGAGAGTCTTGCCAGTATAATGTCTCCACGAGGGCTAACATTTTTCATTACATCTATTATCTCTGCGTTAAATTGCTCCGGTTCCCATCCGCCGAAAACAGTAAGCCCATATCCTTTCATACCGGGCTTAAGTTCAGAAACTTCCATAAATTCAGCAGAAAAAAGGATGTTGCAAAATAAAATTAGAAAAAGAACTGCAATCAAAAATTTCATATAAAATCTATCTTCCACCTGTTTTACGAAACAATATGATACCATATCTATGTAAAAAAATAAAGTCAACGAATTGATTTTGCATAGAGAAAATTAAACCTACTCTAAAAGCTTTTGTATTCTTTTGGAGATTTTTTCTGCTTTGCCATAAATTGTCATCATCTTTCCGTCGAATGTCTTGCGCTTGCACCCACAGGAAAATCCTACCCGCCATTATGCCAAGAAATGCAGGATGCATTTCGCCCCGAGCACATGAGGCAGGAGGCCGAATGTGCGAGGGTAGATTTTCCGTGCCTTTCCCTTGAGCAAGACCTGAGGAACGGAAAGATGATGACAATGACCCTCTACCCTCCACAGCGGGGTTTTTTGCATTACCAACCATTGGTAGGATTAAAATAGTACTTAAAGTACTACTAAATCCATACTTTAAGACTATCTTCTTCTAATGCACATTCTGGTATAATCATTGTAGAGAGAATTATATCTCAATATACACAGGAGGGATTTATGAGAGAGAAATTTAAATCCAGAAACAAGCTGTATCTTGCTATAGCGATTGTAGCTATATCTGCTATTACAGCTTTTCTGGTAGTTTCCTGCTCTACAATTGGTTCGCTGGACGGCTCTGACAAGGGCAGTTCTGTAACAAAGGCAGGAGGCTACAATTATGGTGAAGCCTTGCAGAAAGCCATTATGTTCTATGAATTCCAGAGGTCTGGAAAGCTTCCTACCACAAAAAGAGACAACTGGAGAGGAGATTCTGGACTAAGTGATGGAGTTCAAGGTGGATGGTATGATGCTGGTGACCATGTTAAGTTTAATCTTCCGATGGCGTATACTACCACAATGCTTTCGTGGGCAGTTTATGAGTATAAGAGTGCTTTTCAGAATAGTGGACAATTGACTTATATTCAGGATGCCATCAAATGGGCAGCCGATTATCTTGTTGGTTGTAAGAATGCCGGATGGGTTTACCAGGTTGGAGATGGTGGTCTTGACCATGCCTGGTGGGGTCCTGCGGAGTGTATGCAGATGGATAGGCCTACTTACAAATCTGCAGCCACATCTACAGTTCTTGGTGAAAGTGCCGCAGCACTTGCTGCCGCCTCTATAGTACTTGGCAATTCTTCTTATCTATCTGCAGCAAAAGAATTTTATGCAGCAGCAGAGAGCGCAAAGAGTGATTCTGGTTATACTGCAGCTCAGGGTTATTACAACTCCTGGAGCGGGTTTAATGATGAGCTTATATGGGCAGGAGCTTGGCTATATTTAGCAGGCGCTGGTGATACCTATCTAACAAAGGCAGAGCAATATGCTGCTACCGAAGTCAACAATACCAATAAATGGGCTCTTTGCTGGGACGATAAGAACGTTGGTGGCATGATGTTGTTGGCAAAAATAACCGGAAAATCTCAGTATAAGGCATATGTAGAACGACACTTAGATTTCTGGACAGTGGGTTATGGTGGTTCAAAGATAACATATACACCGAAAGGACTTGCCTGGCTTGATAGCTGGGGTTCTTTAAGATATGCAACAACAACAGCTTTTGTGGCTTTTGTATATTCAGATTGGTCGGGTGCTGATGCTTCTAAGATATCAACATATAAGAGCTTTGCAGAGAATCAGGTTAACTATGCCCTTGGAAGTACTGGAAGAAGCTTTGTTGTAGGATTTGGAACAAATCCTCCGAAGAGGCCACACCACAGGACATCACATGGCTCCTGGGCAGATAGCCAGAGTGTTCCTTCATATCATAGACATACACTTTATGGAGCGCTTGTTGGAGGACCTGATTCAAGCGATAGTTATACAGATGACATAGCCAATTATACCTGCAATGAAGTAGCTTGTGATTACAATGCAGGTTTTGTTGGAGCTCTTGCGAAAATGTATAACACTTATGGTGGGACTCCTATAGCTAACTTTAATGCAAATGAAACTCCATCCAATCTTGAGTTCTTTGTACAGACATCTATAAATGCATCTGGTGTTAACTTCCTTGAAGTAAAGGCACTCCTTCACAACCTTTCCGGATGGCCAGCGAGGGTATGTACCAATCTTTCGTATCGCTACTTTATTGATATTTCTGAACTTGTTGCTGCAGGATATACTGCCAACGATATTACACTTTCTGTAAACTACAATCAGGATAGTGCTGGTGTAGTTTCACTTAAACAATATAGTGGAAACATTTACTATATTAATGTGGATTGGAAAGGTAAGATCTACCCTGGTGGACAGTCAGCATACAAGAAGGAGATACAGTTCAGGTTTGCATATCCACAGAATGTTACAAATGACAACTCGAATGACTTCTCGTATAAGTATATAAACAATACAGTAACAAGTGGTAGTACACCATGTACAAATAACCCGAATGTACCTGTTTACGAGGGTTCTACATTAATGTATGGAAATCTGCCGGGTTCAGCAAGCTCATCATCTGTTGCATCTTCGGTATCCTCTAGCAGATCGAGTGCAGTATCATCGGCCGTTTCTTCTGCTGTATCTTCAGTCTCTTCAAGCCGTTCGAGTGCTGTATCCAGTGCAGTTTCATCAGTTGTAAGCTCTGCTGTAAGCTCAAGTCGCTCAAGCGCTGTTTCTTCTGCTATTAGCAGTGTTGCAAGCAGCGTATCAAGTGTGCAATATACAGAAATTACATTGCCATTTACCAAGGATGGAGCAGGAGATCTTTACTGGAAGTCCAATAAATTCTCCACAACCCAGAATGATTATAGCAGGTATGTGAATTCCTGGAATGTTGATATCCTTGATATAAACGGAACAAGCTATGCGAATAAATGGGTAGCCGAATTCCAGATTCCAGCTGCCTCTGATGGATACTGGTACATACATTACAAGGGATCATATGCGTGGAGCCATGTAGAGATAAAGTAGTACTTAAATAAAACAAAAAAGAATCGGAGGTTATACCCTCCGATTCTTTTTTTTAATACCTTAATTTTTTTAAGCCACATACTGATAAAACGGCTGCGAAAACTGGAGCTTCCTCCAGTCCAGCATCCCTTTCCAGTCGCCTGTGGTGTATAATCTTACTTTGCTACCTTTTTCTCAATGAACTTGTTCAAAGCCTCTGCAAGGTCCTGAAGTTCATCTTTCTTTCTGAGGCGGAAGCGAAGGGTTTTTACATCTATTTTACCCTCACTGGCTTCAGTAAGAGTACGCTTTATTCTAAAGACAGGTCCTGCCATTTTGTGGGATATGAAGATCCCAAATATGCATATTACAATTATGTAAAGAATACTTATATAAACAATGGGTTTCCAGTAAAGCTGAAATAAATTCAGAGTTTTAGACATATCAAAGTATTTTTTAAGGACTTCTACATCCTTCACTGTTTCTTCTGGTGATTGCTTCGAAAGCATTTCGAGCGTCTCAGGATCGCTTTTAAATTGTATATACATTCCCTTGTTATAGCGATAATAATTGATTACTCCCAGATATGATAGAGATATTCCAAGGCTTATCAATATTAAAACAGAGAAGCGAATAATAAACCTTAATTGAAAGGGCTTATCAATAAAAAAATGCCGCCTAAGATTTTTATTCACAGGAAGCCTCCTTACTTTTTATTAGTTTATACATTAAAGGAAATTTAAATTTTGTCAAGATTATTTTTAAATTCCTTACCCTCTTTTACAAAAATCACCTCATGGCCTCTTTTAGTGGGAATTCTCAGAAAAACCTTCTGGTTTATTATCGAATTTTGATATGCAAAAGTTTAGAGACTTTTCCTATTTTCCAATAAAGGAGTAGCATCTATCTTCTGTAATTCAATCACCGCCTTTTTCATCAAATCATCCAGCTCAACATTAATTTTTCCCATTTTCTCCAGGCCACTTAACCCGTTCTCTTCAAATATCTGATTTTTTTCAACTGTCAATTCTCTTGTTCTTTTAAGCACCGGCCATGAATCTGGAAGAGCCGCGGTTGCAATTTCACTCCAGAGTCTTCCTGATTTTTTGAACAATTCGGCAATCTCATTTAATTCCGGTTTGTTTATTATAAGACTTGCTTCTTCAAGAAATTTAGCATACATAGGACGAAAGGCGCTTCCTCCAGTACCACCAATCTCGATATAAATGAAGGTATCGTAAAGACAGTTAAAGAAATTCATATTCGTTTGCAGATGTTCAAAGTGAACTCATCTACTTTCCCATTACGACAGCCAATAAATGAAGACGACATTTGCTTTGTATACCAATAAATAAAACCAATACCTCCACCAAGACCTAAAAGCATTTCTTCCGAAAGATGTAATCCACGGTATCCAAAAATATTTTTAAGAGCCGTGGTTTGGCAATGTTTTCCACCGAAGCAACTGAAATCTTGAATAATTCAGCAATTCCCCATTTTTGATTAAATTATATTCATACGAAGCAACCCTTCACACTTTCTTTCTGAACGATGAGAAAGTAAAACCTCATGTTCACTTTCTTTTGAACGGCCAAAAGAAAGTGAACCAAAAGCATGCCCTGAGGCAAAGCCGAAGGGAAAAGCCGTCGGCGTTGCTTTATCGGCCAGTTCTTTTTCTATACCGATGGTGTTAACCTTAATACTTTGTTCATACCTCGCCTATTTACTATATGGCTTTTTCATCATCACTTCCTGTGCTGATTCAAAAGCCCCGCCGTAGTCCTTTACGGCGTGGTAAACTTCTCCTTTATGTAATAGCGGTTAACACGCTTTGTCTATAATCAATGCTTTATCTAAGCACAAATTACTATAACCATGTCGCGGTGTCGGTTTTTTTTCTTTTTTATTTTTTTATCTCCTCTATCCAACAACCCACGCTGTGGTTTTTACTTATGCGTATGAACAACTTTTTTCTTTCAGTTTTCACCTCCTCGCCTTTACCAAGACCGCAGGATGCGGTCGTTGAGGGCGGAGTGTTGCTCTTACCTTTGAGCACGGTGTTATTT
>Ga0078972_1006068_pt1 | contig 29375 bp, 28 predicted proteins | sample YelNatPaOPGAMG01_FD_67568 | JGI IMG/M metagenome (GOLD analysis project Ga0078972, IMG submission 67568) | Hot spring thermophilic microbial communities from Obsidian Pool, Yellowstone National Park, USA - OP-RAMG-01 (SPADES assembly) (version 2) | ecosystem: Environmental > Aquatic > Thermal... | reverse complement strand
CGCCCCCCGCCCCGGGGGCGTAGGCGGGAGCGCCGAGCATGCCGGCGAGGGCATAGACGAGAAGCGAAAGAGCCCCGCGCTTCGACCCGAGGGCGCTGCCGACGAGGAGGGCGCCCATCGTCTGCAGCGTGATCGGCACCGGCGTGAACGGAAGCGGGATGGAGACCTGGGCGAGAACGGCGGTGAGGACGGCCCCGGCGAGCACGAAGGCGGCCGATGTGAGGAATGCGGGGCGGGCGACCGCGTCGGCGAGCGTGGGACGCCGGTCGGCGACGAGTGTGGACACTGGGCTTCCCCCCGGAGGTGCGCGTTTCCGGAAGAACTCCTACGGCGAGAGGGGGCGTGACTCCTCCCCAAGGCCTCAGGTTACATCCGGCGAGGAAGGCGTCGTGAAAGCCTCCCCGCGCAGGTCGTTCGAGGTGCCGAACTGCAGGGCCAGCACGAACATGAGGGCGGCGCCGAGGAACCACGGCCACTCAAGCGGCAGCACCGTCAGCGTGGCACCGACCATGAGAACCCCCAGGGGATTGGCGAGCGTGAGGAGGGACATGAGGACGCCGAAGGCCCGCCCGCGCACCTCTTCCGGGATCTTGCGCTGGAAGATCGCGAAGAGGTGCGCGTTCTGGATGCCGTTCGTCATCGAGGCGAGGAACAGCATGGCGCCCTCCGGCGCGGGCGACCGCCACAGGGCGAAGCCGGCAAAGAAGAGACCCTGGATGATGGTGGTGACGGTGATGAGGCGCTGGGCGCCAAAGCGGCTGAAAGCGCCCGCCATGAGCGAGCCCAGGACCTGCCCGGCCGTCCACAGGGCGATGAGGATCCCGTAAACCGCGGCACTGCCCCGCAGAAGGTGGTGCACCCAGAAGGGCAGCATCAGGACGGCGCCGTTCAGGATGGCATTGAGGGCGACCACGACTGGCACGACAGCCATGAACCACCGGAGCTGGCTGATGGCGGAGAACCCGTTCCGCAAGGACGCCACCGAGAATGCGGATGGGGCGCCGGCAGCAGCCGTGCGGGAGGTCTTCAGGGTGACGAGCAGGATGGAGAGGGCGCTCACGGCGTAGGTGATGGCGTCGAAGCCCAGGATGGCGAGGCTCCCCATCGAAACGAGGAAGGCCCCGCCGACCGCATATCCGACCGTGTTGGCCGTGGACGAGGTCATCTGCATGAGGCCGTTGCCGGAAGCGAGCCCGGCATCGGGCAGCACGTCCGGAATGATGACGGCCTCGGCCGGCGAGAACAGGGCGCCTCCAAGCGATGTGAGGCCGAGGGCGATGATGAGGTAGGCAGGAGTCCCCGCCGGCTGGAAGGCGACGAGGGCGGCCATCAGCCCGACGCCCACAGCCCGCACGACGTCCGTCAGGATCATGAGGCGACGCGGCCCGAGTTGGTCGACGAGGGCGCCGCCAAAGGCGGCGAGGATCATCGGCGCGGTCATGACGACGCCCGCGATGGCAAGGTACGTCGGCGAGCGGAGCTGCAGGATCCAAAGCGCTGCGACCTCAAGGAACACGTTCCCGAACTGGGAGACGAACTGCCCCGCCCAGAGGAAGCGGAAGTTGCGGGCCCGGAGCGCCGTGATCATGCGGTGTCGTCTCCCCTTTGGCGATGCTGGTATGGGAAGTGGGGCGGAAGTCGCGCCGATGCCCCCGCAAGGGCCCTTCCTCCAGGGGGCCTCCGGCTGAACCGGCGGCCCCTCGGCGCGCGCCGATGGCGGCTATCGGGCGAGCGCCCGCAGGCGGTGATGGCCGGGTCGGCTGGACCCGGACCTCCGCCAGGAGGCGAGGTCGACGACTGCTTTGGCGTCGGGAGTCACCGGCACGATGGGTTCGGGACGGCGGGGCCCGAGGCGGGAGAACAGATCGCGCTCCGTGAGCCCCAAGAGACAGCTGGCGGCATCGACAAAGGTTCCGGGCCGGACGTCAGGCGGCGTGTGCATGATGGTCGCACCTCCTCGCGATGACAGGACTTCAGGCGGGGATGATCGCCGGGTCGGACGGGGAGGTCTCGCGCAGGTACGGGGACCTCGCGATCTGGATGGAGAGGGCGAGCCCGGCCACAGCCGTCCCGACCCAGGGCCACCACAGCGGCAGGGAGGTCGCCGTCAGGCCCGCCAGGACAGGACCCAGGGGGTTGCCGATGGTGAGGAGGGTCACGAGGAGGCCGAACGCCCGCCCATGCATCTCCTTGGGGATCTTCTTCTGGAGGAGGGTGAAGAGCAGGGCGTTGACGACGGCGTTGGCGATGGCGCCCGCTCCGAGCAGGATGCCGTCCGACACGCCGCCCGGCCAGAAGGCAAACCCGGCGTAGAGGACCGACTGGACCGCCATGGCCGCCGAGATGGTGGCCCAGGTGGGAAGTCTCCCGAGCGAGCCGACAAGGAGCGAGCCCAGGATCTGGCCTGCTGTGGCGGAGGCGACGATGAGCCCGTAGAGGGCGGCTGTGCCCCCGAGTTCGTGATGGACCCAGTACGGCAGGAGCACGAAGGCGCCGTTACCGAGGATGTTCGAGGCGACGGCGAGCGGAAGCAGGGGAAGGAACCAGCCGAGCCCCCTGAGCGTCTGCATGGTCTCGCCCATGGATCGCAGGGAGAGTGGCGGCGCCTTCGGGCCCGTGGCCAGATGGCGTTCACCGACGGTCACGAAGAGGAGCGAGGCGGCGCTCACGGCATAGGTGAGGGCGTCGAAGCCCAGGATTGCCACCGCTCCCACCGAGACCAGGAAGGCGCCTCCCACGGCGTACCCCACCGTCGAGGCGGCGTTGTAGGTGGTCTGCATCATGCCGTTGGCCGAGGCGAGGTCGTCTTCCGATACGGCCCGCGGGATGAGGGCCATCTCGGAGGGAGAGAAGAGGGACCCTCCGAGCGACGTCAGGAAGAGGGCGACGAGGAGGAAGAGGGGCGTTCCTGCGGGGTGCACGGCGACGAGCAGGGCCATGCCGGCAACGCCTGTCATGCGGACGAGGTCTGTGAGGATCATGAGGCGGCGGGGGCCGAAGTGGTCGACGAGGGCGCCGCCGATGGCCGCCAGCACGGCCGGCAGGGTCATCGCCACGCCCGCCAGGGCCAGGTACGCCGGGGAGCGCAGCTGGAGCAGCCAGAGGGCCGCCACCGACAAAAAGACGTTGCCGAACTGCGAGATGAACTGACCGCCCCAGAGGTAACGGAAGTTTGGGACCTTCAGTGCCGAGATCATGGGGGTCGTCCCTCCTGCCTAGCCTGCCGCCTCTTCAACGGTGATGGTGCCGGCGGCCGCTTCGAGATCGAGCTTCAGGGCGCTGTCGCCGCGCGAGACGTGGAGCTCGTTGGCGAACCCGGCGCTTCCCCGCTGCAGGTCGCGCACCTTGACCTGCACGGTGCCGAGGGCCGACTCGGCGTCGAGGGCGAAGCCGAGGTCCCGGGGCAGGCGGACGAGGATCGAGCCACGCGAGGCCTCGGCGCTCAGGTGGCCGCGAGAACCCGGCAGGGGCTGGACGAAAATGCGCCCGTTGGTCGTCTCGATGTCGGTGGCCCGGATGATCCCGGCGACGTCGACCTTGCCGTTCAGGGCCTCGATGGACAGCTCCTCGATCTCCTCTGCCGCCACGAGAACCGTCCCGTTGCGGGTCTCGATCGAGGTATCCCGCACGCGACGGGCCGAGGAGATCGTGACCGAACCGTTGCCGCTCTCGGCTGAGAGGCCCTCCATCGAGAGGCGGCGGATGTCGAGCCGGCCGTTGCCGAGCTCGACCGAGCCGGTGAGGGAGACCTCCTGGGGCACCTCGACCTCGATGAGCGGACCCTCCCACCCCCGGCGTCCGCCGAAGAGGTGGACGCGACTCGGCCGCTCGATTTCGAGACGGTTGTCCGTCATCTCGACCCGCGGCGTCTCCTGAGCGGGCCCGGCGTAGCGGACCACGATGTCGGAGCCCGCGTGGGCCGCAAATGACACCGAGGCGGAGGCGACGTCGACGTCGAGTTCCAGCCCGTGCACCGGGCGGGCGAGAGGGCGGTGCAGGAGGGTCATCAGGGAGCGGTCCCCGTGAGATCCGGAACTGTACCGGTGCCACGCATCCCCCTCGGCGGCACCCCTGGCGGCCTCGCCCATGAACCGGTTGACCCAGCCGAGTGAGCCCGACACGGCGCTCTCCACGGCTTCCTCAATCATTTCGTCGAGGGTGCGGCCCCCTTCCGGCCGAGGCCGCCTTTCCTCCGTCCTGTGCTCGCTGTCCTTGATGGCGGAGATCAGTTCCGCCCCCTGATCCGGCGTGATCGTGCCGTCGCGCACCATCTCGAGGACCTTGGCGACCTCGTCGTCAGGAATCATGGGTATCCTCGCCCTCCTCGTCCGGGACCGCCTCGCCCCGGATGAGCCGGATCGCCTCGTTCGGGGAGATGTCACCGGAGCGCAGACGCTCGATCACGGCCTGGGCAGCCGACTCGTCGGCGTCCGGCGGCTCGCCGCCCATGGCGGCGACCACATCGTCGAGTCGGGAGCGCAGGGCAGGATACGACAGGCCCGATGAGCGCTCCATCTCGCGCAGGTTCCCCCGGGCACGCACAAACCGCTCTGCGAAGTCGAGCAGTTCAGGCGCCAGGCCCTCGAATGCCGAGCGGAAGCGGCCCTCCACCTTGATGTCGCATTGCGGGCAGCGCAGCGTCGTGATGGTCATGGGAGACGAGCAGACCGGGCAGGCCGGAGAGAGCGGGTCCATAGCGTTCACCTCGGAAAGAACATTAACCGTTAGGAGCATAATGTCAACATATAGGTTAAAGAAATGATCAAATGGGGTGCAGAGGGCGGGGTGGCAGCCTGTGCTATAATCGGCACACCTGCACGGGGGTGGATGCCGCATGGCCGAGACGTTTCCGCTGCTCCCGCTGCGCGGTGTGCTGGTCTTTCCGTCAGTCACGGTGCCCCTCGAGATCGGGCGCGACAGGTCGGTCAGGGCTGTCGACGAAGCGATGGATCTCGATAGGAAGATCGTCTTCGCCTCACAGATCGACCCCGAGACCGACGATCCGGCCCCGGACGACATCTACCGCATGGGGACCCTCGCAGAGATCAGGCAGGCGGTGCGCCTTCCGGGCGGACACGTGAAGGCGATCGCCGAAGGCATCTGCCGCGTGAGGATCACCGACTACGCCCTCACGGAGCCCTTCCTCTCGGTGAACGTGGAGCGCGTGGCGGTGCCGGAGGCTCCCTCGGACCGGGAGGCGGAGGCGCTGGCGCTCGCTGCCCTGCATCGCTATGAGCGGTTCATGAAGCTCACCCAGCGCATTCCCGATGAGGCGACGCTCTCGATTGAGGCGGATGACGTCGACAAGCTCGCCGACTCCATCGCCTCCAACCTCGACATCAAGACGAAGGACCGGCAGGAGATCTTGGAGACTGTCGATCCGATCCCGAGGCTGGAACTCGTGCTCCGCCTGCTCTCGCACCAGATCGAGCTCCTGGAGCTCGAACGCAAGATCGTGGCCAGGGTCAGGCGCCAGATCGACAAGACCCAGAAGGACTACTTCCTGCGCGAGCAGATGAAGGCGATCCGCAAGGAACTCGGCGAGGGCGGCGACGACGACGGCGCCTCGGAAGCCGAGGCGTTCCGGGCGAAAATCGAGGAGGCCGACCTTCCGGAGGAGGTCGAGGCGCGGGCGATGCGGGAGGTCGAGCGGCTTGCCCGCATGTCCACGATGTCACCTGAGGCGGTCGTGTCCCGCACGTATCTCGAGTGGCTGACCGAACTTCCCTGGAACAGGACGACCGGGGACGCGATCGAGATCCCCGCCGTGGAGCGCGTGCTCGACGAGGACCACGCCGGCCTCGAGAAGGTGAAGACGCGCATCGTCGAGTTCCTGGCCGTGAAGAAGGCCGTGCCCGGCGTGAAGGGACCCATCCTCTGCCTCGTGGGCCCGCCCGGCGTCGGCAAGACCTCCCTGGGACGCTCCATCGCCCGGGCCCTGGGACGCCACTTCACGCGGGTGTCTCTGGGCGGGGTGCGCGACGAGGCGGAGATCCGGGGTCACAGGCGCACCTATATCGGTGCCCTGCCCGGTCGCATCGTCCAGGGGCTGCGCCAGGCCGGAACAGCCGACCCGGTCTTCCTCCTGGACGAGGTCGACAAGATGGCCCAGGACTTCCGTGGCGATCCCGCGGCGGCCCTCCTCGAGGTGCTGGACCCGGACCAGAACGCGACGTTCTCGGATCACTACATCGAACTTCCCGTGGATCTCTCCAGGGTGTTCTTCGTGACGACGGCCAACGACGCCGCCGAGATCCCGCGTGCTCTCCTCGACCGCATGGAGGTCATCCACATCCCCGGCTACACCGAGGACGAAAAGGTGGCGATCGCACAGGGCCACGCCCTGCCGAAGATCCTTGCCGAGCACGGATTTCGGCCGAAGGGCGTCAAGCTCTCGGAGGATGCCGTGCGCGAGGTCATCCGGGGCTACACCCGCGAGGCCGGGGTGCGCAACCTGCAGCGCGAGCTGGCGACCATCGTGAGGAAGCTCGCCACGGCCAAGGTGAAGGGGGAGAAAGTGCCGAGGGGTGCGATCGGTGCCGAGGAGGTGAGCACCTACCTCGGGCCGCGTCGTTTCCGTAGCGGCCGACGCGAGGAGAAGGACGAGGTCGGGGTGGCCACGGCCGTCTACTGGACCGAGATGGGCGGCGACGTGATGCCGATCGAGGTCACGCTCATGCCCGGCAAGGGCAAGCTGCTGCTCACGGGCAAGCTGGGCGAGGTCATGCAGGAGTCGGCTCAGGCGGGCTTCTCCTACATCCGGGCGCACACCGCAGACCTCGGTATCAGGGCGGACTTTTACGAGAACCAGGATATCCATATCCATGTCCCGGAGGGAGCCACACCGAAGGAGGGACCCTCTGCCGGCATCACGATGGCGACGGCCCTCGTCTCGGCCCTCACCGAGCGCCCCGTGCGCGCAGACCTCGCCATGACCGGCGAGATCACACTGCGGGGCAGGGTCCTGCCGATCGGGGGGCTCAGGGAGAAGATCCTAGCTGCCCACCGGGTGGGGATCCGGACCGTTATCCTACCGCAGGAGAACTTGCGTGACCTGGAGGAGATCCCCGAGGTCGTCCGTCGGGAGATGACCTTTGTTCCGGTGACGACCATGGACGAGGTGCTGAAGCGAGCTCTCACTTCGCCGATCGTGCAGTAGGGATCAGGCCGGGGGCGGATGGGATGGCCCGGCGGGCGCCAAAGTTTACATAAAGGAACTATGTGGCCCACCGCCTAACTCGGAGTGCGTTACACAGCACATTCTCAGGCGGTGGCGCATGACCTCGAGGTTCGGGCGCGTGAGGCTGGAGCGGACGCTCCGGGAGTGGGACCCACATCCCTGGGATGAGTCGGACGAGGATGTGAGGCGCTATCGCGAGGAGTCGGAACACTCCCTGTGGCGGCACGAGTGGGACCTCAGGAAGCGTCAGGTCTTCCTCGTGCGTGACCGCTCGGGGGCCGTCATCGGCGAGGTGGAACTGGTCGACATCCGACGCGGCATGGCCGTGGCAGAACTGCGCATCTGTCTCTTCGCCCCGCGTTCGCGGGGGCGCGGCCTCGGCCAGGAGGCGGTGACCGCCGCACTCATCCACGCCCGCTCCCGCCTTGGCCTGCGGACCGTCTACCTGCGCGTCTACGAGACCAATGAGCGTGCCATCGCCTGCTACCTGAAGTGCGGCTTCCGCCCGAAGGGACGCCTCACCCGGCCGGGCGGGCATGGCGTGCTCCTCATGGAGGCCGATCTCGCATCCCTCGTGGGCCGCAGGCGTCAGAACACGACCCGCAGGGCTCTTTCCGCATCCTTCTGATCCAGGTCCGAAAGGAACGGCTGCCAGTCCACGCCGGGGAAGACGATGGCCAGCCTTGAGCCCTGCGGCGGATCGACGCGCGGGTCGGTGGGAAGAACGCCGACGTGGCGCATGAGAGCGAGGGCGTCCCTGAGGACGGCTGGGGGGGTGCCCGCGAAGGCGGGCGCCAGCCGCGCCGCGAGGGATGGGAGGGACGCCTCATTCTCGGCGACGGCGTTTTGCCACAGCGAACGCACGACGAATGCCGTGAGCCTCGGCCATCTCATGGAAGCCCCGGTCGACATGACCAAAACGGCCGAGGGCCACGGGCCCGTTTCGGCCCCGAGAGATACGGCGAGGGCGGCTTTGCGGGAGGCGATGAGGCCGTTCGCAAAGGGCGACGGCGCGACGAGAAAACCGTCCGGTAATGAGGTGAACTCCTTCTCCCCACCACGGATGAGGACCGGCGGGACCCTGATCGCTTCCCTGTAGGACGCCGCCGCCGCCTCGAAGTCGGCTTCGCCCGTTCCGGCCACGACGATGGCTCTTCCCGAGATGTCCTGCCAATGGAAGAAAGCGCTCCGGTGTGAGAGGAGCAGGAACGGGCTGGAGGAGGCCAGGCGCTCCAGGACGACGAGCCCTGTGGGAGAGGCCGCGACGTCGAGCGGGCTCACGACCGCAGCGAAGGCCCTTCCGGACCGGAGGTCGGAAAGCGCCTCGGTCGAACTGACCTGCCTCGGGACGATGGAGATCGGGCCGGCCCTGACACCGAGGTAAAGGGGGAGGGCGGACATGCGGGGCGTCGCCACATCGACGAAGAGGACGGGGCCCCGCGGAAAGACCCCGGGATGCTCCGGGGCGTAGCCGCAGGCGGTGGCCAGGAGGAGCACAAGGAGTCCCGTCATGGCCCCTTTCAACGTATGGACCTCGGGTTGAGTGGCACGCCGACCAGGAGAGCGCCGGCGACGAAGACCGCGGCGCCGACGAGGATGGCCGTGCCGGTGGAAAGCCACAGGTTCATGCCCGCCGAGCGGGCCGCCGCCTGCAGCGGCCTCAGGAGGAGGAAGAGGGGGATGGATGCCAGGAGAGGCCTCACGCACCAGGCGTAGGGATCCCCGCGCATCGCGATGGCCTTCATGAGGGCGCCGAGGTTCAGGAAGAAGCTGATGACGAGGTCGATCGAGATGCCGACGATGACGGCGGCGATTCCGATACGGGGGTTGCCGGCCAGCGTGTAGACGAGGATGAGTCTCACCACCGAGCCTACGAGGCCGTTCATGGTGGCCTGGGCGGCGCGCCCGAGGCCCCTCAGGACGGCTGAGACGGAGACCTCAAGGTAGAGGAAGGGAGCGGCCAAGGCGAGCGGTGCGATGAGGTCGCCCACCGGGGCGCTGCCGTAGAAGAGGAGCCCCAGCGAGTGTCCGAGGAGGAGGAACACGGCCGAGGTAGGCAGGGCGATGAGCACGCCCAGCTGGATGGCCTGGTCGGTCCGCCGCCGAACGAGGGCGAGGTCCTTCCGGGCATAGGCCTCGGAGACGGCGGGGACGAGGTTCTGCGCCAGGGCGAAGGTGAAGACGGTGGGAAAGAAGAGGAGCGGCATCGCCATCCCGTAAAGGTTGCCGAAGAACGCCGTCGCCTGGTCGGTCGTGAACCCTGCCGCCTCTAGGCGGCGGGGGATCACAACAGCGTCGGCGAGGTCCGTCACCGAGGCCACGAGCCTCGTCAGGGTCACCGGCAGCGAGATGGCCATGAGCTCCCGGAGCGTCCCCATGCCGTCGAGCATGACGGTGTCCCTGACCCGACCCTGTCTCAGCCGGTACGAACCGAGGAGCACGGCAAGCCCGGCCGCCTCGCCGGCGACCAGGGCGAGGGCGGCCCCGAACGCCCCCATGGCGATGCCCTGCCTGATGAACATCGGGACCATGAGGAAAACGAGGACGAGGCGCACAACCTGTTCGGCGCCCTGGGCGAACGCCCCCGGAACCATGTCCTGCAGTCCCTGGAGGTAGCCCCGATACACGACCGAGACGGCTACCACGCCGAGCATGGGGACGAGGGCGAGGAGCGGCATGAGGGCCCGCGGGTCGGAGAGCAGGTGGTGGGAGATGAAGCCGGAGAGGAGGAGGAGGAGCACGGTGAAAAGGGCGGAGGCCGCCAGCACCAGCACCAGCGAGACGCGCAGCACCTCGCGCACCGCCTTCGGCCTCACGGCGGCCCGCTCCGCCACGATCTTCGAAATGGCGACCGGAAGCCCGGCGGTGGCAAGCGTGACGGCGAAGAAGATCACGGGCTGGGCCATCGAGAGAAGACCCATGCCCTGCGCCCCCAGTTCCCGCGCCAGGGCGATGCGGTAGACGAACCCGAGAATGCGGGCGAACAGACCCGCTGCGAAGAGGACGAGTGTGCCGCGGATGATCTTCGAGGCCACCCGTCCACCCCCACGCATGAACGTATGGGGGCCGTTCCCAGGGCATGAACGCGCGCTGGCACGGTGCGGGGACCACCTTGACGCCCGGGGTCCAAGAAGGTTGAATGGGAGGAAATCCGCGTCGAACGGCAGGAGTAGCCCGCGCAAGCCTGCAAGAGAGGGGACGGCTGGTGCAAGTCCCTCGGGCGGCGGAGCGAAGGTCGGCCGGGAGCGGTTCCCCGATAAGGGGCGGTGAGGCACCGATAGCGGCCTTTGAGTGAGAAGACAAGGTGGTACCGCGGTGCACCCCCGCCCTTGGGACGGTGGGTGCGTTTCATTTCGAGGAGGGGTCCCCTTGGACCAGCGCTACGATCCGAAGGGTGAAGAAGGGCGGATGTACGCCCTGTGGGAGGAGAGCGGACTCTTCCGTCCCGCGGGCGAGGGGGCGAAGTTCACGATCATGATGCCTCCCCCCAACGTGACGGGGAAACTCCACAACGGACATGCCCTCACCTTCACCGTCGAGGATGCCCTGGTGCGCTTCCACCGGCTGAAGGGCGACCGGGTGCTCTGGCAGCCCGGCACAGATCATGCCGGCATCGGCACCCAGACGGTCGTCGAACGGGAACTCCGCAAGGAGGGACTCGACCGCGAGACCCTCGGGCGCGACGCCTTCATCGAGCGGATTTGGGCCTGGCGCCGCCAGTCCGGCGACGACATCCTGAACCAGCTGAGGCGCCTCGGCGCCTCAGCTGACTGGTCGCGCCTCAAGTTCACTCTCGACGACGACCTCTCCCGCGCCGTGACCGAGGCCTTCGTGCGGGAATACGAGCGCGGCCTCATCTACCGCGGCCCCTACATTGTCAACTGGTGCCCGCGCTGCGGCACGGCCATCTCAGACCTTGAGGTGGAGCACACGGAGGATCCGGGCCACCTGTGGACCCTCGCCTATCCGTGCGCCGACGGCTCAGGCGAGGTGCTGGTCGCCACGACCCGGCCGGAGACGATGCTCGGCGACACCGCTGTCGCCGTGCACCCGGACGACGCCCGCTATCGGAGGCTCGTTGGGAAAACGGTGCGGCTGCCCCTCGTGGACAGGGAGATCCCGATCATCGCCGACTTTGCCGTCGATCCCGAGTTCGGCTCCGGGGCCGTGAAGGTGACGCCGGCGCACAGCCCGGACGACTTCCTGATCGCCCAGCGGCACGATCTTCCGAAAATCACGGTCATCGGGCCCGACGCCCGCATGGTGAATGTGCCGAAGCGCTATGCCGGGCTCACCACGGTGGAAGCCCGCAAGGCCGTCCTGGAAGATCTGGCCGGGCAGGGGCTCCTGCGCAACGATGAGGAGCGCTCCCACCAGGTCGGACACTGCGAGAGGTGCGGTACGGTTGTCGAGCCGCTCATCTCCGAGCAGTGGTTCGTGCGGGCGGAGCCGCTCGCCCGGCCCGTCCTCCGTGCGCTCGATGAGGGACGCATCCACATCTATCCGGATCGGTTCGAGAAGATCCTGCGACAGTGGCTCGAAAACATCCGTGACTGGTGCATCTCCAGACAGATCTGGTGGGGGCACCGCATCCCAGCCTGGACCTGCCTCTCGTGCCGGGCGACCACCGTGGCCCGGCAGGCCCCTGCCACCTGCCCGCACTGCTCGGGGAGGCGGTTCATCCAGGATCCGGACGTGCTCGACACTTGGTTCTCCTCGGCCCTGTGGCCGTTCTCGACTCTCGGCTGGCCGGAAGACACGCCCGACATGCACCGCTTCTTCCCGACCACCGTGCTCGAGACCGGGTATGACATCCTCTTCTTCTGGGTGGCGAGGATGTTCATGCAGTCGCTTGAACTCACGGGCCAGCTGCCGTTCCAGGATGTCCTCTTGCACGGGATGGTGCGGGACGCCTATGGGCGCAAGGAGTCCAAGAGCCGCGGCAACGGGGTCGATCCGCTTCAGGCCATCGAAGCCCATGGCGCCGACGCCCTGCGCTGGGCCCTGGCGACCGGGTCGACGCCCGGGCAGGACATCCGCCTGTCGGAGCAGAGGGTGGTCGACGGGCGCAACTTTGCGAACAAGGTCTGGAACGCCGGACGCTTCGTGATCGCGTCCCATGTGGACGGGTTCGACCCCCTGGCTGAGCCCGCCGCCACCCGGCTCGACCTGTGGCTTGAGGATCGGCTCGCAGAGGCCTCGGCGTCAGCCCGAGAGCGCCTCGAGGCCTACGAGCTCGGTGAGGCGGCCCGCATCGCCCACGAGTTCTTCTGGAGCGACCTGTGCGACGTGTACCTGGAAGGGGTGAAACCGAGGCTCAGGGGAAGCGGCCGGGATGCCACGCTCGCAAGGCTCAGGCCCTTCCTGACGGCGGCCCTGACGCTCCTCCATCCATTCGTGCCGTTCGTGACCGAGGCGGTGTACCAGAAGGCGCCCTGGACGGCGGGGCTCCTGGCGGCTGGGAACTGGCCGGCATGGGCCGAGCCGCACCCGGTGGCCCGCCGCGAGATCGACGATCTCATCGAGATGGCCCGCCTCGCGAGGAATGTGAAGGCCGAGGCGGGCGTGGCCGCCGGCCGGAGCGTGCCGGTCCACATCGAGGCGGACCCGACGTTTTCGGCGCTCCTCGAGGAGGAGCGGCAGCTGTTCGAGACTCTCGCCGGGGTCTCCCTCACCCTCGGCGTGACAGCGGAGATCCGCAAGGAGTCGCTGTCAGGGCGCACGCCGAGGGGGGACGTCTTCCTCCCGCTCGGTGGCGCCATCGACGTGGCGGCCGAGCTCGAGCGCGTCGACAGGGAGATCGGATCGCTGACCGAGGACGTGCTGCAGGGGCGCACCCGCCTTGCCAACGAAGGGTTTACCTCGCGCGCCCCGGCGGAGGTGGTCGCGAGGGTGAGGGAACGGCTCGCCGAAGCCGAGGGCCAGCTCGAGCGGGCGATGCGCCGTCGGGCGGTCCTCGAGGCATCCCGGCGTTGAATGAGGCCTACCGGACCGCCGTCACGCGGATCCGCTCCCGGGGGCGCTTCGGCTCTCTGGGCCTCGAGCGCATGGAGAGGATCGCCGCCGCCATGGGGCACCCCGAAAGGGCCTTTCGCATTGCGCACATCGCCGGGACCAACGGCAAGGGCTCAACGGCCGCCTTCCTCGAGAGCATCCTGCGCCATGCCGGACACCGTGTCGGGCTCTACACGTCCCCGCACGTCGTCGACTGGCGGGAGCGCATCCAGGTCGACCGCGCGTGGATCACCGAGTCCGATGTCATCCGCCATCTCGCCGCCATCGAGAGGGCCCAGGGTGAGGGGGGAGATCCGCTCACGGAGTTCGAGATCTGGACGCTTATGGCGTTTCTCGCCTTCCGCGAGGCCGAGGTCGACATCGCCGTCGTCGAGGTCGGCCTCGGCGGCCGCCTCGATGCCACGAACATCGTGAGACCAGATGCCTGCGCCATCACGACGGTGGGTCTCGACCATGTGGAACGCCTCGGCCCCGATATCCCGTCCATCGCCTTTGAGAAGGCCGGTATCCTGAAGCCGGGCGTTCCGGCTGTGCTCGGTCCCCTCGTGCCCGAGGCCCTTGCGGTTGTGACACGGCGCGCCAGCCAGGTCGGGGCTCCCCTCCTGCGGCTTGGACACGAGATCGCCCTCGTCCCGCACGGGAAGGGACAGGCGCTCGAGGCGCGAGGGGTGAGGATCGCCCTTGAACCCTCACTGGCCGGGGACCACCAGGTCGGCAACGCGGCCGTGGCCTCGGCCATGGCGCTCATCCTCGAACCCGAAGTGCCGCCCGCCCTCATCGAGGAGGGCGTCGCCCAGTGCCGCCTCCCCGGGAGGCTCGAGGTGCTCCAGAAGTCGCCACCCGTCGTGGCCGATGCGGCGAAGAACCTCATGGGGATGCAGGCGCTCAGGGCCTATCTGGACAGGGAGTATCCCTCCCTTGGGGTGCGCCTCCTCTTTGGCTGCCTTGGCGAGCGCGACCCGGCGGCACTCCTTGGGCCGCTCGCCGGACGGGTGACGCGCCTTGCGGTCCACGCCCTCGACGACGAAAGGGCGCTGCCGATGGAGGATCTCGTGGTGGCGGCCGCCCAGGTCGGCCTCGTGGCAGAGGAGGTGGCGACGACCGAGGAGTGCCTTGCCTTCCTGAGCGCCACCGGCCAAGGCGAGATCGGCGTCGCGGCAGGCTCCTTCTACCTCGTGGGGCCGCTCATCACCGCCTGGGAAGGGAGCCGCATCGGCAGCGTCGAGCCATGACGAGGAGGATGGCGATGGATGCGAAGGACGGAGCGGGCCATCTCAGGGTCAACGAGCGGACTGTCGAGGCCCGCCACCTGCGTTCTCCGCGTGGACGCTTCGCCGCCGACGTGAAGCCGATGTCCGCCGCCTTCAAGGTGCCGGGCAGGACGCTTCGCGGGGAAGAGATGGCGGGCGGCAGACCGTTCGAGGTCGACCTCGTCACGCTTCCCGGCGGTGCGAGGCGCTCGCCGCTCCACGTGCACGCCGCCCAGTGGGAGTACTACATCTTTGTTGCGGGCCGCGGGGAGATGGTGCAGGCAGGGGAGGCGTTTTCCGTCTCGGCGGGAGACCATGTGCTGGAGCCGCCCGGATACGTCCACACCGTGGTCAACACCGGGGACGGACCCCTGGTCTTCTACACGGTGGCCGACAACCCGCCCGTGGACGTCGTGCACCAGGTCGACTCCGACAAGTGGCTGGTGCTTCCCGGCACGCGGGCGTTTCGTGCAGAGGAGACGTCCTTCTACGACGGAGAAGAGTAGCGGCATCCCTGAGCGACCAGAGATTCCGGCGGAACCGATCGGCACCCGGCCCCTGAGGGCGTCCGCCTCACCTGCTGACGAGGTCGAGGACGACGAACCCGTCCTCGAGGTGCACCGCGGTGAGCCTCAGGCTGACGGCCCGGGGCAGGGGGAGCGACGAGAGAGTGAAGACGGTGCTCTCGGGAGGCGAGGGAAGGAGCCGCCCGTCGACCGTGAAGCGGTTGGGCCGGAACACGATGGCAAGCCCGCCATCGGAGGGGACGAGGCGGCCGGACAGCGAGACGGGAAGGTTGAGGCCGTCGAAGGTGACCGTGCCGCTCATGGTCAGTGCCTCAGGCGTGACGGCGAGGTTCGGCTTGAGGGGGCGGTACGCGCCCGGGATCATGGCCGTGAGGTCACGGGTGGTCAGGATGGCCCGTACGGTCATGATGCCGATGCGCGTGATGTGCACGACGCCGACAGCGAGGTCCGCCACATTGACCCCTCCGTCAGCCCAGTGCAGGGAGACCTCCTTGACCCGGTTGCCGCCAAAGTCGACGCCAAACAGCGTGACATCGAGGAGATCGAAGCGACCGGCTCCGAGCTTCCAGAACGGCATGGCCTGGATCGTCACCTCGGCACGGGCGCCGGTCATCTTGTTCAGGTCGCGCGCCATATACGATGCCAGTGCGGGAGGGACATTGTCCTGGGCCAAGAGGAAGACGGCGACGAGCAGGCCGATGGCGATGGCGGTCCGCCACGGGCGAAACCGCCTTGGCCGGACGGGCGACGGGGATGCGGCGATGTCGGGACCTCCTCGCTGGAAGATGATGGTCTTTCACTCATTGTGGACCAAAAGGGGGGGGTTAATGACCTCCAAGTCTGGCAATAACCTCTAAGCGGCGCCTGAAGAGGATTTGCACAGGGCGAACAGAACTCTTGGACGTGCAACGGGCGAGCGGAGGTGGCTCTCATCCAAAGGCGACACCAACGCAGCACTTGGGGCCTCATCCTCGCCGTCGTCCTGGGTCTCGTGGTCGGTACCGCGGCCGGCAACGGCATCACGGCTATCGCCAACACATGGCTCGGTCATCCGCTGGTGCTCACCCCATGGAGCCTCGATCTCTACATCGTCGGGATACGCCTCTGGGTCCAGACGAATGTGGCCGGGATCGTACTGGCTTTCATCGGCGTCGTCATTTACGAGGCCGTCTGAGGCCTCGAGGCCTCCGGAGGGGATTCCATGGACGCGACCGTGCAGTTGGACAGGCGTGAGGACGCGCCGCGTGAGCGGCTCCTGCGGCTCGGACCGCAGGCGCTGGCCGATCGGGAACTGGTGGCCGTCCTCTTGAGGACGGGGACCACAGGCGAGGGCGTTATGGCCCTCGCTGACCGCCTGCTCGACCGGGGCCTCGTCGGCCTGTCCCAGACATCGCCCCGCGAACTCACCGCTGTGCGGGGCGTGGGGGCCGCCAAGGCGACCTCGCTCGCCGCCGCCTTCGAACTCGGGCGCAGGGCGGCCGGTCGGCTGGAGGAAAGACCCTCGTTCGCGCGGCCTGAAACCGTCTTCGCGTACGCACGATGGCGCTTTCCCGCCGACACGGAGGAACTCCGGGTGTTTTTTCTCGACCAGCGCCTCGGCCTGATTGCCGAGGACGTCGTGGCGAAGGGCGGTCCGGACTGGACAGGTGCGCCGGTGAAGGATGTGCTGGGCCGGGCGCTGCGGATTTCCGCAAGGGCCGTCGTCCTCGCCCACAACCACCCGGGAGGGGACCCGGCGCCGTCCCCGGCGGACCTGGCGGCGACAAGCGCCATCCGTTCAGCCGGGGAAGTCGTCGGAGTCGAACTCCTCGATCATGTGATCATCGGCGCGAAGACCTTCTTCAGCTTCCGCCGGGCGTCGTTCCTCGGGCCAGTCGGAAAGGAGCCCATGCGGCCGTGAGTTTGCTGGACTTTGTGTACCGCAGCTTCTCCAAGGACCTCGGCATCGACCTCGGCACCGCCAACACCCTCGTCTACGTCCGGGGGCGGGGCGTGGTGATCCAGGAGCCATCCGTGGTGGCGGTGGACGCCGAATCCCACGCCATCCTGGCGGTCGGCAACGAGGCGAAGCAGATGATCGGGCGGACGCCCGGCAACATCCGGGCCATCCGTCCGATGAAGGACGGCGTCATCGCCGACTTCGAGGTCACCCAGAGCATGCTGCGCTACTTCATCACGCGGGCACAGCCGAGGGCCAATGTGCTTCATCCCCGGGTGATCATCGCCGTGCCGAGCGGCATCACCGGCGTAGAGCGGCGCGCCGTCATCGAGGCCGCGCAGCAGGCGGGCTCCCGGGACGCCATCCCGATCGAGGAGCCGTTTGCGGCCGCCATCGGAGCCGGCCTGCCGGTCGAGGAGCCGACAGGCAACATGGTCGTCGACATCGGGGGCGGCACGACGGAGGTGGCGATCATCTCGCTCGGCGGCATTGTCACCTCGCGCTCCGTGAGGGTTGCGGGCGACGAGATGGACGAGGCGATCGTGGCCTACGTGAAGCGGACCTACAACATGATGATCGGCGAGAGGACCGCGGAGGAGGTCAAGATCCAGATGGGGTCCGCCACGGACCCCGGCGACGGCTACGCAGATGTCCGGGGCCGCGACCTCGTCACCGGCCTTCCGAGGACCCTTCGCCTGAAGGCGACAGAAGTCGAGAAGGCGCTGGCGGAGCCGGTGGCGGCGATTGTGGATGCCATCAAGCTGACCCTCGAGCGCACGCCGCCGGAACTGGCCGCCGACATCATGGACCGCGGCATTGTGCTGACTGGTGGCGGGGCCCTTTTACGCAACCTTGACCAGCACCTCATCGAGCACACCGGTATGCCGGTCCATGTGGCGGAGGACCCGCTGCGCTGCGTCGTGAACGGAACCGGAAGGTGCCTCGACGACGAGGCATACTTCGGGCTCGTCAAGAGGCTGCAGCGGAAGGAGTAACGCCAGTGAAAGGGGCGGCCGGAGAACGCTTCTACGTCGCCCTTGTCCTGATGGTCGCCCTGGTCTTTCTCCTGTCCGGCACGGTCAGGGTCACGAATGGGGCGCTTCGGGCCACGGCATGGCTCGGCGCGCTCGCCTCTCCCGTCGACCTCGGGATGACCAGGATCGAGGAGGCGGCGGCCGGCGGCGTCGGCTTCATCACCCAGATGTTCACCGCCGAGTCCCGGGTGAAGGCCCTTGAGAGCGAGAACGAGCATCTCCACTTCCAACTGCTCCTGGCGCAGAGCCAGGCGTTTCAGGTGCCGGAACTCCGAAGCCTCTTCAAGATCGACACGGCGCCGGCGCTGAGCGGCAAGCTGATCGGAGCTGACGTGATCGCACGCTCTCCCGCGACGTGGTTCGACACGGTGGAGATCGACCGTGGATCGAAGGACGGCGTGAGCGTGAACGATCCGGTCCTGGCGCCCTCCGGGCTTGCCGGCAGGGTCATCGCCACCACGTATTTCACCTCGACCGTGCTCCTGATGGCCGACCCGCAGAGCTCCATCGGAGCCATGGACGCCCGCAGCCGCGATGTCGGCGTGATCAGCGGCCAGGGCAATCCGGACCGGATGCAGTTCCTGTTCTTCTCCGGCTCAGCCCGGGTCCGGCCGGGCGATGCCGTGATGACCTCCGGCCTCACGGCGCTGGCGCCGAAGGGGCTGCCGATCGGCCACGTGACCTCGGTCCACCTCTCCGACAACGGACTCGTGAAGATCGCGACGGTTCGTCCCTATGTCGACTTCAACGGTCTCGAATACGTCCTCGTCATGGTGACCCGGAAATGAAGGGGCAGTGGCGGGCGTGGGTAGCCCTCGCCGTCGCCTTCCTGCTCGCCTCGACCTGGGGATTCGTCTGGCCGGGAGGCCTCGAGCCCCCGGACCTTGTGGCCGCCGTGGTGACCGCCGCGACCTTGACCTGGGGTTCCGGGCTGGGGGCCGGAGTCGGTGTGGTCGGCGGGCTCGCCATCGACTTCTCGCTCGGGCGCTTCATCGGACTCGAAGCGGCGATGATGGCGCTCATCGCCTGGCTCACGGGGGTCCTGAAGCGCATCTTCGATGTGGAGGGGACCTTCACGTCGGTCCTCATCGTGTTGTCGGTGATCGTCTTCGAGAGGATCATCCTGTTCATCTTTTACCGTGCCATAGGGTTCGCCGTAGGGCCGTTTCTCCAGGGCGTCCTGGGCGTGGCCGTCGAGAGCCTGCCCTTCTACCTTCTGGCCCGACTTCTCTTCGAGCACAACCTCAACCGGGGCCAGGTCCATATCTAGGAGGGAGGCGAGCGGATGCGACCGGAGGAGCGCGAGCGCAAGGTCGTGGTGCTCGCCATCGTGGCCCTCCTGGCAGCTCTCGTGCTCATCGGCCGGCTCGTCTTCCTCACCGTGGTGAAGGGGCCGTCACTGGCCCAGATGGGACAGTCCTACCGGGTGCGCGTGATGCCGATCCCGGCGCCGCGGGGGAAAATCTATGACCGAAGCGGCCACCTCCTGGTCACGAACCGGCCGGCCTTCGCCGCGTATTACTTCAGCCTCTCCGGGCCACCGGCCCCGGACGAGGGCGCCCTGCTGAAGCGGGATCTGGGACTCACGCCCACGGCCTATGCGAGGGATATCGCCACCTTTGACGGCGCTCCCTACGTCCCGGTCATGCTCAAGGCCGACCTCTCCGATACCCAGCTCACGCACCTCATGCAGGACATGCCGCACCTGCACGGCGTGTTCGTGAACGCCATCCCGCTGCGCGACGACCTCCTGGGCTCCGTTGGCGGGCAGGTCATCGGATATGTCGGCCCGATCACGCAGGCTGAGCTGAAGGCGTCGAAGGACCCCCGGGTCACGGCGACTTCCGTGGTTGGCCAGACGGGCCTTGAGACCCAGTACCAGCAGGATCTGCAGGGGACCGACGGCGGCGAGGAGATCGAGGTGAACGCCGTCGGGCAGGCCGAGGCGGTTCTCGGGCAGACGGCGCCGATCCCCGGCGACTCCCTGGTGCTGACGATCGACAAGAACCTTGAGGAGGTCACGGCGAAGGCGCTTGCCGCAGACATGAACGCCCTGCACACCACCTACGGGGCGCAGGCGCCGGCAGACGCAGGGGCCGCCGTCGTGATGGACGTCCACACCGGGCAGATCCTCGCCATCGTCTCGCTGCCGAGCTATGATCCCAACGCCTTCGCCACGGGCATCTCCCAAAAGGCCTATGCCCAACTGTCCCAGGACCCGGCGCATCCCTTCATCGACCGGGTCATCCAGTCGGCGGTCCCGCCGGGTTCGACGTACAAGATGTCGGTCGCGATGGCCGGGCTCCTCTCGGGCACCATCACTCCCCAGACTACCGTCCCCGGCAATCCGGTCTACTGGTACCCGCCCTATCCGAAGAACTGGGTGCACGTCAACGTGGGGCCCACCGATCTGGTGAAGGCCATCGCCCAGTCCGACGACGTCTACTTCTATGAGGTAGGTCGCCGGACAGGCATCGATGCCATCGCCAGGATGTCGAGGGCGTTCGGCTTCGGCCAGAAGACGGGGATCGACCTGCCCGGCGAGGTGGCTGGGCTCATCCCGACCAAGGCCTACTACGTCAAGCAGAACGGAGCCTACTATCCCGGCCTCAACTACTCGATCGCCATCGGCCAGGGCGCCGACGAGGTCACGCTCGCCCAACTCGTGCGCTACGTCGGGGCGATCGCCACAAACGGCGATCTCTACCGCCCCTACCTCGTCGAAAAGGTGCTGAGTCCCTCCGGCAGGACGCTCTCGGTGACGAGCCCCGACCTCGTGCGCCACATCCAGGCCCCCGCCGCGTACTGGCAGGCCCTGCAGCAAGGCATGCAGGGCGTGACGCACCCGGGATCGATTCCAGGTCCCGGAGGCACGGCTGGCGCCGATTTCGTGAACTTCCCGATGCAGGTGGCGGGCAAGACCGGGACTGCCCAGGTGCCCGGTGCCGGGTCGATGACCTTCTTTGTCTCCTACGCCCCCTACAACAATCCGCAGATCGCCGTGGCGGTCTCGATCGAGGGAGGCGTCGAGGGAGCGCTTGACGCCTCGGTGGCCAGGGCCATCTACGACGCCTACTTCCACATCCAGGACCCCAACCCGCCGTTCGTCTCACCCGGGTCTGCGCCCACCGTCACCACGGGACACTAATATACCCATATATGGGAGGAAATGGGCCATCGCTTGAGGAATCCTCCGCTTCGGGAAAGGCCTTTGGGGATGTCCTCGCGGGCCGTGCTGGGGGGAATCGGCGTGGGCAAGGCGTTTGTCGTCACGTCCGGCAAGGGAGGCGTCGGGAAGACGACCACCACGGCGAACCTCGGGGTGGCGCTGGCCCAGCTCGGCAAGAAGGTCTGCCTGATCGACGCCGACATCGGCCTGCGCAATCTCGATGTGGTGCTGGGGCTCGAGAGCCGGATCGTCTACGACGTGGTCGACGTCGTCGAGGGGTTCTGCCGACTGAAGCAGGCCCTCGTCCAGGACCGGCACATGGATCGTCTGTTCCTCTTGCCCGCGGCACAGACGCGGGACAAGTCCTCGGTGAGCCCGGCGGACATGCGGGGCCTCCTCACCGATCTGAAGGGCCTGTTCGACGTGATCCTGGTCGACTGCCCGGCGGGCATCGAGCAGGGCTTCAAGAACGCTGTCGCCGGTGCCGACGAGGCGATCGTGGTGACGACCGCCGAAGTCCCGGCAGTGAAGGATGCCGATCGGGTCATCGGGCTCCTCGAAGCCGAGGGCTTTCGCATGCCGCAACTGATCGTGAATCGACTGCGCCCTGCGATGGTGCGACGTGGGGACCTGATGAGCGTCGCCGACGTGGTTGAGATCCTGACCATCGAGGTGCTTGGCGTCGTGCCGGAAGACGAATCCGTGGTCGTCACCATCAACAGGGGCGATCCCGCGGTGCTCATGACCCAGTCGAGGGCGGGGCAGGCCTATCGCCGTATCGCCCGCCGCCTCATCGGCATTCCGGTCCCGATTCCCGACCTCGAAGAGGAACTGGGTTTCGTGGGACGTCTGAGACGCCTCATCGGAATCGGCGAACTCTAGGCATCCTTCCATGCGTCTTCATTGAGGCATGGCGACGGACCGGTCTATACTGGGGCCATCCTACAGGCTGGCGAGGAAACCTGTGTCACCCAAAGCGTTCCTCCGCAGCATCGACGCATGGCTGATCATCGCTCTTCTCGGCCTTCTCGGGCTGGGGCTCTTCGCGCTCAGCGATGCCACGCAGACGCTCGTCCCGCACCATCCGTACTACTTCGTGAAGCACCAGATCGAGTACTTCGTCGCCGGCGTCGTCGTCATGGTCGCGGTCATGGCCGTGCCGTTCGAGACCTGGCGCCGGTTGCGCTGGCCCATTTACGCCGTCATGGTGGTGCTCCTCATGGCGGTTCTGGTGAAGGGGCACACCGCCCTCGGGGCCCAGCGGTGGATCGGCTTCGGCTCGGTCCAGGTGCAGCCCTCCGAGTTCGCCAAGGTCGGACTCATCCTCGTTCTTGCGGACATCCTCGAGCAGATGAAGGGCGGCGGCAAGCGCTTTCGTGATGTGATGGTGCCGCTTCTGGTCACGCTGGTGCCGGTGGCGCTTGTCATCAAACAACCGGACCTCGGCACCGCCCTCGTCCTGATCGGCATCCTGGTCGTTCTTCTCTACGAGGCCGGCATGCCGGGCCTCAGGGTGCTGTCGATCTTCGGCGGCACCGGGGCCTTCGTCGTCGTCCTGATCCTCGCCCACCTGAAGCTCGGCATGCCGCTGCCTCTCATCAAGGACTACCAGCTGAACCGCCTGATCGTGTTCGTGAACCCCTACGCCGACCCCATGGGGGCGGGCTACAACGTCATCCAGTCGCAGATCGCCCTCGGCACGGGAAGCCTCGGCGGTGTGCCCGCCTCGACGATCCAGCCGATCCTCACGTTTTTGCCGGCGCGCTACACCGACTTCATATACGCCTCGCTGGCCCTCGAGTTGGGGCTCGCCGGCACGCTCGGGGCGCTCATCCTCTACGTGATCATGGTGGCCCGGGGCTTTCACATCGCAGCTGCCACCCGCGACCCCTACGCCAGCCTCGTCGCCATAGGGGCGACGGCGCTTCTCGGCATCCACGTGCTCATGAACGTGGGCATGGTGACGGGCATCATGCCGGTCGTGGGCGTGCCCTTGCCGTTCATCTCGTACGGGGGCTCGTCCGTCGTCACTGACTTTGCAGCCATCGGTCTCCTCCTCTCGGCGAAGATGCGCCAGGTGAAGCTCTCCTTTGCCTGACGGGGGCCCGCGGGCGTCAGGGCAGGACGTCGAGGCATTCCAGGCGTCTTTCGGTCCGCAACCCCACCGGGTGGCGCTGCTCGGGTCGTGGCATCCGGCCTGGCTAGGCAAGGCGCCTTCGCACAGCCTCGCCCGCATCGGCCCGAGCCACATCACCCATACGGCGACCTGTGGCCGCAACGCCGATCAGGTCGCCTCGTGCCTTCAAGGACGCGTCGGCTCAAAGAGGTCCGGGCGCAACCTCTCAGTGCCGTTCAGGTAGACGGGTTGAAGCCGTTCGCGCTTCTCCCGTTCCACGAGCACCAGCACGCGGATCATCGAGGGCGGGAACCCTGGCACGGGAGTCTCGACAGCCCCGAGGAGCGGCACGGCATCCCAGCCGAGGCGCCTTGCCGCATAGGCCGGGAAGGCTGCGTCGAGGTCCGGGGTCATGGTGAAGAAGGCGGCGACGATCTCGTCGGGCACCAGACCGTTTGCAGCCGAGAGCTGTTTGATGAGCTCCTCCACGGCGCCGTGGATGGCCTCCTTCGTGTTTGCCGGGCTGATGGTGGCTCCGCGGACAGCGCTGACGGGCATCAGATGTCCCCCTTTCTGATCCTGGTCGCGACCTCCTGGGCCTGCGCCAGGCCGGCGAGATCGCCGGAGGCGAGGCAGGAGAGGGTGTCGGCGAGCTGCGAGGCGGCCGCAGCCACCCGGGGGCGGTTGAGGTCCAGGATCTCGCTCCACAGTTCCGGTGACGAGGTGGCCGTCCGCAGCATCTCGCGCGCCGCAGGTCCCGCAAAGTCCGGAGGCAGGTCGGCGAGGTGCAGGGCCAGCGCCGCGCTCATCAGGTAGACGAGGTGCGAGGAGGCAGCGACCGCCCTGTCGTGGGCCTCGGCGTCGATGACCACGGGGTGGGCTCCCACGCCGGATGCGATCTCCGAGGCGAGCTGCAGCGACCCGCCGCCCGGACACAGGAAGAAGGTGCTCCCGACGAACAGGCCTGCCCGGGCGGCCTCGGGGCCGCTTTCCGCCGTCCCGGCAAGCGGGTGGCCGCCGATGAAGGGCAGGGCCAGCGAGGATGCCTGCCGCATGATGGGCGCCTTGACCGAGGAGGTGTCGAGCCACAGGGTGGCACGGGCGCGGCACTTGAGAAGGGCGAGATTGGCGCGGGGCGGGGCGGCCAGAACCAGGACGTCGTAGGTGCCGGCCGGCCCGTCGATGAGGCGGCGGACCGCACCCCGGCTGAGGGCCTGGCGGGCATGCGCCTGGCGGAGATCGTAGCCCGTGACGTCATGTCCGCCCGCCACGAGGTCGAGACCGAGGGACGAGCCGATGAGCCCGAGACCGAAGATGCCGATGGAAAGCGTGCGGGACATCCCATATCCTCCTTCGGGCCCAAGGCGCGAAGCGCCGCCCTCGCACGGGGCGAGAGCGGCGCTCGCGGTACCACCCGAATTGACCTCCAAAGCGGGGCCATCTCATGAGCCCGTTAACGGGGGCGCCCGGGCGCGGCTACTTGGTTCACCGCGCCGCTCCCGGATGTACGGCCTCCACTGTCCCCCCCGGCTCGCACCGGACGCCGGGTCTCTCAAGGGGCGCCTTGGGGAGGCACCTTCCGGTCATCGCTTGGGTATTGCGCCCATCTTACGGGGGCGAAGGCCCCGGGTCAAGGAGGATCAGCCGGAGACGATCCGCTCGTCCGTCCTTAGGGAGGCGAGCAGGCCCTCGTAGGCATCCTGGGCCCGTGCCAGCGCTCCCTTCACGTCCGACGCCCCAGCGAGCGGCATCACGTAGCCGTCGATGAAGTCACGGGCGCGCCGTGCGGCGGGAGACGTCATGGCCGGGCCGATCTGGCTGTCGATGCGGCTTTGCACCCGGCGCACGAAGGCCTCGACACGATCGGGCTCCGGGCGCGTCTGGAGGCGCCGCAGGCCGGCGCCGATCCCGCGCCGATCGAGGAGCCGCTTCACAGCGTGCGCCTCCTCCTCCCGCCTCGCCTCGAGCGGTTCACCGATCGAGCGGGGGTAGACGGCCAGGACAAGGTCGCCCGGAAGGGCCTCGCGCACCAGGTAGGAGGCGCGCAGCTTCCGCCAGGCCTCCACCTCGGAGCGGAGCGAGGCGGCGGCGCGCATCGCCTCGTCGCGCTCCTGGCGGGCTTCCTGTAGCTCCTCTCCCAGGGTGCGCCCGCCCCCGTTCAGCGAGGTGAGCACGGCGTAGGCGTTGGGAACCCGCCGTGACGGTCCCTTCCGGATCCTGATGAAACCCTCGGTCTCGAGGACCTTGAGGCCTTTCACCACCGTGCCCAGAGACACGCCGCTGGCATCGGCGATCTCCTGGTAGGTGGCGTGGAAGACGGTCGATCCCTCCCGCTCCGCCTTCGCCAGGAAAAAGTCCCTGAGTCCTCTCTTCTTGCTCTCCCTGAGTTGAGGCAAGGTGAACCCCCTCGACGTTTTCCCCTAGACTTGCCATCTCCGGCCGCCGTTATGCCGTGGCCGTCATGCGGGGAGGGGCGGCGGGCATAGCCTTCATGGCAGGAGACATGTCCCCCTGTCTGGAGGCCCCCATGCGCGCTGTCGGACCCCGGTTCATCCTTGCGGTATGTGCCCTTTTCATGGTCTTTCTCCTGGCGAGGTCCCATACGGCGATTGCCCGCTCCGCCGTGACCGGCGTGAGGTGGGCGGTCGGGTCGGACGTGCCGTCGGCGGCGACCTGGCACGGCTGGTTCCACGCCCTCGGCCTTCCCGGCACCAGCGCTCCGGCGACGAAGGGTGGCACCGTCGCCAGGGGGCCCGGGCTGCCTTCCATCGACTGGCCAATGGCGGGCGCCGTGACCACCCCCTTCGGGGCGGCGAAGGACCCGACGACCGGGGCCACCGTCGACCACACCATGATCGCCATCGTGGCTCCCGCCGGCGCGCCCGTTCACGTTGCGGCTGCCGGGGTGGTGCTCTCCGAGGTCTCGACGGGCGCGGGTGAGATGGTGAAGATCGGGGACGGCCCCTACACCTTCATCTACAAGGGCGTCGGCGACGTGAAGGTGAAGACGGGGGCCGCCGTCAGCAAGGGGCAGCTCCTGGGCGTTCTCTATCATCAGGGCCCCGGAAACACGTCCCAGCTCGGATTCGAGGTCGAGGCCGGCACCGTCCCCATCAATCCGGGCTCCCTGGTCCCCAAGGGAGCCGGGCCCTGAGGTGGGCCGGAACCGCCTCGTCATCCATCCTCTGACCTACCTCTCGCTCGCCGTGGTCCTGGTCTTTTCGGGTGCCGCAAGCGCCTGGATCCTCGTGCTTTCGCTGACCTGCCACGAACTGGCCCATCTGGCCCTGGCCCGGTCGGCGGGCGTCGATGTGGAGGGCCTCAGGGTCTACCCTTTTGGCGCGGCGCTGGACATGCCCGCCATCGACAGGGCGAGTGGCGTCACGCAGGCGGTGGTGGCGATGGGCGGACCGCTCTCGAACCTCCTCGTCCTGGGCCTCGCGGTGACCTTGGCGCATGTCTGGGAGGTGGGGGCCGGGGCGCTCACGACCATAGTCTGGGTGAACGCCGCCATGGCGGCGGCGAACCTCCTTCCCGCCCTGCCGCTCGACGGGGGACGGGTTCTGGGCGGCCTCCTCTCGCGCCGGATGGGGCCGGAGGCAGCCCGGCTCCTCATGGAGCGCCTCAGCCTCGCGACAGCGGTCACTGTCGGCGCCCTCGGCGCCATCCTCGTCTTGGCCGGGGTTCCGGCTCAGGGCCTCCTCGCCCTGGCGTTGGCTCTCGGCTGGGCTCTCTGGCAGGAGGTTCCATCGTTTCGACTGAGGCGCGCCACGTTTCTCGAGGCGCGCCGGCTCACGCTGGTGCTGGGGGGGGTGCTCGCCACGCGCGGACTCGTCACGACGCCCGGCGTATCCCTGGGAGAGGTGATGGCCGCCTTTCGTCCGGACCGCTATCACCGGGTGCTCGTCGTCGACGGTTCTCTCAGGCCTATGGGGGAGCTGACCGAGGAGGACCTCAGGCGTGGACTGCTCACCCATGGTATCGACGTCCCGGTCGGGCGCCTCCTCCGTTAGGAAGAGGCTCCATGGGCAAATCTGTTATCATGTGCGCAATGAGGGTTTAGGTGCATTTTTTGCGGAGTGTGACGCCATGCGCGAGATATTGGTCAACGTGGACCCAGGGGAGGTCCGCGCCGCCGTCGTCGACGACGGCACGCTTTCCGAATTCCTGGTCGAGAGGCCCCAGCACCAGAGGGCGGTCGGCAATATCTATCTCGGACGGGTCACCGACGTCCTGCCGGGCATGGACGCCGCCTTCGTGAATGTCGGACTCGAACGCAACACGTTCCTCTATGCGGGCGACGCCCAGATCATATTCGGTGAGGACGAGCCGGCGCCGGGCGCCCGGGCGAAGATCCAGGACCTCGTCAGCAAGGGCCAGGACGTCCTGGTGCAGGTCGTGAAGGACCCGGTCGGAACCAAGGGCGCCCGTATCACCACGGCCGTCGGCCTGCCGGGCCGCTACGTCGTGCTGACGCCCCTCCAGGACTTTGTGGGCGTCTCCCGGCGCATCACCGACGACGAGGAGCGGGGACGACTCAAGGCGCTGGCCCAGGAGCTGCGGCCGAGCGGCGAGGGGATCATCGTGCGCACGGTCGCCGAGGGCCACACGGCGGACGAGATCCGGCAGGACGTCGCCTTTTTGGTGAAACTGTGGGAAGGCCTGCGCAAAGATGTCGAGAAGGCACAGGCGCCGGCCCTCATCTACAAGGACCTTGGGCTCACCGGCCGCCTCGCCCGCGACTTCATGACGCCCGACGTGAAGAGGATGTGGGTGGACTCGCGCGAGGAGCACCAGCGGCTCCTCCATCTGGCCGGGCTCATCTCGCCGGACATGCGGGGGCGGATCCGGCTCTTCAAGGGAAAGGACATTCTGGCCCAAAACGGCATCAGGCAGGACCTCGAACGGGCGCTCAAGCGGCGGGTATGGCTGAAGTCGGGCGGGTACGTCGTCATCGACCGCACCGAGGCGATGACCGCCATCGATGTGAACACCGGAAAGTATGTGGGGTCCGAGAACCTGGCCGAGACGATCCTCAGGACGAACCTCGAGGCGGCGGCGGAGATCGCCAGGCAGATCCGCCTCAGGGACCTCGCCGGGATCATCATCATCGACTTCATCGACATGGCCGACGAGTCTCACCGTCGCCGGGTGCTCGACGCCCTCGAGGGCGCCGTGCGCACCGACCGGACCAAGGTCCACATCATCGGCATCACCAAGCTTGGCCTCGTCGAGATCACGAGAAAGCGTGTCGGGTCCGGCATCGACGAGAACTTCTTCATGCCGTGCCCGACCTGTGATGGCTGGGGGCGTGTGTTCACCGATGAGACGGTGGCGCTCCGGGTTCGCCGGGAGATCCGTGACCATCTCATGAAGGGACGCATGGAGGCCATCCTGGTCGAGGCGCACCCGGCGGTGGCAGCGCTCCTCATCGGACCCGGCGGCGCCAATCTCAAGGAGCTCGAACACGAGACGAGCCGTGCGATCTTCTTCAAGGGATCCTATGAGGTCGCCCGGGACGGGTACCGGATCCTTGCCGAGGGCACGCGCCGGGACGTGGAGGCGCAGGCGAGGCCCGTGTCGACCGGACAGATCCTCGAGGTCAAGATCGACGGGCCCCATGTGGCGAACGCCGAGGACGGCATCGCCCGGGTGGAGGGCTACGTGATCGACATCGAGAAGGCGGGCCACCTGGCCGGGCAGAAGGTGGACGTCGAGATCATGCAGACGTTTCGGACCTACGCCAAGGCGCGCCTCGTGCGCCAGTCCGTCGTGAAGGTGGGGGATCCAGTCCGGGAAGGCTAACTGCTGGGAGTGACCCGGACATGGACGAGGACCGAGCGGACGAGGAGCTCAAGGAGACCATCGCCGAGGTCGCCGACGCGTGGCAGCTCTTCCCGGAGCCGGGAGTGCTGACAACAGGGGGCCTTGAGAGGGCCGAGGAAGAACCCCCGGGCACTGGCTTCGCCAGGGGGAGAAGGCGTTTTCCGGACGGCGGGACCGGCCGGCCGTAGAGCCGCCCCGCCTGAAGGCGGGGGGGGGGAGGGGGGGGGCGCGGCCCCCCCCCCGCCGTTGTCGCGGAGCGTTCCACTTGGTTCCCACACTTGCGTTGCGCATCCCTCGCGATGAATTGTGTTATTGCTCT
>Ga0078972_1006065_pt1 | contig 29378 bp, 27 predicted proteins | sample YelNatPaOPGAMG01_FD_67568 | JGI IMG/M metagenome (GOLD analysis project Ga0078972, IMG submission 67568) | Hot spring thermophilic microbial communities from Obsidian Pool, Yellowstone National Park, USA - OP-RAMG-01 (SPADES assembly) (version 2) | ecosystem: Environmental > Aquatic > Thermal... | reverse complement strand
GGCCAGGTGCTCAAGATTCCTCAGCCAACGATCCCGGCCGGCGCCCAGACATATACCGTGGCTTATGGTGACAGCCTCTATAGCATCGCCCAGGCACACGGCATCACGTTGGCAGAATTGATGGCGGCCAACGGCCTGACAAATGGCTACTACTTGCAGCCGGGCCAGCTTCTCATCATCCCCAGCAACGGTCAGGCAGCTAGCGCTGCTCCAGCCGGGCAGGTGGTGAGCGCGGCTAGCGTGGATAGCCCGGGCGCCAAGACCTACATCGTCAAACCAGGCGACACTCTCTTTGGCATAGCAATCCTTTTCAATGTCTCTCCGTACGATTTGGCAGCGGCAAACTCGATTGCCAACGCCAACCTGCTGCAGGTCGGTCAGAAACTAGTCATTCCCTAAATGTGGCAACTTCCACTCCGCCCAGCCAAAGGCCAGCCCGATGGGCTGGCCTTTGGCTGTCGTCATTGTTGCGCAACCTATCACTCTGCGGACTGCGCACCGGCCCACAGGGCCGAACTATCACTGCCTGACTGAACCCAGGCCCCTGTCACCGGCCCGGTACGGCACCTCGGTTGGCCCAGAATCGCGAGACAGCCTCTCCACCCTGGCTGCCCGCTCCCACTCGGCAAACGAAAAGGGCCACCCATACCGGGTGGCCCTTTATCAGCTGGGCTGGCCTGCCTAGAGGCCCTTGTCAACCAGGAACTTGGCCAGGTCGGCGACGCGGTTGGAGTAGCCCCACTCGTTATCGTACCAGGACATGACCTTGATGAAGTTGTCACCAATGGCCATGGTGCTGAGCGCGTCAACAATGGAGGAGCGAGCATCGCCCTTGAAGTCAATGGACACCAGCGGTTCCTCGCAATAGCCCAAAATGCCTTTCATTGCGCCCTCAGCGGCGGCCTTGAGGGCAGCGTTGACAGCGGCGACACTGGTGGGCTTCGTCGTCGTCGCAGCGAAATCTACCAGGGAGACGGTGCTTGTCGGCACACGCAAGGCCAGGCCGTCGAACTTGCCCTTAAGCTCCGGGATGACAAGAGCTACAGCCTTGGCGGCGCCGGTCGTCGTCGGAATGATGCTCATGGCAGCCGCTCGAGCGCGGCGAAGGTCCGAATGCGGCAAGTCCAGGATGCGCTGGTCATTGGTGTAGGCATGCACCGTCGTCATCAGCGCCTTTTCGATGCCGAACTCATCATTAATGACCTTGGCCACAGGCGCAAGGCAGTTGGTCGTGCAAGAAGCATTGGAGATGATATGGTGCTTGGCGGGATCATACTTATCCTGGTTGACACCGAGAACGATGGTGATGTCCTCGCCCTTCGCCGGAGCGGAGATGATGACCTTCTTGACACCCTGCTCCATGTGAGCCTTGGCTTTGGCTGCCTCAGTGAACAGGCCAGTGGACTCAATAACGATCTGCGCTCCGAAATCGCGCCAAGGAATCTCAGCCGGATTGCGGATGGCCGTGACGACCACTTCGTCTCCGCCAATCACGAGAGAGCTGCCCTTCACCTCGACCGACTCCGGGAAGTGACCGTAGTTCGAGTCGTAGCGTAGCAGGTGCGCCAGTGTCTTCGCGTCCGTGATGTCGTTGACAGCAACTACCTGAATGTCGTCCTTGTAGTTCTCGCGCAGAGCCTTGAGCACCTGCCGCCCGATCCGCCCGAAGCCATTGATACCAATCTTGACCGCCATGTGGTCCTCCCGCTAAGTGTTATATGTGGTCGCGGCCCTGCAACTGTTGCTCAGAGCATCGTTGCTCTGCTGGCCGCGAAGGTACAGCTTCCAAGAACTTCATCAATGCCGACCCGAGCTTGGCAGCGTCGTGCCGCCAGGGCCTTTGCTCGTCAATCAGGTCCGCCAGGACGAGAGCATAGGACATCGGCCGGCCTTCAGGACGTACGCACGACTCGTATACCTGCTCCGGCCACGTCCGGTTGGCGAGAACATACTGAAACAGGCCGGGACCCGCGTTGTCCTCGATAGCTTGGGCGTGTGCCTCTATCGAGTAGCCCCCAGTCTCGCCTGGCTGATGGGCTACATTGCACACATATACCTTGATGGCGCGGCTGGAGAGCACAGCATCTCGCAGCCCTGGCACCAAGAGGTTCGGCAGCACGCTTGTATACAGGCTCCCGGGACCCAATACCAGCAGGTCGGCCCTCAGGATGGCGGCCACCGCCCCCGGAAAGGCTGGGGGACTGCCCGGCTCCAAGAAGACGCGCCGAATAGCTCGCCCGCTCAGGCCAACCTTGCTCTCTCCCCTGACCAGAACCACCCGGTCTGGCGATGCACGCTCGTCAACGACCTCAGCACAGACCGTCACGCTCTCGAGCGTACTCGGCATTATGCTGCCGCGTATGCTCAGCACACGGCCAAGCTCAAGCACCGCATTCTCGAAAGAGCCGGTGATTCGCTCAAGGGCCGCGAGCAGTAGATTGCCCAGGGCATGATCCGCAAGCGAGCCATCGCCAAAACGGTATTGCAGCACCTGCGACATCAGGGATTCATCGTCCGCAAGCGCTGCTATGCAACTGCGGAAGTCTCCCGGTGGCAGTAGCCCCAGTTCCTGGCGCAGTCTTCCGGAGCTGCCACCGTCGTCGCCAACGGTAACGACGGCCGTGATCTCCGCGTCGCTGCGCTTGAGCCCACTCAGCAGGACCGACAAACCCGTCCCGCCGCCTATGGCCACGATCCGCACCGGGCACCCCTTTGGGCGCTCACCCTCACGCCAAGCGGCCAAACACGCCGATTATAGTGCAGCGCGGGCATTCGGTCAAACAGCGTTGACAAGCTGCCCTCGGCGCCGCTATAATCGCTAGCGCTGGTGCAGACCAGCGAGCGTGGGGGAGAGTTTCCGTTTGCAGGTTGGCTGCGCGCAACCTGCCCGGAAACGCCGAAGGGGCAAACCGCTGGCTCTCCCAAGCCAGGGGCGAAACTCTCAGGCCAGAGGACCTCACGCTTCCACCCCCTGGAGATGGCGGTCCGCTTCTCAGCCGGCTCACGGTGAGCCGGAACTAGCGGGTGCGCTCTAAGCGGCGTTGACAGGGGCACTGCCGGGGAAGTCAAGGCCGGCATCCGGCCTGGTGCGCCAACGGGAGCTGCCTGCGATGCGCCGTTCTCTTGCAACAGTAACCAGCTTTGCCCCCTGCCGGCTAGCTCCTGTGTCTTCCGCTAAGTCCGCTGTCCAGACCAAACAAGGAGAGAGAAATGTCCGACAGTGAACAGACGCCTGGGTTCAGAGTGGACGATACTTGCCTTTACACCGATACACATGATTGGGTCCGCGTGGACGGTGATATTGGCACCTTCGGCATCACCGACTACGCTCAGTCCCACCTGAGCAGCTTGGTTTATGTTGAGTTGCCCGAGGTTGGCTCCACATTTGAGAAGGACGCTCCTTACGCCACAGTCGAGTCGTCAAAGGCTACCAACGAGAGCTACGCGCCGATGAGCGGCGAAGTGATCGAAGTGAACTCCGCCCTGGAGAGCAATCCTGGCCTCGTCAATGAGGACCCATACGGCGCCGGTTGGCTTGTCCGGGTGCGGTTGTCGGACCCTTCTGAGGCCGCACGGCTGCGCAGCGCCGCTTCTTACCTGGACCTCTTGCGCCAGCTTAGCGAGGAGTGAAGACATGCCATACGGCTCGCACACGGAGGCTGATCGGACCGAAATGCTCGCGGCCATCGGCCTGACCAGTGTCGCCGATCTCTTTGAAGATGTACCCGAGTCCCTCCGCTTCCCGGCCCTCAATCTACCGGCGCCTCTGTCGGAACAGGAAGTGTTGGAAGAGGTACGCACTCTTGCCGAACGCAACTGGGATGCCGACCACCATGCCTGCTTCCTTGGCGCGGGTGCGTACAACCACTTCATCCCCAGTGTCGTGCATCACATCACCTCGCGGGGCGAGTTCTACACTTCCTACACTCCCTACCAGCCCGAGGTCAGCCAGGGTACCCTCCAGGCGACTTTCGAGTACCAGAGCATGATTTGCGACCTGACTGGGATGGATGTGGCCAACGCCTCGCATTACGATGGTGGAACAGCCCTGGCCGAGGCCATAGTTATGGCAATGAGCGTGCACAAAGGTCAGAGGCGCTCTGTCATCATGTCTGGCTACATCAATCCCCAGTATCGAGAGGTTGCCCGTACCTATACGCAGGGAGCGCACGTCAGGTTCGATGGCGAGCAACCTGCCCTCGGCCTGGCTGATCTCGCTGCGCGTGTCAACAACGAGACGGCGTGCGTCTGCATTCAGGTGCCGGACTTCCTGGGTAGGATACCGGACTGGGCCGACGTGCAGGCCCTATCCCAGGCGGCCCACGCAGTTGGTGCCTTGCTCGTGGTCAGCGCCAACCCCATTTCACTCGGCTTGCTCAAGCCACCAGCTGAGTATGGTGCCGACATCGTCATCGGAGAGGGGCAGCCCCTGGGTACCTCGCTCTCTTATGGCGGGCCATACCTGGGCTTCTTCGCCACTCGATCCCAGTACGTCCGTCGTATGGCCGGGCGCCTCGTTGGTGAAACCGTTGACGCAGACGGGAAGCGAGGCTACGTCCTGACCCTGGCCACGCGAGAACAACACATACGCCGCGAGAAAGCCACGTCCAACATCTGCACCAACCAGGCGCTGAACGCCCTCGCCGCCGCCGTATACATGGCGGCAATGGGCCCCAAAGGCCTGCGCACCGTGGCTGAACTCTGCTACCACAAGGCTCACTACGCTGCGGCAGCGATCGCTTCGCTGCCCGGATATCGCGTCCGCGAAGGCGAGTTCTTCAATGAGTTCGTGGTCAGCTGCCCGCGCCCGGTACATGCGGTCAACCGTCACCTCCTGGATCGCGGCATCATCGGAGGATGGGATCTTAGCGGCGACTACCCAGAGCTGGGGAGCAGCATGCTGCTCTGCGTCACCGAGCTGAATACCCGTGCCCAGATTGACCATCTCGTCGCCGCCATGGGAGAACTGTCATGACCGAGCCTACAATCTATGAGTTGAGTCGGCCGGGCAGGCAAGCCTTCAGCCTGCCCAAGCTGGATGTACCCGAGGCCGCCCTCCCCCAGAGTTGGCTGCGGTCCGAGCTGCCTCTGCCAGAGGTGAGCGAAGTCACCCTGGTGCGCCACTTCACCCGCCTGTCGCAGCAGAACTACTCAGTGGATACCGGCTTCTATCCTCTTGGCTCTTGCACCATGAAGTACAACCCCAAGGTCAACGAGGACGCCGCCGCGCTCCCCGGCTTCACCAGGACTCACCCGCTACAACCCGTCGAGACAGTCCAGGGCAACCTGCGGCTTATGTACGAACTGCAGCAGTTCCTGGCCGAAATCTCTGGCTTCCCCGCCGTTTCCTTGCAGCCAGCGGCCGGGGCGCACGGGGAATTCAGCGGCATACTGATGATGCGCCGCTTCCACGCTGACCGTGGCGACGAGAAGCGCAACAAGATCCTGATCCCCGACTCAGCGCATGGTACCAACCCTGCGTCCACAACGATGAGCGGCTACCAGGCGGTGCAGATACGCTCCGACAGCCGTGGCAATGTTGACCTCGCTGACCTGGCGGCACATTGCGATGACACAGTGGCCGGGCTCATGCTCACCAACCCGAACACGTTGGGCCTTTTCGACGAGCATCTGCTGGACGTGACGCGCATTGTCCACGAGTGCGGCGGCTTAACCTACGGCGATGGCGCCAACCTCAACGCTCTGATGGGCATCGCCAAGCCGGCACAGCTGGGCTTCGACATCATGCACTTCAACCTTCACAAGACCTTCAGCACACCTCACGGTGGCGGTGGTCCCGGCTCGGGGCCTGTGGGGGTCACTGATGCCCTGAGAGAGTACTTGCCCGGACCCGTGGTTGCGCGCGACGGCGATGGCTATAAGCTGGTAATGCCAGAGCGCAGCATCGGCCGGATCAAGACCTACCAGGGCAATTTCGGCGTGATGGTCAAGGCCTACGTCTACATTCGCATGTTGGGTGCGGAGGGCTTGCGTCGAGTCAGCGAGGATGCCGTCCTCAACGCGAATTACTTGCAGGAGCGGCTCCGCCGCACCTTCGCCCTCGCCTACGACCGCCGCTGCATGCACGAATTCGTCCTGCGCGGGAAGTTGGAGGGCGCCCCTACTGTGAAAGCGCTAGACATCAGCAAGCGGCTGATTGACCTCGGCTACCATCCGCCCACAAACTACTTCCCGCTTATCGTACCGGAAGCACTCATGATTGAACCGACGGAGACAGAGGACCGCGAGACTCTCGACGGCTTCGCCGCTGCCATGGAACGCGTTGCAGACGAAGCCCGACGCGACCCGGAACTGCTTCATTCGGCCCCTCATGTCACCCCGGTGCGCAGGCTGGACGAGGTGCGCGCTGCGCGCGAGCCGCGCCTACGCTGCGGGCATTGATGCCCGCCTTGGGTCCAGGGCGAAGGGCCCATTGCCGATCAGCTGAGGCTACCAGCCCTGGACCCGCTGCTGCTCACTCAGGAACGCGGAAGCGATATCCGAGGCCTCGCTCGGTGGCGATATAGCGTGGGTTCTCGGGGTCTGGCTCGATCTTGTTGCGCAGGTAGTGGATATATGTCTTGAGGTGACCGACGTTCCGGGCCTTGTCCCCACCCCAGACTCGCTCCAGGAGCACCTCGGATGGGACGACGTCACCCGCATTGGCTACCAATATGGCCAGCAGCCTCAGCTCCGTCGGCGACAGAGTTCCCCCTGGCCTGCCGTTAACGATCACACGTCGTTTGCTCATATCTATGCTCAGGTGCCGGTCAATGGTCAGCAACGAATGCGTGGGTAAGTGAGCCATCTCCTCAGACCGCCGCATCACCGCGCGCACTCTGGCCAGGAACTCGGAGATGCCGAATGGCTTGGTAATGTAGTCATCCGCCCCCAAATACAAGCCACGAGCGATATCGCTTTCTGCGGAGCGGGCAGTCAGGATGAGAAGCGGAGTGTCCGATAGTTCGCGGATGCGTTCGCAGACCTCCCAGCCATCCATTGCCGGCATCATCAGGTCAAGGATCACAAGATCGGGCTTGAGTTCGTAGAACGCGCGTATACCCTCGCGTCCGTTATGGGCTGCAGTGACCTGATAGCCGTCCTGGGTCAGCGCCAGGCGCAGCATCTCAACAAGCTCCCGGTCGTCGTCAACCAGGAGTACTCGCTTGCCGCTGCCTGAATGCACCTGTGACCTCCGACTAGTCATCTTGCCTGGCTTCAAACGCTAGCGGCCGAAATCCCGCGGAAGGACGGCTCGTCTCACACAACCAGGTCTACGCCGGTTCGGACAACTACACTGCGGGCCTTGGCGCCACCCGCCACTGTATGCTAGACTCGTCTTCATGCAGCTATTGTGCCAGCCTCATCATTGCCCGCCGTGGAACTGCGGCGTTCACGCCGAGTTTCCATTGGCCATGCTGCCGCACACACAGTGGCCGCCCTCCTCTCCCATCTCCCTTGTGAACGGTTTCGCAGTATGATGCAACTCGCCACACTCACTGAGATGACCCAACGTGTCAGCACCGTGCGGTCCAGGATTGCCGATGCCTGCGCCGCCGCTGGCAGGGACGAATCCGAGATAACGCTGGTGGCCGCCAGCAAAACGCGTACAGCGGAAGAGGTTCTTCTAGCCCTTGAGGCGGGGATAGCCAACTTCGGCGAGAACCGACCGGAGGAGGCAGCAAGCAAGATCAGCGAAGTGAACACATTGGCTCAGTCGCGCGGGCTGCCACCGCCCTCATGGCACATGATTGGGCACGTTCAAGGGCGCAAGGCGCGGCTGGTAGTCGGGCCGTATTGCCTGATCCACTCGCTGGATAGCTATAGCCTCGCGGCCAGGCTCGACCGGCTTGCAGCGGCGCAGGGTATTGTCCTCCCTGTGCTGCTTGAGGTCAACACTTCAGAAGAACCGAACAAGTACGGGCTGCCGGGCCCCTCTGGCGATGGGTTGCCCGCACCGGCCTTCCTTGCGGCTCTCGACGCCATATTGCCGCTCGGAAACCTCCGCCTGCTCGGCTTGATGACCATGGCCGCGCCCGTGCCCGTGTCATCCCAGGCCCGCCCCTACTTCAGGAAGCTCTTCCTGCTTCGTGAGTGGCTGCGCCAGCACTACCCCAACGTCGAATGGCAACACCTGTCCATGGGCATGAGCGACGACTACGATGCAGCAATTGCTGAGGGCGCCACCATAGTGCGGATCGGCCGGGCCATCTTTGGCGAGAGGCGGGTTGCATGAGAGCTATGAGCTCCAAGGAGCGCATCGTTATCGCTGGCGGCGGCACTATGGGGCGTGCCCTCTGCGAGGGTGTGCTGGCTTCGGGTCTGGCGTCCCCCGAGCAAGTCTGCGTCGCCGAGCCGGACAGCCAGCGCCGTGTTGCGATACATGCCGATCTCGGTGTGCCGACTGCCCCAGACTGCGTCGCAGTTCTCCCCGGCGCGGCCCTGCTGGTGCTCGCGATCAAGCCGCAGGTCTTCCCATCGTTGGCCGCGCAGTTGGCCGGAGCCATACCGGAGGGGGCGCTGCTGCTCTCGATCATGGCCGGCATAAGCACTACCGCGCTCATCGAGGGCACCGGCCACAAAGCTGTCGTCCGGGCCATGCCCAACACCGCTGCTCGTGTGCGGCGCGCTGCGACCGTATGGTACGCTTCGCCATCGGTGAGCCCTGCCCAGGCAGAACTGGCGGGCGACGTGCTGAGCGCCATCGGCGAGGCAATTCGGGTCGAGCAAGAGCGCCAGGTTGATCTGGCCACGGCCGTGAACGGTTCGGGTCCAGCCTTCGTCTGCCTGATGGCGGAGGCCATGATCGAAGGCGCGGTCAACATCGGGCTCGAGCGTGACCTGGCTTCACGCCTGGTCAGGCTCACCCTTGACGGTACTGCGGCCCTGCTGCAGGCTGGAAGCCACCCCGCGCAGGTACGCGAGGGCGTAACCTCTCCGGGGGGCACGACCGCCGCCGGGTTGCTGGCCCTCGAGGGCCGCGCTGTACGTGCTGCCTACATCGAGGCTGTCAGAGCCGCGTACCAGCGCACAGTTGAACTTGGGGAGAAGAGATGACGGCATTTCTCGCCTACTTCGTCTCGCTGCTGTTCCGCGCACTATCGCTCGCCGTCCTCATTCGCGTGTTCCTGACCTGGATTCCGATCAATCCCTATAACCGTTTCGTACAATTGCTCTACCAGATCACCGAACCGATCCTGCGGCCGTTCCGCCGCATCATCCCGCCGATAGGCATGGTGGACATCAGCCCGATCGTGGCACTCTTGGTGCTGCAGCTTGTCGAGCAGATCGTTATGCGCATTATCTACAGTCTGGTGTAGATTGGCGGTGAGGGCAGGCGGCACATCGGCAAGGCTCCAAGTGCGCGTCACGCCTCGTGCCGGGCGCGATGAGGCGGGCCGGTTCGAGAACGGGGTCCTGGCGATCAAGCTGCGAGCAACACCGGTTGATGGCGCTGCCAATGCAAGCCTTATCGAATTTCTGGCGCGAGAGCTTGGGGTCGCGAAGACATGCGTTACAATACTGCGGGGTCAGCGCTCGCGCCAGAAACTGATCGAGATAGAGGGCCTCGAATATGATCAGGTTATCGCGCGGCTCGGGCAGCAGAGCTAAGCTGCTGATCGTGGCCCTGGTTCTGTGGCTGACGTCATGCAGCTACCCAGGACCGTTCCCCTGGCGCCATGGGGACGCCACTCGTGAGCCCACCCAAGCGAGGACGCTTCCGACCTCGAGCCTGGCGCCGAGCCCGACAACCGGGAGTTCAGATGTGGCCAAGCTTTCGCCTCAGGAACAGCAACTCGTGAATATGGCCTGCGCCGATCTTGCCAAGCGTCTGGGCGTCGCCGCGGAACAGGTCGCTCTTCTCAGCATCTCACCCCAGCAGTGGGCCGATGCCAGCCTGGGCTGTCCGGAGTCCGGCAAGATGTACGCTCAGGTGATCACCAGCGGCTATCAGATTATCCTGGGCTATGGCGGCAAGACATACGACTATCGCAGCAACGGCACCAGCGTGAGATTATGTCAGAAGGTCGGGTCAACATGACTGAGAACCCCCAGAGTCAGGCGCCCCTAACCCCGGCTGAGGCGGCCAAGCAGGCCATGGCGGCTGCCCGCCATTTGGCCGACGAGATCGGCCCGCGCCCCGTCGGCTCGCCGCAGGAAGCGGCGGCTGCGGCTTTCGTGCAGGACGAACTGAGGCAGTTACTGCCATCTGGGCTCGAGATGGCCAGGCAGGAGTTCTCCGCGCCACGCTCGGTCTGGCTTCCCTTCACAATCGCATGCGCCGCGGCCTTGCTGGGCGTCGCTCTCTGGATGTTAACTGCCGGCAGCCTGCTCGGCGCATATCTGGGCGCCCTCGGTTGCGGGTTTGCCCTCTGGGAGATCTACGCCGAACTGAATTTCGGCTGGTCCCCTCTGGCAGGGCTCGTTAGTCGGGTCACTTCGCGCAACGTCATTGCCTCACTGCCGCCGGCCGAAGGAGAGGGCCGCAACGCAATCGTCTTTGCGCATCTTGACACCCAGCGCACCCCCATTTTCTCGCGCTCGTCCGCCGGCTTGAAGGCCTGGTTCGTCCTCTTCTACGTAGCCCTGGCCGTGATCGTGTTGACCCTGCTGGCTTTCGTCGCTTCATGGTTCGGGGAACTGCGCCTGCCATCGTGGGTGGGCATCCCGGCCGTGGTGGTAACAGTGCCGGCTATCGCTGTGCTCCTGCACACGGACCTTACCCCGTTCACCGCCGGAGCCAACGACAACGCCTCCTCTGTCGGCGTAGCCCTGGCTCTGGCGCGCCACTTTTCCATGCATCCACTGAAGAACACACATCTTTGGATCGTCTTCACCGGAGCGGAGGAAACGGGTTGCCAGGGCGCCGGTGCTTTCCTTGATAAGTACGAAGACAGGCTATTGCAGGCGTACGCCATCGCCCTCGAGGGCGTCGGCGTCCACAAGCCTGCCTACTCGCTGCGCGAGGGCATGCTGGGCGCTTACCGGAGCAACAGCGAACTCGTCCGCCAGGCGGAGCATATCGCTAAGCAGTCGCCGGAGCTATCTCTGCGCCCAGTCAAAGTCCGCGCCGGCTATACGGAAGCCGGGATGGCGATCAAGAAAGGCTATCGTGCCATTGCCGTCCTGGGTATGGATGAGAATGGCCTCATGCCCTACTGGCATTCACCCCGGGATAGATCGGACAACTTGCGCGAAGAGGCACTAGCGGCTTCGTTTCAGGCTGTCGCCACCCTCCTGCAGCGGCTGGACGAGATGCCGCTCTCGATCAAGCTTTCTCAGGTGAAGCCGCTGCGGGAACGCGGCTAGAGGCCACTTTCCCCTGCCAGGCGCTTAGCCAAAGCAGCGATGCGCTGGCCCCAGCGCCTGCAGCTTGCCGATGCCTCTTCGTCGGGCGCTCCCACGGCAACGGGTCCGTAGTGATGGGAATGTGGGTCACCCTGCACGACCATGCCGTGGATCATCAGGGCGTGCAGAATGTCGGTGATTGTCGTCTGCTGGCCACCGCCCACACCGCCGGCCGAGGAGAAAGCCGCGCCTACCTTGCCATCGAGCTGGCCGTGGAGCTCGACACTCCGATCAATCAGATCCTTCAGCTGGGCTGCCATCGTGCCGTAGTAGGTGGGGGAGCCGAGCACGATTGCATCCGCTTCGAGCAGATCCTCGAAACTGACCTGCTCGACCGACTTGACTTCCACAGTGGCCCCCTCGGCCTCTGCCCCTTCGGCGATGCGCCTGGCCATTGCCTCGGTGTTGCCACTGCTGCTGAAATAGGCCACCAATACCTTCACCATCGCCTCGACCTCCTGGAGCATCACGAATGCGTCTTACCCTTCGGCCCAGTATCCCTGCTCAATTCCCGTCCGTCAATGAAAGCACGCGCCCCCTTGACAGGCGCCGCCGCGGCGCCTAACGTGTGCGCGTCTAGAAACAGGCTGACTCGGAAGTGTAATGATCGAAATCGTCTTTCTCGGCACATCCGCAAGCGCACCCTCAGTACGCCGCGGCCTCGCTTCGGCCATGGTGATGTACAAGGAACACCGCTTCCTGGTAGATTGCGGCGAGGGTACCCAGCGGCAGTTGCTGCGTAGCGGGCTCGGCTTCAAGCGTCTGAACACGGTCCTCCTCACCCATGGCCACCTGGACCACATCCTGGGCCTGGCCGGCCTCATTTCCACTTTCGCTCGCTGGGAGGCTATTGACTCGGTTGACGTCTACGGGGGCGAATGGGCGCTCGAGCGGGTGAGAGCCCTCATGCAGGTTGTCTTCGGCCCCGGTGAGCCGGAGTTCAGGGTTGGCCTACACAGCATCAGTCCCGGCCAGCTCTGGGAACTGGACGGCCTGCGCGTCAGTGCCTTCCCGGTCCGCCATCGCGGGCCAGGCTGCCTGGGCTACTTATTCGAAGAGGCACCGAAACGCCCGTTTCTGGTGGATTTGGCCGAGCAACTCGGCGTCCCGCGCGGACCAGAACGCGCCGCCCTCGTGCGCGGTGAAAGCATAACCACTCAGGACGGTCGGCTCGTGACGCCCGAACAGGTGCTTGGTCCGGCGCGGCCGGGGGCTCGCCTCGCCTACGTCGGCGACACAGGCAACGCTCGCGAACTGCTGCCCTATGTCGCCGGGGTTGACCTGCTTGTCACCGAGGCCACCTATCTCTCGGTAGAAAGGGATCTGGCACGCCGCTTTGGGCACATCACGGCTGCGGATGCCGCTGAGCTAGCCAAGGCGGCTGGCGTGCGCCAGCTATGCCTCACCCATATATCCCGCCGCTACACTGAAAGCGAGGTCCTCGAAGAGGCGGCCTCAGTGTTCCCCAACACCATCGTTGCCAAGGACTTCGACAGCCTTCAGGTCTTTCCAGGCGGTGAGGAAGGCGAGAGTCTCGGCTAGGCGGCCCTGCGTCGGCTGAGGCCCCAGACGCCGATCGCGACCAGAGGCAACAGCGTGGCCCCGCAAGGCAACAGCGGCTTGCGCTGGACCGGCAGGTTCGCGGGTGGAGGCGTCGGGATCGGGAGAGCGGTCCCCGTCACTCCCGGTGAGGCAGTGGTGCTCTGCTGCTTGCCAGAGGCCGGGCCAGGAGTCGCTGCCGGCACGGCAGCGCTCACACCCAGGCTGGCGAACCACTGGCTCTGCAGCTCTGCCTCAGTCAGCCCGTATGCCTGTTGCAGCGATTCCTCGAATGGCTGACCCTTGCCCAGACCGGCGAGCAACTCCTGCATCTTGTCCCGACCGTAGGTGCTGATCATGTAGTTGACGACGCTGTAGACCTCACCATAGAACAGGTCCACCAGGCGAGGATCGCCCGGGTAAGAGGTCATGGATTGCAGGCTCAGCAGCCTGCCCGAACGTATCGCACTCTGGAGAGCAGAGGCATTGCGCGGCGGCAATGCCCCCTCGGCATACATGGCCAGCCCTTCATCCAACCATGGTGGTAGCTGGCTGAACGGGTTGTCCACCAACTGATGGACCACCACGTGCGATAGCTCGTGCGCCACCGTTCCGGATAGATCAGCTTCCCCTCCAAGGAGAACCAGCGCATCCTTGCCCATGGCCATGCCCAGCGTTATCGTCTGAGCGTCGAAGCTCTGGCTGCGAGGCGGTATGGCGAGCGCCATGTCGCTCTTTGAGGCATAGACGTACATGCGCACCGGCCGCGTCGTCGCCGCGCCTACATCAGTCTGCAGGCGCGCTAAAGCAGCGGTGCCGGCGTCCAGGACCTGCTGTGCTGACTGAGCATCTTTGTAGTAGTAGACCGTCAGGTCGCCCTTCTGAAGCTGCTGCCATTTGAAGCGGCTATCGTCGTAGCTGAAACTCTGCTCCTGGCTCTCAACCCGGTTCCCGTCCGCATCCTCTACTGCCCAGCGATAGTGGACGATATCCCCCGGAGCCATCTCACCCGGGTCGAGGACCCAGCGCCATATGGCGGTGATGCTCTTTTCACCATTGAAATCCGCCTTGGCGCTGTTGGTGGCTTGCTCTCCCGCCAGCTGATAGATCAGCCACACACTGTCCGGCGGACGGTCGGACTCAGCGGCGAGGTGAAAGACGACCTGCCTGCCGAATGTCACCTCCTGAGACATGGCGCCAAAACGCACCCAGGCCTCGCCCTGCGCGCGGGCGGGCGCGACCGGGAGAAGGGCAAGAACGAGAGCGAGGGCTAGAACCGCAGGCTTTGAGGGTCTGGCAGATCGGCCGTGTCCGTGTCCTTCCACTTAGTGCCTTCCTCGATCAGCATGACGGGAATGCTGTCCTTAATGGGGTACTTTCGGTGGCAGTCGGGGTTCTGGCAGATCAGCCAGCGTTCCTCGAACAGCTCTACTTTCGTCTTGCAGTGAGGGCAAACCAGTATCGCGAGCAATTCCTGGCTAATCATGGCTCGGCGCTCCTTGGCAACCCGCCGTGTCAGGCGAAGGTGATCTGGCCTCTATGCCCCAACATGTAGGGCAACAATATCCGATTATACATCGGCAGCCCTGGCAGTGGACAATGACATCTTGCGCCGCCTCATGCATGCCTGGCTCGCCGCAGCCAGAGCACGCATATACCAGCAAGAGCGGCGAAAAGCAGCGTGGCAATGATGAACACTGCCTCGGGGCCTGTCTGGTCGAGAGTCCATCCCGCCAGGATCGTGGGAACCAGAGACATGACGTTGTTCAGCGTGAGTTGGAGGCTAATGACGCGCCCCCTGAGGTAGTCCGGCGGCACTTCCTGGAGCACACTCTTGCCAGAAATGTAGGCCATCACAAAGCCGGCTCCCAAGAAAGGCGAAGCACCGAGGAAGCCCCAGAGCCCCCATGTGCGCACTACCACGCTGACGCTGAATCCGAGCAGGCCAAGGCAGATGGCGAGGTTCCCCAGCATCACGAACCGCGCCCGCGCCACCCGCCTTCCAAGCCGCGACAGCAACACCAGCAGTCCAATGCCTGCCCCGGCGGCCGCGGGCGCAAGGTACAAGGGCAGGTTATAGACTGGGATACCGAAATGCTTGCTGAGGACGACCGGAAAGACCGCCGCCATCACAAGAGCGAGCGCCGTCTGGCTAATGAGCGCCAGGATGGCAACGCTCACTGGCGCACTATGCACCGCAAACAGGATGCCTTCACGAATGTCCGCCAGGACCGATGCCACGTGCCGCAGACGGGCATAGCGGCTGCGTCTGACCGCCCGCTCGTGTGAGGGGATATCCTTGGTGAGTAGGGAAAGCGGGATCAAGCTGGCCAGGAGCAGCACACCGCCCGAGATGTATGTGCCGTCCGGCCCCATCAGCCGTACGCCAAGCGGGCCCCAGACCGCTGACCCGAGGGCGATGGCCGACAGGTAGCTGATGTTGAAGATGGAATTTGCCGCCAGCAACTCCTCTCCCGTCACCAGATAGGGGATCAGCGCCGCTTCGGCCGGGAAATTGAACTGACCCACTGACGAGAGCAGAAAGTTGATCACAAGGATGCCGACGACGAGGTAGGCGGGAGGTACCATGTTCAAGTAGAGGGGGGCGCCAAGCGCGATCAGGCCGCGCACCACGTTTGTGCCGATGAGCATGTTCCGCCGGCTGAGCCGGTCAACGGTGACACCGCCCAAGAGCCCAAACAGCAGCCCAGGCACGACGACCGAGAGAATGGTGAAGGCTGTGTCCATCCCTGAGCCAGTGGCATCAACCACCTTGGCCAGAGAGGCAAAACTGATGGCGTAAGTGCCCACGAGCGAGGTGAACTGCTGCGCCAGAAGCAGCAGAAACTGGCGCCGCCGCACCGGCCCAGGAATGGCACGGGCCAGAGCTGATCGTGCAAGCCGCCCACCGAGGTCTTGCTTCAGCTGCGCCAGGCGGCCATTCAGTGTCACTGGCTCACCTGCCGAAGCAGCATCCCAAAGGCCGACCGCCCCAACTGTCCTCCCCGGTAAGCGACATGGAAAAGTGCTATCGGGCCTTGCGCTGGATACTCGTTTCCGCTATACTTTAGCCGTTCCTTGGGGGATCGTCCAACGGTAGGACCGGCGACTCTGGATCGTCTAACCCAGGTTCGAATCCTGGTCCCCCAGCCTCAGCCGCCACGCCGGAACTGGGCGTGGGCTACGGCTAGCGGGCCGCCCCCGGCCCCTGGATGAACAAGGGGCAGGGTTGCTCTCTTGCGAGCGAGCGTCCGCATCCGGAGCTCTGTCTGTGACCTGGCACATGCAGGTACCGTGCCGGTTGAGCAGTCATTTCCGGAGTGGGCGCTGCTCCGCCGAGGAGGGTGGTGCCACAATGAGCTGATTGGTGGCGAAGGATGAGCGGTGTTGGCCGAAGTGCCCGCCGGACCAGGCAGTCCGGTGACCGAAGAGTTCAGTCATCCTATCGCCAAACGAGTTCGATGGCGAGCCTTGGTGCCTTGGTGTAGCCGTCAACTCGAAGCCAGGCTTCACTCTCATGCAGCACATGGGGAGACCAAATGGCTAGTGTAACCTACGAGCATGTCACCAAGCGTTTTGGCGACGTCGTCGCGGTCAATGACCTCAACATCCACATCGAAGACAAGGAATTCCTCGTCTTCGTAGGCCCCTCGGGTTGCGGGAAGACGACTTCCCTCCGCCTGCTGGCGGGCCTGGAAGAGGCCGACGAGGGCAACCTGTACATCGGCGATCGTCTGGTCAATGATGTGCCACCGAAAGACCGCGACATCGCAATGGTGTTCCAGAGCTACGCCCTCTACCCGCACATGACGGTCTACGACAACATGGCCTTCGGCCTGAAGCTGCGCAAGGTGCCCAAGGCCGAGATAGACCGGCGCGTGCGCGAGGCAGCCACGATCCTGGGCATCGAAGACCTGCTTGACCGCAAGCCGAAGCAGCTGTCCGGTGGTCAGCGCCAGCGTGTTGCGGTAGGTCGTGCCATCGTGCGCGACCCGCTGGTGTTCCTCATGGACGAGCCGCTATCCAACCTCGACGCGAAGCTGCGTGTACAGACGCGTGCCGAGCTCACTCGTCTGCATCAGCGTCTGGAAGCCACCTTCATCTACGTTACCCACGACCAGACGGAAGCCATGACCATGGGCACGCGCATCGCTGTTCTGCGCGATGGCATCCTGCAGCAGCTGGATACGCCGCAGCGCCTGTACGACTATCCGGCCAACACCTTCGTGGCCGGCTTCATCGGCAGCCCGGCAATGAACTTCTTCCCGGCTACGCTGGTGCAGGAAGATGGCGAGTTGTATGTGGATGGCGGTAGCTTCCGCGTTCAGATCCCGCCGGCACACAAAGAGGCCTTCCTATCCTACAGCAACCGCGAAGTCATCTTCGGCATGCGCCCAGAGGACTGCCACTCCGATCAGTTCGTTCCACCTGGAGTGCGCGAGGCTCGCGTTCGCGCCAAGATTGACGTAGTGGAACTGATGGGCTCGGAGATCTACCTCTACTGCATGACCGGCAACAAGCAGTTCATCGCCCGCGTTGACCCGCGCACCCGCGTGGAGCCCGGGGACGAGATGGAAATCGTCATGAACATGGACCACCTGCACATCTTCGATCCGCAGACCGAGCTGGCCATCCGCTAGGGCCGCTCGTTCATAGGCTCATTCTAGGGGGACGGGCCCAGGCGGTCCGTCCCCCTAGCTGTGCCGGTCATTGGCGCACAACCAGCCCGGATGACCCAAACGGAGTTGCCACAATGGACTATCTAGATCTGATGAAGTCACTGCACGTTCAGAACGACAGGAAGATCGTCTTGCTAGTAATGGATGGGCTCGGAGGGCTGCCCGTCGAGCCAGGAGGCAAGACCGAACTCGAGACGGCGAACACGCCTAACCTTGATGCCCTCGCCAAGGTTGGCGTCTGCGGCCTGAGCTCGCCGGTTGGCCCCGGCATCACGCCTGGCAGTGGCCCCGCACACCTCGCCCTGTTCGGCTATGATCCGATCAAGTATGAGATCGGCCGAGGCGTGCTCGAGGTGCTGGGCATCGGCTTCCCGCTGCAGCCCGACGACGTGGCTGTGCGCGGCAACTTCTGCACAGTGGATGCGAACGGCGTACTCACCGACCGTCGCGCTGGCCGCATCGCCAGCGACAAGTCGGCCGAGCTTTGCCGCTTGCTCCAGGGAATACGCATCCCGGGCGTGGAAACGTTTGTTTTGCCGGTACGGGAGCACCGCTTCGCGATCGTGTTTCGCGGGCCCGGCCTGGACGCGCACCTGTCCGAGACTGACCCGCAGGTCACGGGGAAGCCGCCGCTGCCCCTCGTTGCCACAGCACCTGAGGCCGAGCAGACGGCGAAGCTCGTCAATCAATGGATCGAGGAGGCACGGGCGCTTCTCGCGGGTCACCATCCAGCGAACATGTTCCTGCTGCGCGGCTTCGCCAAGGACCCATCCCTGCCCAAACTGAGTGATGTATGCGGCCTGCGTGCTGCCGCTCTCTCCACCTATCCCATGTACCGCGGCGTGGCCAAGCTCGTCGGCATGGACGTGCTCGACGCAGGCAACAGCCTGGACGACGAACTGGCGGCGATGGAGGCTAACTGGCAGAAGTACGACTTCTTCTATGTTCACGTGAAAGCCACCGACAGCCGGGGCGAAGACGGCGATTTCCAGGCGAAGGTGCGTGTGATCGAATCGGTAGACGGCGCCATGCCGCGGCTGATGGCGCTGCGACCGGATGTGCTCATCGTAACAGGCGATCATTCCACTCCGGCCGCCATGAAGAGCCATTCGTGGCACCCTGTACCCACCATGATCGTCGCTCCCTTCTGCCGCACAGACGAAGTGGAGGAGTTTTCGGAGCGAGCCTGTGCACGCGGCGGCCTCGGACACTTCCAGGCTGTCGAGTTGATGCCCATGGCGATGGCGAATGCTCTCAAACTGGAGAAGTTCGGCGCCTGACTCCGCAGGGCTGCGTGTCAACTACGAGGTGAGCCTGCCCGCTTTCCAGGGGCCGGTGGAGTTGCTGCTCGCTCTCATCGAGAGCCAGCGACTCGCGATCACGGCGATAAGTTTGGCCGCGGTCGCCGAGCAATATCTGGAACACGTTCGCAACATGCCCGAGCGCGACGCTTCAGAGTTGGCGGCCTTTCTTGAGATAGCCGCTCGCCTGCTGGTGATCAAATCGCGAGCGCTGCTGCCGACGGATGGTCCGGCCGACCAGGAAGCTGAAGATGCAGCCGGCGACCTGATCGCGCGCCTCGAAGAGTACCGCCGTTTTCGTAGCGCGGCCGAATGGCTCGGGGAGCGGCTGCATGCCGGCCACGAGCTTTTCATCCGGCGCGGCTTGCCTCCGGCCGGCCCATTGGTAGTCTGCAGGCAATACAGCCCTGCCGTGCTCGGCAACCTTGCTCTGAAATTGTTCGCCCGACGCGCTGCCGAGCCCCCGTTCGAGGGGGAACCGGGACCCGCCGCTGTCGGCATCGGCGTCAAGCTTCGTGTTATCCTGCGTTTGCTGCTGAGCAGGAGTAAGGTATTCTTTCATGAGTTGATCCATGGTGTCGCGAGCCGCTCCGAGGTGCTCGTCACTTTCCTGGCCCTGCTCGAGCTGGTGCGGCGGCGACGGGTTGTCGTCAGTCAGGAGGGGCTATTCGGCCCGATCAGCGTCACCCGTTACCGGCAGGGCGACGCGGCAGGGTCGAGTGGCTCGCTCTCCGAAGAGCAACAAGTTCAGCCAGACCTGACCATGCCATAGGTTGGTGAGCGCAAGTTCGCAAGGACGGAATGCTAATGAGTGACGCAGTGGAAGAAAGCGGCAGTTCCCGGCCCACCGATTTCATACGTGAGCAGATTGCCGAAGACCTCCGAACAGGCCGGTTCAAGTACGTGCGCACCCGTTGGCCGCCTGAACCGAACGGCTACCTGCACATCGGGCATGCCAAGGCGATCTGCCTCGATTTCGGCATCGCCGAGGAGTTCGGCGGGGTCTGCAACTACCGCTTCGATGACACCAACCCCATCCGCGAGGAGCAGGAGTACGTGGAGGCCCAACTCGAAGACGTCCGCTGGTTGGGCTTCGACTGGGGTGACCGGCTGTACTTCGCCTCGGACTATTTCCACAAGCTTTACGATTATGCCGTCCAACTCGTCAAAATGGGCAAGGCCTACGTGGACGACTTGAGCGCCGAGGAGATCCGCGAGTACCGGGGCACCTTGACGAAGCCTGGGCGAGAGAGCCCGTGGCGCAACCGTTCCGTCGAAGAGAACCTGGATCTGCTCGAACGGATGCGACGCGGCGAGTTCCCCGATGGTGCACGCGTCTTGCGCGCCAAGATAGACATGGCTTCTGGCAACCTCAACTTGCGGGACCCGGTGATGTATCGCATCAGGCACGCCACGCACCATCGTACCGGGAACGAGTGGTGTATCTATCCGATGTACGATTTTCAGCACCCGCTCTCGGATTCAATCGAGGGGATTACCCACTCACTGTGCAGCCTTGAGTATGAGGACCATCGCCCTCTTTACGACTGGTTCCTGGATCAGTTGGGGGTGCACCACCCTCGCCAGATAGAATTCGCCCGCCTGAACCTCAGCTACACCGTGCTGCACAAGCGCAAGCTTCGTACACTGGTGGAGAAAGGCTTGGTCAGTGGTTGGGACGATCCGCGGATGCCAACGTTCGCTGGCATGCGCCGCCGCGGCTATCCGCCCGAGGCCATCCGCGACTTCATCAGCCGCGTCGGTGTGGCCAAGAACGAGAGCATTGTCGACATCGCTCTCCTGGAGCATTGCGTGCGCGACAGGCTGAACCGCGTGGCGCCACGCGCCATGGCTGTGTTGCGTCCGCTCAAGGTGGTTCTGGTAAACTATCCGGAGGGCCAGGTCGAGTGGTTGACGGCTGTCAACAACCCTGAGGATCCAACTGCTGGTGTCCGCCAGGTGCCTTTCTCGCGCGAGCTCTATATCGAAGAGGACGATTTTCGCGAGGATCCCCCCAAGGGCTACTACAGGCTCTCCCCTGGCAGCGAAGTGCGCTTGCGTTATGCCTATTTCATCAGGTGCGTTGACGTGGTCAAAGACCCTGCGACTGGCGCGATCCTCGAGGTGCACTGCACCTACGACCCACTGACAAAAGGTGGCGATGCCCCAGACGGCCGCAAGGTCAAGTCCACCTTGCACTGGGTCTCGGCCAGTCACTCTGTGCCAGGCGAGGTACGCCTCTACGACCGGCTGTTCAGTACCGAGAACCCTGAGATCGCGCCGCCCGGGTCCGACTTCCTCGCCAATCTCAACCCGGATTCGTTGCACGTTCTCAAAGGTTGCCGGTTGGAACCCGGCTTGCGCGAGGCAGCCCCAGGCAGTCGCTACCAGTTCGAGCGGCTGGGCTACTTCTGCGCCGACAGCGTGGATTCGCGGCCGGGTGCCCCGGTCTTCAACCAGACGGTGCCGCTGCGCGATCCCTGGGCTAAAGCCCAGAAGTCCGGCCGCTCCGGGTGATGCCCGTAGACATCGCCGTCTCGGGCGATGCCGGGGCGTTGCCCCGCGGCCGAGGCCTTGAGATTGCTGAACATATGTGCTACCCTTCCCTCAAGCCTTTTTGAGCATGGGGGCGTTCCTCAGTGCCACGATTCGTCCACCTGGCAGATCTTCACCTGGGCTACGAGCAGTATGGGCTGAAGCAGAGAGCGGTTGACCTGGCCGCCGCCTTCCGGCAGGCCGCCATGGCAGCCGCAAAGGAGCAGCCCGACTTCCTGCTCATCGCCGGCGACGTCTTCAATAGCCGAACCATTGACCCGACTACCCTGCTGATGGCCGTGGAGGTTCTGCGCCCGCTCCAGGAAGCGGGCATACCTGTGGTGGCCGTGTCGGGAAACCACGATCGCGGCTGGCATGGCGAAAGCCAGAACTGGCTGGCCGTGTTGCATCGTCTAGGCTACCTGGTTCACTTGGACGTGAGCATCCGCCAGGGCCAACTGCAGTTGCATGGGCCCGACAGCCTGTCCCCATCTTATGTCGAGTTTGGCGACACGCGCGTCGTCGGCCTGCCCTACCTGGGAGCGACTCTGCCCCGCCTGGTTGGCCAGTTGGCACAGGCGCTCGCAGCTTTGCCCCCGTGCTACACGGTCTTGCTCACCCATGCTGGCCTCGAAGGCCAGATGCCCGGCTTCACCCAGCCGCTGCGGCTGGAGCAACTCGAGCCGCTGCGTCCGTACGTGCAATACGTCGCCCTTGGGCATCTACACAAACCCTTCGCGATAGATGACTGGGTCTACAACCCCGGCTCTCTTGAAGCACTTGGGGTAGATGAGTGGGACTTCAAGGGAGGATGGTACCTCGTGGAGACCAGCAGGCTCAGCGATGGCTGGTCGCACCGGGTGCGCTTCACACCGGCGAGGCGGCGCCCCTGCGCCAGGCTTCGTCTTGATCTCGGGGCTGCGGAGGGGCCGGAGGCGGCACTGCAGGCCGCCAAACGTCTGGCGGAGGACAACGCCGCCCTGGCCGGGAAAGACGCCATTGTCGAGCTCGCGATTGTCGGCAAGCTGAGCTTCGCCCTCGCCGCTTTGGACACGACCGCTATAGTGCAGGTCCTCGAGCAGCGACTACGCCCCCTCAAAGTGCTCGTGCGCAACCTGCTCGAGATAGAGGGAGTAGGGGCTATCTACGACGAGCACTCATCGCGAGACGAGATCGAACAGGCAGTGCTGGAGCAAGCGGTAGCCAACGACCAGCGTTACCATGAGCATAGCACCAGCCTGGCTAACCTAGCGCTGGCCCTGAAACGCATGGCGATCGCGGGCGCGAGCGATGAGGCGGTCTACGAATACGTGCTCGAGCAGAGCGCATCACTCGGCCTCTCCGTCCGCGGAGACAGCGATGCTGATTGACCATGTTGACCTGGAGAACGTCAAGAGCTACGAGCGGGCCAGCCTCGACTTTGCCAGGGGTACCATCGCCATCTGTGGCCAGAACGGTGCCGGCAAGTCCACTATCATCGAGGCCATAGGTTTCGCTCTCTTTGGCTCGCAGAGGGTGCGGCAAGAGCAAGTCATCCGCGAAGACAGTGCCTACGGCCGCATTTCCGTCCGTTTCGTCTCGGCTCTAGATCAGCGGCCATACCATGTGACCCGGGAACTGAGGCGCAGCGGGGCCTCGGTCGCTTCGTTATATAGCGCGGACCTGGACGCCGTGATCGCAACGGGCGTGCGCGAGGTACAGGAACTACTGGCGCAGCACCTTGGCGCGCGAGCCGGGGTCAAGCTGCCGGTGCTCTTCGAAGGCGTGGTCGGCGTTCCACAAGGCCAGCTGACGTCGGACTTCCTCCTTCCGCCCGCGCCGCGCAAAGTGCGCTTCGAGGAGCTTCTCTCCCTACAGGAGTACGAGCTAGCCTACAATCGCTTGTCCGGGCCTCTTCAGTACGGCCGGGAACAGCTGCGCGGCGCCCAGGGGAGGTTGAGTGCGCTCGAGGAGGAGTTGCGGGCAATGCCCGAAGTGCTGGACAGGCTCGAGCGGCTCAAACTCGAAGCTGAAAGCCTGGATCGTCAGTTGGCGCAGCTCGAGGCCGAACTCGTCCAAGTGCGTGCGAGGCGGCAAGAGCTAGATTCGCGTGAGGCTGATCTCCGCGAGGCTCGCGAGCGCAAGCACGCGTGCGCTGGGGCCGTTGAGCTCGCCCGCCAGCGCCTGAGCGAACTGGAGCGCCGCGTCAGTGAAGCAAGCGCTGCCCAAAGCAGGGCTGAGGCCAGCCGCTCCGGCCATGACCTCTTCCTTGAGCTCGAAGCGCAGGTCCAGACGATTGAGGCCTCGGCAGCGGAGCGCGACCGCCTGCGCGGCAGCCTCCACCAAGCGGACAAGGCAGCCAGCGCTGAGGAAGCCACTATCGCCTCACTGCATCACCAACTGACAGAATGCGAGGCTGCGGCGGCTCAGGTTGTAGAGCTTGCTCCCCTGGCGCACCAACAGGACGATTTGGAAAGCCGCCTGGCTGACCTGCGCCAGCAGCAGGTTCTCGAGAGGCGGGCCAGGCGCGAACTGTCCGAACAGCAGCGGTTACTCGAATCGCATCGGGGCGAATTGGCCGCGGCGACAGCCGCCCTCCAGGATGCCGCCCGAGTACAGGGCGAGCTAGAGCGGCTTGCCGAAGCGCGTGACCAGGCAGCTGCTCAGGTCGCCTCGCTGACCGGAGAGTACAAGCAAGTCGAACTAGACCTCAAAGCGATCACGTCGGCGGCCGAGGCCGTCCGCCGTGGTGAGCGCCAGGTCTGTCCCTCCTGTCTACGCCCGTTCGAGGGTGGAGACGTTGATGCCTATCTGCGCCACGTCGCGGAGACGGCAGGCCAGAAGAAAGCTCTGCTGGAAGACATAAGCCGGCGAGGGCATGCAGCCCGGGCAGAGCTTGCTCGCATCGAGAACGCCCTTCGCCAGCAGCAAGAGCGGATGAACGAGATCGCTCAGCAGCAGCGCCGTCTCGAGCTGACCCAGCAGGCCATCGAGGCTGTGACTGCCAGGCTAGACCAGCTCGCCCGTGACCTGCCACCAGAGGGCAGCCTGGCGAACGAGATCCAGGACCTTACTCGTGCCCTGGAGTTGCTTGGTGACCCCCGCGTCAGGCTGGCCGCCGCCCAGGCCCAGGCGAGGCGCGTGCCGGCGCTGCGCCAGGAGCTCCAACAGCACGAAGCCGCTCTCGAGAGCCAACTAGCCAATAAGCGTGCCACCGAGGAAGCGCTCGCCCAATACCAAGGGCTTGAGGAGCGGCTCGCTGAGGCCCGTCAGCGCCGAGAAGCCGCGCGCGCCGATTACGACAGTTATCGCCGCTTCGCTCCGCTCGCTGCCGAGCTCCCCCTTCGTCAGGCGCAACGGGACGAGGCCGCAGTTCGCCTCGCTGATGCCGAGCGGGAACTCCTGCTGGCGGATGGACAGGTCAAGCAACTGCTCAGTGCCTACGACGCGCAGGTTCACGAATCCTTGCGCCAGCGGGAGCGCGAGCTTGAGATTGGCCGGGCCACAGCGGCACAGAACCTCTCCTCTCTTCGAGCCAGCATGGAGGACGAGTCCAGGCGCTTGCAGCATCTGCAAGAGTTGGAACAGGAGGCCATCCGCTTGCGCCGGAGCATCGCTCGTGGCCAAACTGCTCTCGATGTCATCAGCTTCCTGCGCGACGCCATCCGCCGCTCCGGTCCCGAGATCGCCAAACGCCTTCTGCGCCGTGTGTCCGCCGCGGCGAACCAGCTGTTCGCCCAGATAATGGGCGACTATGCCACCGAGCTCACCTGGAACGCCGACTACGGCATCACCCTGCGCCGCGGGGCGCAAACGCGCGACTTCAGTCAGCTTTCCGGTGGCGAACAGATGGCGGCCGCTCTGGCTGTGCGCCTGGCTTTGCTGCGCGAGATGTCGGACGTTGGCATTGCCTTCTTCGACGAGCCCACGGTCAACCTGGACGCGGAGAGGCGCGGCAGCCTTGCCGAGCAGATTCGCAATATCCGCGGCTTCGATCAGCTATTCGTGATCAGCCACGACGATTCCCTGGAGGGCGTCACCGACCACGTTATCCACGTGACCAAGGAGAACGGCATCAGCCGGGTGGAGCAAGTCTGAAGCATGCTAAGTCGGCACAAGGCCCATGTTGCACTAGACGCCAAGATGCCCGAACTGCAGGCGGCGTTTCTTGCCGCCCGCCGCGACATAGATCAAGCCATGGCTGCCATCTCCGAGCTTGCACGCCTGAGCGCGTCGGACATCCGCGCTGCTTTGCGCCGGCCCTGGCCCGGAGCGCTGCCAACGCGCGAGTACGAACTCTACCCTGGCCAGATCGTCCCGTTTGCGCCCGCCTTCGCCAATCATGAAGAGGCGCGGGGCTGGGCTATGCGAGTCCTACAGGGCCAGCCGACGTTCGCGGTTGACGGCTCGCAGCTCGAGCCTTTGCCCGATCTGTACCTCCCCGTAGCAGCGGCGCAAGTGGCCTGGTTTCTGAACTACCACGAGGCCGGGCGCCCGCCCGAGAGAGACCTGGCGATCGAGGTCCGCGCTGGCAACGACCTGCGAACAGCCGTTGGCGGCGGCCCCATTGATGTTCTTCGCTTCCAAATGGAAGTCGAGCGCCTCACGGACTTCGTCCGCAACTGCCGGGGTCGCTCCGACCTCGCCGGTCGGCCCGTCCCTGTCTGCTTCTACGATGGCCCACTGGTTGTCTCCTTCGCCAGTCCGTCCGTAGCCGGCCGGCGGGACGTCTACGTTCGTGCCATCTGCGACCTGATCGAGGCTTCGGAGAAAGCGCGCGTGCCAGTGATCGGCTACGTCGCCGACTCAGCCGCTTCGGACTTCCGAGCAATGTTGCAGTCTCTGGGCTTTGTCCATGGCGAAAGCAGCGTCAGCGACGCTGCCCTCATGGCACGGATTCTTCGGAAGTGGGGCGAACGTAGCCCCGCCTACGTCTGTGCCAGGGACGACGAGGTCCTGCGCAGCTATGCTCGCCGAGACGGCACTCCCCTGTGGGACCAGGTGGGTTTCTGCTATCTGCGGACCTCGGCCGATGGCCGCCCTTCGCGCCTTGAGTTCCCACTCTGGATACTCGACGACCCGGAGACGTTTGACCGCACCATTGATGTTGTCCGCGCCGAGTGCATCGTCGGACTCGGCTACCCCTATTGCCTGGAGACGGCCGACCAGACCGCCGTGCTTACCGCCAGGGACCGCCAGGTGTTCGACGACATGATCGCCTATGTGGCGGATGGCTACGGGCTCGACCTTGGCCATACCATCAAGGCACGTAGCAAGCGGCGCCGCCGCCAAGGAGTGTAGCTGTGCGACTGGGCAAGATCGTCGCCTCGGACTCACATCTCCAGTATCGCTGCCAGGTCTACGGCCCCCGCGAAGTGAGTGACCCGCCGCAGCCAGATGACTACGGACTGGGCAATTTCGTCGCCGTTCCGGTCGGCGATAGGCGTGCCCTGGTAGGCATCATAAGCGACACACAACTCCACAACCCGGAGTTCGGCTCTTTCAGCCCTCGCCTCAGCAGCGACGAGGAGTTGGAGATTTTCAGCCCGGACTACCTGGCTGAAACGCGTACGCTCGTGAGCGTCGCTGTCATCGGCTACTTCGACGAAAACGGTCGGCCTCATCAGGATGCCCCGCCGGTGGCGCCTCCTGTCAATACGGACGTGCAGCTCATGACGGACGAGCAATTGCGCTCTTTCCACCAGCCGGGAGATGAAGTCTGCCTCAGCTATCTGCCGTTTCTGATCGCTGCCGCCCGCACGAGCCCGGTGATGATGCAGGCAATCCTCAAGGCCCTGCAGCACTTGCAGGCGGTGTTCGCGGATGGACCGGCCAGTCTGCGCCTGCGCCTGGTAAGACAGAACCTGTCCTGGCAGTTCCGCGTCGCCGGCATGGCCTGAGGGAGCGCTAAGCCATGGTTGAGGAACGCTGCGTAGGATTGGCCAAGGGCCCGGGCGAGAAGCCACACCAGTTTACCTTCATCTCGCCTGACCCAGATGACGTCTTGCCCGTCGGCGAGTACGTCTATTACCTGCTTTCCGATGAGTCCGCCTCCAGGCCGGTGATCTGCCGCATTGACGAGCGCCAGGAGGTGCGCAACTATCCCGACACCTTCCTGGCTCACCCTGGCGTCGCTCCCGACGAACTCGCCCGTTTCCTCGGCTACTCTGAGGAGGACGACGAACTCTTCGTTCTTACCGCCAGTGTCCTCGGCTACTACGATCGCGGCTGGGGCGATTTCATCAACCCAAGGAGGCTCCCTCGTGTCGGCAAACCCATTTTCCGAGCGCCGGCCGACCTGCTCAAGTCCGTGCTCAGCCGGCGCGAGCCCGGCTCGCAGGGAGCGGCGGAGATCGGCAGCCTCCTGAGCCGACCACCAGGCGAGGTACCGATCGTCCTCGACGTCAGTCGTTTCACCTCCACACACCTGGCCATAATCGCGGGAACCGGCTCGGGCAAGAGCTACCTGGCAGCTGTTATCGTCGAGGAGATGATGCGGCCGAACAACCGCTCCTGCGTCCTGATCCTCGACCCGCACGGCGAATATGGCTCCCTCCAGGAGATGCCTAACCTTGCGCAGTTCTTCGCCCCTCGCGATGGTGAGCTGGACGAGTATCGCCCCAAGGTGAAGGTGCTGCAGCCCAAGGACGTCAAGGTCGCCTATCGCAGCCTTGAACTGGATGACATTCGCTACCTGCTCGGCAAAGATGTGACTGCCAAGATGTCCTGGGTGCTGGGGCAGGCATTCCGTGCCGCCAGGCACAGGACCCGGGACAACTGGACCCTCGACGACTTGCAGCGTGCCGTTCGGGAGTGGGCTGACAGGGTGAGCAGCAAGCCTGAGAACGGTGGCTCCACAACTGAGATTGACCTAAACGCGCAGCAGACAGCGACCGCGCTCAACTGGCGCCTGGAGAATGCGCTCGGGAAAAGTGAGAGTGCCATCTTCGACGACAGTCGCGACATGGCACTCGCTGAGCTGTTTCAGCCTGGCCAATGCACGGTGCTGCAGCTGAACCAGGTGCCTGAGCGGGAGCAGCAGGTCGTCGTCGCCACCATCCTGCGCCGGCTATACAAGGCCCGCGTCGCCACTGTGGGAGGCAAGGCGGCACCAAACGATCCGGCTTACCTGCCCTACCCAGCCTTCGTAGTGATAGAGGAAGCGCACAACTTCGCACCGGCCTCAGCCGACCTCGTGACTTCCGAACAACTCAAGCGCATCCTCAGCGAGGGTCGCAAGTTCGGCGTGGGTGTTTGCCTCATCAGCCAGCGGCCAGGGCGGCTGGACCCGGATGTGCTCTCGCAGTGCATGACGCAGGTGCTGATGCGCATCAGCAATGAGGTGGACCAAAAGCGCGTAGCGGAGAGTGTCGAGGCGGTGGGGCGGTCGCTTCTTGACGAGCTCCCCGGCTTGTCCAAGGGCCAGGCCATCGTCTCTGGAATGGGTATCAACACGCCCGTCCTGGTGCGTGTACGCCAGCGCTTCACACGCCATGAGGCGCAGGACCCCGACGCGCCGGCACGCTGGCGTGAGCACTTCTCCCAGGTGAACAGCGCCCAGCGCCAGCGAGAACAGGCGCTGGAACACCGCGAACCTCCCGCTACCACAGCTGACCTGTACCGCGAGTTGTTCGGCATTGATCCGGACCAGGAGTGACAGTATGGAATTCTTCGACTGCAACGTGTACTACGGTAAGCCTCCTGTGCCGACTTACCGCATCGCCCCAACCGTGGCCGACCTGCTTGCCGAGATGGATTGGAACGGGATTGGCGAAGCTCTCGTGACATCGGCGCAGCAGCGTTACGATGACCCCGTGACGGCCAACTCCCAGATACTGCGCGATTGCGCTGGCGAGCCTCGCCTGCATCCTACCTGGGTGATCCTGCCCTGCCAGACTGGTGAGTTCCCGGGGCCCGATGCGCTCGCCACGGCGCTCAGGCAAGCTCAGGTGAAGGCCCTCTGGGCTTTCCCATCGCGCAATAAGTACCTGCTTGA
>Ga0078972_1001453_pt1 | contig 29391 bp, 30 predicted proteins | sample YelNatPaOPGAMG01_FD_67568 | JGI IMG/M metagenome (GOLD analysis project Ga0078972, IMG submission 67568) | Hot spring thermophilic microbial communities from Obsidian Pool, Yellowstone National Park, USA - OP-RAMG-01 (SPADES assembly) (version 2) | ecosystem: Environmental > Aquatic > Thermal... | reverse complement strand
AAAACATTAAGATAATAATTCCTAAAATAATCATTCCTAAGCCGGAAAAAAATTGCATTTTGAAAGTTTTTTGTTTCCGCCAAGCTTCTATTTTATCATAGACAATTCTATTGCTGCCAATCATTAATATAATAACCAACGGCAGAACAAAAAGCAAGTTATAATAAATTAAATAAGCCAACCCTTTTAAAAAAGTGGCTTTATCGTGCAAAAGTCCTAAAACCATTAAATAAGGGCCGCCGGTGCAGGGAAATTCGGTAAGTCCGACCAGTCCGCCCAAAAGAAAAGCAGCCGGCAGCGAAGCTTTTTCCATTAATTGCGCTATCCAATAATGAGAAGCGTTAGGAATTTTGAGTTTGATTGGGAAAGAAGGAAAAAATTGATTAATGATATTAATCATACCAAAAATAATTAAAAGCCAAGCGGCTAATTTTGACATAAAATGCGGAGTATTAAAAAGATAAAGCGCTTGCAAAATTCCCAAGCCAATTAAAAGATAAATTAAAAAAATTCCTAGTATATAAACGCTGCCGATTTTTAAAATTCTTGAGCGTAGTTGCCCCAAACTAAAAAGAAAAGCAATAGTTAAAAGCAAAACTGAAAAAGCGCAGGGATTGATGCTGTCAATTAGAGCGCCGGCCGTCACCAAAGGAAAAAGCCATTGCCTACCATTAGATAAATTCCACAAAATTTTTGTTCCAATATTTTGGGATTTCAAAATTAAAACGCCACCGATTAAAAGAAGTAAAAAACAAATTAAAATTATCAATTTTTTCTTCATGTTTTCATTATAATAGATATTTACACTTAATTATAAAGAATATTATAAAGAATAAAAATTTAATGTAAATCCTTCGACTTCGCTCAGGAAATAAATTAAGTTAATCCTTCGACTTTGTTCAGGAAATAAAAATTTTATTCTCTGAGCTTAGAACTTTATTCTCTGAGCTTGTCGAAGAGATACATTTAAGATTGCCACGTCGGGCTTCGCCCTCCTCGCAATGACAAGAAAGGTGACGATGACCACTGACAATGACCATTGACTGTCATTGCGAGGGCTTTAGCCCGAAGCAATCTTACATTGATGTAATGAGATTGTCACAGGGACTTCGTCCCCTCGCAATGACGAAAGAAGAGATTGTTTCGTTGGGCTTCAGTCTCCTCGCAATGACGAATAAACATCTTCGCCTTTCTCGTAATGACATTTTGGTTCATTTAATTGAACCAGGGTTTAATGATGGTTAGCTTGATTCTTATCGGGAAAATCGTACTTAGCGGCAAATTTACTTAAAAAGTTTTAATTCTCATTAATTTTTTACGATAACTGTTAGCAAATCGATGCGCCTCATCGCGGATTTTTCTTAAGGTATCAAAAGATGTTTCTAAAAGCTCTTTAACTGATTTTTTGATGTTTTTGCCAAAAATTAGTTTATCGTTTTTAAATTTGGCAATGCCAATTACTGGAATGTTTATTTTTTTCTTTTCTAAAACTTCTTCTGCCACCTTTATCTGATTTTTTCCGCCGTCAACAAGAATTAAATCAGGATAGCCCCATTCAGGATGATTAAAGCGGCGCTCAAGCATTTCTTTTAAAGCCGAAAGGTCATCGTGGGCTAAAGCGTTTTTAATTTTAAACCGTTTATAACAAGATGGATTAAAATCATTATTTTCAAAAACAATCAAACTACCCACCGTTTGCTTTCCGCCAAAATGCGAGATATCATACGCCTCAACCCTTTGTTGAAAATTTATCTCTGCCTCTTTAATGATTAAAGCGGAGTCATCTATTTGATTTAGAAAAATTAATTTTTCCGGGCAATAAGTTTTTAAAAATTTTTTAACCTTTTCCGTTTTGCCGCTTAAAAAATCAATCATTGCGTTAATAATTTTTTGATAGTCATTATCTGATATTTTGCCGATACATTTACCAAGACATAATCCAATTTGAAAATAAAAGCAGGGTCGGGATTGATTTAATCTGCAAGTACTAAAAGGAAAAATTTTCCTAATTAAAAACAAAAAATTCTTTGCCAAAGAATAGCTTTGAATTGGCCCAAAAACAAAAGCGTCAGAGAGAAGATATTTATTTAATTCGCGGCCGCGAATAATTTTTGGATAACTCCATTTGGTTTTAGGAATTAAAATATAAACAAAAGAACGATTGTCTTTTTCTTTAACATTGTAAAATGGTTCATATTTCTTAATCAGATTTGCTTCTAAAATAATGGCTTGAAGCAGGTTTGTGGTGGTTTTTATTATTAAATCATCTGCTTCAGAAACCATTTTTCTAACGCGAAAATCGGTCGGGTTAAAATAATTTTTTAATCGATTGCGTAAATTAACTGCTCGGCCAATATAGATAATCTCTTTTCTCTTATTTTTAAAAAGATAAACTCCGGGCCTTAAGGGAGTATTTTTTATTTTTTCTATAATTTTCTTCTTCATAAATTTTTAAGTGTATAGTTTCACCAGGTTGTTTCCACTTTTACTATTTAATATAAAGATTACCTCTGTTTTCCATCTTTACCATAAACGCTGATTTACGCTGATAGCAAGCTGATTAACGCTGAAAAATACGAATAAAATTCTGCGTTTTTCTGCTTGTCATCTGCGACCTTCTGCTTCTGTGATAAGAAAAAGTAGATTATCGGTGTATCTATGACAAAAAATATTGCCTCGCAATAACGGTGAAAATTGTCATTGCGAGAAGGGCAAAGCCCGACGAAGCAATCTCTTTTCACGTCATTGCGAGCGACCAAAGGGAGCGCGGCAATCTCAGATTATATTAATGTAAGATTGCTTCGGCTGCGCCTCGCAATGACAAATCCCTACTTTGTCGTCGCGAGGCCGTTAGGCCGTGGCGATCTCAAGAGATTGCTTCCCGCCACGGATTTCGTCCTCGCGGCTAAAGGCTAATGCTCGCAATGACAAAGGGGGTCATCGCGAGGCCGTTAGGCTGTGGCGATCTTACATTGGTGTAAGATTATTGTAAGATTGCTTCGGGCGAAAGCCCTCGCAATGACTCTATATTATTTTGGAAAAAACGTGCTGAAACTTAACAATTAATTGATTGCTGGAATTTTTTAAGATAAAAACCAGTATAGGAATTTTTGTTTTGAGCCACTTCTTTAGGGGTGCCTTTGGCAATAATTTTTCCGCCTTTTTCTCCGCCTTCTGGTCCCAAATCAATAATATAATCACAGCTATTAATAAAATGTAAATTATGTTCCACCACAATCACTGTATTTCCATAATCAACCAGTTTTTGCAAAATCTTTAAAAGCAACTCAATATCATAATAATGTAAGCCCACGGTTGGTTCGTCTAAAAGAAATATGGTTTTGGTGGCGGTTTGAGATAATTCCTTGGCTAATTTAATTCTTTGGGCTTCGCCGCCGGATAAAGTGGTGGCGTTTTGACCTAATTTTAAATAACCCAAACCCATATTTTTTAGAATTTTTAATTTCTCAGCCACTGGATAAATTTCTTTAAAAAATTCGTAGGCCTCATCAATTGTTAATTCTAAAACATCAGCAATGTTTTTGCCATCGTATTTAACCTCTAATGTTTCGCGATTGAAACGTTTTCCTTTACAAACTTCACATTGCACTAAAATTGGCGGCAAAAAATGCATTTCCACTAATTTATAACCCGCACCCTCGCACGCCTCACACCGGCCGCCCTTAACATTGAAAGAAAATCGGCTTTTTGTATAACTCCGAGCCCGGGCTTCCTCTAAAGAAGCAAAGAAATCGCGAATAGGAGCAAAAATACCGGTATAGGTCGCGGGATTTGAACGAGGAGTTCTACCAATCGGGCTTTGGTCAATTAAAATAATGCGTCGAATATATTCTGTCCCCAAAACCTTTGAAGCATATTTCATTGGTTCGTTAAATCTACTTAAGCTATGATTAACGCTATCTAAAATTATCTCCATCAAAGATGATTTTCCGCTACCTGAAAGTCCGGTGATGGCGATAAATTTTCTTAATGGAATTTCCACATTAATATTTTTTAAATTATTTAAACGAGCGCCAATAATTTGAAGTTTTTCTGTTAATTTGGTGCGATAAGTAAAAGTTGAAATTTCCCGCTCGTGCCGCAGATATTCTAAGGTTAAAGATTTTATTTTTTTATTTTGGATTAATTTCTTTGTTTCGCCCGCCGCTACAACCTCTCCGCCATTGATGCCGGCGCCGGGTCCTAAATCAACCAAATAGTCCGATTCAGCAATTGTTTTCTCGTCGTGCTCCACGACCACAATCGTGTTATTTAATGCCCTTAATTTTTTTAAGGTATTTAAAAGTTTGTCTGTGTCGCGTTCATGAAGGCCAATGGTTGGTTCATCTAAAACATATAGGGTATTAGAAAGTTTTGAACCTAATTGCGAAGCCAAACGAATTCTTTGCGCCTCGCCACCAGAAAGAGTTTCTGCCTCGCGATTTAAAGCAATATAGCTTAATCCTACCTCCAAAAGAAATCCCAAACGATTTAAAATTTCGTTAATTAGTCCTTCGGCAATTAATTTCTGTTTTTGATTGAGTTTGTTTTTAAGTTTCACAAAAAATTCATAAGCATCTTCAATCGTGAAACTAATGATCTCCCAAATATTTTTATCGGCGATTTTAATAGAAAGCGCTTCCTCGCGCAGTCTTTTTCCTTTACAGCTCTGACAAATAGTATTTAAAAAAATATCTTCTTTACCTAAACCATGACAAACAGGACAAGCGCCATAAGGACTATTAAATGAAAAAAGCCGCGGTTCAATTTCTGGAAAAGAAAAGCCGTCTTTTGGGCAACTAAATTTTGAAGAATATAAAATATTTATTGGCAACTTAGATTGATATAAAACATTGACCAATCCTTCACTATAATTAAGCGCCAACTCAATGGCTTCAAATAAACGCGATTCGTCTTTAATCTCCACTCGGTCAATCACAATTTCAATAGTATGAACTTTATAGCGAGACAAAACGATTTTGTCATGAAGCGAATAAAGTTTCCCGTCAATCACTGCTTCAGAAAAACCTTTATTTAAATAATCATAAAGTAATTGATAATACTCGCCTTTTCTGCCATAAACAACTGGCGAAAGAATAGTAACGTAGCTAAGCTTTAATTCTTTGGCTTTTTCTAAAACCAGATTATAAATTTCTTCTGTAGATAATTTTTCAATGATATTGCCACATTTTGGACAATAAGGAGTGCCGATGCGAGCAAAAAGAACGCGTAAATAATCATAAATTTCTGTTAAGGTTGCCACCAAAGAACGAGGATTATGAGATAAGGCTTTTTGGTTAATGGCAATCGCTGGAGATAATCCTTCAATATCATCAACATCCGGTTTTTCCATCTGGCCTAAAAATTGCCGCGCGTAAGGAGAAAGCGATTCAATATAACGTCTTTGACCTTCGGCAAAAAGCGTATCAAAAGCCAAAGAAGATTTGCCGCTGCCTGAAAGTCCGGTAAAAACAATCAATTTATTTTTTGGCAACTCCAAACTAATATTTTTTAAATTATGCGTCCGAGCGCCGATAATTTTTATTTTTTCTTCCATATTTTTAAATAATAATGAGTAGTCAGCAGTCAGTGGTTAGTGGTCATCGATCATTGTCATCGCGAGGCCGTAAGACCGTGGCGATCTTTTAAACCTTGGTTTAATCAACTGAACCAAATTGGTGCAGTTAAATGCACCGTCCACGCTCACTCGCAATGACGTTCAATAGTCATTGTTATTGTCAATAGTCAGTGTTATTTGTCATTGCGAGGAGCCGAAGGCGACGAAGCAATCTCTTTTACATTAATGTAAGATTGCTTCACTACGTTCGCAATGACCCTTGCTTTATTGTAAGATTGCTTCGCTTCGCTCGCAATGACAAATCCGGTGGGTCATCGCGAGGCCGTTAGGCCGTGGCGATCTTACATTGGTGTTACATTATTGTAAGATTGCTTCGGCTGCGCCTCGCAATGACGGAAAAAGCAGTCTCACAATGACAACAGTGAGATGGTCATTGCGAGGAGCGTAGCGACGAAGCAATCACGTCATCGCGAGCGACCAGAAGGGAGCGCGGCGATCTCATAAACCTTGGTTTAATCAACTGAACCAAGTTGATACAGTCAAATGCACCAAATCACGCTTCGCTCGCAATGATAGTCAACACTCATCATCAGTGGTCAGTAGTCAGTAGTCAGTGGTCAGTAGTCAGTTTTTTCAATTAATTCGACTACTTCTTTTTTAATACTTTGCGGAGTAAGATGATGTTTTTTGTTATAAGCCAACTGAATTTCTCTTCGCCTTTTAGCTTCTTTCACCGCTTTTTTAATTGATTGAGTTAGCTCATCAGCGTATAAAATTATTTTTCCTTTTACATTGCGGGCTGCTCTACCCATTAATTGAATTAAAGAAACCTCGCTTCTTAAAAATCCTTCGCGGTCTGCGTCTAAAATTGCCACAATCTGAACCTCAGGCAAATCTAATCCCTCGCGTAATAAATTAACACCAATCAAAACATCAAAATCACCTTTGCGAAAATTAGTTAAAATCTCGGCTCGTTCAATGGTTTTGGTATCAGCGTGCATATAATTGGCTTTGATATTAAGTCCTTGTAAATAATTGGTTAATTCTTCGGCTGTCTTTTTGGTTAGAGTATTGATTAAAACACGCCCTTTTTCTTTAACCGCTTTTTTAATTTCAAAAACAATATCATCAATCTGGCTTTTATTTTTCTTTTTATCAAAAACAGGTCTAATTTCTATTTCTGGGTCAACTAAAAATGTGGGCCGAATAATTTGCTCAACAATTTGCTCTGACACTTTATATTCATAAGGACCAGGCGTGGCTGAAGTAAAAATAATTGGGCCGGTGCGTTCTAAAAATTCTTTAAATTTTAATGGCCGATTGTCTAAAGCAGACGGCAGGCGAAATCCGTATTCAACAAGCGTTTCTTTGCGCGACCGATCACCTTCATACATTCCGCGAATTTGAGGCACCGCAATATGAGATTCATCAATAATGGTAATAAAATCAGGTTTGCCGTTTTTCAAAGGAAAATAAGAAAGCAGCGTTTCTGGCGGCTCGCCTGGTAATTTGTTTAGCAAATGACGGGAGTAATTTTCAACGCCATGACAATACCCTAAATTTTTAATCATCATCAAATCATTAAGCGTCCGACGTTCTAATCTTTCGGCTTCCAAAAATTTTTTCTGCTTTCTAAAAAAATCCAATCGCTCCTTTAGCTCACTTTTAATATTTAAAATTGCTTGTTCTCTTTGAGGTAAAGTAGAAATAAAATGCTTAACCGGAAAAATAATCAATTCATTTAATTGCTTTTTAACTCGGCGCGTATTCGGATCAATAATTGCTAATTGAAAAACTTTTTGGTCTTTAAGTTCAATTCTTTGAATCACCTCGCCGGCGGCCGGAATGAGCTCAAAAACATCGCCGCGCACCCGAAAACTTCCCCTTTTTAAATCGCTATTTGTTCTTTCAAAATGAATTTTAATCAGTTGCCTAATTAAATCATTGCGTGTAATAAATTGATTTAACTCTAAATGAATAGCGGAAGAAAAATAATTTGCCGGCAAACCAAGATTATAAATACAAGAAACTGAAGCCACAATAATCACATCTCTTCTTTTCAAAAGCGCAGAAGTTGCCTTGTGGCGCAAACGATCAATTTCTTCATTAATCACTGCTTCTTTGGCAATATAGGTGTCGGTTAAAGGAATATATGCCTCGGGTTGATAAAAATCATAATAAGAGACAAAATAGCAAACCTCGTTTTGAGGAAAAAATGTCTTGTATTCGCGGTAGAGTTGGGCGGCTAAGGTTTTATTCGGCGCTATCACTAAAACTGGTTTGTCAAAATTGGCGATCACATTAGCCATAGTAAAAGTTTTTCCGCTACCGGTCACACCCAAAAGAGTTTGAAAGCAGTAATTTTTCTTTAGGCCTAAAATAAGTTTTTTAATCGCTTTTGGCTGATCGCCCGCTGGTTTATATAAAGCCTTAAGTTTAAACATCTTACCAAATGAAAATTTTGCCCTGTTTTAAATTCTAAGGGGGTTGGTTATTAAAAGTATATCAGAGATTAAAGATAAAACAAGAAAATAATAATCAGAAAAAGGGCTTTAAAGCCCTTTTTTCTTTAGTTATTTCTCTATCTAAACTTTATGGCTGAACAGCGTTATAGGCATTAACTAATCCATAACCATAGAGATTATCAAAGCCTGGATCGCCGAGATCAATTGCCCGGTCTTGTAATTTCTTTTGCACTTCATCTGGATCCCATTTGCCATTACTATTGGCATCATAATTGCCAACTGGTGTGTTCAATAGTAGCGCGGCCACTCCTGTCACATGTGGCGCAGCCATTGAAGTTCCAGAAAGGGTGGCATAACCAGTGCCTTTATAAGTAGAATAAATTGAAACGCCTGGCGCCGCCAAATCAACTTCTGGACCGCGAGAAGACCAAGAAGCAATTTGGTTATTTTGATCAGTGGCTGAAACCGCAATTGCCTCTGGATAAGCAGCTGGATAATTTACTGAGCCGCCCGAATTGCCAGCAGCGGCTACTACCACAATGCCTGCATTTTTAGCCGCTATCACTGCATTATGGAATGACTGCACATCTGAAGTAGTGCCCAAACTCAGATTAATCACCTGCATTCCATGATCAATTGCCCACTGAATTCCCTCAATTACATCTGAGAGATAGCCAGAACCACCAGCATTCAAGACCTTAATGGCGTAGAGATCAATTTTTGGTCCAACACCAATCACGCCAATATCGTTATCAATTGCCGCCACAATGCCAGCCACATGCGAACCATGACCATTATCATCATTCCAACTTTTAAGCGGATTAATAGTATTAACCCCGCCTTTTATATTAGCCAGAAGATCAGGATGTTTATTGGAAATACCGGTGTCAATAATGCCAACCTTAATCGGATCAGCCGTATTGCCTGAAGGCCAAACAAGTTCCGCATCCACCTGGTTAACTCCCCAAGGCAAAACTTCAGCGGGTTGAGAAGACGCTTTATTCACTCTCGCAGATTCTTCTCTGACAAGCGCTTCCACCACCACATCGTCGTCAATTCTTAAAACTTCAGCTTGTTTGGCTAAATTTTTTTCTGCCTGAGGCGTTAACCAAACCGCTTTTCCTCTAATTAACTTTAGGTCTTTTATTTTTTCTCCACCAACCTTATTAATTACGGCTTCTTTAGTTGCTTCATCAATTCCAGATTTAAAAACAACAATTTTTCTTGCCATTGGCTCTGGCTTTGCCTGAGAAACCAAAGCCATTCCTATTAAACTAAAAATTATTCCAATCACTACTCCAGCCACTAACAAAATATTAAATTTCTTTTTCATTTTTTTAATTAAATTTTAATTTTTTATCCTGTAGTGACCTTCTACTACAGGTCGACCTTTAATTTTATTATACCCCCTTAAATTATCTTGTCAAAATTAAACTTTTTAATATCATAGCATAAATTTTTCAAAGGCAGTCAAATTTTCAGTGCTGGAAATGGTTGATTTTAGCTAAGTAAATCTAACAAAGTTTTTGCGTTCTCAATGGCATAACCATAAAAGTCGTTATTAAAATAGCAATAAACATCTAAATTTTGCTTGAGCCATTTTTTAATTTTTTGGGCTAATTCTTTTAATTCTTTGTCCGTGTATTTTGAGGCAAATAAAATTTTTGAGCCGTGCATTCTGATATAAACAAAATCAGCTGTTATAACCTCTACTTTTGGATAATAGGGCGAATCAGCAATCACCCAAGAGACATTATGTTTTTTCAAAAGTTTATAAATTTTCTCATTGCACCATGATTTATGGCGAAACTCTAGCGCAAAGCGCAATCGCGAATCTGCGCATCGCGAATCTGCGCGAATAGCAAGCGAGTTCGCATAAATAAGTTTTAAAAATTTTTCTAATCGTTTAATGTTTTCATCGGCGGCTTTAAAATTAGATGGAAATTGAAATAAAATTGGGCCCAGTTTTTCTTTAAGCGATAAGGCGTTTTTAACAAATTGTTGCCAGGCCTCTTTTATTCCAAAAAGTCGCTTAATATGGGTAATAAAACGGCTGGCTTTCACAGCAAAAACAAAATCCTTTGGCGTCTGATTATACCAATTTTGGTAAGTTGTTGGTCGGGGCAAATGATAAAAAGAGTAATTGATCTCAGCAGTTTTAAAATATTGAGAGAAATATTTTAGTTTATCCTTTGATGGTAAATTTTCAGGATAAAAAACTCCTATCCAATGGTCATAAACCCAGCCCGAAGTACCAATATATAATTTAGCCATAAAAATAATTATTGGTTTTATAATTTAACTCCATAGATTTCAACTGCGCCTCTTCTCTTAATTAAAATTTTATTATTTTTAATTTGAATTAGGGTGGATGGCGGGCTGGAAATTTTTCCCGCATTAACATAAAAATCCGCTTTATCGCCGAAATATTTTTGGGCTTCTTTAATGGTTTTAGCCGGTGGCTTTCCTTCTAAATTAGCGCTGGGCGCCACCAATGGTCCGACTTTTTTAATGAGATTGACCAAACTCTTTTTAGCCGGCAAGCGAAAAGCCAAAGTATTGGTGCCCCGATGAAGATAAAAAAAGCGACGCGCAGAGCGCTTATTACTTATTGGTAAAATTACACTTACCTTGCCAGGCCATAGTTTTAACAAATATTTTTTAATTTTATTATCAATTTTGATATCAAATAATTTTAGGTCAGCCAATGAGCTAATTAAAATAATTGTTGGTTTTTTAGGATTTCTCTGGCGCAATTTATAAATTCTTTTAACAGCTCTTTTTGACAAAGCCGAACCTACCAAACCATAAAGTGTATCAGTAGCTAAAACACCCACTCCGTCATTCTTTAATATTTCTATTACTTTTTTTGACTCCATAATCACATCAATCGCAAATAAAAATTATCAGCGTTAATCAGCGCCATTATTAATTAGCGTTAATTTGCTCCGGCAGAGCAAAATTCACTACAATAATTTGTTATAAACCTTGGCGAAAATCCAACCAACAATAAAACCAGCGATCAAATGTTCAATCACAATAATAATCATTCCAGCCCAAGAATAACTGAAAAATGGATGAAAAGCGCCGATGGTCGTTAAGGTGACTTCACCAATGCCGGTTAAAAGCGAAAAAATCATCGCCAAAAACCAGAAAGCGCCAGATAAGATAGCAACCGTTAAACCTAAGGCTTTAGGATTAAGTTGCATAATTAAAATTTATTTTTAAACCGACCTTTCTTAAATTAATGGGTTGATTTATTGGTTGGTGCTGGTCGCGGTTTTTAGTTTTTCTAAAATCTCAAGTATTTTTTTCTGAAGCTCTTCAATTTTATTCTGTATTTCACCTATTTTTCTTTCCCCTTTTTCTATTTTATTTTCAAAGTTCTCTAATTTTTTCAATACTGGTGCGGAATAATATGGAAATTTTTCTTCGCTGATATTAATTATCCTTGCCTGAATTTTAGAAAGAGTTTTATCTAATAAACCGCGAACCATTACTCTCGTTCCTACTTGAAGATCGGCAAATGAACCCGATACGTGAATGGGCGGACAAGGCGCTTTCACGCAAACCACTTGTTGAGATTTAATAATTTTGGTATTAGCGTCTACCACGACTGTCCAACGATTGTTCTGGGGGCAAATTTTTTTTGTTGGGAACGTCTCAAGGTTAAAGCACTGCCCGGGTGTCAAAACAAAACTGGTAGAGGTAGCATCAATACTCTCAATTACACCGCTAAAAACATTATGAACTTTTTGAATGGAAAGGTTTCTAACATTTCTTGCGTGAATTAGGTAGTTGTCGCTTTCATCCAAAAATCCCCAAACATTAACAACGTCACCTACTGAGAACTCGTTAATATTCGACTCTAACCAGCCATACCTAACAATTTTTGCATTAACCAAATCAACTTTATACTGGTAACCGAAAATTGAAATTTTTAGATAATCACTACCTATTTCTTCTACTTTGGCGGCTTTAATTGAGACCTCTGTGTTTTCGCTTGTCCTTGGACAAATACCTATTGCCTGGCAAACAACCCGACCGCGAATTTCTTTAATTGATAACTCCTGGCGCAACTCTTCTTTAATCTCAGAAATATTCGGTCTAATAAGAGAAGCAGTCGATGTCGTAGTTGTAGTAGTGGTTGTTGATTGATTTTGAGTGGTAGTTGCTTGATTTTGAGTGGTAGTTGCCTCTTGACCCTTAACAAAATTGAAAACAACTAACACGCCAAAAATCAACGCTATCCCAGCAAAAATCACTAAATATTTTCTCATATTTTTAATAAATTTTAATTTTCGACCTTTATATATATTCGACTTTTATATTTTAAATTATACTCTATTATCCTCTTTTTTTAAAATTAAGGAAGGGATAAAAAATAAAATACAAATTAAAATAATAAGAGGGCCTGCGGCTAAACCAGTTATTCGCGAAAATAAAATACCCAAAACGCAACTTAAAACTCCCAAAAAACCAGAAATTAAGGTATATTGACGCAGGTTTCGGCTCAATACCCTTGAGGCAGTGGCGGGAACAATCACCAAAGCGCCTATCAACAAAGACCCCACCACTTTTATTCCTAAAGCGACAATTAAAGCAATCGTTAAAAGATAAATAAAATTATATTTTTTGATATTTATATGACTCGCCACCGCTAAATCTTCAGAAATAGAAGCTAACATTATTTTAGGATAAATTTTACTAATTACATACAAGACAAAAAGACTTAAAATGATTGAAAATACTGCATCTATATCTGATACTTTTGAAATATCTCCTATTAAGGCCTCAAGCAGTTCTGGTTGGGGCGTGATTAAAAACCCTAAAGCCAAACTAAAAACAAAAATAATTCCCACCAATGCCTCGGTGGGCAAATAGGTTTTTATTTCTAAAAACCAAATTAATAAAACCCCTAATAAAAGGAAAACAAAAGCGCCAAAAGAAACATTTAATCCTAAAAGCAAAGCCAAACCAATACCCGGTAAAGCGATATGACCAAGAGCATCGCCCACTAAAGCCATTCTTTTGGTAAGCATTAATGAGCCAAGATAGCCCGCCACGCCGCTGACAAAAATTCCTGTAATTAAACTTAAGAAAAATTGATTATCCATAAATTTAAAATTAGAAATTAGAAATTTAAACTAGTGTTTATGTTTGTAAAATTTTATTTCTCCGCCATAAAGTTGACTCAAACTATTGGGAGTTAAGACACGTTTAGGAGATCCATAACAAATTAGTTTTTTATTTAAACAAAGCACCGAGTCGGCAAAATCATAAACCACATTTAAATCATGGGTAATAAGAATAATTGTCAGATTGCGCTCTTTTTTTATCTGACTTAAAAGATTGTAAATTGTCTCTTCGCCTTCAATATCAATTCCGGCAAACGGCTCATCAAAAAGAAGCACTTGAGGACTATCAATTAATGCCCAAGCGATTAAAATTCGTTGGAGTAAACCGGTAGAAATAACACCAATTTTCTTTTCTAAAATTGATAAATCACTAATACCTACCGACTTCAAACTTTCAAAAACTTTCTGAGAATCAATTTTTAAATCGGGTAAAATTGACGACTTAAACTTAAAAAAATCGTTGACGCTTAAAGGAATATTTCTTTCCGGTAAAATTCTCTGCGGCACATAACCAATTTTAATATTCTCCTGCCATTTTATTTCCCCTTTAAACGGAATCATCCCAATCAGGGTTTTTAAAAGAACTGTTTTACCGGCGCCGTTCGGACCGACGATGACTAAATTTTCGCCCTGCCTTAAATTAAAACTCAAATGATCGATAACTTTTTCGTTATTAAAACTGACTATTAAGTTTTTTACCTCAAGAATGTTTTGCATTTTATAGAAGCGGATTGACGCTGATAAATACGCTGATTTACGCTGATTTTATTCTTCTCAAATTTTTATAAAACCTTCTTTTTTCAATAAAATTTTTTTTACTTTTTCGCCTCGATTATAACCGCCGATTTGACCGTTAGAACGAATAACACGATGACAAGGAATTTTAGGATTATAATTTTTATTCAAAATATTGCCCACGGCGCGCCAGGCTTTTGGCCGGCCGGCTAATTCAGCGACCTTTTTATAACCCAAGACTTTTCCTTGAGGAATTTTCGCCACTATCTTCAAAACTCTTTCAGAGAAATTATTTTTCATTAGTTTAAATGGCCGTTAAAAATGTCATTGCGAGGAGCGAAGCGACGCGGCAATCATGTCATTGCGAAGGGACGCAGTCCCTGTGGCAATCTCATTTACGTTATTGTAAGATTGCTTCGGGCTAAAGTCCTCGCAGTGACAACGCCATGCTAATGTAAGATTGCTTCGGCTGCGCCTCGCAATGACGGTTTCGAAGCGTCATCGCGAGGCCGTTAGGCCGTGGCGATCTTACATTGGTGTTACATTAATGTAAGATTGCTTCGCTTCGCTCGCAATGACTACATTATTATTGTAAGATTGCTTCGCCGGCTAACGCCGGCTCGCAATGACGTTTCTTTGGATTGCTTCGCTTCGCTCGCAATGACAGTCAATAGTCATCGTCATTGTCAACAGTCACTGTTATTTGTCATTGCGAGGAAGACGCAGCCCGACGAAGCAATCTCTTTTTCGCTTTTCGATTTTTCAATACAATTTTCGAATTTCGCTTTTCCATTTTCCAATTTTTACCCCAAAATCACAAACTCACTAAAATTTCTAATTTCTGAACTAAATTCAAATTCAACTTTTTTGACTGAAGCCAAAATTGGACCTTGATGACACCAATCTAAAAATTGCTTTAAATTTTCTTCTTCGCCTTCGGCTTCAATATAAACTGTGCCATCCGGCTCATTTCGGGCAAAACCCTTTATATTCAATTCCTCGGCTTTTTGTTTGGTTGAATGGCGAAAGAAAACTCCCTGTACTCGGCCAAAAATTTTAATATTTAAATGCTTTAACATATTTAAGAATGATTTCTTTGGTAAATTATTATCAATGGCGTATTGTGGATAATTACAAACAATAAATACGGCCTTCTTTATTCATATCGTAATGCCTCTATAGGGCTTTTCATTGATGCCTGACGCGCCGGATAAAGACCGAAAACAAGCCCGACAAAGGTAGCCACTCCTAATCCTAAGAGGGCGGCTTGAACAGGAAAAGTAAATGTCCAATTTAAAGCCAAAACATTGCTTAAAATCAAAGAGCTGATGAAAGATAATAGAGCGCCGAGAACAATCCCGATTATTCCTCCGATAACAGTAAGGATGATTGCTTCTAAAAGAAATTGAGTAAGAATATTTTTTTCTGTTGCCCCAACTGCCTTACGTAAACCAATTTCTCTTGTTCTTTCGGTTACTGAAACTAACATAATATTCATAATGCCCACGCCGCCGACAAGAAGAGAAATGGCGGCTATGCCTGTCAAAAACGCCGTCAGGATATTGGTGATGCTACTTACTGTTTGCATAGCTTCGGTCTGAGTTTCTATAAAAAAATCATCTTTTTCCGGGTCGGTAATGCCGTGAGAGTCTCGTAAGGTATTTTTTATATCTTCAACGGTTTGAGGAACATTTTTTTCTTCATCTGCTTCAATGGCAATTCGATGAAAGTGTTTGATGCCAAAGACATATTGCTGAGCAGTCGTATAGGGAATAACTGCCACCTCATCAAAATTTAAAAAAGAAAATTGTCCTTTTTGAGGTAAAACGCCAATTACCTTAAAATTCCTGCCTTTAATTTTTATCTTTTTATCAAGAGGATTATCGTTACCAAAAAGTTCATCTTTAATTTTGGAACCAATAATAACAACATCAGCGTAACTTTTTACTTCGTCTTCGCTAAAAATCCGACCTTCAGCCGGATACATATCGTAAATTTGAGCAAAGAGTTCGGTAACGCCAAAAATGGTTGCCCGGTATGTTTCACTGCCAAAAGCCAAACTCTCACTGCCAAAAACTACCGGCATAATTTTATTCGCATGAGGCACATTAGATTTTTTCTGGAGCGCCTCTAAATCTTTTTGTTTAAGCGAATTGGCGAAAATAGAAAAGATGTCAGTTGGTCCTTTTGGTTGTCTTCCGGGAACAACCGCAATAATTTTTGGACCAATACTTCGAACTTGACCCAAAATTAAATTTTGTGCGCCCTCGCCCAAAGACATTACCAGCATAATGGCAGTAATGCCAATCACAATGCCTAAAATCGTAAGCGCGGAACGTGATTTATGTGCCCTTAATCCACTAACAGCGGTTTTAAAAATATAAACTGTGGTCATATCTTTATTTGTCTTTATTTATCATTACGACGATATAAAATTTTCGTGGCAATCTCAAGAATTATTTAAATTATAGACAACGTTTGGATTTTTTATAGATTATTTAACAAAATGGTCTGCTTTTCTTCGATTGTTAACCAAAGTATCGCTTTCAATTTTACCATCCAAAAGCCGAATAATTCTTTGAGCGTGTTCAGCAGTATAGGTTTCGTGAGTAATTAAAACAATCGTATGACCTTTTTCTTCATTTAATTTTTGAAGAATTGTCATTACCATTTGGCCTGATTTTGAATCAAGATTACCAGTTGGCTCATCAGCAAAAATTACTTCTGGATTATTAACCAAAGCCCGAGCAATAGCGACGCGTTGCTGTTCGCCACCTGATAATTGAGATGGCTGATAATAAAGTCGATGGGAAAGACCAACAGAGTCTAAAGCTTTTTTGGCTAAGTCATCCCATTGCGATTCTTTAATTCCCGAATAAAGAAGAGGTAATTTTACATTTTCTAAAACACTGATTCGCGTTAATAAATTGAAGGCCTGAAAAACAAATCCCATTTTTTTATTTCTCACTCGTGCTACTTCTTCTTTTGAATAATCATCAATGGTTTTGCCGTCAAAACGATATTCACCGCTGGTTTGTTTGTCTAAAAACCCCAAAATATGAAGCAAAGTTGATTTTCCTGACCCCGAAGGGCCCATAATGGCGACGAATTCGCCTTTTTTTATAGAAAAAGAAACTCCACGGAGAGCCGGAGTTTCCGTGCCATCAATATAAGTCTTTTCCAAGTTTTTAACTTCAATAAGCGCCATTAGAAATTAGAAATTAGTCGTTCACTTCGTAGAAACGATAATTTTGTCTCCCTCTTTTATTCCCTCAATAATTTCAATCTCAGCCTCAGAACCAGTTAAGCCGGTTTTCACTTTTACTTCCGAAACATTGTTACCCACTAATACCTTTACTATTTTATCTCCATTTTTATTCATCACCGCTCGTTTAGGAACAACAATAACGTTTTCTCGTTTATCTGTTAAGATATCGATATTAGCAGTCATTCCTGATTTAATCCGTTCGTCTTCTTGATTAAATTGAAGAGTGGTTTTATAAGTCGCCACGCCCTCAATCATCACTTCCGCCGGATCAATTTTTATGACCTTGGCTTCAAAAACAACATCTTCACCATAAGCGTCCAGTGTTATCTTTGCTGAATTGCCGACTTTAACCTTAGCGATATCTGCTTCAGGCACATTGGCTTCAATTTCAAATTTATTAGCGCTTATTACTGAAACCACATTAACGCCCGCATTAATAATTTCACCGACTTTCGCTTCTTGTTTAGTCACTACCCCATCAATCGGCGATTTTAAAATCGTTTTATCTAATTGCGCTTGATAGTTTTTCACATTAGCCAATGCCTGCTCTATCCTTGCTTCTTGAGCGGCAATTTGTTCAGCCGTCGGCCCAGCTGAAAGCAATGCTAATTCTTCTGAAGGAATATTTAGCGCCGCCAATTGAGCGGCAATTTTTTGTTGTTTTGCCTCAACGCTACTGATTGCGGTATTAATACTATTGCGCGCGACATTTAGAGACGACCGATAACTGTCGCGGGTCGTTGATGAAAGATTAATACTTTTTTCTAAAGCGTCTGATAAGTAAGTTAATAAATCGCGGCAAGTGGCTAAATAGCTTTTGGCATGGTTTATGGCTTCATCTAATTTAACAAATTCAATCGGTTGGATATCTTTAATCTGATTTAATTCCTCTTTCCAGGTTTTTAAATTATTTTTCACTCTCACCCGCAAACTTCTTGCCATCGTTTCTAATTGCGGATCACTCGTAGAAAAAGTTAAATAAGGATTATCGGTGTCTTCATAATCAAAAAAGGAATCAATTTTCACATTAATTGCCTCTTCGGCTTTTAAATAAGCGTCATTTAAAACATCAGCCACGCCGAAATATTCATTTCTTACGTCTTGAGTGGCTTTTTCTACAGCGGCCTTTTTAAGTTCAATTTCTTCTAAACGCGCGCCGGCTTTTAGTTCTTTTAATTTAGTTTGTTGCTCTTTTAAAACCGCCTGCGCCTGATTTAATTGCGCCTGTAAATCGCTGTTTTCTAAAGCAACCAACAAATCACCGCTTTTTACCTTATCACCTACCCTAACATAAACCCGCGCCACTCTCCCGCCTTTCTCAAAAGCCAAATCAACATTTTCAGCCGGCTTGACCCGACCGGTAACGCTGACTTCCTGAACAATATCGGCCCGTTTGGCAATAGCGAATTCGTAATTCGGCTTTTTGCTTCCGCTAAAATAAAAATAGCCGGCAATTACCACCACTATAGCAACTATTGAAACAATGATAACGGGTTTTTTAATAAAATTTTTCATACTAATATTTTTAACATATTTTACAAATTTAGCAAGAGAGCGCTGCGCAATAAAAGAAAACAAATGTACTCAGCCAAAAATTTTACCTCTAAATATTTTACAGGCATCGTTAAATATTACAAGGTCGAACGTCGTAATATTAAGTCCTACAACCAATTTTTTCTCCAAAAAATAAGAAAAATGACAATCATCAAGATAAAACTTAAAAAGAGTATAAGCCAAAAAGCAAGCGGGTGGGCTTCTAATGGTAAATTAACATTCATCCCAAATAAACTTGCAATCACTGTCGGAATAGAGACAATAATCGTTAAAGCAGTTAAAAACTTAATAGCCCGGTTAACATTATTAGTTAAAATAATCTCATACGCTTCTCTAATATGAACAATGTTTTTAATGCTTGTTTTAGCAATATCCTCTAATTGTTCAATTTTTAAAATTAAATCTTCTATTAAATCTTTATCTCTGGGAAACAGCTCTAAATGTCCTTTCTTTAAAATATTAGAGAATAAATATTTAGTCGGCAAAAGTGTATTTAGAAAATCCTGAAGAATGATTTCAAAATAAACGAATTGTTTTACATGACTTTCGTTTATTTTTTGAAGATCTAAACCAAAACTTTTTATTTCTTTATTGATCTGCAAAATATATAAATCGTAAAGATCAATGATTTTAGAAAGAAGCTGAATAAAAAGTTTTGTCCGCTGAGTAGTATAAAAATCATCTCCGTTTTGAATAAATTTATCAAGGAGATCAATTTTTTCCTTAGTAAAAATAAGAAAAAAATCTTTAGAAATTGTAACAAGAATAGGAAGAGTGATTAATTCATTATTTTTTTTAATCGGCAAACGTAAAAAGATATAAACTAAATTTTCTTTTACCTCCACTCTCGGAAGCTCGTGCGGATCTAATGCATCTTGAAGCAAATCGCCATCTAATAAAAATTTTTCTTTTAGTAAATCAATTTCTTCATTGGTTGGCTCAGATATAAAGATTAAACACCCTGCCTGAAATTCAGGAATTAATTTAGGATAATTATCTTTAACAGTTCTAAGATAAAATTGAACCATATCTTTATTATATTATTATAAATAATAAATCGCTCAAAGCAATTAAAAAAATAGGCGGACACTCACCCGCCTATTTTTTTAAAAATCCCTCAACATCATCTAAAATCAGCTTTCAGCTTGCGCCTTAAACTAATTTTGGTTTTGTCGAGGGACTTAAGGAGTCAGTATTTAATAAATTCAGTTTTTCTCGCAAGATAAGGGCAGGACTTACCCTTATACATATGTATAAACCTCCATTATTAAACACTGTGTCCTCTCCTCTTTAATTAAAATAATTTAATAAAATTTAACGTCAAGCTTGATTTGTGAATAAGTTGGGGATATTTTTATGGATTAAAAAATTTGACAAAAATAGACGCATTCTGCTACAATGAGAATGTAAGATTCGTGTTAAAATTGGCTTAAGATATAAAATTAATCATAATTTTATAGATAACGCCATTTTGCTCGAGTCGAAAAGGTCGCAATTAAATAAACTAATCTTGCAAAATGGCGTATCAACATAATGATGGCGGTTTTCAGCGGAAAATGTATCAAGGAAATTGGAAATGTTCAAAGTGTGGAGCAGAAATAACAGAACTTCCCTTTGAACCAGATCCAGGTAGAATTGATCAACTTTTATGCCGCGACTGTCATCGAGCAAAAAGAATGTCGTTCCGTAGAGGACGATAAATAATCCGTAGAGGACGATAAATAAAAAAACACCCCGCTTAAAAGCGGGGTGTTTTTTGTAAAATTTTTTTAATTTTATTAAATTACTTTTTCTTATAAAGCCCAATTAATTGGGCTTGGTCTAAAATATGACCTTTCATTTCTTTTTCTACTGCTTTTAAGCTTGAACCTGGTTCTAAATTTAATTTTTTATCTAAAGCATAAATTTTAAAAAAGTAACGATGAATACCAAAAGGCGGACACGGTCCTCCATAATTTTCCTTGCCGAAATTATTTAAACCCTGAACTCCTCCTTGAGGTATTTCATTTTCTTTAATTAAAGAAACTGTTGGTTTAATGTTAAAAACTAACCAATGTAAAAAAGTGCCGCCTGGCGCATCAGGATCATCAACAATTAAAACCAAACTTTTTGCCTCTTTTGGTACATCCCCAATTTCTAAAGGCGGACTAATATCCTCGCCATCGCAGGTGTATCTTGAAGGAATAAATTGATTATTTCCAAAAGCCGGACTTATAATTTTCATAGCTAAAAATAAATCTCATTGCAAAGCTATTCCTTTTTGCCATTGCAAGCGACCAAAAGGAGCGTGGCAATCTTGTCATTGCGAGGAGCGTAGCGACGCGGCAATCATGTCATTGCGAGGGGACGAAGTCCCTGTGGCAACCTCTTCTTGTGTCATTGCGAGCGACCGCAGGGAGCGCGGCAATCTTACATTAGTGTTAATTATTTTAAATTGTTCCACTTCGCTCCGCGGCTACATCAATGTAAGATTGCTTCACTTCGTTCGCAATGACCCTTGCCTTATTGTAAGATTGCCGGGCTAAAGCCCTCGCAATGACTAGCACTAATTGTCATCACGAGGCCATCTTCTTTTTTTGTCATCGCGAGGCCAAAGGCCGTGGCGATCTCGTAAAAAATTGTTTCCCGCCACGGACTTCGTCCTCGCGGCCCTCTTATTTCTACATCTAATTATATCAAATATTTTTATAAATATTAAAATATTTATCTCTAAATCTTTTAATTATCTTTTAATTTTAAATTGTCTCTAATTCTACAATCCAGCTAAACTTAACATTCTAACATTCTATAGAATGTTAGAATGTTTATCCCTCTATGGTTTTAACAACTACTTTTCTGTTTCTTGGTCCGTCTAATTCTAATAAAAAAATTTGTTGCCAGGTGCCCCGAATTATTTGACCATCTTTAATAGGGAGAGTTTTTGACTGACCAATAAGACCAGAAAGAAGATGAGCATCAGCATTATCATCAATTTTGTTATGTTGAAAACTTACTCCAGAAACTAATTTTTTAAGAAAATTTAACCAATCCTCTTTCAAATATTTCTCATTTTCCGTTAATAAAACACCAGCCGTTGAATGCGGCGTAAATACCAAAACCAAACCATCTTCAACCCCACTTTCTTTCACTATTTTCTCCACTTCATCTGTAATATCGATCAGCTGATATCTTTCTTTGCTTGAAACATTAATTTCTTTTGTCATGTTTAATCTTGAATAAATCTCTCAATTGAACGATCATAAGTTCTTTCTGCTTCCGGCGAAAAATAACAGGCCGGCAATTCGCCTTTTTCTCGGTGATGCCTTAAACACTCGCAACAAATCCCCTTTCTCGGACAACCCGGATAAGTGCAAGGACAACTCTTTAAATTTTTCTCTTTTTGACACTCCATATTGTCAATGATTATTTTATAGGTTTTTTAATTAAATAAATTTGTCTTTTAATTAATTTTTCGACTTTTTGCCTGACTTGATTGGCCTAATTTTTTGTTAGCCAAGTTATATATCCCAATCATTTTTTCAACCCTGAGTTTAAATTTGCCTAAGTTTGAGTTTGTCTAAGTGAATTTGCCTAAGTTTGATTGTCATAAATAATCTTCGTCAACCAAGAATTTTTTGGTTGACGAGAGTTAAGACGAGAGTTGAAGGATATGTACCATGTACTAAATAACGAAATAGCTAATCTCTTATGGCCCGTCGAACAAATTTTTCCGTTATAATTTTTTCATAATTCTCCTTTAAACGCTTTGGATAAAATTGATTGATTTATTTTTTATCTTTTAATTAATTCCTCATATTTCATTTCCATCGTCGCGGTAATAAATTTGAACAATGCTTGAAAATATCTTCAGATACAAGATCGCGGTGGTTACGCATAATATAAGGTAGATTTCGTATACGAGCGCCGGGATAAATACCCACAATTTTGCCGTCTTTGTTGGCAATCGTAATAATAGTTTGTTTTTCCATATTTACTCCCGCATCGCGCAGTCCGTAATCGAATTCTTCTGTTATGACTTTATATCCAGAAAGCCATCCGCCAAGACACTCAACAAAATATCCTCCCACACCACAACTCGATCCAATACACATATGTTCGTCGCCAAGCGCATAAACGTAAAAAGATGATTCGGGTACAGTGTGGTATGGTGGTGCCCAAATAGTAGGAGTGCCAGCGCTTTCTGCGGCTTGCATACCGAGAGCAATGGTTTTGTATTGCTTAACTCCGAAAGGATATTTTTGCCAGACGAACGCACCGATGGCTATGAATATAGCCACTAAAATAACAAATAAGATTTTTATTCTGTATGAAAAATGTCGTTCCATACTTAATCAATCACCTCAAGTACACCAACGCTCATAAAATCGCCTTTACGCGCTTTAATTAGAGCATTATAAATTTCCATCCAACGTTCTGTTTCAATAATAGTTATGCAACCAAGCGACCAAGCGCCGGTATGCAAGTATCTTTCGCCACTATGCCCAATTCTAAACCAGGTCATGGCTCGTTTAGATTTTTTGAGATAGTTTCTGCCGCCCTTGTGCGGATAATCGGGTATTTCAATGTCATACACCCCCCTTAGCCATGGCATCTCTGGGTAATCAACGGTTTTATATTTTTTGCCCTTTAAAATAAGGATCTTTTGAGAAATAGAATATTTGGCACGAATCATAGGTTCATATTGAACCCCAGTAAGAAACCATGAAGAGCTGTTATCGCGCAATTTAACCGATGCTGGTCTACCACGATATGGTCCTTCTAGAATCGTAAAGTATTCTCGTTTAGTATCAATGTACTCAATTTTAACCTCAAGATACGCCGGTAGGGATACCACAGATTTATCATCCTCAAGTCTAACAGCAAGCCAGCCATGTATTTCATCATCATCGGGTACATATCGTACTGCGTCTGACACTTCTGCTTCCAGGGTTATTTCAAAAACAGCAATAGATTTCCCCCAGAATTTTCTAAATATGGAACGGGTCTCTCTTACTTGGACTTCAAAAAAGAATTGCTGCGGTTTTGTAATAGCAGTGTTAATTTTTATGCTACCATTTGTTTTGCCGACATCATTAAACAGCAGATCTTTTTCAATGATAGTAATAAAAACTTCAACCTGAAATAAGCCGCGGTCGGTTTCAAATCTACCTATCTCGCGATTAATTTCTACACTCGTGCCAGCTTTAATTCTTTTATCAACACGCAAAAACTTGCCAAGAACTTCAATTTCCACACGAATATCATCACCAATTGAATCTCCTAGGTATTTTATTTTTGAAAGTTTTAATTGAACAGATTTAAACATAGATCTCTTTTACGATTAATATTATATCGATTTTTGCTTTTGATTAAAATAAATTTTAATTACTCTATCAAATCTATCCGGAAATCTCGAAACTATTTCTCTCGAAACTATCTCTTCTGGCTGATCAATTTTTCTTCGGCACTTTAACCAAAAACATCGAGGACATTTATATAAAATATTTAAACCAGAATGAGATAACCAAATTTTATTTTTATCTTTTGGCATTTTTATTTTTCAACTAATTTCCTGCCCTGAACCAGGTCGCAAGGCTCGACTTTTTTGCTTGACTTCTTCCTAACGACATTCCAATATTCTATAGAATGTTGGAATATTTTATTTTATTTCTTTTATCTTTTCTATAGGTGATAAACCTTTTAAGGATTTATGTGGGAAATAGTTCCAAACTGCATTAATAAATTTTAAAACTTCATTGATTTCATCTAAGTTATTGCTGTTCATTGTGAGTATAAAACGCTCAATTAATTTATTAAAATCTTCCTGCCCATTTTCGTTGAAAACCATTTCTTTCATTTCTTCGAAAGTAGTATCAACTTGATAATAATTAATAATGTCTCTTACTTGAGACTCAATTGTCTTTCGGATATCTTCAATTTTAAAGACCATAATTTCTAATTTGTCTCCATCCTTTAAAATATCACTTTCTTTTGGCACCCTGCCATTTAATAAAAATCCTAAGACGCCCGGAATAAATCTTTGAGGAATTGCAGGATATGAAGAAAAAATAAAGTTTAGAAAATTGATAAAATCTAAATTTTCCGAAACTATTGCTTCTTCAGAATCTTTTCCGGTAATCTTTTTTAATTCTCTATCGTAAAAAATTCTGACCTTAATCGGCTTTGGCAAATTTTTCATAAATTTATTTTACAACATTCCAATATTCTTAAGAATGTTGGAATATTGGTTGAAATTTAATTTCAAATATTTTATTTTTTTTGAAGAAAATCCGGAGACAAGAACAACCTGCAATAACGAAAGTTTAAAATATTCCGCTAACGATTTTTGAATAACGGCATTAGCGTGACCTTTGACCGGCTGTTCTTTTTTTGCTTTACTTTCCCCTTGCCCCGTAGTGAGCCTTGCTCTACCACTGAGGTAATAATTCTTTTGCTTTTTTTACACACCCCACTTTTAATTTCAAATAATTAACTTAAAACAATTTAAAACATCAATTTCTGATTTCTAGATTCCTCAAAAAGCGTTTCTACTTTCTGAAATATTTTCTTTATCCATTGCAAATATTCTTTTGTCTCTTTTTCTGAAATTAAAACCCCTCCTTCGTATAAATCTCTATTTCTTTTTGATCGCATTTCATTAGCCAAAACTTCAATTTCTGAATCTTTTAGATAAAAAGAAAGTTTTTTAATTAGTTCTATATGATGACCCTTTCTTGCCTTGACACGCAATTTGTTTCTAGCGCAAACGGCAATCGCCAATTTTATTAAAGCATCGTAAGAGAAACGAAAAATTACTTCTGGAATTTCCGAATTTAAAGCAATTTTTAAATCCCTTAAAGCAGCCGAATAATACCTTTTTATTTGTCTTTGAGAAAAATTAAATTTTTCAAACATTTAAAAAAATTTTAATTACTTTCCCTGAAAAAATATTCTTTAAAAATTCGTCTTTTTGCCTTTTCCTTTTTTTAAACTCCTCTTCTGTCATATCTAAAATATTAATCTCTCTTCCTATTGTTTTTTCCAGCGATAAAATTAATCTTTTAGCTTCCAAAGAAGAATGTCCGCCAATCAACAAAATATCAATATCGCTCTCTGGAGAAAAAGTATTTTTTGCCAAAGAACCAAAAATAAATGCCTCTTTAAGACCCTTTAACTTGCTCAATTTTTCCTTAATCAAATTAAAAATTCCGTATTTTGCCTCAAAAGTTTTTTTCAATTCTTTTAAAAAGGGATATTTTTTGTTTAAAGAAAAATACCTTTGGTTTCCTTTCATTTCAGAAACCAAAATACCTTCTTTTTCTAATTCTTTCAATTTCCTAAAAAGATTGGCTGGATCAACGTCCAAAATTCTGGCCAATTCATTCACGTAATGGCTTTTTTGCGGATTTAAAAAATAATAATTCAAAACCTTTATCGTAATTTTTGACCTAAAACCTAACATAAATTATTGTAATTATTTACAATAATCATTGTAATTTATTACAGGCTTTTGTCAAAAATTTTCTTAACCCATTACCCGCCCTGAACCAGATCGCAGGGCTCAACTTTTTGTTTAACTTGTTACTAACGACATTCTAACATTCTATAGAATGTTAGAATGTTATTTTCGTGGAAAATTATAGATTGATTTCTTTAATTTCTAATTGTGTTTTGTCGCCTTTTCGGCTCGGTTGTTGAAAATTAATCAAAAGTCCATATTTTATTTTTAGAATCTTCATATAATTCTTTAATTGCTGTTCTTCTGGTAAGCCTAATTTATTACCAACTGCCTTTATTTCTACCACGCATTTTGTGCCATTTAAATTGACAACAAAATCAGGATAGCCTTCGCCCACATAATGGTCTTTATATGTCAATTCAATCACTTTTTGGCTTTCGTATTTAATTCCCGCCAATCTAAATCCCACTTGCATTGCCTTATCATAAACACTCTCATCAAACCCCGAGCCCAATTTCTTATACACATCCTTGGCAATTTCTTTAATTTTTTCTAATTTTTTGTTCATAAACTTATTTGTTCAACTAACTTTTCGACTTTTTGTTTGGCTTTAACAATACTCTCACATTCTGCAGAATGTGAGAATGTTTGTTTGCCGGCCGGAAAATTTGGAATTAACTAGAATAAATATTCATCTAACTTTTAACTTTTCTTAATATTTTTAAGCTCCTTATCAGGCAAGAGATAATAAGACCAGCCTAATAACCATATTAGATTATTTTTATATTTCTTCTTTTTCTGATATTCAGTTAATACATCTTTCGGAATCAAATTATATCCGAATCTTTTCGCAATTTTATTTCCTATCTCTTCGATTATGCTTTTTTGATATTCTTCAACTAATCCAGATAGTCTTTCTTTGCTAAATTTCAACTCAGTTTTATTTAACCATTGCAATATTTCAATAAATTCTTTTTCTTTTCTATCTATAAATGCCTTTTTATCTAATCGTGACTTTTCGAATTTCTCTGGCTTCTCTATTTCTATATCAACAACCTCTTGTTTCTCTTCCTCTTCATCCTCTGAATAAACTTCGTCTTTAAAAATGTTCATAAATTTAATTACTTAATTTTATTGACCGGCTATTTTTCTGACTATTTAATGTTGGTGTTAAATATTTTTCGACTAGGGCATTATATTTTTTCATAATACTCGGTGAAATATTGAGATAATCTGCTTTTTCTAAGGGCCAGCCTTTTAATTTTTTATTTTTATCATAATAAGGCGGTTTGGTAACGAGAAAATAAGGTTTTTCGTAGCAATTAACGAAAATTATTATTGGCCGCCAGAATTCATCTAAACGCTTCAACATTTTAAAATCATTCTCGTGCCAATCTTGATGCCAACGGAATTTGACTTCAATAAAAAACGGTTCACCTCTTTTATTAATTATCAATAAATCTGGAATAGCCCTTATTTTTTCTCCTATTTCACTATGTCGGTCAAAAACCTTCTCAACCTGCGTCAAATTCTGCAAGGTTGACTCATAGCCAAATTTATAAACTTGATTGCCGGCTTCGCGCAAAATTTCGCTAACTAATGATTCCGCCATCCGGCCCTTTAATATGGATTCGGGATTCATGAAATTTTATTTCTCAATTAATTCTTCTACTTTTTGTTTGGCTTAATTCAATAACATTCTAACATTCTATAGAATGTTAGAATGTTATATTTAATTTCCTTCGGGTCGCGGTGAGTGGTTTTTCACTTCTGAATCCTTCTTAAATCCTGCCATGAATATTTTCTAACTTTTCCATCATGATTTACTGAAAAAACATACAAACAAAGTTTTCTGGCAACTTGCCAAGGAATGCGTCTAATTGCAATCTTTGCGCTAGATTCCGGTAGGCCTAGTCCATAATTATAAGCATAACGGGCGTCTACCACCCTCATTCGAGTAATAATTTGTCCTAAACTATACACAAAAGCCACTTCACTAACCTGTTTAGCTGATTTACTCTTTGATTCGCCTTTTGTTTCGATAAGAAAATAACCGGCCCATTTATTATTTTGAACTTGAATATCTACGCCTTTTTCACTTGCCTCTTTTTCTTTATAATTTCTCCCCCAGCCATTACGAAATAACCAATCTCTTATGGCTCGTCGAACAAATTTTTCTGATAGCGTTTTTTTCATAAATCTAAATCTCGCCAATTGGAAAAATCGTTTCTTAATTCTTTGCTTGGTTTATCAAAATAAACCCATCGTCCGCGATAATTTCGCTCTGTGTTAGTAACTATTCCGCCGAAAAAATTTTTACCTTTTTTGTTTTCATTCTGAATATACTTATATAAGCCGTCAATTTTCGGACCGGCAACTTGCTTTGTTAATCCGGCTTTGGTATCAAATAAACCAATCCTTCCATCTTTCAACTTCACAATAAAATCAACATAAAATGGTTTTTGTTCTCCATTTTCATAAGGCACAGCGAAAAATGTTGCGTCTCTATCACCATTTTTAAACCACCATTCAACATTTGATGATTTGTCTAAAAAATCAATAAAAGCCGCCTCAGATTTCCATTCTCCAATTTTATAAAATGGCTCCATTATAGATTTATTTTTATTTTCTTTAATGGCATTTTCTCCATAAGTTAATGATTCCGGAATATTCCAATTCTCCACTGGCACCAATTCGCTTTCTCTTTTTTCAGTTTCTTCTTTGTATTTTTCTTTTGCCCTCTCTAAAACAGCAATAAAATAAGGGTTATTTTTCTCTGATAAAACTATTTGAATTGCCTCATCTTCGCTTTCTCCCCATTTAAAACCAAAATTAGCATAGAAAAATTTATAGATTGATTCTTTTACTCTAGCAACAGATCTATCTTCCGGATAAAATTGAGGTCTAAGATGTTCCCGCACCCAAAAATCAAAAATTTTCTGTAAATCGCCCTCGTTTATTTTAATAGCTTTATCCCCAACTATATTAACATTTGCCAACGCATCAATATTTTCCGCTTTATAATCCGAAATTATTTTCAGGTCAATTTTTTTAGATTTAATATCAATCTTCTTTTTTGATTTTAATCCATATTCTTTCGCTTCTTCCAAAAATATCTCGGTAAAAAATGGCGCCAATCGTGTTTTTTCGCGATGTCTTTTTGGATAATAAGAAACTAAATTTAATTGCGGGTCAAAACGTCTTTTGCTTGTATA
>Ga0078972_1006064_pt1 | contig 29394 bp, 18 predicted proteins | sample YelNatPaOPGAMG01_FD_67568 | JGI IMG/M metagenome (GOLD analysis project Ga0078972, IMG submission 67568) | Hot spring thermophilic microbial communities from Obsidian Pool, Yellowstone National Park, USA - OP-RAMG-01 (SPADES assembly) (version 2) | ecosystem: Environmental > Aquatic > Thermal... | reverse complement strand
TCGCTGGGGATGCGGGCGTCGAAGCGCTTGGTACTACTGCGAGGACAACTCCGCCGGGGACGCAGTCCATCGCCCGTGTCTTCAAAGCGGCGAACGCACCGGTGCTCATCCTCTTCGACGAGGTGCTCAACTTCCTTAACCGGCATCGCGATATGGCTGAGTCGTTCCATGCCTTCATCCATAACCTGACGGTCGCCACAACGGAAACGACGCATGGTGCGGCGGTGATCAGCCTCCCGCGCAGCCAGGTCGAGATGACCGACTGGGACATGCAGTGGCAGAACAAAATCTCCAAGGTCGTCCGGCGCGTCGCCAAGGACCTCATCGCCAACGATGAGACGGAGATTAGCGAGGTCATCCGGAGAAGGCTTTTTGAAGACATTGGAAATGAGAGAACGCGAAAAAATGTCGCAAAGGCTTATGCCGATTGGTGTTTCGAGCGCCGGGCGCAATTGCCGCCGGAATGGACGGCCGTTGACACGGCGGCGACCGAGGCGAAGGCTAAAGAGAATTTGCGAAGTAAATTTGAGGCCTGCTACCCATTCCATCCGGCCACGCTCTCAGTCTTTCAGCGCAAGTGGCAGGCGCTACCTCAATATCAACAGACACGCGGCACCTTGGCGATGCTGGCCCAGTGGATCGCTTGTTTCTATCGCGATGAGTTCAAAACAGCACGGAAGGAGCCTTTGATTACGCTCGGTTCCGCTCCTCTGCATGACATGGGATTCCGGAGCACCATCCTCGGCCAGCTCGGCGAATCCAAGCTCGCTGTGGCCATTGATGCGGACATTGTCGGCGAACAGGCGCACGCCAGGGCACTGGATGCCGATACAAAGGGCCCACTCCGCGACATCCATCGCCGCGTCGGAACGGTGATCCTGTTCGAGTCTTCGGGCGGCCAGACGGACAAAGTGGCGCACCTGCCGGAACTGCGCTTCGCTCTCGGCGAGCCTGGTGTGGATACAACATCAATAGATAACGCTGCGATTGCCCTGGAGAACAAGTCTTACTTTATCCGCAAGGTTGGTTCCGATGGTTTTAAGATTGGCTACCAGCCCACGATGAAGAAGGTTGTCAACGACAGACGAGCGTCTCTGGATGAAGAAACCGAGATCAAGCCCGCCATTCGCAAGCTAGTCGAGGACGAGTTCCGCCGGGGCGCGAGCATTCCTATCGTGTTCTTCCCACGTGAGAGTCCGGATATTCCTGATGCACCTAAACTCTCGCTTGTCGTGGTCGAGCCGGATGACGAGTGGACGGGGAGCGGTTCGCTGCGTGAACAGATCGCGGAATGGACCAGACAACGTGGCGAGTCGTCGCGGCTCTACCCGGCATCGCTTGTGTGGTGCATCAAAAAGCCAGGCCGGGAGTTGCGGGATAAGGTTGAACTCATGCTTGCCTGGAAGCGGGTGGCTCGGGAAGTTGCCGATGGCACGCTCGGGGGTGACTTCGACCGAACGGAACGCACCGAACTCCAATCGAAGGTTAAGGATGCTGAAGAGGCCGCGAAAGATGAGGTATGGGGCGGCTACCGGTTCGTAGTGATCGCAGACAATCAAGAAACGGACGGGCTCAAGATCATAGACCTGGGGGCGGGGCACTCAAGCAGCGGCGGGACCATCTGCGGCAGGGTCATTTCGGCTCTGAAAGCGGAGGCGCTCCTCAACGAGTCCGTTGGCGCGGGTTACATTGACCGGAATTGGCCGCCCGCGTTGAAGGGATCCGGGGCTTGGCCGCTGGCCAGCCTGCGGCAGAGTTTCCTCAATGGCTCTCTCACGCGGCTGCTCGATCCTGACGCGACCCTTCGGGGCAAGATCGTCGAGTTCGTCGCAAATGGTGACTTCGGACTCGCCTCTGGTAAGAAAGACGACGGAACCTACGAGCGGGTCTGGTTCCATGAGCCTGTCTCGACGGATGAAGTCGTCTTCGAGTCGGGCGTCTTCCTGCTGACGAAGGCCAAGGCGCAGGCGCTGAAGAGCATGCAGCCGGAATCATCCCCAAGTCTTGCTACAAGTCCTGGCATAACGCCGGTGCCAGTACCGCAGACCCAGCCTAAACCGGAGCCGTCGCCAAAAGTAAGTACTAAAACATTCATTATCGCGGGGAAAATTCCACCGGAAACTTGGAATCGTTTTGGCACAAGGATTTTGCCAAAGCTAAGGACTGGAAAAGATCCCCAAATAGAGATTGATATATCAGTCACTGTAGATGGCAATTTGGCCAAAATATTCGAGGCGGAAATCCAGCAAATTCTAAAGGAACTCGAGCTTGCTGACAAAGTCCACTTGAAATAGGTTTTGACCTGGGTTAAGTCGGAAAATGCCGCTGAGAGAGCATTTTGAATGAATCCCCTTAATATGACCGTCTTCAATATCGCCTTGGGTATGGGTGGCGAATTTTGGAGATTGGATTTGCAAAAAAAGCTTGCTTGAGGGGCGAGGCGGTTTTAGGCTGCGCTTATTAATGCTGTAGTCCGGTCAGGGGAAATAAATGGGCTTTCCCGGCGGCTGCGGCTCGAAACAAAAACAACAAGCGGAGAAAAAAGTTTATGTCACAGAGACCCCTTAATGTTGGTTTGATCGGAGGCGGCAAAGGCGCCTTTATTGTGCATCCACACCAGAAGGCGATACATTTCGACGGCACACGCCGCGTCGTGGCCGGGGCGTTGTTCCCTGATCCGAAAATCGCCCTGGAAGAGGCCGAAAAATGGCCGTACCCAATCAAAGGCTACGGTTCTTATGATGAGATGATAGCGGCACAGGCAAGCCTGCCCGAAGAGGAGCGGCTTGATTACGTGCTGATTGTCACCCCCAATCATGTGCACTTCGACCCGGCCGTGAAAGCGTTGAAGGCCGGCATACCGGTGTTTTGCGAGAAACCGCTCACGGTTAATTTGAAGCAGGCGACCGAGCTGGTGAAGTTGCAGCGCAAGACCGGCGTGCCGTTCGGGGTGGCGCATACGTATCTCGGACACTGGACGAGCCGGTTCAGCCGGTTCATCGTTCGCAGCGGGTTGCTGGGCGAAATCCGGTGGGTGGATAGTTATTATTTGCAGGGCTGGCTGGCGACGAAGTTGGAGGCCACAGGCCAGCAGCAGGCGGCATGGCGTGTAAATCCCAAACTGGCCGGCGCATCAGGCTGCGGTGGGGACATTGGCACTCACGCCCTCATGCAGTTGCGGTATGTCACCGGCCTGGAAATCACCGAACTGAGCGCGCAGCTCGAGCGGTTCGTGCCGGGCCGTGCGTTGGATGACCACTTCACCATCTACGCCAAGCTGAACAATGGCGGGCGTGCGCTGATTCGCGCTTCGCAGATTTGCATAGGCCACAAGAATGATTTGGGCATTGTAGTCTGCGGCACCAAAGGCACGTTGCGTTGGCGGCAGGAGGAGCCTGAGTCAATCACCATCAGCCTGCTTGGCCAGCCGGACCGTGTTTATTGGCGCGGGGCGGTTTCGCCAAATGACGGTTTCCTTGGCGATTTGCCCGCAGATTTGATGGCTGAGCCCACAATCCCGCCGGGCCACCCGGAGGCGTTCCATGATGCGTTTGCCCGGTTGCATCGCTGCTTCGAGGCGGATGTCCGGAAATGGAAGGCCGAGGGCAAAGTAACGATAGACGGCAGCAAGTATGCCAATATCGAGGATGGCTGGATGGGGCTGGCCTTCATCGAGACTTGTGTCAAGAGCGCTTCAAAGAATGGCGCCTGGACAAAGATGCCGAAGAAAATCTAAAAGTAACGCGAGCTGTTCGCGTAAAGCCGGCCGGCCGGAAGGCAGGCCGGCTTTTTTATTTCCATCTGGCAATGGCTTAATGAAATGCCGTGGGCTGGTGGATATTTGACTTGATTGGCGGTTGGGCAGCGGTGATTGTGGGCGCGCTTCGGGATGGCTGAGACGCCGAAAACAAAGAACATTCCTGCTGTCAGTGACAGTGCGATGGCGGTGGAGCAGCTTTGCAGGCATTGCGCCTTGTGCTGCAACGGAGTGATCTTTGCGGATGTGGAATTGCAGGAGTGCGATGACGCCAGCCGGCTGCGCGCCCTTGGATTGCCATTGGAACGGGATGGCCGGAAGATAAAATTTCGGCAACCATGCGCCGGTCTGGATGGCCGGCTGTGCCGCTTATATGATGAGAGGCCGAAGCGCTGCCGGACTTTTGACTGCCGGTTGCTTCAGAATGTGATAGCCGGCAAGGCTCGAATAACGGATGCCCGGAGTATTATAAATGAGACTCTCAAGCACGCCGGCACAATCAGGCGGCTTTTGCGCAGGCTTGGGCAACGAGACGAGACACTGCCGTTGAGCATCCGCTACCGCATGGTTATGCAGGAGCCGCTGGACTTGAGCGCCGGCCCCGAACAAGAAAGGCTGCGCGGCCGGTTGATGCTGGCGGTCTATGAACTGACACAGCGCCTCGAAAAGGACTTTCTAACTTGAGCAAGGGACCGCCCTGACAAAGTGGAGGCCCTGCCGGTTAACGGACGGAAATGCTGTGGCGCACCGGCACGATGAGTTTGCGGGCTGCTGCGTCCAGCTCCTGTTGTCGCGCCCCCAATTTCTTTCCAAGAGTTTGAAAGGCCGCGGCCAATTCCGGGTCATTCTTTGCGTCCCTGGAGAACAACCGGAAATTCGTGACCATGTTTTTAATCAAGACGGTTTCAAAGTTTTGTTTGGCAGCAACGGCGTCTTGCAGCTTGCGGAAGTCATCATCGAAGGGTGTTTTGACAAATTCGGCCGCGAGGTTGATGCCGGCGTCGAGTTGTTCGCGGGTGAATTCCTTGCTTTCGGTTCCCCAGGTTACAACGGCCTTTGGGGCATCCAAATTTTTCACCTTGAGCATGAAGCGGTTCAACTGCTCGTTGAAGGGTAAAAATGGCAGTATGCTGCGGGTGCTGTGCGGCGATTTAGGGTCGGCATCAAAGCAGAATGGGTAGCGTGTGCTTTCCAATTCCACCTGTCCGGGTTTTGAGGAGAGGATTTTATGGCCTGGGGAGGCGGTGGCGGAACCTTTCATGTCAATGGTGATTTCAGCGATTTGCCCATTGCAGCCTAATGCGCGCAGGAATGCATAGGCCATGATGAGATGGCCATTGGGGCCGGGATGGACGCCATCGCGGCCGCATACATCATAATCATCGCCATAGGCGGCCTTGGCTTTAGCCATGGCATCAACCATGGGCTGATGGACGTCTGCAAAAGTCTGTTTCAACTCCTCCGCAAGCCGCCGGTCAATGTCGCGCAGTTTGCCCAAGTTCTGATTGTAGCCTTCTGCGCCGGACAGCGGTGCGAAGTTGTTGCGGACAAAGTATTTGGTATCAACCGCGCCCGGTGAGCCAATAACCACATTTTTGACACCGGCGGCTTGCAGACCGGCCACAACTTTGCGCATGTTGGCTTCGTAACTTTTGCCAATATCATCCGTGTATGGCCGGTATTGGCCGTCGTTCATGCCGTAACAGGTGGTGGCGATGGTGGGTTGAAACACTGACAAATCATTGGACAGCCGCCCGGCAAAGCCGCCGGCGGTCTCGCCGCCCCACCCGAATTGAAACACCTTGACATCCGGCACGCCGGAGCAGGCGAGCAGGTAAACCTCCATGAAACGCGAGTACAATTTTTGCTCGGTAATCGAATCGCCGGTGATGGCAACGCGCGCTCCAGGTGTTAGAATCTCCGCGGCTTCAGCGGGTTGTTTGACGCCGATGGCAGTGCATAGTGTTGCTGCGGTTAGCAAGACCAGAAATTTATCAGTTATATGCTTCATAATTTTGAAGGCTGGCACAAACTGGGGGATAAAGCAATCTAATTCCGTATGCGCGGTTGGTTTGCGTCAATTCATGCTGAATTGTGACTGGACAAACTGGAAAAATGTGTGAACGTTTTGGCATGATTAATCGTTGCCTGGCTGCAGTGTTGTGCTCTGGGTTGGTGTTTTCAGCCATCAGTGCCGAGACAATCATCCCCCTCCAATCACAATGGAAATATTTCCTGGGAACAACAGAGGCCTCATCACCGGTGAGTGCATGGCGATTTCCAAACTTCAATGACTCGACGTGGCCGGTTAAGAACGGGCCGATTGGTTATGGTGAGACGTACGTTTCGCAGCCCGAACTTCCGTCAAGCAGCGCCGGCAATTACCTGTCGGTCTTTTGCCGCAAGACATTCGTGATAAACGACCCGGCAGCGGTCGGGGCGCTGGACATTGTGGTGCAGATAGATGATGGATTTGTGCTGTGGATTAACGGCGACCGGTTTGTAACCAACTACAACACAAGCGGTTTCGAGTTGGGGTATAATGGCACTGCATCATCGGCAATAGAGATGGTGCAGGTGGCCATCCACATTGACAATGCAGCCAATGTGCTCATAGCCGGGACAAATGTCATTGCAGTGCAGGTGTTTAACGCCAATTCAACAAGCAGCGACCTTGTGTTTGATTTGAGCCTGACCAGCACGGCGGATACCACCCCGCCAACATTGACCAGTATTTTCCCGACGCCTGGTGTGCGGGTGCGGACGCTTGACCAGGTCGAAGTGGTGTTCAGCGAGCCGGTTACGGGAGTGAATGCGACTGACCTTTTAATCAACAACGTGCCGGCCCAGACGCTCGAAGTCATCACTCCGTCCCAATACGTTTTCAATTTTCAACAACCGCCGACTGGTGTGGTGCAGATAGCGTTTGCGCCGAATCACGGCATAACCGATTTGGCGCCGTTGCATAATCCATTTGCCGGGGCGTCATGGTCAAACATTCTGGATACAAACATAACTTTTGGGACGCTGTACATAAACGAGTTTCTGGCTGCAAACAACAATGGGATAAGGGATGAAGACGGCGATTCGTCAGACTGGATTGAGCTGTACAACTCCGGGGTTGTGACGATCAACCTTGGCGGATATTTCCTGACCGACGATCCGTTGCAGCCGACGAAGTTCAGGCTGCCGCCGGTCCCGATTTATCCTAATGGTTATGTGCTGATTTGGGCTTCAGGCAAGTTCAGGACGAATAACACGGCAAATATCCACGCAAATTTCCAATTGTCGCGCAACGCCGGCGGCAACCTGCTGTTGTTGGACAACAACACCAATGTAATATCGTCATTCTACGGTTATCCTTATCAATACACGGACGTTTCGTATGGACGCGACAGGAGCGATCCTGGCGTGGTGGGATACTTCAGCACGCCCACGCCGCGGGCAGCCAATGCAACCACCGGCCCCGGCTTTTCGCCGCCTGTGATATTTTCGCGCACCAGCGGGACGTTTATAACAAACTTCTACCTGACACTGAGCACCACCAACACCAATGCTGTCATACGCTATGTCCTGGGAACCAACGCGCCGGATGCAAACTCCACCATTTACACCGGCCCGATTCTCATCAATAACTCAGTTGAAGTGCGTGCGCGCAGCTATCAGCCCGGAATGATGCCGGGGGAAATTCACACCGAGGACTTCATCAAACTGGACAGCTCGGTTTTAACATTCACCTCCGACATACCGGTGATGATCATTCACAACTACGGCGGCGGGACGGTTCCCTCGACCCGCGGCCAGAATCAGTTTGCAATGATACAGGTTTATGAGCCAAAGAATGGCATCACCTCATTGACGAACCCGCCTGACACAGTTGCGCGCGGGGTGATAAGACGGCGCGGCTCAAGCACGTTTGGAGCGACGAAGGTCAACTTGCGCGTGGAGTTTCACGATGAATATAACGGCGTGGAAAACCTGCCATTGTTGGGAATGCCCGCTGACAATGACTGGGTTTTGCACGGGGTGAACAACTTTGACCCGAGTTACATTCACAATCCGCTGGCGCAATTGTTGTATGAGCAGATGGGCTATTACACGGTGCGTACCCGGATAATAGAGTGCTATCTGAAGGACGATGCCGGCACACCGGCTGAAATAAATTCGGGGGATTATTTCGGCATTTATATCTTGATGGAAAAAATCAAGATCGCCAAGGACAGGGTCAACATTCCCGAACTTAAACCCGAAAACACAAACTCTCCGGCGATAACCGGCGGCTATATGATGAATTATGACCGTGCAGGCGATGCGCCGCGGTTCAATGCCGGCGGCTGGGACTTGAACTTCACTGACCCGGAGCTGAACCTGCCTGAATTCCTGCCGCATAAAAATTACATAATTGGCTGGCTGAACCAGTTTTACGCGGCATTAAGCAGCGCGAGTTTCACAAATCCAGTCACCGGCTATGCCCCATACATAGATGTGGACAACTGGATTGATTATCACATACAGAACGTGCTGACCTTCAACGTGGATGGTCTGCGGTTGAGTTGCTACTTTTACAAAGATCGCCTTGACCCGGACAATCCAAAGAGCGGGCGGCTGATCATGGGGCCCCAATGGGATTATGACCGCACACAGGGTTCGACTGACTCGCGCGATTTCAATCCGCGTGTCTGGCGCTCGACAGTCAGCGACAAGGGGACGGACTTTTTCAACGCAGACACCACCGGCTCAACGAGTTTTCAAAATATATGGTACCGGCGGTTGTTCACTGACCCGGACTTCTGGCAGCGCTATATTGACCGCTATCAGGAATGGCGACAGGGCGCACTTTCGGTGTCAAATATCAATGCGGACATAGACATGCTGACGGCGCAAATCCGCGGCGCCCAGCCGCGTGACCGGTCAAGATGGGGGCTGAACCCGCGCAGCGGCACCGTTTCGGCCGGTGGCTACAGCTACAACTTCAATGGGACTTATCAAGGCGAGGTGGATTGGATCAAAAGATGGTATGCCGAGCGGCTGAGCTTCATGGACAGCGAATTTGTGTCGCGCCCGGCAATCAGCCGCCCCAGCGGTCCGGTCACTGTTGGCACAACTGTTACTATTAGTGCGCCGGCCGGTACGATATATTACACGCTGGATGGCACCGATCCACGAGCGCCAGGCGGGAATGGGCCGTCGGCGACTGCACAGCCTTACACGGGGCCAATTACCATCAACGCCAATGCGCGGCTGGTTGCGCGCGCATTTGATGTCACGCATAACAACCAAACCGGCCCGAATAATCCGCCGCTGTCCAGCCATTGGTCGGGGCCGGTCTCGGCCACTTACGTTGTGGCAACGCCGCGGCTGATAATCACCGAGTTGATGTTTAATCCGCCCAAGCCGCCTGCCGGCAACACAAACGACGCTGACGCATTTGAATTCATTGAGTTAAAGAATGCCGGCACAACTGCTTTGAATTTGCGCGGTTTTCAATTCACCAACGGGATTGACTTTGTTTTCACCAACGACGTTTACCTCGGGCCGGGGCAATATGGTGTTTTGGTTAAAAACATTGCCCAATTCCAGTTGCGCTATCCGAATGTCACAAACATTTTGGGGCAGTATTATGGCAACCTCAACAATGGCGGTGAACGCATCACGCTTGTCGGGCCGTTGTTGGAACCGGTGCTGGATTTCAAGTTTGATGACAAATGGACGGAGCTGGCCGATGGCAACGGTTTTTCGCTGGTTGTTGTGGATGAGAACGCATCTGCAAGCGCGTGGACCAACAGCTCACAATGGCGTATCAGCCAGTATGAATACGGCTCGCCTGGCGCGCCGGAGCCGCCACCGCTGACAATAGCGCCGGTGCTGATAAACGAGGCTTTGTCGGCGTCTGTATTTCCTCAACTGGATGCCATTGAGTTGTACAATCCGAATCCATTCCCAGTTGATATTGGTTCATGGTATTTGAGCGATGATTTTGAAAAGCCGAAGAAATTCATGATTCCTTATGGCTATACGATACCGGCCCATGGCTACGCCGTATTTACCGAGGCTGACTTCAACGCATTTCCGGGGCAGGCCACAAGTTTCGCGCTGAGCGCGAAAGGCGACGAGGTATATTTGTTCAGCGCGAGCACCAACGGCCTGCTGACCGGCTACTATCATGGTTTCAGATTTGACGCTGCTGCAAGCGGTGTTTCCTTCGGACGATACGTCAACAGCGTGGGTGGCGAATATTTTGTGGCGCAGAGTGCCAATACATTTGGCGTGGCCAACGCCGCGCCGGTGGTTGGACCGGTTGTTATTTCAGAGATCATGTATCATCCGCCGGATTTTGTCCAGGGTACGAACGTGGTGGATAATACACGCGACGAGTTCGTAGAGTTGGAAAATATCACAGACCAACTGGTGCCGTTGTTTGATCCGCAGTATCCAACCAATACCTGGCGGATTCGCGGCGGCATCGAGTACGATTTTCCGCAGGGAGTCCAACTGGGCGCCGGTGCGCGGCTTTTGGTGGTAAACTTTGATCCACAGACAAACATCGCCGCCCGCACCGCTTTTCTGGCGTATTACAACCTCAATCCGGACAATGTAACTCTGTACGGGCCTTACGGGAAAAAGCTGGGGAATATTGATGACACGATCAAACTTTCAAGGCCGGGAACGCCATCGCTTCCGCCGGCGGCGGATGCAGGCTATGTCCCATACATTGAAGTGGACCGTGTGGATTATCAAAATGGCAGCCCATGGCCTTGTGGCAGCGATGGGAGCGGCAATTCACTGCAACGGTTGCAGGGCGCGCAATTTGGCAATGAACCCGGCAACTGGGTTGCTGCGTTGCCGACCCCCGGCCAGCCGACAGTGCCGCAACCACCAGGGCTTGCAACCTTTGCCGCCCAGCCGCAGGGACGCATAGTTGCGGTGGGCAGCACCATAACGCTTAATGGCTCGGTCTGTGGTGTACCGCCGTTTTATTATCAATGGCAGTTTAATGACCAGGACATACCAGGCGCCACAAACACATTCCTTATTTTGCGCAATTTGGCGTTGTCGGATTCGGGTAACTACACCCTTGTGGTGTCGAATTCTGCCGGTGTGGTTCGCAGCCTGCCGGCACAGGTTATTGTGCAGACACCCCCTGCAATCGCACAACACCCTCAAAGCCGCACCATATTGGGCTTCACGGATGTGAGTTTCAGCGTCACGCCTTCCGGCACACCGCCGTTTTCATACCAATGGCGGTTTGACGGGCAGGACCTCTCCGGCCAGACAAATGCGACGCTTTTGTTGACGAATGTGCTCAAGGGACAGCAGGGGACGTATAGCGTTTTGGTTTATAACACTGCTGGCTCCGTTTTAAGCTCAAATGCAACACTTGTGGTCAATGTGCCGGCCTACATACTTTCCCAACCGCAGGATGTGGCCACTTCAAACCGGTATCCGGCGATTCTGTCAGCAAATGTAACCGGCGACCCGCCGATGACTTATCAATGGTATTTTAACACCAATGCAACCTACGAAGGGGCTGTGCCGGTGGTAAATTCCACCAATGTAACCGGCGCAAACTCAAATGTTTTGACGATAGCCAGCTCCACAACCAGCTACGAAGGCTACTATTACTTAACGCTATCCAATGCTTTTGGGGTGGTGACAAGCCGGCTTGCGGCGTTGGTTGTGGTGACGCTGCGCATCACCCAACAGCCGCAAAGCTATATTGTAGCGGCTGGAACGCCTGTCGAAGTGTTCGTTGGTTTTTCAGGGACGATGCCTTTGGGTTACCGGTGGCGGACGAACGGATCGGGAACAAGTTGGGTGCTGACTGATTCGGGTTATGCGCGGTTGTACTGGCCGAGCGTACAGCTTATCAACGCTGGCACCTACCAACTTGTGGCGACAAACGCTGCCAATTTGACCGGAGTTGGTTCTTCAAATGCATACGTCACGGTCATTGAGCCGCCTGCCAGTCAGACTGCGTATGAGGGCGCCAATCTCCAGTTGAGTGCAGGCATCGGCAGTGTGGCGGCTTACACAAACTATTTCTACTGGGTGGACCCGCAGGGCAACTTGCTCCAATATTTTACAACCAACCAGGCAAGGCGTTTCACGAATACGCTTGTTTTAACGAACGTGCAATTAACTCAGTCGGGTACTTACACATTTATGGTAAGTAACGGCACTGTTGGCGCGGTGAGTTTTCCATTCTCGGTTGATGTACGGCAACGAGGCGCTCCATTTATTTTCCAACAGCCTGCAGGTCAGACAAACCTGATTCATTCCAATGCGACTTTCGCTGTTTATGCAACCGCCGGAGAGCCGTTGATAAACTTCCGGGACACGTGGCGCTACCGGCTCGGCACAAACGAGGTGTCGGCCCCGACGAATGCATGGCGTAATTTGGGATATGATGATTCGACATGGAGCGCGGGCATGGGCCCGCTGGGCTACGGGCTGAGTCTGACCAATACCGGTCTGCCCACCACCACCAATCCGAAGTACTCGTCGGTATTCCTGAGACGGCATTTTGTAGTGAATGACCCTGCGGCCCTGAGCCTTCTGGGAATATCGCTTTTGGCTGATGACGGGGTGATTGTGTGGCTCAACGGCCAGGAAATCTATCGTTACAACGTGCCTGCCGGTGAGTTGAGCTGCACAAACACCGCTTTGAGCACCAATTTTAATTTGCAGCAGACCGTGCTGCTGAGCAACAACCTGCAATCGCTGCTGGTTGCGGGCGACAACGTGCTCGCCGCGCAGGTCTTCAATGTCAACTCCACCAATTCCACCTTGTTGTTTGACCTGCAATTGGTGGGCGGTTCAAACGCGCCCGCATCGTATCAGTGGTATTTCAACCGGACCAATTTGTTGCCTGGAGCCACGCAGCCGGCGCTGGTATTTGCCGACCTGCTGCCATTCCAGGCCGGCGAATATCAAGTTGTGGTCTCAAACAGCCAGGGCTTTGCCACCAGTCAAGTGGCTGCTCTTGTGGTTTTGGTGCCGCCTGTGATTATAGCGCAACCTGAGAGCGAGGCGGTCTTTCTCGGCTCAAATGCAGTTTTGGCCGTTGGTGTGGACACCAACAGCACCCGGCCGTTGGCTTATCAGTGGTACTTCAACGATAACTTGTTGGCCGGCGCCACCAATGACACGTTGTCTTTGACAAATGTACAATCCGGAAACTTCGGCAACTATTACGTTGTGGTATCAAACATTGCCGGCGTTGTGACCAGCCAGGTGGCCACAATATCCCTGATCCAGCCTCCGGTGATTGTAAGTGAGCCGCAGGATGTCCACGCCCCAGCAGGCGCAAATGTCACATTCAGCGTGTCGGTCTCAGGCTCGGCGCCGCTTTACTACCAGTGGTTTTATAATGGAGACGTGCGCCTCGCATTCCAAAATGGGCCGACGCTGGTGCTGGAGAATGTAAGCGAGGGCATGTCGGGCACCTACCATGTGCTTGTGATTAACGATGCAGGCAGCGTGACAAGCCGGATGGCCACGTTGACAGTCGAGACCGAGGCGCAGCCGCCCACAATCACCGCCCAGCCTTCGAGCCAGACTGTCCCGCGCGGCGGCACGGCGGTATTGTCAGTGGGCGCTTCAGGTGATCCGCCGCTCTCATGCCAGTGGTATTTCAACATGACAAATCTAATTGCCGGTGCAACCAACTTTACTCTGGTAATCTCGAATGCCGATTTGCTGAATGCCGGGGCGTACTACGCCGTTATTTCAAACCCGGCTGGCTCTGTAACAAGCCTTGTTGCCAACCTTACTGTTGTGGTGACGGACAGCGACGGTGACGGCATTCCTGACGATTGGGAGTTGGCGCATGGATTGAACCCGAACAATCCGGCGGACCGAAATCAGGATGCCGATGGCGATGGCATGACGAACTGGCAGGAGTATCTGGCTGGAACTGACCCGGCCAATCCAAATGATGCCCTGAAATTGCAAATCCAACAATTGGCGCCGGGCTGGGCATCGTGGACACTCCGTTTCACCGCGGTTTCAAACCACAGTTACACGGTGCAACGAAGCGGCATCATCTCAGGACCGTGGCAACGGCTTCTTGATGTGCCGGCGGTCTCGACAAACCGGGTGATTGAACTAAGCAACCCTGTTCAAAACGGTCCTGTGTATCTTCGCGTGATTACGCCGCAGCAACCGTAGCAGTCCAGGTTTAATTTTGTTGGACAGATGCGCTGTCCTATCTGGCCGGCGCAAGCCGGAAGTCACCGGTAACTTTGTAGGCATCCGAGCGCAGGGCCTGCAGTTCCTCGTTTGTCTTGACCGGGATGAACCGGCTGCGCGGCACCACAAGCGCGTTTGCGTTGTCGAAAAATTCGATGGCTGCTCCCATCGCCGATTCGAGCTGAAGAACAATCGGGGTTGCTTTATCAGTTGGGTCAATGTGTTGCCTGTTCACAATAACCGGAAGTGGCAGCCAGCCGCCGTGCTTTTGTAAAAGCGATTTGAGGTCTGCAAGGCGAATCCATAGGTTGTTTGTGTTGAAAAACCGGTGTTTCTCGATGTTTTGAAATTCCCCGATGTCTCTTTCAGGGCATTGTTTGGTTTCGCGCAGCACCAGCCGCTGGTTGCTTCTGCACCGGGCCAAATGGCCGCCTTTTACGTCAGATTTGGTGCGTTCGGCCACTTCCATCAAAAAGGAAAAACCGGAACTCGCAAAATAGTGAAGCAATGGCAAATCCACCGTGGCCGCAAGGTTGTCGGCATTGGAGACGAACATGTATTTGATTCCTTGTTGCAGCCATTGATCAATCAATCCGGTTGCAGACAAGGTGCGGTAAATGTCGCCATGGCCGGTTGGATGCCACTCCAACGCAGGATTATCCGGCCACGAAAACGGCTCGTAAGTTTCAGGATGCAATTTGGGCGCGCGGCCCTGCAGAAAATCCACCTCGCCCTGCTGCCATAATTCCGGATATTTGCGCAGGTAATCCAGCGTGTCCTTCCGGGTATGGAAACTGTTCATGAAATAAAACCGTGGCGCCAGAGGCCCGCCATGGTTGGCGCGCAAATGCAAAATTTGCCGGGCGATGAAGTCCAGAAAAGTATCGTCGCCTTTTACTGGAAGGAGTGATTTGGCACGGTCAAGGCCCATGGTTGTGCCCAGGCCGCCGTTTAATTTTATGACAACCAACTCGTCCAATCTGGCGCTGGACCCGGTTGGCTGGCAGGCGACATCTTCCAGACGGGGCAATTCAGTAACAGCAGTTATTTCGTCTTCAGATATCTCGCATTTCTCCCCGGAGCGCGCCTTTTGGACGGCATGCAGAAACGCGCGCAAGGCCGTTTCCTCAATGCCGTCCTTGCGCATTTTGGCTTCGATCAACCGTTCTGGATTTTTTTCAGACATGCGCAGGTTGAAAAGTTAACCGGCTGAAAGTGGATTTTTTTGCGCAAATGGACGAAAACGCCGTTTTTAACGGCTCCCGCCCAAACATGAAAGCCTGCAGCAAAGGCATGGCTTTATATTTGTCCGGATTAACCGCGCGGCTGCAAGCCATAAAAATCATTCATACAACAAATTTTAATTCTGTGGCGGGCTTGACGATGAGTTGAACCGGTGTTATTATAATTTCTTATGATATCGAAGAAAATGATAGACAGGCTGAATGTTCAGCTAAACCATGAGCACCATAACGCGTGGTCGTATCTGGCCATGGCCTATTGGTTTGAAACCGCTGGCTTGCGGGGCTTTGCAAAGTTCTTTCACAAGCAGGCCGGGGAGGAGCGCGGGCATGGCGAAAAGATAGCCCGCTACCTTCTTGACCAGGGCGCGCCCGTGGTTTTGGACAACTTGGAGAAGCCCAAGAATACGTACAAAAACGCCTTGGAAGCCGTGGAAACATTCCTTCAACTGGAAATGAAGACCACAAAGATGGTCCACGAAATCGTGGCGCTTGCCGAGCAGGAAAAGGATTACGCCACCCGCCAGTTCATTGACTGGAAAGTTGGAGAGCAGGTTGAGGAAGAAGCCACGGCCAATGCGGTGCTACAATTGGTCAAAGCCGCCTCCACGGACGCTCAATTGCTCATGATCGAAGGACGCATCCTGGAATTGATGGGCAAATAATGGCCGGTGCCGTGGTGGTTTCTGCCTGCCGCCGGTCTGGCGGTTTTTGGGCGATTATCAAACTGCGTTGACGTTGGAGGCCGGATGGCGTAAAGCTGGCTTTCAAATGTCAAAGCCATATTGTCGTTTCCTGTTTTTGGCCGGCTTGCTGGCGTTGCCGGCATGTCTCAGAGTTGTGGCAGCAACAGTGCCCCCGCCGGCCCCTTTCGGCCCCACACCCACCGAGCGGCAGTTGCGCTGGCATGAAATGGAGTTTTACGGGTTCCTCCATTTCACCGTAAACACTTTCACCGACAAAGAATGGGGTTACGGCGACGAGCCGGAATCGGTCTTCAACCCGACTGATTTTGACGCTGACCAGATTGTGGGGGCTGCCCGTGAAGCCGGGATGAAGGGAGTGATACTTACTGCCAAGCATCACGATGGGTTTTGCCTCTGGCCATCCAAATATACGGAGCATAGCGTGAAAAATTCTCCGTGGAAGGGCGGCAAGGGCGATGTGGTGCGGGAGATAGCCGATGCCTGCCGGCGGCAGAATATCAAGTTTGGCGTCTATTTGTCGCCATGGGACAGAAATCACAAAGATTACGGGCGGCCAGAGTACGTTGCATACTACCGGAATCAATTGCGCGAATTGCTGACGCAATATGGGGAGATTTTCACCGTATGGTTCGACGGCGCCAATGGCGGCGACGGCTACTATGGCGGTGCGCGGGAGAAACGGAGGATTGACAATCGCACCTATTACGACTGGCCAAACACGTGGCAGTTGGTGCGCCAGCTCATGCCCATGGCGGTGATGTTCAGTGATGTGGGACCGGATTTCAGGTGGGTTGGAAATGAGCGTGGGATTGCCGGCGAAACCTGTTGGGCCACGCTCAATCCCGGCGATGGCGTCCCTGGCAACACCCGTGCCGATTTGAATCACGGCGAGCGGCCCGGCACACATTGGATACCGGCGGAGTGCGATGTGTCCATTCGTCCGGGCTGGTTTTATCATCCATCGGAAGATTCAAAGGTGAAAACTCCGGCGCAGTTGCTGGACATTTATTACAAGTCAGTCGGGCGCGGCGCCTGCCTTAATCTCAATATCCCGCCTGACCGGCGCGGGCGTATTACAGAAAATGATTTGCGGAGTTTGAGGGAATTTCGGCGGATTTTGGACGCGACATTTGCCACCGATTTTGCCCGGCAGGCGCGCATATCAGCCAGCAACATCCGCGGTAATTCGCCCGAATTCGGCCCGCAAAATGTTGCCGATGGGAATCGCAATACTTATTGGGCGACAGATGATACGGTTTCAACGCCGGAACTTGTATTGCAGTGGGATGCGCCGCGAACTTTCAACGTCATCAGTCTGCGCGAATACCTGCCATTGGGACAGCGGGTTGAAGCTTTTGCGCTTGATCAGTGGAAGGATGGTCAATGGCGCGAATTTGCATCCGCCACAAGCATTGGCAACCGCCGGTTGGTGCGCGTCAGCCCGATTACAACCGACAAAATGCGCCTTCGCATAACCAAAGCGCCGGTTTGTCCGGCAATAGCCGAGGTTGGCGTTTTTGCCGAGCCGGTTCCGCAGGTGGCGCCGAAGCAATAGAAGGCTCAAACGCCTCGTTGTTCCGGCGGCCACAGGATTTTGTGCAATTGCGTCTGGAAACGCACCGGCAAACGGTCGGCTATGATCAGCTCCGCCAATTCCCGCTGCCCAAGCCTGCGATGGCCTTCCGGGAACGGCTTCAGCGATGGGTCTTGCTGGGCGGGCGCAAGCGGCGTCGCCCAGGAAAACAATACCGGGCAGATTTTTTCCAGTTTGTACGCTTCCAAAAACTCTTTTGCCCAGTCGTAGTCCTCGCGGGTTGCGATTACGAATTTGATTTCGTCAGAAGGCCGCAGGTGCTGGATGTTTTCGAGCCGGTTGCGCCCTGACTCTCCGCTGCTGGGGCATTTGATATCCATTATGCGGTGAACCCGCCGGTCAACAGCCGAGATGTCAATCGCGCCACTGGTTTCCAGCAGCACGGTAAAACCGGCATCACACAGGCCAGTCATTAGAGGCAGCACCGCGGCCTGTGCAAGCGGCTCGCCGCCGGTCAGTTCAACCAACGGCAGCTTTATCATGGAAGCGCTGCAGCCATAAGGAGCAGCCAGCCGTTGCACCTCAGCCATCACTTCGTGATATGTGCGCGAGACGCCTTCCTTGAAGGCATACGCAGTATCACAGTAGGAACAGCGCAGCGGGCAGCCTGTCAGGCGTATGAATATACATGGCAGACCTGCCCACGTGCTTTCGCCTTGCAGGCTCAGATAGATTTCGTTGATTCGCAGCGTGTCCCGCATCTGGATGAATTAAAGCCGGATTGCAGGCTTGATGCGAGAAAAAGCGGCGGCTTGAATTGGGTAATGGGGCTGCAATCAAGCTGGCGTGGATGTTGCCTCTCCTTTGCGGGCATAGGCCATGTAGTAAAGTATTGGCACGGCCATGCGGCTTATCAGAAGGGAGGCGATTTCGCCGGCCATAAGGGAGATGGCAAGCCCCTGGAAAATTGGATCAAACAAAATTACACCTGCGCCGACCACGACTGCCATGGCCGTCAAAAGCATCGGCCTGAAACGCACGGCGCCCGCATCCACGACCGCTTCGGCGAGCGGCATGCCCTCGGCCTGCCGTTGTTCAATAAAATCAACCAGGATGATCGAGTTCCGCACCACAATGCCCGCCCCGGCCATGAATCCTATCATGGAAGTGGCGGTGAAAAAGGCGTGCAATCCGCCGTGCGCGGGCAGTATCCCCACCAGTGAGAATGGGATTGCCGCCATTACAATCAACGGCGTCAAAAACGACCTGAACCAGCCGACCATCAACACGTAAATCAAAACAAGCACGGCGGCGAATGCTAATCCCAAATCCCGGAATACCTCGATGGTGATGTGCCATTCCCCGTCCCATTTCAGCGCCGGTTGTGCCTCCGTAAACGGCTGCACTGCATTGTAAATTTTGAGTTCTGCAACACTGCCGCCATATTTTCGCGGGTCAATTTCGCGCAGTTTTTTGTTCATCTTGAGAATGGCGTAAACCGGGCTTTCAACTATGCCTGCAACATCGCCAATCACATACGTTACGGGCATCAGGTTCTTGTGATAGATGCTTTTGTCGGTGAATGTGCGCTCGATTTTTACAAGCTCGCGCAACGGCACCAGTGGCGCCACTCCGCCTGCGCCCGGCTCCGGCAGCGCGTTGGCGTCTCCTGAGCGCACTCGCAGCGCGAGCAATTCCTCCGGCATTGTCCGGCTGGCCCGGGGTATCTCAAGCATGATGGGCACATCCTCTTTTTCGCGCGGCAGGTGAATCAAATCCACAGGCTGTCCGGCAACCGCGATACGGAGTGTTTGGGAGATTGTTTCTGCGCTGATGCCGTGCAGGGCGGCCTTTTCCTTGTCTATGACAAATTTAGTTTTGGGCTGATCGGCTTCAATGTACCAGTCGGTGTCCACAACACCGGGGGTTGATTGGAAGATTTCACGCACTTTTTGAGCAAGGGCAATCCGGTTTTCCTCATCTGGGCCGTAAATTTCGGCAACCAGCGTCTGCAAGACGGGCGGTCCGGGCGGCACTTCCGCCACTGCCGCACGCGCCCCATATCTCGCTGCTATGCGGGTAACTTCAGGGCGCACCCTTTTTGCGATGTCATGGCTTTGGGCTTTGCGGGCGTGCTTGTTGACAAGGTTGATCTGCAAATCGGCCACGTATGATCCGCGCCGCATGAAGTAGTGCCTTACCAGCCCGTTAAAATTGAATGGGGCGGCTGTTCCGACATAAACTTGGTAGTCGGTCACCTCAGGCTCCTGCCGCACTGCTGCGGCTATTTCCAGTGCTGCCTCGGCGGTTTTCTCCAGCGCGCTGCCTTCCGGCATGTTCAGAATGATTTGAAACTCGCTCTTGTTGTCGAAAGGCAGCATTTTCACCTTCACCCAACCGATGGCCACGGTGGACATCGCAACGCCGAGCAATACCACGATGGCAAATAGAAATGTATAGCGCAACCGCCGCCGCGTGATGAGCGGCCCCATTATTTTGCGATACAGCCGGGTTAAAAAGTCCTCCTCGCCGCCGTGGCCGTGGTGTCCTGGTTGCTGTGCTGCTTCTGAGGTTTTGCCTGCTTCGGGGTTTTGTGGCGGGCGAAGGATGCGCACCGCCGCCCATGGAGTGACGATGAATGCTATGGCAAGTGAAAAGAACATTGCGGCGCTTGAGCCGATTGGAATCGGGCGCATGTACGGCCCCATCAAACCGCCTACAAACGCCATGGGCAATACCGCGGCTATCACCGCCACTGTTGCGAGCACCGTTGGATTGCCGACCTCGTTGACTGCCTCCACTGCCACGTCATACAGCCGCCGCCCGCGGTTGGCTGGCATGTGGTAATGCCGCACAATGTTTTCCACCACGACAATGGCATCGTCCACCAGGATGCCGATCGAGAAGATTAGCGCAAACAGCGTAATACGGTTCAATGTGTAACCGTACAGATAAAAGACAAGGAGGGTCAGCGCCAGAGTTGATGGTATTGCTATGGCCACAATCCCGGACTCGCGCCAGCCAAGCGTAAGCATGATCAACAGGGAAACGCTCACCACCGCGATTGCCATGTGGAAAAGCAGTTCATTTGATTTTTCAGCCGCCGTCTCGCCGTAATGCCGCGTGACGGTGATTTCCACTTCCGGCGGGATTACAGTCCCTTTAAGTGTTTCGACTTTCTTGAGCACTTTGTGGGCAACGGTGATGGCGTTCGCGCCGGGGCGTTTTGCCACGGTGAGACTGACTGCCGGTTCTTCGTGCGATAAACTGGACGTGGCCGCGCCCTTCCCAAAGAAGACATATTGTGATGGCTCCTCAGGTCCGTCCACTATATCGGCCACTTCGCGCAGATAAACCGGTTTGCCATTGAAAACGCCAACCACAATTTGGCCGACTTCTTCAACACTGGAAATGAACCCGCCGGTTTCAACCGCCACTTCGAGATTGGCGCTTGTCAGTCCGCCGGAGGCGTATTGGCGATTTGCCTGTTGCAGCATCGGCAGCAGCCCGGCGGGGCTGAGGTTGCGGGATGACAGCCGCACCGGGTCAAGCAACACGCGCACCTGCCGGCGCGCCCCGCCGATGATGGTGGTCTCGGCCACTTGCTGCACTTGCTTGACCGCATCATCAACCTGGGCTGCCAGCCGACGCAGTGTGACTGGATCGTAGCGCGAGCTGTGCAGCGTCAGCACCAATATCGGCACATCGTCTATCGTCTTGGGCTTGATGAGCGGATGCGAAACGCCGGGGGGTATCCTGTCGAAATTCTGCTGTAATTTTTGGTTTAATTTAACGATGCTGTCTTCGAGGTCTTCACCCACATAGAACCGGACAATTACAAGGCTTTCACCCGGCCGCGACGTTGAATAGACGTATTCGACGCCGGGGATTTCCCATAGCAGTTTTTCCATCGGCCGGGTAGCCCGCTCTTCAACCTCCTTGGCGGTGAACCCCGGCAGCGAAACCAGCACGTCAACCATCGGAACCTTGATTTGCGGTTCCTCCTCCCGCGGCAGCATTATCACCGCGCCAACGCCGAGCAGTATCGAAGTCAGGATTATCAGCGGCGTCAGCTTTGAGTCAACAAACGCCCCTGCCACCTTCCCCGCAAGCCCCATCGAGGCCTTTCCATGGTTGTTATTTGCCGTGCTCATGTGTTTATTGGATTTTCAGCGGCTGCCCGTCCACCAGTTGGGCCACTCCTTCAACAACCACCAGCTCCCCTGCCTCAAGCCCTGCCACTACTTCAACTTCGGAACCAAATCGTTTGCCGGTTTTGACAAGACGCAACTTCGCGCGGTTTTTGTCAGCCACAAACACAATTTCCATCTGGCCGCGTATCAGCACCGCGCTTGCCGGCACCCGCAGCGTTGTCGTCTGGCTCACAGGCACTGCCACCCGTCCAAAGACCCCGGACCTGAGTCCCGGTGTTGATGGCAGGTCAATTTTGATGCGAAATGTCCGGCTGTATGGGTCTGCCACAGGTTCAAGTTCGCCAACTGTCCCCGTGATTGTTTCCGGCCCAACGGCCAGACGCATTGTCAAAGACTGCCCCAAATGCACTCTCCCGCTTAATGCCTCCGGCACGTCAGCCTCAAATCGCAATGAAGTCGGGTCTTCCATCTCCAGAATAGGACGCCCCGGCAGCGCCAGATCTCCCACTTCGGCCAGTTTTCGAGTTATCACCCCGTCAAACGGCGCCTTCACCTTTGCCTCGCCCATCAGGCTCTCGACCTCTTTGACTGCGGCCACTGCAACTTTGTACTGTTGCTCAACACGCTCCAGCTCCTGACGCGTGGTTGTGCCCTGATCAAACAACGTGGTGTAGCGCTTCAATTCAGTCTCTGCCTGTTGCCTTACAGCCATCGCCTGGTCAAGCCGCGCCTGAATTTCCCGCGCATCCACCTCCGCCAGAAGTTCGTCCTTCGATACCTTCTGGCCCGGCGCCACCAGGAGTTTTATGATGCGGCCTGTCACCTTTGCCTCAAGGCTGGCGCGCTGCCGTGCCCGCACAGTCCCCACCACTTCCTCGAAGGCCTGGTAGGTCCTGGCCTCAACCTTCTGAACCTTTGCCGGCATTGGGGGCAAAGGCGGCTCGGAGACAGGCGGCGCCTGCTGCTTGTGACAGCCGCTCAAGATTAACATGCTTCCCAACCACGCCAGAGTTATTTTGTTGCTTTGCATAGAAATTCCGTTGCGCACCCTACCGCAGGCGCATTTAATCATGCGCCACATGGTCTGATGCGCCTGACAGTGGCTACATTAACAGCAGAACCCTGCTGTGCTCAAGCCTTCCGAAAGCTCATGTAAAAAAGCAGTCCCAAAAAGGCGCCGTACAATGCGCCGCGCCACCATGTGGAGGTCAGCGGGCAGGCGCCTGACGTGCACTGTCCGAAGTAGCCCATCAGCGCGCCTGCGCCGGCCCCCACCCCAATGCTTAAAATTAGCGGCAACATGACGACCCTTACTTCCCGATACCAAGCTTTTGCAAAATCCCCTCCGCCGGGCAAAAGCCGGTGAAAGAGGATTGGATGAGGTTAAGCCCGACAAAAGCCGGGATGATATGAAACCACGGGCTGACCCAGTGGGCCAGCGCCGTGCCAACCAGCACCAAAGTGCCTGCCAAAATTCGAATAGCCTTTTCCAGAGTCATAACAAATACCTTTCGTTTCGACAAAGATGAGTATATGCTCAATCAGGAATATTGCAAGCCCTTTTTTAAAAAATTTTACCCTTTTGATTTCTTGTCCCCTGACTCCCAGTTTCCAACTGCCGGGACACGTTTTGCGCCTTCCATTCCATTTTGTCCTGAATCATAATCGGGCAGCGTTTGTTCCATGCGCTTTTCGATTGTCACGCCTTGCTTTCGCGGCGGACGGTGGCTGAAGCTCTGTCTGGCTTCAGTTGCCGACCAGGGGGTTGATTTGGAGCATATCATTCAGGATGCCGGCTCCGATGACGGCACCCTTGACTGGCTGTTGAAAGATACACGGGCGAAGGTTTTTGTTGAGCCTGATAATGGAATGTACGACGCCGTGAACCGCGGCTTTCGCCGGGCTACGGGCGACATTCTGGCATATCTGAATTGTGATGAGCAATATTTGCCAGGAGCGCTTGCGGGGGTTGGGGAATACTTTGCCGCAAATCCTGATGTCGAGGTTGTCTTTGCCGGAGCCGTGATCGTGGACGCTGAAGGCCGCTATGTTTGCCATCGCCACGCCCTGCCGCCCGGACGCTTGCATTCGCAAATCTCGGGCAACCTTTCCTTTCTGACCTGTGCAACCTTTTTCCGGCGCTCGATTATCGAACAGCGCGGACTATTTTTTGATCCGAAATACCGTGACGTGGGTGATGCGGAATGGGCATTGCGCCTGCTGGATGCGGGAGTGCGGATGGGTGTTTTGAGGCGCTTTACAACCGCGTTTGCCGATACCGGCAAAAACATGAGTCTAGGGGAGAATGCGCAGCGCGAGCGCCGGCAATTGGCTGAGGGCGCTCCGGCAGTTGCCCGGGCGATGAAATGGGCGGTGATACTGGCTTACCGGATGCGGAAACTCGCCGCCGGCCTTTATTTTCAAGAGCCATTTGACTACGCCATTTACACCCACGCCAGCCCTGACAAGCGCGTAACCTTCCACGTCGCCCGCCCAACCGCGCGCTGGCGCAGATAATCCCGGAAGCTTCTATTTCTTGGCCGCAAACATAAGCTGGCGGAAATGAACCATTTGCTCTTGAATTCAACATGGAAGGGGTGTATATGTTGGGCATGATTGCGACGAGCTACCGTTATATTGTCCGGCGAGCCGGAGTGCGTTCAGGCTATCCAATTGTAGAGGGAACGCGTATCGGGGTTCATGATGTCGTAGCAATGGTCAAAACGGGAGCCTCAGTGGATGCGGTTGTTGCTAGTTTTCCACGTCTGACGCGAGCGCAAGTTTATGAGTGTCTTGCCTTTTACGAGGACCACCGTGATGAGCTTGAACCTCTGATTTCAGCTCAGACCAACCAACTGGATGAGTGAAATTCTTGATTGACGAGGATGTTGCCATCGAGGTGGCCCATTGTCTGCAAAATGCGGGGCACAACGTGTCCCTTGTCACAGAGATTTTAGGAGGCAGTGCAGATGATTTTGACATCTGGCGATATGCAATTAGCACCGGTAATATTTTGATTACTTGCAACCGGCAGGATTTTCTCAAATGCCTGCTATTTGGTATCAGCCAATTTTGCACCAGAGCCATTGTTTGCAACCTCCGCATGTTCGGCCCGTATGCTCCTCAGATAATAGGCAAAAATTGCACCTGCGATCCCCACAACCGTAAGGCACTTCAAAAGGAATCGCTTTGTTATTTCATTACCAAGGAAATTGTAAACCAAACCTGAAAAAACGATAATCACCACGGCGGCGCACACGAAGAGAATGATATAAATCATCTGAATGCGGCTTTTTGAGGAACGCTTGCCCGGATCCTGCCGCATCTCGCGATTCAGCAGCAGGGTGATGTAGAAGAAGACAGGCAGCGCGGCGACGAGCATTGAAATTGGCCACCGCGTGGCTTCCCGCAAACTTTCCACTCCGTCCTGTAACGGGAAAAAGTGGTCAATGAAGGCAAAAATCAACCATCCAAAATTGTATGCACTCAGTGTCAGTGACACAAAAAGCAAGCTGTACAGGAATGAATCGCGTGCGCTGGTGTAGGACTGCGGCTTTGGGACGGGGATTGGGAATGGAATATCCGAGAAGCCTGCAAGCGCATCATTGACTTGTTTTGGACTCCATCCGGCGCGTAGCAGCGTTTCCTTGATTTCCGCGCGCGACACGCCTTTGCCAAGGGCATCTCTTACAAAGGCACTCAGGTTTTCAGAATCTGTCATTGTTCTCTCCTTCCGCCTGTCTTTTCATTGGTACACAGCCAGGGCTCATGTTGTTAAGCAACTTACAGATTAAATTGGAGCCTGTCACGCGAAACCTCTTCATATTTTGGGGAGAACTGAACAAAATTATATTCACCCAATCCAACCTTCCATCATTAGCTCTCTAAACCGCTGGCTAGGGTGATTAAACGCATCATGATTGTCAATTATTTCGCCCGGGACGCTTTTGCAAAAAGCTTTGCAGACATTCATCCTTCACTTAAAGGGCGGAACTTTCCGAAATACCATTGGAGGTAAGTTTGCGCCTGCATTCTTTTCATAAATTCGCGTCCATTCGCGTCATTGGCGGTCTCCAATTTTCTTTTTTAACCACGAATTACGCGAATAAACGCTAATTATGCCATTATGGTTTCTGCCGCCTCACGGCGGCAGCTACGTGGATAAAAGAACGGCGTCCACGCCGTCCTGCAAATGGCCCCACGCTTCGCTGGATTCCACGCTGCGCTGGATTCCACGCTTCGCTTGATTTCAGATTTGAGATTTGAGATTGAAGATTGAAGAAGAATCTTTCATGTCGCTCCCGCCACGCTTCGCTTGATAACAGAAGGGATTTTATAACTCAGTTTTTCGGGATAAAGCATGCCAGACATGGTGACCCGATGCGCGTGGGCATTGAATGGTAACAGCGGCGTTTACGGTCGATTGCCTGTAGGACATGGTTAGGCGGCGGTGTTATCCCTCAAAAAAAATTTCTGGAAACATGATAGCTGGCTGCCACTCAGCGTCGCCCTGTCGAATTACCAGAGTCTCATCCGTCAGTTTACCGGATTTATGAAACCAACGCATCTCCTCCAATGAATGTGGTCCTGAGTTCTTGCCATCCACCGAAAAGAAGTATGGGCGTGAAGCTGGAGCTTCAGATGCGACAGGCTGAGGAGGCGTAGTAGGCGTTGGCTGCACTGGTGGTGCGGTTTTTCTGACATCAGCCAGAATCTGAGCCAAAGCCGCAATCTTCTTGCTTGCCATGTTGATGGCCTCAACGACAGAAGCTCCAATCAGAAATACCGCGCTAATCAGGAAAAACATGAAAGCCTCAATTTCGTGAATGGCACTCTGAGCACCAACAAGGATGACCGCGCCCGCTAAGAAAGCCAGCACGCAGAATAGAAATAAGACAATGCGCATAATCGTGATGTGTGTAGTCGCTTAAAAGTAATTATTAACCACTTCCCAACAAACAAGCACTAACCTGTCTGTTGGCTTTCATTAAAGGCAGCTTAAGCTGAAATCTTTTCCGCGTCAATTAGGTTTTTGGTTTATTTCAGATAAAGAGGGTAGATGAGAGGGGGCGGAGCGGTTGGCGGGGTGGGTGGTTATTTGGCGCTTTTGATGGTTTGTGGAAGGGTTTGTGGAAGTTCGCGCACGGTAAAAAAGGTTTGAGATTCAGGCCGGAAATTTGTGAGTGAAAAGGTGGTTGAAATCTGCTGGGATTTGATATCGCTGGCAAGCTGCTGCCATGCAGTGAGATTGGTTGAGATGTCAACTGCATAGGACGCAGGAGGTTTGGATGCCCAGGTCAGGCTGATTGTTCCAGATGCGGCATCGTAGTTAATCACCGCAGGAATTGCCGTTTTTGACGGGACGATTGGGTTCATGTCCAAATGCAGGCTGTCAAAATAAGCAATACGGTTTGGAATTGTGCGGGCAATTGTGTTGGAGAGGGATTGGGAAATGCGCTGATGGCGGTACTTGACAGCCAAATATGGCAAAAAACTTTCGGCAATATCCTCACGTTTTGGATAATCACGGGCATAGGTGGAAATGAATTCCCCGTCGGCATTCTGTGCGGCAATCCATCCTTTTGCAGCAGCATGGGCGGCGTCGAGTGATGTGTGCGCCGCTTCATGAACGAGCGTTTCTTCCAGGATTCCCGATGCTTCATACTCAGCGGCCTTGTCGGTATGAATCAGCAGGTTGTTATTGCCTCCGCCAAAAGGACAGAGGCCCTTGTGAATCCAGACAGTTTTTACCTGCGCACGAAGGCAGGCGGGCAGCCTTCCGATGACAGAGGCGTATTTGGTTGCGAGCGCCCTTGCGGTTGTCTGGTCATAAAATTCCGGATTGACTTGCACCTCGATGAAAAGGCCATCGCTGTAGCTCGCCTTGAATAGGAATGGTTTCAGGTTTAGCCATCCATTTGTCCGGCGGTCGAACATTCGGCGGGGTGCCTGCCCTGCATCTTCGATATGCCTTAAAGCGGTTGGATCAGCAGGGGTGATGATGTCCGGCGTCAAAAAAATAGTGCCTGAGAACGGCGGTTTGGCATGTAATTGGTGATGAGCCTGAAAGCCGAGGCCGATTAGCAGTCCCCATAAGAGTAGCCTTTTCATATTGTTGCGCCAAATCGGTTGCCAGAGTCAGTAAGCCGCGGTGGCTTGTAAAGCGGACTTTATGTCCGCCGGAAGGGTGAAGTAAATTATTTTTCAAATGCATTTACCGCGGTTGTGAAAGCAAGGCATTTGGAATCTGTCGCACAGTTTGCGGTTGATGGGCTTGTTCTGGCGGGATTTGGGGTTGGAGGTTGGGAGGAGGGAGGGTATTGTCAGTGGGCAGTGGGAGAAATGGCGGGCGGGATGGCGTGGAGTTGGATGTTATAGGTTTCAGAGTGAGGGATTTAATGAGAACGTTGTTTGTGACGGGGACAGATACTGGGGTTGGGAAGACGGTGCTTGCGGCGCTGTTGTTGCGGCATTTGAGGAGGCGCGGGTTCCGGGCGCTGGCGATGAAGCCGTTTTGTTCGGGGGGCCGTGGGGATGTGCAAGTGTTGCAGCGGTTGCAGGCGGGGGAGCTGGCGGATGATGAGATGAATCCGTGGCATTACGCGGAGCCGGTGTCGCCATGGGCGGCGCAGCGGGCGCGGGGGGAGCGTGTGACTGCAAAAGCGGCGCTGGAGAAGATATGTTTAGTTAAAAGTAGATGTGATTTGTTAATTATTGAAGGTGCGGGCGGGCTGCTGGCGCCGCTGGGGGAGGAATTGACGGCATTGGATTTGATACGGAAAATACGATGCGGCGTGATGGTTGTGGCCGCGGACCGCCTGGGTTGCATAAATCACACGTTGTTGACGGTGGGAGCGTTGGAGCGGGCTGGAGTGAGGCGGTGGGTTGTTGTGATGATGGGTCAGCGGCGCGCGGATGAGTCGAGCGCAACAAACCGGGAATTTTTGGAGAAAAAATTGGGTGCAAAACGCATTTTTTGGCTTCCGTACCTTGGGGATAACGTGTTGGGCATCAGTGAGTTGCAAAAAAAAGAAAAATTTTTGCAAAAAACACTTGCGCGGTTGTTGGAATTTGATAAAAGCTTGGGCGTTCTTTCCAAGCGAAAGACGGCTGGAAAAAAAGAGAAAAAAAGTTGTTGACAGCCGGACGAGCCGCGGATAAATTGAGCGGCAGATAAGGAACGGTATCTGAGATGCCGATGGAGGAAAGGAAATCGGCACTCAGGATTTTTGTCCCCTGAATGGGGAGTAGATTTTTGGGCTGAAAAGCCTATAGTTCTTTGAAAGTTGACTTGTGCGATAAGTGAGAGCCCCTTCAGTAACAACGAGTTAGCTTGTTGGAACTGGAGTTTTAAAGATTGCGAAACCGGGGCCGCAAGGTCCCGGTGGAATCAAGCTAACGTTTTTTTACGGAGAGTTTGATTCTGGCTCAGAACGAACGCTGGCGGCGTGGATAAGACATGCAAGTGGAACGCTGGATATGGGGTAGCAATATTCCATATTCGGAGTCGCGTAAGGGTGAGTAACACGTGGGTAATTTGCCGTGAAGACTGGGATAATCCCGCGAAAGCGGGACTAATACCGGATGTGACTCTTGGGAGGCATCTCCTGAGATTTAAAGTTGGGGACCGCAAGGCCTGACACTTCACGATAAGCCCGCGGCCTATCAGCTAGTTGGTGAGGTAACGGCCCACCAAGGCTATGACGGGTAGCTGGTCTGAGAGGACGACCAGCCACACTGGAACTGAGACACGGTCCAGACACCTACGGGTGGCAGCAGTCGAGAATCTTTCACAATGGGCGAAAGCCTG
>Ga0078972_1006062_pt1 | contig 29400 bp, 29 predicted proteins | sample YelNatPaOPGAMG01_FD_67568 | JGI IMG/M metagenome (GOLD analysis project Ga0078972, IMG submission 67568) | Hot spring thermophilic microbial communities from Obsidian Pool, Yellowstone National Park, USA - OP-RAMG-01 (SPADES assembly) (version 2) | ecosystem: Environmental > Aquatic > Thermal... | reverse complement strand
TATATTAAATTTGTTTTTATATTTGTTTTATATCCATATAAAAGTTCTAAGCTTACTACAATTTCTTCCAATGCTGCATTTCCAGCTCTTTCACCCAAACCATTAATTGTTACATGAACTTCTTGAGCACCATGTTTAAGAGCAATTAGAGAATTTGCAGTGGCTAATCCAAAATCATTATGACAATGAATTGCAAGTGGAATTTGTAAGAATTTGGTTAATTCGTTAACAATTTCAGCAGTTTTTTCAGGTGTTAATATTCCTACAGTATCACATAAACAAATTCTATCAGCTTTACATTCAACAGCTTTCATAAAAACACTTTTTAAAAAATCTAAATCACTCCTACTTCCATCTTCTGCTAAAAATTCAATAATTAAGCCTCTTCCTTTAGCATAATCTATACAATTTTCAATACTTTCTATAACAAATTGTTTATTTTTATTAAGTTTATAATTAAGATGTATATCAGATGTAGGCATAGTTAGCGTTATTCCATCCACACCAGAATCCGCTGCCAAATCTATATCAGATTTAACACATCTACTGAAGCTATAAATTTCAGCTTTAAGTCCTTGTTCAGAAATTAATTTTAAAGCTTTAAATTCACCTTTGGAAGTTGCAGCAAATCCTGCTTCTATAAAATCGACCCCAATTTCTTCAAGCTTAAAAGCAATTTTGAGTTTATCTTCAGGAGTTAAAGATACACCTGGAGTTTGTTCTCCATCTCTTAAAGTTGTATCTAAAATAAAAACTTTATATGGGAACTTAGCGTTTCTTGACGATAAAACACTCACCCATTATTAAGTTTCACCCCATAAGTGAAACTATTTATTAAAATTTAAGATATATAAATTTTATGTTTCTATAAATTTTTGAAAGCCCAAAAAATATTTTAAAATATTGTAAATTAAATTACTTTATAAATGCATTTTTAATTTTCTATTATTTCATTGTATTTTGAAAAATTTATAATTTTCATATATAATTCGTTATTTAAAGACAAAGATATATTTTTATTAACATAAAAAATTTAATAAAATGCCGTTTTTAGAAATGCTGCTACGCCTCCAAAAGCATTTTTTAATATTTCACCTTCTTCAGTTTCGGGAGAAATTAATTCAATATTTATATGAAGACTTTCAGCTAATTCTATTAAAAAGTCTAAATATTTTTGAGTAGAAGAAATTTTCAATGTTTGATTAAGACATTTGGGACATTTTTCAGCTAATATTTCTTGGCTTCTTAAAACAAAATCTTTTGGTTCTACTTTCTCCTCTCTATTATAACCGCAATTTGAACATTCAATTTTAATTAAAATTTTTTCAAGCCCTTCACTAATCAATAAAGTATCTACCAAACCATTTTTAATAGCATTCATAACTTCTTCTTCACCATATGTTACAGAACTTTTTTCAGAAGTAACTTCTCTTAAAAATTTCTCAATCAATTTTTTTTCTTTAATATATCTTAATTCTTTTAAGAATTCTTCTGCTTTACTAAGTGCTTCCCTTATACCACTTGCACCAGAATAAGAAGTATCTACAAGTTTAACTTTATCTCTAAGAGTATAATGTAAATAGTTCCCTTTCAAGAAATCTTCTTTTGTAGGCCCAGGGCCTGCAATTATTACTCCTTTTAAATCTGGTTCGCTTAAGAATATCTCATTTGCATGTGCTCCAATTCTTTTATAATATTCATGTAAGCTAGCTTCCCTAAGTCTTTCAAATCTTCTAGCAGATTGACCTCCAGCTCTATGTTTTCCAGGTACTCCTGAAGTGAAAGATTTCATAACAAGTATTTTTCTACCTTTAGCTATAGCAATAGCTGCTTCTTCATTATCAATAGCTAATATTCCAAAAACATCCTTTTCTTTTAACATTTCTTTAAGTGGTTCAATATTAAATTTACTATCGCATCTATAAATGAAGGTAGTTATTTTTTCAGGAGGGGTAATAGTATAAACTTCTATTTTCTCTGTTCCAGGACCATTTTGTGGAATTGCTCCACTAAAAATTATTAAACCATTCTCTGGAATTTTATCAAAAAGTTTAAGTTTTTGAATTGTTTTTTCAATAGCATCTTGAACATTTTTTCTAGTAGTTTTAGATTTAATATTAGCTGCTGTAGCATATTCTTGGCGAAGATAATTTATTACATCAGATACTTGCTTCTCAGGAGGGATATAAAGTGAGACAAGCTGCGTTCCTCTACCTTCTTTCTCTTTAATTTCATTTAAAAACATTTTAAATTTATAAAGTGAAACAGAATCTTTCCCTAAACTCATTTTTCATCAATCCTTTCTTAAAAAAAGATAACTATAAGTATTACTCATAGAATAATATTTTTGGTGAAATTGCTTTGACTATTGTTATTAAACTTGGTGGACATCTCTTTTTCAATGAAAATATTGAAATTTCTCTTATAAAAGCATATAATAAAGTTTTTCATGAAATAGCTAAAAAAGAGAAAATCGTCATAGTTGTTGGGGGAGGGGGAATTTCTAGGAAATATATTTCGGTTGCACGTGAAATGGGTTTAAATGAAGCTCTTTGCGATGAGATTGGAATATATATTTCGAGAATGAATGCATACTTCTTAACTCAAATAATTGGAGAAATAGCATATCCAAATATAGCAGAAAATTTGCAACAAGTAAGACAATATCTTACACAAAAAAATGTAGTTATTACTGGTGGTTTTCAACCTGGACAATCAACAACAGCTGTTGCAGCGATAATTGCTGAAGCTTTAAAAGCAAAGAGGCTAATTATTGCCACAGATGTAGATGGAGTATATACAAAAGACCCAAAAAAATATCCTAATGCAAAATTAATAAAAAAGATAACGCCTGAAGAATTAAGTAATATAATTGAGAAAGAAGCTCAAATAGCTGGAGAATATAAACTATTTGATAAATTATCGCTAATAATTATTAAAAGATCCAAAATAGATTGTATAGTAATAAATGGAAAAAAGATAGAAAATATTAAAAAAGCTTTAAGAGGAAAAGAAGTAGGAACGTTAATAAGTGATAAGTAATATCTCTTTATAACTTAAAATCCTTTTTTTAAAAGAAGCTTCACTATAATTATAATAAGACTGTGTCTTTTAGTTAAATGTTAAGAAAATGATCAACTTACTATTAAATCCATTATCTTTAAAAATATATTTTTTAGTTATTTAATTAGATATTGTATGAAAATATTATCAAAATTTATAATTGTTTTAATTATCACTCTATTATTAATTGGATCAGTATATTTCATAGAAAAAATATCTAAAACGGCTATAATAACTTCTTATATTCCTATAACATATACTACAACAGTATACACAACTATTCATCAAATATCTTCTATAACAATTACAGAAACTATTATTATTTCAGCAACCTATAAGCCATATATTACTGCTTACTTTTCTCCAAAAGGTGGATGTGAAAAAGCTATTATAGAATGGATAAATAGAGCAAATAAATCCATACATATAATGATGTATAGTTTTACGTTAGATAGCATAAGTGACGCGTTAATATTAGCACATTCGAAAGGAATAGAAATTTTAATAATATTTGAAAGAGAACAAATATCAAAATATTCTGAAGATATTAAATTAAAAAATGCTGGAATAAATATAAGGTATGATAATAATCCTGCATTAATGCATAATAAAGTTATGATAATAGATAATAAAGTAGTATTAACAGGTAGCTTTAATTGGAGCTCACAAGCTGAAGAAGAAAATAATGAAAATTTATTGATTATAATAGATAATGAATTAGCTGAACTTTATGAAAAAGAGTTTCAAAAAATATGGAATGAGGGCGCTTAAAAATTAAATTAATAGAGCAAAACCCTTCTATTATTAAAAAACTTTATATGCGAACTCGTCTTTAAACTCTAGCTTCTTCCTCCAATGCTAATGTTTTATCCATTGTGGCTTCGTTCGTCAAGCATCCATTAATTGCTCATATCATCGCGTATATTTTGCTTAAAGGAAAGTTCTTGGTTAAGTTCCTAAACCTTCTCTTTCTAGGCTTCAATCTTTTATTCATCTTGAAGCTTAGAAAGAGCATTTAGAAAGTAAAAAAGGAAGTATATTTAAATTTTTTTAATAAAATAGTTTAGAGATAAGTTCTAAAATTAACAAGGATTTTTTATCTACTTCTATTTACATTAAATTTTTTATTATTTTTTAATTTTATCGATAATTTACTTAGTTTGATTTTTTAGTAAAACATTTTTTCAAAAAGTAAAAACATTTAAAAAAGAGTGGGGAAAATTCTTTATGGCTTAATTCTAAACTATTTACATAAATATGTTAAAATTTTAATAACTATGAATAAAAAAATCAAAAATTAATGTAAATTTGTATAAGATTTTTTAGTTAAGCCACAAAACTTAAAAAATAAGAATTCAATTTATGGAACTTTGCTAAGTTTAGCATTTTAGAAATTATTTATAAACATGCAAAATATAGTAAAATTGATAATATTCATTTAATTAAACAAAAGAGAACTTCAAAATAATACTTATCAACAACAATTAAACATTATCGCTTTTAATTGTTTTTCTATATTTTAGATATATTATTGATATCCTTAAATGGAGGATATATATTTAAAAAATATTTTTAAATTTCAATTTTTAAAATTATAAGTAAAAATCTATATGTAATAAATTTATGAAATATGAAAATGGTGATAAGATGAAGAGTGAAGAAAATTCTATGAGCATGTATGAAAGGGCTAGAAGAGTAATACCTGCAGGAGTAACAAGACCTTTTAGATTCTTCGAACCGTATCCATTTTATGTAAAAAAAGCATATAAAAATAAAGTTATTGATCTTGAAAATAAAGAATATATTGATTTTTGGATGGGGCATGGTGCTTTAGTACTTGGACATATGCATCAAGCAATAGTAAAAGCAGTAAAAGATCAAATTGAATATGGTTTCCATTTTGGTTTATGCAATGAATGGGAAGTAAAACTAGCAGAACAAATAGTAAAACTTGTTCCAAGTGTTGAAATGGTTAGATTTACTAATAGTGGAACAGAAGCAAATATGCATGCAATAAGGCTTGCAAGAGCATATACAAAAAGATTAAAAATAGGGAAATTTGAAGGAAATTTTCATGGTATTTATGAACCATTATACGTAGGAATGGAAGGACCAAATAAAGAAATCGAATCTGCAGGAATTGATCCTTTATCTATAGAAAATACAATTATCTTACCTTTTAATGATTTAGAAGCTGCAAAGATAATAAAGAAAGAAAATTTAGCATGTGTAATTATTGAACCTATAATGGGTGGAGAATCCATACCTGCAGATATAGAATTTTTAAAAGAAATTAAAGAAGCTTGTAATGAAACTGGAACATTGTTAATTTTTGATGAAGTAATAACAGGTTTTAGAATTTCTCCAGGTGGAGCACAAGAAGTATTTGGAATTATTCCTGATTTAACTACATTTGGAAAAGCTGTTGGTGGAGGAGAATTTCCAGTAGGAGCATTTGGAGGGAAAAGAGAAATAATGGATCTTATGGATCATTTAAAGCATCCTAATAAAAAAGAATTTGTAATGCAAGGAGGAACATATAGTGGAAATCCATTAGTTATGCGTGCAGGATATTATGCTACAAAAGAATATGAAAAAAGGAGTTTATATGAACATATAAATAATCTAGGGAATAAACTTAAGAAAGGGTTAGAAGAAATAGTTGAGAAAATAGGAAAAGGATATGTTAGTGGCTTTGGTTCAATGATTAAATTGTATTTTACAAAAGAAAAAGTAAAAGATATAAGAACTATAAATAAAGCAAAAAATAAAGAGATTGAGAAAAAATATTTCCATTATTTAATTTCTAAAGGAATAATAGCAATGACTCCAAGTGAAGTACATTTTTATATATCATTACCACATAGCGAAGATGATATAGAAAAATTAATCGAAGTAAGCGAAGAATTTTTAAAAAATGTGTAGTAGAGTTAGAAGCTAAATTCAAATTTTTCTTTAGACTTTATACCCGCTTTATCTCTAAGTTCAGCAAGACGTTCAAGTAATATTTTTTGTTCAATACTAGCAACAAGTTTTCTAGTTTGAATAACAACATCAGGGTTAACGCTTACGCTATCGATACCGCAACGAATTAAGAATTCGGTAAAATCTGGATAAACACTTGGAGCTTGCCCACATATGCTTACAGTAACACCTTTTTTATGAGCAGTTTCAATTAAATGAGCAATAGCACGTTTTACAGCTGGGTCTCGTTCATCAAAATATCGAGAATCTATTGCAGGTAAAATAGCAGAATCTCTATCAGTACCTAAAATGAGTTGAGTTAAATCATTGCTACCAATCGAAAAACCATCACAAAGATTAGAGAACTCATCAGCCATGAATATTATCGATGGTACCTCTGCCATTAACCAAACTTTGAAGTCTCTACCTCTCTCTAAACCTTCTTCTTTCATAATACGTAAGCATTCTTCAACTTCCCATGTGCATCGAACAAAAGGAAGCATAACCCATACATTTTTTAATCCCCATTCATCCCTGACTTTCTTAATAGCTTTACATTCAAGTCTAAATGCTTTTTCATATTGTGGACTAATATAGCGAGATACTCCTCTCCATCCAAGCATAGGATTATCTTCAGTAGGTTCATATTTTTCCCCGCCTTTTAATTGTCTATACTCATTTGTTTTAAAATCGCTGAATCTAACAACTACAGGACGTGGTTGTATAGCTCTAGCAACTTGAGCGATACCTTCCGCCATCTTATTAACAAATTTTTCAGCTTGGCCACTTTCAAGTAAGTAATTTGGATGTTCACCAATATAGCTTGCCATTATAAATTCAACTCTCATTAAACCAATACCATCAAATGGTAAGTTTTTATATTCTTCAATTTTTTCAGGAACCCCCAAGTTCATATAAACTTTAGTAGCAGTAATTGGTACAGGTTCAGCAAAAGCAGATGGTGCTCCAATACTTATAGCAGATGGTGCAGTAGGTTTAGCAATAACTTCTTCTAAAATTCCTTCATAAACAACACCACTCTTGGCATCTACAGTATATTCTTTATTTGTTATAAGAGTCTTAGTAGCGTTACCAGTGCCTACAATACATGGAATACCAAGTTCTCTACTAACAATAGCAGCATGACAAGTCATACCTCCTTCATCAGTAACAATTGCACCAGCTACTCTCATATATGGGACCCAATCAGGATTAGTCATTTTTGTAACAAGAATGTCACCTTTCTGAATAAGCTTAGCAGCCTCTTCAGTTGTTAAAACAATTTTAGCTTTACCAGCATATATTCCAGGACTAGCAGGTAATCCTTTTATGACAATTACTTTTTCAGTAGTAGATACAGTAGTTTTAGTTACTTCAGTTACAGGCTTTTCTTCTTTCAAACTCCAAACAGTTTCAGGCCTAGATTGTACAATGAAAATATTATCAGGAAACTTTCCATCTTTATCTATAGCCCATTCAATATCTTGTGGTCTTCCATAATGTTCTTCTATGCGCTTAGCGAGTTTAGCAAGATAAACAATTTCTTCATCGCTTAAACAAGGAGCGTTCTGTCTTTCTGGAGGAACTGCGGCGTGAATAGTTTTACCGGTTTTTGGATCTCTAATATACTCAATAGTTTTTGTTGAAATACGTTTCTCTATTATATTAAAATTATTTTTATCAACAATAAAATCATCTGGACTAACAGCACCTGAAACGACACTTTCTCCTAAACCCCAATTACCTTCAATAACAATTTGATTACGATCTCCAGTAACAGGATTAATTGTAAACATTACACCAGCTGAACGAGAATTAACCATTTTTTGTACTGCAACACTAATAAGAACCTTTTCATGAGGGAAACCTTTTTGAGTTCTATAAAATATAGCTCTTGGAGTAAATAAACTGCTCCAACATTTTTGAACCTTTTCCAGTACTTCAGATTCACTATTTACATTTAAAAATGTTTCTTGTTGACCTGCAAAACTTGCATCTGGCAAATCTTCTGCTGTAGCACTACTCCTTACTGCTACTGATACTTCTACAGCTCCCACTTTTTTCGATAATTGCTTATAAGCTTTCTTAATCTCATTCTCTATTTCTTTTGGCATTGGAGTTTCTTCTATTAATTTTCTTATTTCTTTCGATGCTTGTTCATATTGTTCTGGATTATTTGGATCTACTACTTTTTCTTTTATTATTTTATATATCTTTTCTGCTATTCCTGTTTCTGTTATGAATTTTTTATAAGCATAAGCAGTTATTGCAAAACCTGGTGGCACTGGTATTCCTGCATTTATCATTTCTCCTAAATTTGCATTTTTTCCTCCTACTAAAGGTACATCTTCTTTTCTTACTTCTTCAAACCATAAGATTAATTTTTCCTTTTTATTCATCATAATCAAGAGTTTTTGATTTTTTTACTTGCTTATTAATTTTTACTTTTTATTTTTTATAAAAAGGAAGTAAGGATTAAAAAGAATAAGAATAAGTTAATAGTATACTTTAAATTATACTTAGATCTTTTAGTTATATAAAGATTTGTGATTAAAAATGAGAATTTGGAGAAGAAGCGTACAAAAAACTGGAGGAGGTTCATATATTATCACGCTACCTAAAAGTTGGATTGAAAAACAAGGAATTTCAGAAAAAACACAATTATTAATTAAATTAAATGATGATGGAACTCTTACAATAAGTATTGAAAAACTCGAGAGATATAAAAAGAAAAACGAGATAGTTATTTTTGATAGTTTATCTCCTGGAAGAGATATTATTGGTAGCTATTTATTAGGTTTTGATACTATAATACTTCAATCTTCAACAATGTTTAGTAGAGAAAATATAATAGATATTAGAAAAATCGTAAGAAGTTTGGCTGGTGCAGAAATAACAGAGGAAAGTTCTAATAAAATCGAAGTTCAAATTTTACTTAATTCAGAGGCTGTTGCTCCTGAAAGAGTATTAAGAAGAGAGGCTGCTCTGGTAAATAGTATGATATTAGATTGCGTATTAGCCCTTATGAGTGCTAATAAAAGTTTAATTCATTCAATTATTGAAAGAGATGAAGAAGTCAATAGACAATATTTTATATTAGTTAGAGTTATTAGGTCAACAATTAGTGATCCTGAAGCATTGAAAAAATTAAATTTAACACCATTAAAATTAATGGATTTAAGATTAGTTGCAAAAATTTTTGAAGATACAGGAGATAAAACAGTTGAGATTGCAAAGGAAATAATAAAAATTTTAGAGAAAGAAGGAAATGAAGAAAAATTTAAAGAATTAAAAGATATAAGTTTAAAAATTACAGAATTGCTTAATAAATCTTTAGAAGCTTTTATTACTGAAAATCATGAAGAAGTTATTAAAATATTATATGAGCAAGAGTTATTATTAAAAAGAATTCACGAATTTAGTAAAAAAATTGTTTCCATGGAGGAAAGTAACATTTTAAAAGAAATTATTTTAAAAATAATTTCTAAATTCGAGGGAATTATTAATAATATATTAGATTTAGCTGAATTATCAGCTCCGATAAGTAGGAATTTTATAAGAAGGTCATAAAAAAGAGGTGAGTATTATAATAAAAAATAAGTCAATAGAAATTGTAATAGATGAAGAAAAATGTAAAGGTTGTGGCATATGCGTAGCTTTATGTCCATTAAAAGTTTTAGTTAAAAGTGATAAAATTTCTCCACAAGGTTTTAATTTACCTTTTCCAATAAATAGAGATAAATGCAGTGGTTGTAGAATATGTGAATATTATTGTCCAGACTTTGCAATATATATTATTGAGGGAGAAAAATGAATGAAATAAATGAAATTATTAAACCAGGAAATTACTTAATGATGGGGAATGAAGCTTGTGCATTAGGAGCAATTATTGCTGGATGTAGATTTTTTGCATTTTACCCAATAACTCCTGCGAATGAAATAGCTGAATATATGTCTATTTATCTTCCAAAAGTTGGAGGTATTTATATACAAATGGAAGATGAAATAAGTTCTATTGCTTCGGTTATAGGTGCTTCATGGGCTGGATTAAAAGCTATGACAGCAACATCAGGTCCAGGATTTACTTTGATGCAAGAAAATATAGGACATGCTATAATGACTGAAACACCATGTGTAATAGTTGATGTTCAAAGATGTGGACCAAGCACAGGAACTCCAGCATTACCTATGCAAGGTGATGTGTATCAAGCTAGACGTGGAAGCCATGGAGAATATGAAATAATCGCTTTAGCGCCATCTTCTGTTAAAGATACACTTTTACTTACAATAGAAGCTTTTAACCTTTCAGAAAAATATCGAGTACCAGTTATAATACTATCAGATGCTCTAATTGGACATATGATAGAAAATGTAGAAATACCTGATTTATCTTCTATAAAAATTATTGATAGAAAGAAACCTTTAAAGCCTGATGAATCACAATTTTTCCTTAGTGAAGATATCTCTCCTATGCCAACTTTAGGTTCAGGATATAGAGTTCATATAACAGGTTCAACACATGATGAGAAAGGAATTAGGAATGTTTATGATCCAATATATGTAGATAATTTAGTACATAAAATTTATGCAAAAATACATAAACATATAGATGACATAGTTAAGATCGAAACTAGATACTTAGATGACTCGAAAGTACTGCTTCTTTCATATGGTAGTGTGGCTAGATCTGCACTCCATGCAGTTGAATTGGCTAGGAAAGCAGGATTGAAAGTTGGGCATGTTAAATTAATAACATTATGGCCTTTCCCTGAGAAATTAATATCTAATATAATTAATAAGGGAGAAGTAGAAAAAATTATTGTTTTAGAAAATAATATGGGACAAATAGTTAATGAAGTAAAAAGAGTTTTGCATAAAGACATAGAAGTAAAATTTTTACCTCCTGAAATTTTAGGCACTATTCATGATCCTATGTATATTTTGGAGAATTTAAAAAGAATATTGGGTGATAAGTAAAATGTACGAGCACCCATTAATAAAATATCTAAGGAGAGGAATACGTCAACCTTTTTGTTCAGGATGTGGAAATGGTATAATAGCACAATGTATATTAAGAGCTATTAATGATCTAAAAATAGATATGAAGAAAATAGTTTTTGTATCAGGCATAGGTTGTAGTGGTTGGATTTCAACACTTTTTAATGCTGATACATTACATACAACGCATGGCAGACCAATAGCTTTTGCAACTGGAGTTAAATTGGGTAATCCAGAGTTGAAAGTAGTAGTTCTTACTGGTGATGGAGATGGAGCAGCAATAGGCGGAAATCACCTTATTCATGCTGCAAGAAGAAATATTGAAATATTAACAATTCTAGTTAATAATCGTATATATGGAATGACCGGAGGCCAGGTTGCACCTACAACTCCACATGGTATGAAAACAACTACTACACCTTATGGGAATATAGAATATCCATTTGATTTATGTAAACTTGTAGAAGCTGCTGGAGCAGCGTATGTAGCAAGATGGACAACTTTTCATGTAAAACAATTAATATCATCTATAAAAAAAGGACTTTTAAAAGATGGTTTTTCTTTTATAGAAATTGTTTCTCAATGCCCTATACAATATGGAAAATACATTGATTTGCAAGAACCAGCAAAACTATTATTAATGTTAAAGGACCTTTCAATTAATAAAGATAAGGCAAAAACAATAAATGAAAAAGAACTTAAAGAAAAAATTATAATTGGAGAATTTGTTGATAGAGAAGTAATTGGTTTTTCTAAAGCATATGAACAATTAATAATTAAAGCGAGGGAAAAAAGAAATGAATAGAATAGAAATAATAATAGGAGGATTTGGAGGACAAGGGGTTTTATTAGCTGGTAAAATATTAGCTGAAGCTGCAATGTATGATGGAAAAAATGTAGTTCAAACTCGTTTATATGGAGCTGAAGCAAGAGGCGGGGCTACAAGGTCAGATATTATAATATCAAATGAAGAAATAGATTATCCTTTAGTAATTAAAGCTGATATTCTAATCGCGATGTCACAACAAGCTTTTAATCAATATATTAAAAATGTAAAAGAAGATGGTATTATTATAATAGATGAAGATTTAGTAAAAGAAGATTTTAAAAATGAAAGAAAAACACATATATTAAAAATACCAGCTACAAGATTAGCTACTTATGAATTAAAATTCCCTAAAGCTGCTAATATGATAATGATAGGGGTATTGACTAATCTTACTAATATAATTTCTTCAAACTCCATTATGAAAGCTGTTAAGAATAATGTATCAAAGAAAATTGAAGAAATAAATTTAAAAGCTTTAATGAAAGGATTTGAAATAGGAGAATCCCTTAAAAAAATTTCTTAATCAAATTATACTTAATGTAAATAAGTTATCATTAATTTGCTCCGGCCGGGATTTGAACCCGGGATCCTCGGCTTTCTCCATTTTTAACGAAAGGCCGAGATACTTGACCGGACTATACTACCGGAGCATAAAACTATATCTTAGGACTTATTGTTTAAATATTAATCTTAAATTCTTAAAAAAAAAGAGGGTTGTAATCAAATTTTTTAATATTCAGGTGTTGTTTCTGACTCTGAGGGTGTCTTAGCTTTTTCTTCTTTTTCTTTTCTTCTAGAAGCAGCTACAACATCATCTATTCTTAGAAGCATCACAGCAGCTTCGAAAGAAGATTTTAGTGTTTGTTCTTTTACACGTAATGATTCCACTATTCCTTTCTTAACCATATCCTCAACATTACCTGTTAAAACATTTATACCATAGTTTATACCATTCCCTTTATGCTTACTTCTTAAGTTTGTCATAATTTCAATTGGATCAAGACCAGCATTTTCAGCTAATGTTTTAGGAACAATTTCTAACGCTTCAGCATATGCAAGGAAAGCCAATTGCTCACGCCCACTTAATTTTCCAGCATTAGCACTAATTTCCATAGCTAGAGCAGTTTCTATAGCTCCTCCACCAGGAACTATCTTATTGTTTTCTATCAAATTTATTACATTGAAAATAGCATCATTTATTGCTCTTTCAGCTTCATCCATTTGTCTTTCTAGTCCAGCACGTATTAATATTGATACTGCTTTTGGATTTTTGCATTCTCTAACAAATACCATTCTATCTTCTCCAATCTTTAATTCTTCAACCAATCCAGCATAACCTAAGTCATTTTCTGTTAAATCTTCAATATTTGTAACTATTTTTGCACCTGTAGCTTTAGAAAGTTTCTCCATATCAGATTGTTTTACGCGTCTAACAGCCATTATACCAGCTTTAGCCATAAAGAATTGAGCAACATCATCTATTCCTTTTTGACAGAATACAACATTAGCTTTAGTAGCAATTATTTTATCAACCATTTTTTTAAGAATTGCTGTTTCTTCATCAAGGAATTCTTTAATCTTTGATGGATCTCTTATTCTTATTTCAGCACTAAATTCTGTTTTTTCTATTTCAAATGGTGCATCTATTAATGCTATCCTTGCATTTTCTATTCTTTTTGGCATAGCAGAATGAACTACTTCTTTATCAACAATAATTCCTTTGACTAATTCTGATTCTAGGAGACTTTTGCCTTCTTTCTTAATTATTTGTATATCATCTTTATCAGCTTTTAATTTTCCATCAACTTCTCTTACAACACTAAGAACAGCATCTATTGCAATATCTGCTAAATGTTCTCTTGCAAAACCGAGAGATTTGCTTGCCATTGATGTAAGAACTACTTTTTTAATCGTCTCTCTATCTTTAATGTCAATAGTAATAGCATATTTATTTAATAACTCTAATGCTAAATCTAAAGCTTTTTTATAACCAGAGATAATAGTTGTTGGATGAACCTTTTGTTCAATCAATTCTTCAGCTTTTCTTAAGAGTTCGCCAGTAATTACAACAACAGTAGTTGTTCCATCACCAACCATATGATCTTGTGTTTTAGCTACTTCAATGAGCATTTTTGCAGCAGGATGCTCTACATCCATTTTATCAAGAATTGTTGCACCATCATTTGTTACTATTACATCTCCAAGAGAATCTACAAGCATTTTATCCATTCCCTTAGGACCTAATGTAGTCTTAATTATTTCACTAATTATTCTAGCAGCAGCAATATTATTTCTTTGAGCAGGTCTGCCCCTAGTTCTAGTAGTTCCTTCTTTCAATATTAAAATAGGTACTTGTCCTGAAGCTTCCAAAAAAATCACCTCAAGCTCAAATTTTCTAGAGTAGAATGGATAAATGCTCTAATATAAGTTTTTAACCATCTTTCTTCTTAAATATGGCTTAAATAAACAGATTAGTTCTTAACTTTATATTTTTTAATAAAAACATTGTTTCTAGGGATTTATAAAAGTATTAGCTTATAAAAAGAGAGTTCGAAATATTCATGAAAGGCTAAGAATCAAAAATTAAAGGATTTTAGCTTACAACCCCTTTTAAAAGAGTTTTTGCCGCTCTTTCAATGTCTTCTCTTTTAACTGTTCTTCTACCTGCATATTGTGCAAGACCTAAAGCTTCTTTTGCAAGTGCAAGACCTACTTCTTCAAGTATACGTTTAAGCTCTTCTGTTGCATCTTCACTAACACGAGGAGCTCCTGCCTTTTTAATTATTCTATGAATTGGAGCTGAGGATAATTCGCTTTCTGACATAATAACACCACTTTTAACAATAAAGATGGCTTAAAGATAATATTTATGCCTTTCTAAATCTAATATTTTCTTATTTATAAGCTTTTTTATTTTAAAAAGTTAAAAAAAGAGAGAGACTCTTGGATGCTTCTTTATCAAAATTTTTAATAATTCTACTTATATTTTTATAAATTATATCTTAAAAATTAAAAATATTACCAGTTAATATAGTTAATTATATACAAAAAATAATTATGAGACGAATAACTTTCCTTAATTAACAACATATTTAAAAATAAGTTTTCTTTTTAAAATAATAAAAATTACGGTGTTAGCAAAATTGGGAAGAATAAAAACTAGAAAAGTAAAAAGATTAGCTAAGGAGATCTTTGAGAAATATAATAAAGAAATAAATGAAAATTTTGAAAAAAATAAGGCCTTAGTAAAACAGGTATTAGAGGGGGACGTGCCCAAAAAAATAATAAATTTAGTTGCTGGATATTTAACTATTTTAGCTAAACAAAAAAGTGAAGTTAAAAGTAAAAAAGCTGATGCTAATATTTCAACTATCTCTATGTCAAAAATGTAAGAATGGCGTGTTAAAACTTCCTACTATAGTTTAGCCTCTCTTTCTGGAACCAGTTTGCATTCATGTTAAATGAATACAAACCAGCGCTCCTCCCATGAGGAGGCACAGCAGAGTAGCAAAATGCTACTCAACCCTTATTGCTAATTTGTTGAAAATTAGTTCAAAGAGCTTCTCCATCAAGCAGGGTCACCGTCTCATTTGGAGAATGCTGTTTCCTATGAATAGGAAGCTTGGCCTACGCCTAACCTCCCCCTACCCTCCTTTAAGGAGTCTCGGGGAGAGCAATTGTTTTAAAATATTCAATTGTTCTTTTTTCATTTATCTCTAATATTATCACCTCATATTATATTTTTAATAATTGTTTTAACAAAATGAAATAGAATTTATTGAAAATAAAAATATATGGGTTACTTCAAGTCTTCCATTAATTGTTTTTCTATTATTTGGATATATTATTAGTATTCTATATGGAGATATTTTAAAAATATTTTTTAAATTTCAATTTTAAAAAATGTAAGAATAAAAATTTTTTAATGAATTCTTAAATATAAGATGATTTAGAAATTTATTATAGAATGATGAATATGACCTGTACTGAGAAATATTCGATGAAGAAAATGCACCTTACTGAGAGAAAAAGTTGATAATATTATGAAAATTATTCTTATTGGATTTTTAAAAAAGGAGATTAATAAAGAGATTATTGAAATAAAGCTTAATAAACCAATGAAGTTAGTCGAAGTTTTAAATAAAAATATTCCTAAATTATCTAAATTGATTTTTAATGAGTTTAATAAGTTATCATCTTCATTCATTTTTTTAAAAAATGGAGTATCAATTGAAATTATGAATGATAATGAAATAATTTTAAATGATGAAGATACTTTAACAATAATTCCAGTATCTCATGGAGGTTAAGTTTAATTGCATCATTATTATATAATGAAATATGAAGAATATTATTTAATACTTTTCTTTATAAAAACAAAAAAGATTGAAGAATTTGAAAAAATAATAGAGGAAATTAAGAGAATTACTTCTTTTCAATTTCAAATATTTGATGCCAAAGCCTTAATAAGCCCTATTCAAGTAGAAGTTGCATTTATAAATGCACTTTTATCTATTAAAGCTAAGAAAAATATAGCTAAAAATTTAGTTTTAGAAATATTATTAAAAATGGCTGCTGATACACAAATTTCCAATGCTATAAAGAAAATAGGAATAAAAAATGGTTTAGAATATCTAGGATTATACTTAGTAGGATCTTCAATAAGAGAAATGAAAAAGGACATTAAAAAAATATTAGAAAAAATAAATGGAAAATTGATTGATTGGAATGAAATACCTAAAGATAGTATAAGGAATATTTTGAAAAAATATAAAGTAGAAGAAGTTGAAGTTAATAGCATATCTCAAAATGAATTATTAAAACCTGAGGAATATTTAATATTAGAAAGAATAGCAACTTCGGATTTAAGAAAATAAAAAAGGATAAAATAGTTAAATAGTGGTTATAAATAAATATTTTTGCTAAATGTTTTCTAATAAAGTAAATAAGATGTTATTAATTAAACTAAGCTTGAAATATAAGCAATCATTAAAGAATAAAGTAAAGTACTAGGAGGTTTCACTAATTGCCACGTATAGCAGTTATTGATAAAGATGTATGCCAACCAAAAAAGTGCGGGTATATTTGTAGAAGATTTTGTCCAAAGAATAGAACTGGAATTGAAACTATAAAAATTGGTGAAGATACATATCCAAATATAGTGGAAATATTTTGTGTTGGATGTGGACTTTGTGTAAAAAAATGTCCTTTCAAAGCTATTACAATTGTAAATTTACCAGATAAATTAACAAAAGATCTCGTACATCAATATGGAGTAAATGCATTCAGATTATATAGACTTCCTTATTTAATTAAAGGAAAAGTAACTGGATGTATAGGTAAAAATGCTCTTGGAAAATCTACAGCAATAAACATTCTTGCTGGAAAACTTATTCCAAATTTTGGAGAAATTGATAAAAAAATTGAGTTAAAAGATATTACAAATTTTTTTAGAGGGACTCTTATACAGCAACATTTTAATGAATTATTAAATAATTCATTAAAAGTATCATATAAACCGCAATATATAAGTAATATACCTCAAATTATAAAAGGAAAAGTTTCCGAAATTTTGAAAAAAGTGAGTAAAGATGAGGATAAAATGAATTTTATAATAAATGCTCTTGAATTAAAAAATATTTTAAATAGAGAAATATCTATGCTAAGTGGAGGAGAGTTGCAAAGAGTTGCGATAGCCGTTTGTTTACTTAAAGATGCTGATATTTACTTTTTAGATGAACCTTCAAGTTTTTTAGATATTAAACAACGCTTTAATGCTGCTAAAGCTATTAGAGAATTTACAATAGATAAAAAAACATTGGTATGCGACCATGATTTGGCAGTAATGGATTATTTATCAGATATAGTATTTGTATTTTATGGAGAAAGTTCCGTTTATGGTGTTGTGTCTGGACCATATGGGGTTAGAGAAGGAATAAATATATTTATAGATGGATACATACCTACTGAGAACTTACGTTTTAGAAAAGAGAAAATAGCATTTGATATTAAACCTCCAATACCTTCAATACCTGAAAGAAAAGAGAAAATAGCATGGCCTGAAATGAGAAAAACTTATCCAGGTTTTTCACTTAATATTAAGAGTGGAGAAGTTTATAGAGGAGAAGTAATAGGTTTAATAGGACCAAATGGAATTGGAAAAACAACTTTAATAAAAATTTTAGCTGGAATAGAGAAAGCAGATGAAAATATTTCTTTACCAATACAAAATGTAAGTTATAAACCACAGTATCCAATCGCAACAGATTCTACTGTTTACGAGGCAATAAAGGAAGCGGCAAAAGAAGAATATAATTCTCCATTAGTACAATCAGAAATAATAGATAAACTTAATTTAGAAAAATTAATGGATAAAAGAATAAATGAACTTAGTGGAGGGGAACTTCAAAAAGTTTCTATAGCAATTTGTCTTTCAAGAAAGGCTGATGTATATTTACTTGATGAACCAAGCGCATATCTTGATGTAGAAGAAAGATACGCAGTAACAAGGCTTATAAAAAGAATCACAAGTATAAGGGATTCCTATAGCTTTGTCGTAGATCATGATTTAATGGTCATAGATTTTGTATCAACAAGATTAATAGTATTCTGTGGAGAACCTGGGGTTTATGGAATAGCTAATTCTCCAACATCATTAAGAGATGGTATGAATAAATTTTTGAAAGAAATAGGAATAACATTTCGTAGAGACCCTACAACTTTAAGACCAAGAGCTAATAAACTTAATTCTCAAATAGATAAATATCAAAAATCTATAGGAGAATATTATTATATTACGCCAGAAAAATATTCTATAAAAGAAGACTAATTAAACAACTTCTTTAAGTAACATAACCAAATTTAATTATTTTTAAAGTATATTTAGGAGATATTCATAATTATAAATGAAAAAATGAAAGTAATATGCGATTTTCATTTACATTCCCTTTATAGTCGTGCCACAAGTAAACAAATGGATTTGGAGGGAATAACAAAAGGAGCAAAAATAAAAGGGTTAAATCTTGTAGGTACATCAGATTTTACTCATAATAAATGGTTAAATGAATTAAAGAAAAAATTAGAATATATTGATGGGACAGGATTATTTAAATATAATGATGTTTTATTTACTTTAACTACAGAAGTTGCAACTTACTTCACATTTGAGAATAAAATTAAGAGAGTACATCATATGATTCATGCACCATCTTTTGATATTGTTGAACAAATAAATGAAGAATTATCAAAATACGGAGATTTAGAAGCTGATGGAAGACCTATACTTAATTTAAGTGCACCAGAGCTTGTAGAAATTTTAATTAATATAAGTGATGATATTCTAATCTATCCATCACATGCATGGACACCATGGATGTCTTGTCTAGGAAGTAAATCGGGTTTTAACTCTATAGAAGAATGTTATCAAGATCAAACGAAATATATTTTTGCTCTAGAAACTGGGCTTAGTAGTTCGCCAGACATGAATTGGAGAGTATCTTCTCTCGATAGATTTACTCTGATTTCAAATAGCGATAGTCATTCACCTCATCCATGGCGTTTAGGAAGAGAAGCAAATGTATTTGATTTAAAAAGAATAACATATTGGGAAATCTATGAAACAATAAAAAATAAAGATAGAGAAAAGTTCTTATTTACAATAGAAGTTGATCCAAATTATGGAAAATACCATTGGGATGGCCATCGTAATTGTGGAATAAGCTTACATCCAAAAGATGCCATTAAAATTAATAATATTTGCCCAAAATGTGGAAAAAAATTAACGATAGGAGTACTACATCGAGTTGAAGAATTAGCAGACAGACCAGAAGGATTTATTCCAGAAAATGCTATTCCATTCAAAACTTTATTGCCATTATATGAAATAATTTCCTTTGCATGGGGAGCAGGAGAACTTTATTCAAGAAAAGTATTACAAGAACATGATAAGCTAATAAAAAATTTTGGAAATGAATTAAATGTCTTACTTAATGTGCAAAAAGAGGAATTATTAAAAGTCACAAATGAAAAAATTGCCGATGCAATAATAAAAGTTAGAGAAGGAAAAATTAAATATATTGCAGGAGCTGATGGCGAGTATGGCATCCCGATATTTGATGAAAAAATTGTTCAGAAAAGGATGAAATTACCATCTCAAAAATCACTTAATGATTTTTAATTTTAATTGCAACTTTAATTATTCTTTTCATAGGGTTAAAACTAATAGAAAAGTTCAGAGAAATCAAGGCACAATAGATTAATTATCGCATACTAACAAGCATAACTCCTATAACTATTAAGATTGTACCTAGGACAATTCTAAATGATAAATACTCTCTTCCTTTAAGGTATATATGTGCAAAATATAAAGTAAACAATGGTTCTGTATCAATAAGTGGAGTAACAATTGAAACTTTTTCATAATTCAATGCATAAAAAGAAAAAACCCATCCAATACTGTGTAAAATACTCGGTTTCCAAAATTGTTGTAAACCTTTTCGGAAGTTTATGAAGTGTCGTTTGCTATAAGGGATTAATAGAGAAATATATAAAAGTAAAGATACAAAATATCCAATTGTAACCCCTAACAATGGTTCGTTACAAATAATTAATGCTTTTTTCCTAACAAGCCATGAAAAAGTGTTTGTTAATGTTGCAAATAATGGAAGAAATATAGATTTTTTGCAAATCATTCTAGATTCGATCTTTAATTTATTTAAATTTCTTTCAATAAGTATTATTCCAATCAAAATAAGCATTACTCCACTCCAGTTTTTCATAGGAACAATTTCACCAAGTAATGGGATAGCAAGTATTGTAGTATACAATGGATAAGTTGCAAAAATAGCAGCATTTATAGAAACTCCCAAAGCTTCCATGCCTTTAAAATAAAATAATCTCGTTATTCCAGGAGACAATAATCCTGCTATTACAAAAAATAAAATACCTTGAAAGTTAACATTCTTCAAATTTGTGTATGTAAGTGCAATAGGCCAAAGGATTATATTCCCAATAATGGTAATTATTAAAGTAACCAAGAAATAATCTAATTCATCCATCTTATTCCTGATAAGAACTATAGAAAATCCCCAAGTAAAAGCTGAAAGTAGAGCTAAGATTATTCCAATCATGCCTATTCATCAATATTCTATATAAATTTTTGAAAAACCTCAAGTATTTAACTGTTATTAGTTGAACTCATCTCTAAACTATTTAAGCTTCTCTAATTAGAATTATTAATAAATATAATTTCATTTTCAATCATCTCTAAGTATAATGTGTTCTTTTAAATGTACTATGTTTCCTTACATATTTTTATACTTATTTTTAAAAAATTATAATTAATGAAAAAATATTCATATAAAATAATTAATAATTAAAGGAGAAGTAATATTTAATAATTTTAAAGATAAACAAAAAATAAATGAGTTAATAAATGGGTGGCATAATGCAGTATTGCAATATGCAAACATGTATGCAAAACTTGGAAAATTCATTGATAGAATAAAATGGAACATTGCAGAGTGGCAAAAAGTAAGAAAAATCGATGAATTTGCTAAGAAAAGATATAAAACATTTGCTACAAGGTTATGGAATAAGTTAAGATTAAGAAATTTAGGAATTTGCTAAAGGCTTTCAAATGAAATTGTTAAAAATGCTTTAAGATACAATTGTATTGCAATAGTTTATGAAGATTTAAGCAATAACTTTAAAAATAAAAACGAAGACTATAACTATAAAATCCATACATGGTTCTATGGAAAAATAATAAATTATTTAACGAGTATTGCAAATTGGAATGGAATAGCAACGATTTATGTAGATCCTAAAGATACTTCAAAGAAATGTCCAAAATGCAGTAATGAACTTGAAAAAGATAAAAATTTCAATGATTTACATCATTTTGAATGTAAGAATTGTGGCTTTAAAGATGACAGAGATTGCAATGAATAAAAGATTGAAGCCTAGAAAGAGAAGGTTTAGAAACTCGACCCAAAACCTTCCTTCAAGCAAAATAAATGCGATGAAGTTATTGAGCAAAAAGCAATGATATGAGCATTTAATGGATGCTTGGCGAGCGAAGCCACAATGAATAAAACATTAGCATTGGAGGAAGAAGCCAGAGTTTAAAGATGAGTTCGGTTATGTAGCTATTGTAAGACCAAATGTTTTAATTAAAAAATTCTTTTTCAATTTTCATAATCGTTAAGATTTTTCATTAACTAAACTGCTTTTATAGCTAATGGAGTAGATAATGGAATAAAACCAGAAATGTATATTAAAGCCATTTAATGAAAGGAAGTTTCTAGAAAACATGAATGCAGATTATTTTAGAAAGAGGGATAATAAGGATATTAATATATAGTTTTATTTTTCATTAAAGATAAAAATAAATAGTTGTAATTATTTATAATTATGTCTTAAATGAATTCGAATAAAATTAATGAAATAAAAGTAATAAAGCTTGATAAACCATTAAAAGTTTCAAAAGATCTAATTGAAGAAGCCAAAGTTGGTCTTAGTAAGAAAATGATTAATAATATGCGCAAGGAGGCAATCATGTGTATAAAAGATAATAAACAAAAAAGCTTTATTGAATGCTATTTATGTCGATATTTTGTAAGAAGAATAAAGGGCGTAGTTCATTGTAAATATACCGAATCTTAATTCTTAAATTATTTAATAAGCTCTTGCAACATAAACAATTTCTTTAGATTCTTTACCACAAATTAAACATTTTCCATTAGCCTTTTCTATTATATCTGCTCTTGTGCCTCTAATTTCACCACCTGCTTCATTCTTTAAAATTTCAGCACATTTTTCATTACCACACCATTCGATTCTAGCTATTTTCTTTTGAAAAAGAGCATTCTTTACATCATTTATATTAAAGCAATTTTCTATTAAATTTTCAAGAAACTTTCTACTTTTAGATCTTAGATTATTATCTAAATCTTTAAGCAAGGAGTTTATTTCATATTGTAAATTCTCTATTGGAACATTCTTCCTATTTAAATTATCTCTTCTAACAAGAGTTGCAGTTCTTTCTTTAACCTCTGATGGACCTATCTCAATTCTGATAGGAACGCCTAAAAGTTCCCAATAATAAAATTTTTCCCCAGGTCTAACGTCTTTTCTATCATCAATTGTTATTCTATAATCATTTTTTAATTTATTAAAGATTTCTACACAATAATTTTCAATATCATTTTCAAAACCTTTATATGGAATTGGAATTACTACTATTTGAATTGGAGCAATTTTTGATGGAAAAACACATCCATGATCATCACCATGTTGAGCAATTATTGCTGCAAGTGTTCTTGAAAAACCAAAACCATAGCAGGTTGTATAAACATAATCCCAAGTACCATCTTTTTTCTCATATTTTACATCAAATACTTTTGAAAAATTTGTTCCAAGATTATGGACTGTACCAATTTGATTAACTTTTCCATCTGGATTCCAAGCATCAAATGCTATAGAATAAACAGCTCCTGCAAATTTATCAAATTCAGGCCTCTTTAAAAGAAGGTATGCTATTCCTAATTCATTAAAAACTTCTGAGTATATTTTTATAGCTTCCTCTACTTGTTTTTCAGCTTCTTCTTGTGTTGCATGTGCAGTATGTGCTTCATTCCATAATATTTCTCTTACTCTAAAAAGAGGCCTAGTAGCTTTTGTTTCATAACGATATACTGCTACACTTTGATGCATCTTGAATGGAAGGTCTACGTGAGAACGTATCCATAATTGAAGCATTGGATATATTGCTGTTTCAGATGTTGGTCTTAAAACAAGCATCCTGTCAAGTTTTTTACTACCTGCTTTTTCAATCCAGAAAACTTCTTCTTTAAAATGAGCGATATGTTCAGCTTCTTTAGAGAAAGAATCCTCTGAAATTGCTATTGGAAATAGCATTGCTTTATGATTAGTTTCTTCAAGTTTTTTCTCAAGTAATAATCTTATATTCTCAATAATTTTATAACCATATTCTCTATATACTAAAAAACCTTTTACAGGATATCTATTATCCACTATTTTTGCTTCTTCTAATATTTTATCAAACCATTCTGTAAAATTTGAAACTTTTTTTTCAATAGAAATGCTCATTTAGCCTTCCTTCTTTTACTTCATTAGTATAACTTTTTTAAAAAATTATTCTATAATAAATTTTTAATTCATAAAACTAATTTTGGTTTCCTTTCTTCTTTTGCTCTAACTTTAACAATACCAAAGTGAATGGCGCAAGATACGCAATAATACTTTGTTACCATTGTTTGAGCTATATAAGCTCCTTTTTGCTTAAGTTCTCTAGCTAAGTCTCCACTAACTATTGAATAAGGCCTAGTTACTTTAATTGCTTTATCTCTAGGTATTAATGCTTTACAATTATCGCAATGAATTAATTCGCTTCTTCCTTTACCTCCTTTTGCTCTACCTCTACTTTTCCTTTTTACAGGCATATTCTTTCTCTCCATAAAACGTATTTTTACTTATTTTTAAGGTTTTGAATAAGAACCCCTATAATATTGCTTTTTAAAATTAAAAATGTAAATAAATTCTTCATGAAACTTTTTTAGTTTGCAAAAAAACGTGTATTGAACGCTGAATTGCTGTAAAATGACATAGAAAAGATAGAAAAATTATGCCATATTCAAAAAAATTATAATTTATAGTAGTTATTAAAGATAAAAATAATAAAAAAATTATTCTTTCACCTCTTTCAGCAATTCCTATTCCACTAAGGTTTATACCTATACTTTCAGCTCTAGCTCTTGTATAAGAAACCATTAATGCCCCAATAATATAGAATAAACCCCAAAAAAAGCTACAAAGCTTTCCTATAATAAAACTAGTACCTATGATAATATCTACATATCGATCTAGTACAGAATCTATATAGGCACCAAATAAAGTTACTTTTCCAGAAGCTCTAGCTATAGCTCCATCGATTGCATCAAAAAAACCAGATAATAATAAAAAAGATGCGGCTAAAATAAGATAAATATTTCCATTTAAAGCAATAATATAAAAAAAGGCAGAGAAGAAAGAGAAAAATAATCCTAAAAAGCTAAAGAGCATAGGAGAAATATTTCTTAAACTTATTTTCTTAATTAGTTTATTAAAAAAAATCTCGAAAAGAAAACGAATACGATTTATCATTTTTCAATCACTATTATTTATTATTTTTATTTATTATTTTCATATTTAAAGTATCTTCTATTGGAATTGCAAATCTTTTTAATACTTCTAGTTCTCTATCCAATGAATAATGCAAATTTTTTCTATATATTTTCTCTTCTTCAAAGTCTTTTTTAGGAACCTTAACTCGAAATCTCCCTCCAAGCATAAAATAAGCAATGATATGAGCAATTAATTGATACTTGCGAATAAAGCTATGATGAATAAAACATTAGCATTAAGGAGAAAAGCTAGAGTTTAAAAGATGAGTTCATTTTTTCATCAATTTAATATATATAAGGAAAGAAGTAAAATTTATCATGAAAAATTATGGGAAAGATATCAAAAGGAGTTAATTGTTCTGTATTAGGATGTTCTGAAAAAGCTATAAAATCTTTATCTACAACTAAAGTTGTTTCAATTGGTCTCCAAATTTCAACAAATCATAGAAGAGCATATCTTTGCGAGAAACATTATAAAGAATATAAGAAAAAAATTAAAAATAAGGAAAAAATAGAAAAATGGAGATATAAACCATAAATCTAATTATAAAAATTTAAATAAAAAAGTAGTTAAATAAAGGTTTACATGAATATTCTTAAACTGAAAAGGCGAGGGGAATGCGAATACTTCAACTTCATTCAAATTTTATTGAATATGAAATAATAGAAAAAGAAATAGAAATAGCTGAACCATTTGAAGAAAAAGTAAAACGCTTTGAAGAAATAGTTGTTCTTTTCACATCCATTGAGAAAAATGATAATTTAGAAGTGGCAAGAAAAGCTATAGAAGAAGTAAAATCAAGTTTAGAAAAAATTAAAGTAAATAAAATTTTAATATACCCTTATGCTCATCTTAGTAATAATCTAGCAACTCCATCAAAAGCATTAGAAATAATTAAGGAAATGGAAAATTATGCTAAGGAATTAGGAATAGAAGTTTATAGAGTTCCATTTGGATGGTGTAAAAAATTCACTATTTCAATAAAAGGACATCCTTTAGCTGAACAATCAAAAATTATAGAAGTAGAAAAAAGAAAGGAATTATACGAATCGAAAGCATTAAAAGCAGAAGAAGAAATAAAATCTTTATGGTATATTTTAACACCAGAGGGTGATCTTATTCCATTAGAAAAATTTGATTTTTCAAAATATAAGAATTTAGAAAAATTCGCAAAATATGAAGTTGCTAAATCTAGAGCAGTAACACAGTTACCACCACATGTTTCATTAATGAAAAAGCTTGAATTAGTTGATTATGAACCAGCTAGTGATCTTGGAAATATGCGATGGTTACCGAAAGGAAGATTGATAAAATCTCTTATTGAACAATATGTAACACAAAAAGTAATAGAATATGGCGGAATAGAAGTTGAAACTCCAATAATGTATACTTTTGATCATCCAAGTTTAGAGAATTATTTAAATAGATTTCCAGCTAGACAATACATATTATTATCTGGAGAAAAGGAATATTTTCTAAGATTTAGTGCTTGTTTTGGTCAATTTCTTCTTGCACATGATTTACAACTTTCATATAAGCATCTTCCACTTAAATTATATGAATTAACTAGATATAGTTTCAGAAGAGAGAAAAGTGGAGAATTGGCAGGTTTAAGAAGATTAAGAGCTTTTACAATGCCAGATGTACATGCTATTTGTAAAGATTTAAAGCAAGCAATGGAAGAATGTATTAAGAGATTCGAACTTTGTATGAAAGTTTTAGAAGATATTGGATTAAAAAAAGAAGATTATGAATTGGGGATACGCTTTACAGAAGATTTTTATAAAGAGAATAAAGATTTTGTATTATCACTTATTAAACTTTATGGAAAGCCAGCTTTAATAGAAATGTGGAAAGAAAGATTCTTTTACTTTATTTTTAAATGGGAATTTAATTTTATAGATGCTCAAGATAAAGCAGCTGCTTTATCTACTGATCAAATAGATGTTGAAAATTCGCAAAGATATGGTATAACTTTTATAGACGAAGATGGAAAAGAAAAATATCCAATAATACTTCATTGTTCTCCAAGTGGAGCAATTGAAAGAGTAATATATGCACTTTTAGAAAAAGCTTATAAAGAAATGCAAAATGGTGAAAAGCCATCTTTACCATTATGGCTTTCACCAACACAAGTAAGGATAATACCAATATCTGAAAAATATATCGACACATCTTTAAAAATATTAGAAAATTTAGAAAAGGCAAAAATAAGAGCTGACATAGATGATAGAAAAGAGACTGTTGAAAAAAGGATAAGAGAAGCTGAAATGGAATGGGTAAATTATATAATAGTAATTGGTCCAAAAGAAGCTGAATCTGGAATTCTTTCAGTAAGAGATAGAGAGAAAGGAGAAATAAAAAATATGAATATTAATGAATTAATTATAGAAATAAGTAATAAAGTAAAAGATATGCCATTTAAACCCTTATCTCTTCCAAAATTTTTATCAAATAGACCTAATTTTAGATAAAAAATTAGAAGAATTAAAGAAAAATTTAAAAATAAGACATTTTAAACTATTTTTGAAGAAAAATGAAAATTATGTGGTTAGGACATGCTTGCTTTTTAATTGAGCATGCAAAAACAAAAATTGTTATAGACCCTTATGAAGGATATGCTTTCCCAGATTTCGACATAAGTTTAGAGAAGTATAAAGATGTTCTTAAAGATGTTGACTATGTTATTTCAAGCCATAAACATGCTGATCATTATTATAAATCAGAGCAACTTTATCCTAAAGCAAAATATATTTCTGGAGATGAGAAAATTGGGAAAAAAGATGTGTTAAAACCTGGAGAAGTAGAAGTTAGTTATTTAAAAGTTGACCATGGACCTGGAAGAGGGAAATGTGCTGGAATATTACTTAAATTAAATGATAAAAAGATTTATCATTTTGGGGATACTTATAGAGTAGAAGAAGAAGATATAAAAAGATTAATTGATGAAAAAATAGATTTGGCATTAATACCAATTGGTGGAACCTATACTTTAGATCCAAAAGAAGCTACAGAGATACTTTTAAAAATAAAACCTAAAAAAGTAATTCCAATGCATTATAGAACAAATAAAAATAGAATAGTACCCTATACAATTGAAGATTTCTTGAAAAATAAAGAAAAAATCGAAAATGCTGGAATAGAAATAATACTATTAAAAGAAGGAGAAGCAATAGAAATATAAAGCAATTATGCCAACGAATCTTACAGCAGAAGCTAAGAAAGCATTAGCAAATTATCAATTAGCTAAAACTTTAGATGAAAAAATAGTTGCATTAGAAAAAGCTCTATCTTTAATACCAAAACATAAAGGTACGGAGAAACTTAATATTTGACTCAAGAAAGAAGGGGGAAGGAAGTTATTGCTTGATTGCTTTAATTAATGTTTTTTGCTTTCGCTTTATTGTAAATCCTATGTATTTATAGAAATTTAATAAACTTTTTGCACGAATATAGATATAATAATAGTCTTTTTTACCATTTACTAAATGTGGCCCAGTAGCCTCAACATCAAAGTATTTTTTCAATAAATATTGGACGTAAACCAACAACTCTTTGTTTGTATTATAAAACATTAATTTTCGCTTATAAATATGGCCGTCTCCATCAAACAATGCTCGTAGAAATGCAGAAACACAATCTTTGCAATGTTCGATGTATATCTTCAATTCTTCTAAGGGTTTTTCTAAGAACTTAAAAAGTAAGATACTGCATCCTGCCACTATCCATCGTTTTTGATTTTCATCCCAATATGGTTTATATGGCTTTCTTCTTCCTATTACTTTTGCTAAGCATCTTCCAAATTCTTCAGCATATTCTTTATCTTTAACTTCTAATCGTAAACGATAACCTTCACTACTAAAGTATTTATTACCATCACTAAATATTGCTCCTATAACATATTCAAGTTCTGGCGAAGGTTTCTCATCGAATTTATTGACTTTTCCAAGCGGATTATGTTTTCCATTAATCCAATCATAAATATTCTTCATACAAAGTTGCTTTCCATATTTTTCAAAGAGTTTTTCTTGAATTTCTTTATATGTTAGTCCTTGTCTTCCTAGTTTAAGAACATCCTCGTACATCTTTGCTCTTATTTCTAATGGCAAGTATTTTCTTCTCTCCCCCCTCTTGCTTATAATACCTACACCAACTACACTCATTATATCACCCCCATAATTTTAAAGGGGGTGTCGGCATTTCTGCCGAGAAGAAAGTAGTTGGCATAGATATTATAAGCAAGAGAGAGGAGAGATGGCATTCTTCAAAAGCATTTTCGTAGAAACCTTATTCCTATAAGCTTTCATATGAGTGGCTATCCTCACGAGACAAGCTCGTTCATTTGGTCTCATAATCATTAA